>OGDF01000790.1_pt1 | contig 48747 bp, 71 predicted proteins | sample 1570141 | NCBI WGS metagenome assembly OGDF01 (sample SAMEA4370581, study PRJEB24528) | human gut metagenome
TGGGTATCGGGCAGAAAAGGTGCAGCCGGTGGACCTTTTCCCGAGGACGAGGCATGTGGAGGTTTGCAGTAGTTATATCAGAGTAGACAAATAACCTGCCGATTTTGTCGGCGCCAACAAAATCGCGTTATTCGCGCATTTTGCGAAAAGTCAGCGAAAAGTGCGCGTAAATTCAGCGATTTCGCAATCTAAGCACAAAGGCCGCCCAGTACGGGCGGCCTTATTTTTATGCGGAGCGCCCCGGGATAACCTCGGCGGCTTCCGGGACAAAGCTCCAATGTATATCAATATTTTCCCCGTCCAGATCTATACGGCGGATGAGACTATGGACAAGCTCCCGCCTTTCGTCCAGAGTACCGTTGTCCAGAACGTCCTCTGCCCCGACCAAGGCAGCCCGGGCAGCATCCAGGCGCTGGGTGGGCGGCTCCTCTACGGCCTCCGCCAGGGCGGCTTCCACGCCGTCAATTTCCGCCTGGAGCTTTGCCACGCGGTCTCCGACCATAGAGGCAGGCAGTGAACCGCCCATCTGGTACAAGTCCAGAACGCGCCCCATCTGCGCCCGCAGATCGTTCAGGCGCTGTTGCAGCGCAGCCCGGCGCTGGGCTACATCTTCGTCCTGCTGCGGCCCGGACACCGCCAGCTCAAGCGCCGCCGGGTCAAACGCCAGCTTCCGAATCTCGCCCTCTATAATGGCGTCCAGCTTCGCCACCGCCCAGCGGTCATTCCGGCAGTTTGGGTCGCGGATCATGTGCTTTGCGGATTTTGCCCGAGAGTAACAAACGTAGTATGGCCAGTAGCGCTTATTCTCGCCCCTGCCCGAGTAATTGCCGCTGGCAAAGTACCGGGCGCCGCAGCGGGCGCACCAAATAATTCCGCCCAGCAGGTGGGTGGATTTGAACGGAGAATTCCGCTCCATACCATCCGAACAGGTACGCTTCCAGCTTGAGGTGGCAAGCCGGGCAGCGGCAGCGTCAAAGGTTTCCTGCGAGATCAACGGCTCGTGCTGGCCGTCATATACCTTTTTTGCCCAGCTTATCTTCCCGGTGTACAGCGGGTTTTTGAGGACGTCCCGCACCGTAGTATCAGACCCCCAATCGCCATCCTTTGTGGTGTAGTGCGCAGCCATATATTTACGAATGCGGTTCACCGGCCAGCCTTGGAGGTACAGAGAGAACACCTCCCGCACCTGAATGGCCTCGTACTCGTTCACCACAAGCCCAGCACCGCCCTCGGCAATGGTCTTGTAGTCGTAGCCGATGGGAGCAAAGCCGCCGCCATGGAAGAGGCCGGCCTTTGCCCGACCGACACGGCCAACCGCCATGCGCTCCCGGATCTGTTCACGTTCCAGTTGGGCGAACACCGACAGGATGCCGATCATAGCCCGGCCAAACGCCGTGGAGGTATCAAAGTTTTCGTTCATGGAAACAAAGGCGCAGCCGTTTTTCAGGAACACGTCCTCGATCAGATACAGGGTATCCTTTTGGGAGCGAGACAGCCTGTCCAGCTTCCAGACCAAAACAGCATCGCACTTTTTCGTCTGCACAAGGGAGATCAGCTGCTGCATACCCGGACGTTCCAGCTTTGCCCCGGAAAAACCCGGATCGGTGATGACCTGGGCAACCACCCAGTCCTTCGCCAGACAGTACGCCTTTAGACGCTCCTGCTGCTCGCTGACGGAATAGCCTTTTTCGGCCTGCTCTCTCGTGCTGACGCGGACATAGCACGCCACCCGCAGGCGGGCGGAATCCATATCGCGCATAAAATCACCCCTTTTCAAATTCAGGGCGACGTGCTACAATAAAGGCAGTCGGTTCCATGCCAACTGCCTGTGCTTTGTGGCGCAGCCCCCTGTTCCAGCAGGAAGCGGCCACCTCACTTTTTTGTGTTGTAGCACTGGCCCCAGCGCTGACCCTTTCCAGAGGGTCAGCGCTCTTTTGTTTTTACCACCAAAGACCACGCCCCAACCGGGACGTGGCTTTTTTTCATTTTAGCCGGTGTCTTCGTGCATACTCGTAGCTTCGGCATCTGGGGTGCCGGATGCAGTACCAAAGTTCTTTTCGTAGGCGGCCTCGGCAGCCGCTACCCCGGAACCAGGCGGAGAGGCCTCTGCGCTTCCGGATTGCGCAGAAGAACCAACAATTTTTTGCATCACATCCCAGAACGCAAGCCGCTGGGCTTTGGACAGCTTGCAGTAATTCTCAAAGATCTCCCGTTCCAGCGGGGTCAGATCGTACTGCTCAGCCAAGGCGTCCAAACTATCCGAGCTTTCCGGCAGGAACATCTCCCCGGTGCCATTCAGCAGCCATTCCCGGCTGACGTTAAACTCCTTGCAGATCAGAATTGCGTTTGATTCCGTCAAGCGGCTTTTCCCGCTTTCAAGGTACGACATAGCGGAGATTTTAATTCCAATTCTGGAACCAAATTCCTGCTGGCTTAGCCCCAGTGCCTGGCGCACGGCCTTTACGCGTTCATTTTCGGTCATTCAAATCACCTCCCTTCTTGTGGTTCCTATATTACCACAAAATTTCGACAATTCAAGTCTAAAAGCGATTTTTCTGCTTGACTTTTTTCGATAATCGAAGTATCATACTTGCGTAACCGAAATTTAAAACTTCGGTTATAGAAACCACACGGAGGTGAACCAGTAACATGATGAACACCACTAAAGAAAAAAAGACCACCGCTCCCAGCCCTTCCGAGACCGCAGCGCTGTTTGCAGCAATCAAGAGTGCGACCCGGGAAGAGCAGCTGGTCTTGAACGGCGTGCTGCTGGGCATGGCTACCCAGCGCAGCATCACCGAGCGGGCAGGGTGAGGGGGGTGAGAACGTGACCGAAAAAGACCTTCTGGACGCCCAAGAGATCATCGAGATCTACAAAAAGACCCCGATAGACAAACGCCCGATTCTGACCGCAGCCTTCAACGCCTTTCTGGCTGGTGCGGAAGCACAGGAGCTTTCCAACGGCGAAATGGCCGGCCTTGAGCACTGCTTAATTGAACAGGCCTCAGCCAGCCTCACCAAAATGACAACTCACTACTGCGGCTACGTTGAAACGTACATGGACGCCGCCCCGCCCAGCGAAGAACGGCTGGAAGCAGTCCAGCAGGGCATTAGAACCCTGAACCATATTTCAGTGACCCTGGAAAGACTTCGGCGGGCACTGCAAGAGACAGCACCCGCCGAAGCCAAAGATTAAACCTTTTCCCACTCGCTTAGATCGGTAGGCTCACCCGAAACTTTACCGTCAAGCATATCCCACTCAGTACAGCCGGTGACGTGCAGATATACGTCATCAGCAGCCTGCACCGGGGTGGAGTAAGAGCCGAAACACTCAGACCCGACAAAAAGACCATACCTTCCGTCCGGGTTTTGCTTGATAGAAAAAGTTCCGGCGGCCGAACGATAAACCCACAAGAGCAAAGCATCTCCTTTCTTGGAAGCTAGTCCGTTGCAGCGGCCCGCCTCCTAAGTATAAGGGAGGGCGGCTCAAAAGACAAGGTGACCCGCATGAAGATCACGAACCACTTCCCGGACGGCACAACCCGCAGCACAACGGCGGGCGTCCGGGTGCCGTACACCGTAAACACCGCCCCGGCCTACCAAACTCTGGCAGCTGTGAGCGAGAAACCCCGGACACGGGGAACGCCCGAAAAGAGGTGACTTTCCCACACTTTTCCCCAGGCTTTCAACACGCCGCCCCGATGGGGCGAGGGTAGAAACAACACTGCTGATACGAGAAACTAACAGGAGACAACGAAGGAAATGGAAAGGCTTTTGATGAAGTTCGGCTGCACCGAAGGACAGGCCGCAGCGCGCGCCCCGCTCTATACCGGGGTTCTGGTTTACGAAGTGCTGGTGCTTGCAGCTGGGATTTTCCTGGCTCTCGACCAGGCCGGACGGCTCGACCGCCTGGGTTATAACCTCGGCCTGGCCCTTCGCCGCCTGCTGGACTATACCCACGAAAGAAGGTGAGGCCGCAGCCCCTGCCCGAACATCCACCCACAAAGCCAAAGGAGGCACGACATGGAACAGACCAAAGCAAGCAGCCTGATTGACATGGCCAACGGCGCCATCAAAGAGCGCCTGGACTACGAGATGGGCCGCGTGATTCAGAACATCAGCGACCCGAACACCAAGGCCACCGCCAAGCGCACCATTACGGTGAAGATCACCCTGGAGCCGGACGAAGAACGCCAGCACGTTGAGGTGAGCGCTACCGCTTCCAGCACCCTGGCAGCCCTGCACCCGGTCAAGACCGCCCTTGCGGTCGGCCAGGAGGGCGGCCACACCGTAGCTGTGGAGCTTACCCCGCAGATTCCCGGCCAGTTCGACACCTACGGTGGCGAGGCCCCGGAGCGCAAGGTTCTCAAGTTCGCCGACATTCACACCGCATAAAAAGAAAGGACCACACAATGGACATCAAGAACAGCTTCCTCGCAGACGCGATCAACACCCTCACCGAACTGGGCAAGAAGGCCGCAGAGCCTACCTTCCACGAAGTCAATGGCCGCACCTTCCTGGTAACCGGCAGCGACTACACGGAAGTTGAGCCGCCGGAACTGGCAAAGCCCGGCATGTACATCACCCGCAGCCTGAACGCCTTGGTGGTGCTCGTAAAGACGGAAGTTGACACCCTGTTCGGTAACGACGCCCTGCCGCTCTACGTTTCCTGCAATTCCTACGATAGCGTGAAGGTTTTTACTCGCCCGATTGCAGATGCAGACCTTTACCGCTGGACGCCCTATACCGCCAACGCCAGCGACCTCCCGCCGCTGGTTGAGGATGTGCGTTGGAGCTTCGACGAAGCGATGATCAAGCTCCGCTCCATGTTTCAGCGGGCGCCCGAGGGCGAGAAGAACGACGTGGATTACATCCTCGACCTGCTCTCGCACATGAGCTTTGACCAGAGCGTCAAGAGCGACGATAACGGCATCACGCAGACGGTGCAGGTGCGCAAAGGCGTCAGCTTTGTGGAAAACAAGGCAGTCCGCCCCATCGTAACCCTGGCACCCTACCGCACCTTCCAGGAAGTGGAACAGCCCGAAAGCGAGTTTGTGTTCCGGGTCTACGACGACCGCAGCATCAGCCTGACCGCAGCGGACGGCGGGATGTGGAAGCTGGCCGCCCGGGACGCTGTCATGCGCTACCTGGAAACTGCCCTGTGGGATGAGATCACCGCAGGCAAGGTCAAGGTGACCCTGTAAAGCTCCCTTTGGAAGCCGCCGCCCGTAGAGTAGTGCAGGTGGCGGAGGGTGGGAACGAGGGACAACATCACAGAAAGGGGACGCATACAGAAATGAAAATAGCCCTGCAGCACGGCCAAATTATACTGGCCGAGATAGAACCGCTGCGGTACGAACAGCTCAAGCGCATGGGAATTTTCCGCTGGAACAAAACCACGCGCACCATGACCGGCCCGGTCAGCCTGGACGCCCTCAACGCCTTACATAACCGCTTCACTCTCCCGGACTTCGTGGAGACCGAGCGGGAACGTCTGGCAGAGGTCGCCCGCCAGGTAGAACAGCAGCGGGAGGCCGCAGAGCCGAAACCGCTTGCAGTATACCCGGTCAAGGCTAAACTTTACGCACATCAAGTGAGAGCCGCAAACATGTGCCTTTTGACTTTTGGATGTGCAGGCAATCAGAAAGAGAGGTGATGCCACATGACAAACAGAGAGCAGCCTGGGAAGGGGTTCGGCCTTCTGTTTGAATAGCCCCGAAATGGGGTGCGGTTAGGTAAGACCCTAACAGCAATCGCAATCATGGGCGCCCTATACCAGCAGCACCGTATCGAGCGGGTGCTAGTAGTTGCCCCGACCAGCGTGTGCAGCGTCTGGCCGCACGACCTGCAGCAGTTCGCCGCTTTCCCCTACCACTGCGAAACCCTGCTGGGAGAAAAGAAAAAGCGCCTGGAAGGTCTGGACGCCTTGGAGGTCTGGCCTTTCGCCTCGCTCAAGATCGCGGTCATCAACTACGAAAGCACCCACCGGGACGGAATCTTTGACGCCCTGGTGGAGTACGACGCCGACCTGATAATCTGCGACGAGAGCCAGCGCATAAAGAACCACAGCGCCACCCAGAGCAAAACCCTGCACAAGCTCGGCGACAAGGCCCGCTATAAACTGGCCTTGAGCGGGACCCCGGTGCAAAACAACGCGGTGGACTTGTACAGCCAGTACCGCTTTTTAGACCCGGCGGTCTTCGGCTCGAACTTCTTCGCTTTCAGAAACCGTTACTGCGTGATGGGAGGATACGGACAGCATCAGATCATAGGTTACAAGCACATGGAGCAGCTCATACAGAAAGAACACTCCATAGCCTACCGTGTAACCAAAGCCGAATGCCTCGACCTCCCGCCGCAGACCTTCGAGAACCGATATGTGAAGTTCAGCCCGGCGGAGCGCAAGCTCTACGACCAACTCCGAAAATCCAGCTTTGCAGAGCTTGCGGGTGGCGACAGCATAACTGCGACCACGGTGCTGACCAAAATGCTCCGCTTGATGCAGCTCACCGGCGGCTTCACACAGACCGACGACGGCACCCGCCCGCAGCAGATCGGCACGGCCAAGCTGGACGCCTTGGAGGACATTCTGGACGACTACGTCCAGGAGGCCGGGCAGAAGCTGGTGGTTTTTGCCCGGTTCCGCCCCGAGATCGCAGCCATTGAGAACCTGCTCCGAAAGAAGGGCATCAAGTACGGCTCAATCTACGGCGACGTTCCGCAGGCAGAGCGGGGCGGCATAGTGGACGACTTCCAGCAGAACCCGGAAACCAAGGTCTTTGTAGCGCAGATCCAAACAGCCGGCCTCGGCATAACGCTTCACGCCGCCAGCGCCGCAGTTTTTTACAGCCTCGACTTCAACATGAGCAACTACGCCCAGGCACTCGCCCGGATTCACCGTATTGGGCAACACAACCCGGTGACTTACATTCACCTTCTTGTGGAGGACAGCATAGATGACCGGGTGCTGGAAGCACTGGCGAAAAAACAAGACATAGCGAGGTCGATTGTAGACGACTGGAAGCAATACTTCGGAGGCGAGTGAAAATGCCAAAAGGACGCTTTGCCAAAGACCTAACCGGGCAAACCTTCGGACTTCTGACGGTTGCCCGCCGGGCGCCGAACTACATCAGCAAGACCGGGCAGGAAGCCGTCTGGCGCTGCCGCTGCGAGTGCGGAAACGAGCTTGATGTTAGAGCAGGGCAGCTCCGAAGCGGTCACACCAAAAGCTGTGGGTGCTTCCAGAAAAAGGCCGCCGCAAAATCCAGCACCGTTCACGGTGGAGCAACAACAAAGCTCTACGGAGTATGGTCGAGCATGAAGCACCGCTGTACAAATCCGCATGATAAGCGCTTTAAGGACTACGGAGGGCGCGGGATTACGGTCTGTCAGGAATGGCTGCACGACTTTTCCGCCTTTCAGACCTGGGCGCTTTCTAACGGATACCAAGAAGGGCTCACAATAGACCGCATCAACAACGATGGCGGATACAGCCCAAACAACTGCCGCTGGGCTACCATGAAGGAGCAAATGGCGAACCAACGCCCCCGGCGGACAAAACACAAAGGAAGAGAGGAAAAGAACAACAATGACGATTCCTGAACAGGTTGACGCATACCGTGCCCTGCTGGACGAAAAGGACCGCCTGGCAGAGGAAACCAAGGCAAACAATCGGGCAATCGAGGCAGCCCGGGACGCCCTCGCAACGGCCATGATCGAGGACGAAACCCCGCAGATCACCCGGAACGGCTACTCCTACACCCTGACGCCCAAAACCAAATACAGCAAGGCCGCAGGCAAGGACGCCGAACTGATGGACGCCCTCCGCGCCAACGGCCTGGGCGACCTGATCAAAGAAACGGTCAATGCCCAGAGCCTGCAGGGTGCCATGAGCAACCTGGCAGAGGAAAACGACGACGAGCTTCCCGAGGAATTCGAGGGCTGCGTGAACGTGTACAGCTTCAACGACGTCACCCGGCGCAAGAGCAGCCGGAAACAGTAAGGGAGGATAAACACCATGGCAAACGAAAACGCTTTGACCGCGGTTCAGAGCTTCGCTCTGGCACCCATCAGCAGCGAGGTCACTGACCTCATCAAGGAAGAACTGGACGGCCTCGGCCAGATTCCCTTTGATACCGTGAAGATTCCCAGCGGCGGCGGCCTGGCCTTTGAGCTTTCCGGCGACGACCCGGACAACCCCGAAACGGTACAGTCCCTGACCGGCATAATTTTGTACCACCACGCCGCCAACAGCTACTGGCCCGGAGAATTCGACGGCGGCAACAACGTGCCGACCTGCAGCAGCGCGGACGGCAAGCAGGGTCTGGACATCAATACCGGTGAAGTTCGGGACTGCTCCACCTGCCCCTTCAACCAGTTCGGCAGCAGCGGCAAGGGCAACGGCAAGGCCTGTAAGAACGGCCAACGCATTTACCTCCTGCGCAGCGGCGAAGTGCTGCCCGTTCTGATTTTCCTGCCTCCTACGAGCCTGCGGGCCTTTAAGGACTACGTCGCAAAGCGCCTGGTGGTAAAAGGCAAGCGCACTTCCAGCGTACTCACCACCATCAAGCTCAAGCGGGAGAAGAGCGCAGACGGCATCACATACAGCAGCTGCGTGTTCTCCAAGGCGGGCGACCTGACCCTGGCACAGATTGAACAGGTGAAACCCTCGGTGGCCTGGATTAAGAGCGTAGCCTCCACGGTTCCTGTGGTGGCGGAGGCAGAGCAGCCCGCCGCACAGACCGACGCTGACGGCTTTGCCACGGTGAGCGACAAAAACGACCTGCCCTTCTAATACCACAACCTCCGAATGGCCCGGTGCGGGCTGCAGGGTAACAGCCTTGCGGCCCGCAACTTTTTTCGACTTGGAGGACAGACGTGGATAAAGTAAACCTCGACGAACTGCTGAACTATAAAGAGGAATACAGCAAGTTCGTGCAGAAACCCGAATATAAAAAAGAGCGCATGACAAGCCTCTGCCCCTTCCACGACGACCGCAAGCCCAGCTTTTCCGTGGATCTCAAAACCGGCAAATTCGTCTGCTTCGCCTGCGGCAAGGCGGGCAACTACGTCAGCTTCCGAGCGGAGCTGGACGGCTGCTCCAACGCCGACGCCTACAAGCGGATCCTCCGAGAGCATGGCGTGGACGAAGCCAAAAAGGAACCCGTCCGCCAGAACTACACCGTGGATGACTACGCCAAAGAAAAGAACCTCCCGGCGGACTGGCTGCGGATGGTCTGCAGCCTGGAGGACGGCAAGGAAAAGGACGGCACCCCCTACGTCAAAATTCCCTACTTCGGGGAGGACGGCAAGCCAAAGGTCACCCGCAAGCGCATGGGACCGCACAAGTTCAAGTGGGGTTTCGGCTCGGCGGGAAATATGCTGCCCTACGGCTTCTGGCGCAAAGAGGGCTTGGAGATCGCAGGCAGCTGTATCTTGGTGGAGGGAGAGAGTGACGCGCAAACCCTTTGGTTCCTCGGCTACCCCGCCCTGGGCATTCCGGGAGCTTCCACGTTCAAGCCGGAATGGGCGGAGAGCCTCAAGGGGATAGAAACGCTCTACATCCATAAGGAACCCGACCAGGGCGGCCAAACCTTCCTGGACAAGGTGGCTCACGCCCTGAAAGATGCCGGCTTTGATGGAGGGGTTGAAACCTTCTCCTGCGCAGACGGCGGGCAGAAAGACCCCTCCGCCTTGTACCTCGACCTGGGCAAGGAAGCCGCCCAGGACAAGCTGGAAGAACTGCTGGCAGCGGCGCAGCCACTGGACTTGGAACACCTCGACGACGCCCTCCCGGTGGCGATTGAGGGCGCACCCAAGAACCTGCGGCAGCCGCCCGGCTGGCAGTACGGCGAGTTCGGAATCAGCCGCATCGACGAAAAGACAGAACAGCCGGTCTGCGTCTGCCGGACGCCGATCATCCTGACCAAGCGCCTCAAAAAGACTGACACCGGCGAAGAAAAGATAGAGGTCGCCTGGAAGCGGGACGGTAGGTGGCACGACGCGATTTTCCCCCGCTCTATGATTTTCCAGAGCCGCAGCATTACGGTGCTGGCGGACAAGGGCTGCACCGTAACCAGCGAGAACGCAAAGCAGGTGGTGCGTTTCCTTGGCGCCTTGGAGCAAGAAAACATCGACGCCCTCGGCCTGCAGGAAAGTACCTCCACCTTCGGCTGGCAGTCAAACCACCGCTTCCTTCCCGGCCACGCCCCGGACATGGTGCTGGACATCGAACCCAGCATGACCCGCTGGGCTACCGCCTACTGCAAAAACGGCACCCTGGAAGCCTGGGTGGCAAGCATGGCTCCTCACCGCAGCCGCCCCCGGTTCCGCTTCATGCTGGCCGCCAGCTTCGCCGCCCCCCTGCTGGCGATCATCAAGCAGCGCATCTTCTTCGTGTACAACTGGGGCGGCAGCCGGGGCGGTAAGACCGCAGCCCTGAAAGCAGCCCTGTCCGCCTGGGGCGACCCGGAGCGGCTCATGGCAAACTTCAACGCAACCCAGGTGGCGCTTGAGAGAATGGCCGGCTTTTACTGCGACCTCCCGCTCGGCATAGACGAGCGCCAGCTTGCAGGCAACAAGCAGGAAGGGCTTGAAAAGGTCGTGTATATGCTGGCCAACGGCACCGGGCGCAGCCGGGGCAGCAAGGACGGCGGCCTGCAGGAGCTTCGCACCTGGCGCAGCGTAATTCTGGCCACTGGCGAAGAACCCATAGGCAAGGCGAACAGCCAGACTGGCGTCAGCACCCGCGTGTTGGAAGTAGTGGGCGCCCCCTTCGAGGACGAAACCAGCGCCAGCAATATGCACCAACAGGCAGCGCTAAACTGCGGCTGGGCAGGCCCGGCGTTCATCCAGTACATCCTGGACATGGGCGACAGCGCCATAATAGACGAATACAGCGAGGTGCTGGAACGCATCCGGGCGCTCATGGGAACCCGGAACGGCAGCCACACCGCAGCGGTCGCCACCGTAACCCTTGCAGATCAGATGCTTTCCCGGTGCATCTTCCACGAGGATGCAGACACCGCCCTCATGGAAGCCCAGCACATGGCCAACTGCATCACAGCGGGAATCCAGGAACAGGAACAGCCGGACGTGAACGAACAGGCCGCCCAGTACATCAGTGACTGGATCAGCGCCAATGCCAACAGCTTCACTGACACCAACGCCATCGGCCAGAGGTACGGCAGCATTGAGGACGGCACGGCGTTCATCCTGCCAACCATCCTGCGGGAAGCTCTGGAAAAAGGCGGTTTCTCCTACCGAAAAACCATGAACTGGCTGGCGGAGAACGACATTATACAGATTGACCCGCACGGAAAGTATCAGGTTCAACGCTGGTTCGGCAACAGGAACTGCCGCATGGTTGCCATAGACATGGAAGCCCTGCAGAACCCGCCCGACCCGGCAGGATTCAGGGAGATCACCGACAAGGACGACCTGCCCTTCTAAGCCCGGTGTGCAAGCCCGCAGGGAGCCGCAACAGTTCAGGCGGCAACTTTTCCAGCCGGACAATGTGAAACGTCCACGGCGCAACTTTTTTCCGTTGAAAAAAAAACGCATAACACACCATCAACACCTTTCTAACACCTGCCTTCCTCCACAGGTGTTAGACAAAACCAAACGATTTTGCGCTCTTTTCATAAGTTTCTAACACCTCTAACACCTAAAAACAAAATACATTCGTGACGCGAGGCAAAACAACGAGCAACCGCGCAGAGTGTATAAACGACACTTCAAAATATAGGTGCTAGGTGCTAGATTTCAAAATTCAGCGATTCAACGCCGAATGCAACTAGCACTCCTAACACCTCCACTGACAGAAAGGACAAAGAGCATGGAAATCAACGCTACAAACGAAGCCCGCAGCACCGAGAATGAGAACGCCACCCATGACACCTGGTTCCGCTTGAGCCTCGACCTGCACACGCCCCATGACCGGGGCGGCTCGAACCCCGACTCTAACCTGAGTTTCTCCGGGACTACGCCCGAGGCTTTCGACCACGCCCTGGCAACCATCCTGGACGTTGTGACCTCTACCGTGTACGGCGGGCAGCTCAACGGCCTGCAGGAGATCATCGACCGCAGCACCGCCGAGCTGCGGGCCAGCAGCGAAAAGGCACAGGACGACGCCCAGCAGCCCAAGCGCAACCCCGCCCTGGACGTGGACACCCCGAAGATCAGCACGGTGACCGAGCCTCGCCCCAGCTTCACCCCCCCCTCTAAGCCGGGCGCCCGGGGCGCAAAAGGCTTGATGCTGCTCACCTGCCCGGGCTGCCACCACACCTTCAAGCACTTCGCCCGGGAGAACACCGACAAGGTCAAGTGCTTCTGCGGCACAGAGGTGCCGGTGGACAACGTTGCCCGCTTCGAGTTCACCTGCAAGCAGTGCGGCAAGCTTTCCTACGGATGGACGAACATCGAAGCGGCGACCATTGAGGCAGGCGCTCTGCACTGCGTCTGCACAGCAACCGCCCCGGAAATGATTTGGCACCCCGCAACCCGGAAATTCCACGGCTAAAATAAAACGCCCGCACCGGGAAGGTGCGGACAGATTGGAGAAATGCATGAACTACAAAAACCCGCTTCCTTCCCCCTACGACTACGAAAAGCTGGGCGCATACCTTCACGCCCTGGTTGATGCAGGCGCAGCCCGCAACGTGACCGAGGCCAGGAAGCTGGCCCGCAGGCTGGTTCCCTCGGAGGCGAAAATCCAGAAAGAGATCCTCGCGTACCTCCGCAAAGAGGTGGGCGGCTTTTGGTGGAAGGACGCCGCCGGACCGTACCAGCAGAAAGGCATCCCGGACATCGTAGGCTGCCACGAAGGGCAGTTCTTCGGCTTCGAGGTCAAGCGCCCACTGGTGGGTGAACTGAGTGCCATCCAGCGCCACACGCTGGCAGCCATCAATGCTGCAGGCGGCACCGCCTACGTCGTAACCAGCGTGGAGGATGTACGCCGGGTGTTCACCCCGCCGCAGAGCGAAAGGGAGTGGTGACCCTTGCCATACATGAGCCTCCGGGAACAGCGGCACCTGCTGCGGCGATACCTCAAGCAGTACCGCTTGGAGCAGACACCGGCGCACCGCCAGGCCGTGCAAGACACCCTGCTCCACCTCGACCCGATGCACCCCGCCGCCCCGATCATGCGCCTGCGGTACATAGAGTGCCGCAGCTGGCGGGCGACGGAACTGCGAACCTACTACTGCCACAGCAGAGCCTTTGAGCTGGAGACCCGGGCCATAGACGACCTGCTCCAGGTTCCAGAGGTCCAGGAAGAAATAACAAAATGGGAGGAAATTCACAGTGACACTTGAGGAAGCCTGCCGCCTGCTCGACCCGAACACGACGGCAGAGGAACTGGCGAAGATCGAATATTACAACGGCTTTAACGGCAAAAAGGCCTGCATTGAGGCCATCGACGAAGCCTGCACACTGTTGGTGGGAGCTGTCCGCAGCGCCCACCACGAAGCACGGAGCGGCACCGCCCCGGACAGCACCAAGGTCTACCTTGTACCCGAGTACGAAATCAAAGAGATTTTCAATGACATCGGGCGCAGCGAATGGAAAACAAAGACGTCGCCCCGAGAGCGCTTCTTGTGCCTGTCGCACACCTTGGACAACTGCCCGGCGCTGGTGGCCGTGGACAATACCACCGGCGACGCCTGGACGGAGGATTTTACAAGCCTTCCGGCGGCGCTGGAATGGCTCAACAGGGAGGATAAAAAGTAAATGGACTGGATTTGTGGATTTTTGACCGGCTGCATTGCGGGCTGTATTTTCGGCCTGGTGCTTGCACCTTGCCGCAAGGAAACGGCGGTGGTTGTAACCAGTACTCCGCGCTGGGGTGGCGTATTGCGGATGGATTGGAGCCGCTGCGAGTTCCCTGGCCCGCCTGATGGATGGAACCTCGCAGATCACCCGCTGGAAGCAGAGGGCGAAGCTCTCGACACGGTAGGAGGTGGCGCAGAATGATGGACTTTGAGCGGCTCGTGCTGATTGGCGCCCTGGCAGCAGCGGTCACCGTTGGCGGCGCACTGAACGCCCGGGTCAAAGACCTGGTGCAGCAGCGGGACATCTACCAAAGTCGAGCCGCCAACTGGGAGCAGGACGCCCTCAACTGGCAGACCGAGGCGCAGGAGGCAGAAGCTCAGGTCGCAGATCTCAAGAACGACCTGGAAGCAGCGCAGACCGGCCCCGCTGGGTTCAGCGCAGTATACCTCGGGGAGTTCAACTGCACCGCCTACTGCTCGGAGCAGTACGAGCATATCTGCGGCACCGGGGACGGCATCACCGCCAGCGGCGCACCTGTACAGGTAGGCGTGACCGTGGCAGCAGACCCGGACATTTTGCCCCTCGGCTCTGCGATATACATTGAGGGCGTCGGTCTGCGGTACGTCCAGGACACCGGCAGCGCCGTGAAGGGTAAAGCCTTGGACGTGGCTGTGGACACCCACAGCGAGGCACTCACCTGGTCTGAGTACGGAACGCACCGGGTCTGGCTGCTTGAGGTTGAATGAATAGGAGGTACAGCATGGACGAAGTACGACTGATCGACGGAAACGCTCTTGAACAGGAAATGCGGGAATTTGCGGCGCAGATATTCGTCGGCTGCCACAGAACCACAACCGACAGTGAAGAAGCCGTGCATGCCTGCGCGGACATGGTGAGCGAAGCCCCAACCATTGACCCGGAAAGCCTGCCGCCGTACTGGCGTAAGACGGCAGAGGACCCGCCAACAAGGGAGGACGGAAACGAAATAGGTAGCATTCTTTGTGCAGGGTATCACTGTAACATCCGCGACGGAATGTGGCTTGAGAACATCATGCCGTGGCACGTCGTAAGAGACAACCCGGGGACGTTCCCGCTCTGGATGCCGCTCCCTAAGCTGCCCGACCTCCCGGTGCCGGAAAGAAGGTGCATGATGGGAAATGACTAACCCCTGCTTCCACTGCACAGATCGCCACCCGGTCTGCCACGATACCTGCGAACGGTACAAGGCCTGGCAGGAATTTCACGCCGCAGAGGTGGCGGACAAGCGCCGAAGGAATGACGCCTGCGCCATCCACAAGAACGACTTCGACGAGGAATTCTGGCACGGCAACCCGCAGCGGCGACGGAGGCGGCACAGATGAGCCGCCCCAAGGTTCATCCGCCGCAATTCATAGCTGTAACGGCGGACGAATACGAACTGACTCTCGGCGCCTTTGACACTGTCAAAGAGCTTGCAGCTTGGAGCGGCCACAAGGTCTTCGCCATATACCAAAGCCTTGAGTATGGGCGGGTGCTTCGGAGAGGCCCGGCCAAAGGCTGCAAGGTGCTGCGGTATACCGATGGACACTACACCTCCGGGATCCTGAAACCAAAACCCCGGCACAAATAACAAAACCGCCTGCGGCAGGTACAACACCCACCGCAGGCGGTTTTTATGCCCTCGGATATTCAGGAACGGCCTCCCACGAGAACGGAAAGTCTTTGTCGGCCAGTCCTTGGCCGTTCCACTTGGTCTGGTAAGTAACCTCCATCCCGATCTCGGCGCCAGCAGCATCTACCAAAATCAGCATCAAGCCATCCTTGAACGGCGTGTCCGCTTCATAGCCGCCGCTCCACTTCGTAGCAGTACACCACCGCACAAGATCGTCGCAGAGCTGTTGCCGGACACATACCCGCCCGGTCTCTTGGATGCGGTACACGTCCTCGGAAACGCCGGTCTGCTCCCCGATGAGCCGGACATGGCGCACATAGCTGAAACGATCTCTGCCGTTGGTCTCCACGATTTTTGTATTCAGCCCAGCCATCAGCGCCGCCCCGCTGCTGCGGATTCACCCAGCAGGTAGACCCAGTGACGCCCGGTCTCGTCCCGCTGCCACTCGCCGCCCATAGCCTCAAAGGCGGATGTCATACCAGCATAGGCGACTTGGTACATATTCGGCACTGGCTCGCCGTTGTCGTCATAGGCCAGGGTGCCAGCAGCCTGCTGCTCTGCAGCAATCCGCTGAGCGTAGGCCCACTGCAAGTCGAGCTTTTCAGCCATCCCCCGGAGAGCAATGCGAAAATCAGATTTTTTCATAATAAAAACGTCCTTTCTGTGGTTGGCTCCCACGACCATCTTGTTGGTACCAACAAGATGGTTTCGGCTGCTGCCAGGCAGCCATCGTCAGGTGGGTTATTTCTTGAGCCGCTCCGCCACGGAAGCCCAGAACTTGCGGGCTTCTTTGTGGCGCAAGACGTCCGGGTGATTTTCGCCCCAATCCCAGGCCTCCCGCTCGATGCAGGGGTCAAGCTCCTTTGCCAGCCCCATGAAGTGCTCCGCCAGCGCGGACGTGTCCATGTCGGTGACGACCTCGATCTCCGCGTGCTCTTCGTTCCAACGGTGAGCTTCGTTTCGCGTTACCCAGCTATTGGTGAAGATCGCAATCGGCCAGGAGCAAAGGTTGTACTTCGCCGTGCTTGGCTGGCCGTTCCGCTTGAGCTTCATCAAGCTGTAGGAGTTGCCGCACCAGCTCGGGTCGCCGGGCGACCTTTCGATGAACCACAGCCCGTTGTCATTCTTGAAGTAAGCCCCGGACACCCGGACGATGTCCCCGGTCTTCATTTCCACGCCGTTCTTGTCAACCATTGTTCAGCCCTCCTTAACCAGTTCCATAAGCTTTAAAACGCGGTTCCACTGCTCCTGATTCATGCAGCCACCGTTGTCCACAAAGTTCTGTGCGAATGCGATCTCGGCTTCCATCTCGGCCTTACTCATCTCGTTGAGGTTTTTCATTTTTATTTCCTCCGTTCAGTGTGTTTCTTTCGGTGTCTGTGTCTTACCACATAAACGCGGTAAACTCCACTGGCAAACAGTCCAATGATTCAAGGCGCAGTTTGTCTCTTTTGCTCCACACCGGACAACAAAAAGACGGGGTCAAACCCCGTCGGAATAGAGCCGCTCCGCCCGGAACACTGGCGCCATGGAGTAGTGCCAGGGCATGACCCACTCGCCACTGTCAGACACCCGGATCATCGCCCGCTTGACCCCCTCCCCGGAAAACTCGGCCTTGACCGACTTCTCCGTGCGGGACAGCACCTTCATCAGAAACACGCAATCGTGGTTGCATGCGCTGCGGGCGTAGTAGACGGAACCAACTTCAAATTTGAACATAACAGAAACCTCCCTTATTCTTCGACCTCGACGGCGGCAGCCCTTGCGGAAAGGGCTTTGTGCTCGTCGTAGGTGATACCGAAACGCACATAGGCCTTTTCGATGTAATGCTGGACGTTGCGCCGATCTTCCTCGGTCAGTACCTCATCAATCATACCAGCCAGAAACTCGAACGTCATTTTTGTTTTCCTCCGTTTCTTTGTTGTGCCTGTGTCTTACCATACAACCGCCGGGAACTCAATCGGCACAGCGTCCAATCTTCGGGAGGTGAATTTGTACTCTTTGCTCCTTGACCGCCCGGCACAAAACCGCTATCATATAAAGCACAGCCCCCGCAGGAGTCCGACCCTGCGAGGGCTGCATACCGGGGTGCATCAGGCCTTAGCCTTCATCTTCGGCTTCGGCCTCCCAGACTTCCTCTGGGCTGACACGTTCAACGCCATCTTCACCGATAAAGCCGTAACCCGTGTCCAACATGGTATGCACCCCCTTTCATAGGCGCCTGGCTCGCAACAGCTGGGCGCCTTTTCTGTGTGTATGATACCACGCAAACGCAGTAAATCAATGCGCATATAGTCCAAAGAATACGGCGCTCGTATGGCAAAACTGCACGAAACGGATTTGTCAAGCCCTATTTTCAAAAAAGTTGCGATTTTGAGTAAAGAGCGGACTTTTTTGGTCTTTTTCTATGCTACACTGGGAGTATGCAGAGGACATTCACAAGGGCGCAGGGCTTTATTCCCTCTTTCACCTGCGTCCTGCTAACGTACAGCCAGGGCAACCGGGTGCCGAGCTTCCAGCCCGACCAGCAGGGAGCAAAGCACCCGGAAACCTTGGATTTATGCTGGAAAAACCACAGCCGCAGATCGCACACCGTGCGTTCAGGCCCGCTGCTGGGCGGCGTAGGTACTACCTGGCAAGAACTGGCAGCGGGGCAGTGAAGGCGCGAAGTGTTCCCGCGCGAAAACCAAAATTTTTCGACCATTTCGCTACGTCAAGCGCAGTAAATGCCCGCCGCAGCCCCAGAACAAACCCTATTTTTTCACTTTGCGTGCATAGCTCAAAACAGGTAGAGCGCCCACCTTCCAGGCGGGTGACGTTGGTTCAAGACCCGCTGCACGCTCCAACAAGAGGACGAACGCATGGAAATTGAAACCCGGCGGCTTGCCGACCTGAAACCGGCAGACTACAACCCCCGCAAAAAGCTGGAACCGGGTGACCCGGAATATGAGAAAATCGCCCGCAGCATTGAAGAGTTTGGATACTGCGACCCGATTATCATAAACCGGGACGGCACCATCATCGGAGGACACCAGCGGACGCAGGTGCTCCTGGACATGGGAGCCGAAACCGCAGACTGCGTTGTGGTAGACCTCGACCCCGACAAGGAAAAAGCCTTGAACATCGCCCTCAACAAGATCACCGGCAGCTGGGACGAAGCAAAGCTGGCCGACCTGATCGGCAGCCTTGACCTTGAGGGCTACGACCTCACCAAGACCGGCTACTCCGAGCCGGAACTAAAGTCCATCCTTGCCCAGGTCACCGTGACGCCGGACGACTTCGGCCAGGACTTCTCCCTCCCGAACCGCCAGCACGTTCTCGCCCACACTATGAACGTCACCCTGCACAAACAGCAAATCGCCCTCATTCGGGCAGCGCTTGCGCAGGCAGAAAACGAGGGCCTCGGCGAAACCTACGGAAACACAGACAAGAACGGAAACGCCCTCAGCAAGGTGGTGCAGGAATGGCTCAAACAGAACACAAGCTCGTCCGAGAGCGACGACCTCTGACCTCGATTCACCCGGCAGACTATAATCCCCGCAAGGAACTCAAGCCGGGAGACCCCGAGTTCCAGAACATCCAGCGCAGCCTGAAAGAATTTGGCTACGTTGACCCGATCATCATAAACAAGGACGGCACCATTATCGGCGGCCATCAGAGAGCGTCCGTTTTGAAGTCCCTTGGTTACACCGAGGCAGACTGCATCGTGGTAGATCTCGGCAAGCAGAACGAAAAAGCCCTCAACATCGCCCTGAACAAAATCGGCGGTCAGTGGGACATGAGCCTCCTGAGGGACGCCCTACAGGACCTGACCCTCAGTCCGGTGGACGTAAACGCCACCGGCTACAGTGACGACGAACTTAGCGTCATTCTCGGGGATGTCATGCTGGAAAAGCAGCACGAAGAAAGCCCCATCGACAGAATGACCTTCACGTTCAGCCTTGAACAGTACGCCGACCTGCAGCAGGCCTTGCAGATTATCGGCGCAAAGTACAAGCCCGACCAAATGGAAACCTTCGGGAATACCAACAAAACCGGGAACAGAATCTACATGGTGGTGAAAGAATGGGCAGAGCAAAAGAAATCCAGATTCGGGTGATACCCTCCAAGATTGCGAACCCCTTCATCCGGGCGCACCATTACAGCGGCAAGGTCGTAAACAACTCTTGCCTGCACTTTGGAGCTTTTCTCGACGGGCGCCTCCACGGCGTCCTGAGCTATGGCCCCAGCCTGGACAAGAAGAAGATCATCGGCCTGGTAGAGGGAACCGCCTGGGACGGCTTTCTGGAACTCAACCGTATGGCCTTTGACGACTACCTTCCCCGGAACTCAGAAAGCTACTGCATCGCCAAGACCATCCGACTGATCAGGAAGCAGGCGCCGCAGGTAAAATGGATTATCAGCTTTGCCGACGGCTGCTCCTGCGGCGACGGCACCATTTACCGGGCCTGCAATTTCGTTTTGACCGACATCAAAAAGAACAGCGCCCTCTGCCTCCTGCCGAACGGCGACAAAATTCACGAAATGACCCTGTGTAGCAACCCCAACACCCCCCGCCCGGAGCTTGGAGGCCGTACTTTCTACCAGGTAACCGGCGGCAAGTATAACTGGGACGCCTACGTCAAAGAGGTTGGCGGCACCATTCTCACCGGCTATCAGCTGCGCTATATCTATTTCATAGACCCCGAATACAGGAAGCGGCTCACAGTGCCTGAGATACCGTTCAGTCGTATCGACGAACTCGGCGCAGGTATGTACAAGGGTCAGCAGGTATCCCAGGCGGAGCGCCACGCCGAAAGTCACTTTGAACAGTAGGAGGACACATGGCAGCAGAAACCAGCGGGCAGCTTTACGAATCCAAGGTCATAGCCCAGCTTTTTGGCGTTTCTGTCCGTCGCATCCAGCAGCTCACACAAGACGGTATCCTGGAAACAGTACACATCTCCGGCCAGCGGAACAAATACGACCTCATTCCCACGATTCAGGCATATATCAAATACCTGTCAGATAAGGCGTATGGCCGGGAAGCGAAGCTCTCGGAAACCGAACTGAAGGAAAAGAAGCTGCAAGCGGAAATTGCCCTCAAGGAATCGCAGACCGAGCTTCACCAGCTCCGCACCGCCATTGCAAACGGCAAATATATCAGCATAGAGGAAGCGCAGGCGGACTATACGAAGTTCTTTGCAGTCCTCAAGCGCTTTTGCTCCGGCCTCCCGAGCCGGGTCGTTGGCATGATAGGCTCACGAATCTCCCCCGTGGAGAGCAGAGAATTGGAGAAAGACTTGAATAAAGAGATCAACGACATTCTCCGCACCTTCGTCCTTGCAGCAACCGTCAAGGACGGTGACGGTGGATGAAACCCACAGCCCAGCAGCCCCGGTTCTATAAGTTCCGAAAGTACCAGGTTCCTCAGTACATCAAAGATGCCCTGGACGCCCTGAAACCGCCGGATGATATAACCGTAAGCCAATGGGCCGAGCAATACCGCCAACTCAGCCGCAAGGAATCCAACCTGCAGGGCGCCTGGCGAAACAGCGTCACTCCCTACCTCGTCGGCATCATGGACGAATTCAACAACTGGGAAACGGAGCGCATTGTCGTGGTAAAGCCTACCCAGGTGGGCGGCACGGAGGTCGAGCTTAACGCCCTCGGCTACCTGATAGACCAAGACCCGGCTCCGACCCTGATCGTTTACCCCAACGACGAAATCGCCGAAAGCACCTCAGCAAACCGCATTATGAGTATGCTGGAATCCCCCCGATTGAAGCGGCATTTTCTCAAAAATGCCAGTAGCAAGAAGGAGCTGCAGTTCACCACAGATATGTACATCGCCCTCACCGGCGCAGGATCTGCGGCAGACCTGTCCAGCAAGCCCATCCGCTATCTTTTCCTCGACGAGGTGGACAAGTTCAAGGCGGCGACCACCCAGGAAGCCGACCCTATAAGCCTGTCCATTGAGCGAACCAAGAGCTATTTCTCTAACCGCAAAATCTATATTTGCAGCACCCCCACACTAAAGACCGGCCACATCTGGAAGGCGAAGGAAGCCTGCGACATTGAAAAACACTTCTTTGTTCCTTGCCCGCACTGCGGGAAGCATATAGAGCTGAAATTTGCACAGATACGCTGGCCGGGCAAGGATGAGGGTCTAAGCGAAGGTGACCGAGCGGAGGCGGCGCAGTACATCTGCCAGGAATGCAACGGAGTCATTACCGACCACGACAAACCTGCAATGCTCCTAAAAGGAGAATGGCGGAACGTCCGCCAGAGCGCCCGCACCGCCCGCAGCGTTGCCTTTTGGTTCAACACCCTATACAGCCCCTTCACTCGATTCTCGGAAATCGCCCGGGAGTTTATGAAGTCCAAGGACGACCCCGACAAACTGCACAACTTCGCCAACTCCTGGCTCGCCGAGCCGTGGGAGGATACGAAGCTCAAAACCAGTGCCGACCTCGTACAGGGACGCCAGACGGAGCTTGAAATGTTCGAGCTTCCGCCCTGGACGAAACTCCTGACCGGCGGCGTGGACGTGCAGGAAACAAGCCTCTATTGGACTATCCGCGCCTGGGGCGATTACAGTACATCCCAAAATATAGCCCACGGCCAGGCCGCAAGCTTCGGCGAGGTCGTAGACATAATGAACCTGGAGTTCAAGCGGGACGACGGCCAGCAAATGCTGGTAGACCTCGCCCTCGTCGATTCCGGCGACCAAACAGAGGAAGTCTATGACTTCTGTATGCAGAACTCGGAGTGGGCGCTCCCAGTAAAAGGCACCGACACGATGCTCAGCAACTATAAAATCTCGACCATCAACAAGGCGGGCTCCGCCGCCTACGGTATGCGCCTGGTTCTCGTGGACGGCGGCAAATACAAGGATGCTATTGCTTCTCGCATGCGCCGCCCTAACGGCAAGGGTAGCTGGATGGTCTACAAGGGCGTTGACCAGGAATACTGCGAACAGGTCACCGCCGAACACAAGATCACCGAACGTGCCACCAATGGCACAGAGCGCACCCGCTGGGTGCCTAAGACCAGCCATCCAAACAACCACTTCCTCGACTGCGAGGTCTACGCCTACGCCGCAGCAGAAATGCTCGGCGTCCGCAGCCTCCACCTGCAGAACAAGGGCAGCGCACCCCAGCCGGAAGCGCAACCCTCGCCGCAGCAGCGCACCGACGCCACCCCAGAGGAAACCTGGATTCATCAGAACGACGGCTGGTTTTAAGAAAGGAAACACGACATGGCAGATGAACCCATCAACTATGGCGACCCCGCCGCCCTTCTGACGGAAGTAAATAAAGCCATTGCCGCCGTCATGGTTGGAGGCCAGAGCTACAAAATCGGCTCCCGCTCCCTGACCCGAGCAAACCTCACCGAACTGCGGAGCCTCCGGGCAGACCTTACCGCCCAGGTAGAGGAACAGAACGGCTCCTCCCTTTTCCGTGATACGTTCGCTGCATTTTTTGAGGGGAGATAAAGCGCATGACATGGCTTGACAGGATCATTGAAACAATCTCTCCCCGGGCAGCCTATATGCGCGAGGGCTGGCGGCAGCAGCTCGGCCTTATCCGCGGTTCAGGCTATGACGCCGCAGACGGTGGCCGGCTGAATAAGAACTGGAGGGCGACCAACGAGGCCGCCGACATCACAGACCGTTACAGCCGGGACACCCTCCGCGCCCGCGCCCGAGACCTTGAGCGGAACTCGGACATTGCAAACGGCGTCCTCAAGGCTTTCAAGAGGAACGTGGTCGGCAACGGCTTCACCCTGCAGGCAAAGACCGGTGACGACGACCTCGACGATCAAATCGAAACCCTCTGGCGGCGGTGGACCCGGCGCACGAACTGCGACGTCACCCAGCAGCAGAGCTTCAACGAACTTCTGCGCATGGCAGTCGTTCGGAAAAAGGCAGACGGCGGCATCCTTTTTAAGAAGTGCTATACCTCCGGCGGTCTGCTTCCTTTTAAGCTGCAGGCGCTGGAAGTAGACGAGCTTTCCCGCTCCGTGGCCTCGCCCAGGTACAAGGGAGATCGTGTCATTGGCGGCATTGAGTACAACGAGTACAACCGGCCCGTTGGATACTGGATTGAACAGTACAACATTGACGGCTGGGAAACTAACCAGCCCGTCTTCTACCCCGCCAAAGACATCATTTTCTATTACAGCAAGAGCCGCCCCTCCCAGCTTCGAGAGGTCAGTGACCTCGCCCCGAGTTTGAGCCGCATCCGGGATGCCAACGAATTTATCGCTGCCGTTTCGATGAAAGAGCGAATCGCCGCCTGCTTTGCCCTGCTCATCAAAAGAGCTGCCCCCACCGGCGGCTTCCAGGGCGGCTCCCGGAACGGCGCCGACAAAGACCGCACGTCCTACTCCGGCAAAATGCTGACCCCCGGCCTCATTTCGGAAATGAACGCCGGTGATGATGCAGTCACCATCAACCCCGGCAATGGCAGCAGCGAAGCAACCGGCTTCCTCAAGCTGCTGCAGCGCCTTGTGGGCGCAGGCCAGGGCTTGAGCTATGAATCCACCTCCCGGGATATGTCCGAAACGAATTACAGCAGCGCCCGCCAGGGTATGATTGAGGACGACCTCACATACACCGAGGAAGTGGAGCTGCTGCAGGGCAAACTCATGGTCGAGGTCTACGAAACCTTTTTGATTTCCGCAGTCCTCGCCGGAAAGCTCACTATCCCGGATTTTTGGAACGACCCGCAGAAATACATGGAGCATGAGTGGGTCGCCTCTCCCAAGAAATGGATTGACCCGCAAAAGGAAGCCAACGCAAATAAAACCGCACTCGAATCTTGCGTCAAGTCCTTCAAGCAGATCAGCGCCGAGCAGGGCCGTGACTGGAAAGAACAGATTGACGACATGGCCGACGTTGTAGCATACGCCAAAGAAAAGGGAGTGCAGATTGGAGGTTACAAAAGTGTCCAGAACGAACCCCAAACAGACCCGAAAGAAAACCCCGATGAATAACCAGCCCCTGCAGCGCGATTTCTCCACGGCCAGCATCCGGGCAGTAAGCGACGACGAAAACAGCCGCACCTTTGAACTGAGTTTCAGTTCCGAGGAACCTGTTCAGATGTGGTTCGGCACCGAGATCCTCGACCACTCCGGCAATGCCATTGACATGAGCCGGATGCAGAGCATGGGTATCGTTCTTTTTAACCATGACAGAAACCGGGTGATCGGTAAGGTCACACGGGCGTGGGTTGAGGACAACCGTGGCAAGGCCACGATTGAGTTTGACAACGACGAGGACAGCGAAACCGTTCGCTCCAAGGTCGCCAGCGGCACCCTCAAGGGCGTTTCCGTCGGCTATCGTGTTTCCAACTATGAGAGCGTCAAAGAGGGCGCCAAATCCCTTGACGGGCGCTTCACTGGCCCCTGCTACATCGCCAAGAAGTGGCAGCCCTACGAGATCAGCATTGTTTCCGTCCCCGCCGACACCACCGTCGGCGTTGGCAGAGATATGACCGAGGACGGACAGCCGCCCGCAGTACACACCGCCCCGGGTCTGGCTTTCTACGAGAGCCAGCTCGCCGCAAATCATAACTACTAACTGGAGGTAAACCACATGAACAAGAGAGAGCAGCTGCGGCAGAAACTGCAGCGCCAGCAGGCCATCCTGGCCGCCGCCCGCACCGCAGGCCGCGACATGACCGAGGACGAGACCCGGGAATTTAACTCCCTGCAGAACGACATCGAGACCCTGCGCCCTGAGGCTGACGCTGAAGCGGAGGCAGAGCGCCAGGCTCAGATTGAAGCCGCCCGCACCGCAGAGCGCCAGCGTGTCACCGACATCACCACCCTGTGCCGGAACTTCAACGTCGATGCTTCCCAGTACATCACCGGCGGCCAGACCGTAGACCAGGTGCGCACCGCCATTCTGGACGGTATGATTCAGAACGGTACTCCTGCCCGCACCGGCGTCAAGGTGACCGCCGATGAAACCGACAAGTTCCGCGCAGCAGCAGCTGACGGCCTTATGACCCGCAGCGGCCACACCCCCGCAGCCCCTGCGGATGGCTCCCGCCAGTTTGCAGGCATGAGCCTGCGTGACATCGGCATTGAGTGCCTGACCCGCGAGACGGGCAAGAGCGCTTCCGACTTCATGCGTATGAGCGCAGATGACCTGTACACCGAGCTGGCCCGTGCATTCCACAACCCCTCGGCATCCTTCCCCGCCATCATGGACACCGCCATCAACAAGAGCATCGTCCACGCCTACGACCACGCTCCGACCACCTTCGAGAAGTTTACCCGCAAGGGCACTCTGCGTGACTTCAAGCGCACCGACGGCCACAACTACCTGATCGGCGGCGTTGGCGACCTGCTGCTGGTTCCTGAGAACGGCGAACTCAAGGCGGATACCCACAAAGAGGAAACGCTGCCGCAGCGCAAGCTGGATACCTACGGCCGTCAGTTCAGCATGAGCCGCCAGGCGTTCATCAACGACGACATCGGCTTCCTGTCCGAGGTTCCCGGCATGTACGCTGCAAAGAGCAAGAAGCAAATCAACAAGATGGTCTACTCCATCCTCTACAACAACGGTCAGATCTATGACGGCAAGACCCTGTTCCACGCCAATCACAAGAACCTGATCACTTCCGGCAGCGCACCGACTGGCGCAGCCATTCAGGCCATGATCCAGCGGATGCAGTTGCAGGATGACCCGTTCGGCGAGGCTATCAACCTGACCCCCTCCACCATCATCCTGCCCGTTGGTTACGGCTTCGCCATGCAGTCCATCTTCGGCAGCCCCACCATCCAGACCAGCGAAAACACCCAGGCAGCCAACCCGCTGTATAACTACCGCTACCCGATGGAGATCGTCGAGGACGCCACCCTGAACATCCTGGCAGGCTCCGGCGCATGCCCCTGGTTCCTGGGCGCCAACCGCGAGGAAACCACCGGCATCCAGGTCGATTACCTGAACGGCCAGGAGACCCCCACCTTCCGCCGCAGCGAGACCGTCGGCCAGCTGGGCTTTGTGTGGGACATTTGGCTGGACTGGGGCATCAGCGTCATGGACTACCGTGCGTTCGTTAAGAACCCCGGCGCTGCCCTGCCCACCCTGTAAGAGATAGGAGGAAACGCACATGATCGCAAACTACCAGCAGCCCGGCTCTGCCATTGACTACCCCAACGGCACCGGCTCCGCTATCGACGCAGGCCAGGTCGTGAGCCTGACCACCCGCATCGGCGTTGCAGGCACCGACATCCCTGCAAGCGCCGTCGGCAGCCTGTACGTCAAGGGCGTTTTTGCCATGCCCAAGGCGGCCTCTACCGCTATCGCTATCGGCGCCGCCGTCTACTACGACGCCTCCGCCGACAACATCACCACGACCGCTGCAAGCAACATCCCCGCAGGCTGGGCTATTGCAGCAGCCGCTGAAAACGATACGACCGTGCAGGTCTGCATCGGCTAAGGGAAAGGCGGCGCAGTATGATCTATACCGCAAACAGCACCGTGACGGTGGAGGGCAAAAGCTACCGCCCTAGCGATTCCGTGGACATTCAGGACGCCAGCGCCGCAAAGGAACTGCTCGCCGTGGGCTTCATCGTGACCCCGCCCGGCGAGTATGCCCCCGGCGAAATGCTGACCGTGGATGTTCAGCATGAACCCGAGGACGGCGTTGCCACCGGCCACCTCAACAAAGAGGAACTGGAAGCGATGCCCAAGGCGCAGCTCCTGACCCTCGCCGAAAATATGGGCCTGGACACCAAAGACCTGACCAAAGCAAAGCTGGTTGAAGCCATTGCTGCTGCCGAGGTTCAGGCCGAGGTTTGACCGTGGGCTTCAAGGATTTGCTGGTGCAGGATGCAAAGAACGTATTCCTCAACCGGGAAGAATTTGCAGATACGCACAGCATAAACGGCAAGCCCATGCCGGTGCTGGTTGACGATAATGAAATTTTGGAACGCGACAAGTCCAAATTGATGAACGTCACCATCACCGGGATCTACAAAGAGCGCAAGCTGATCTATGTAGCCACCGACGACCTCGGAGCCAAACCCGCCCCGGACGACCTGCTCAATTTTGACGGCGCCTGGTATAAGGTAAACGACTGCACCGATGAGGCCGGGATTCTCTGCATTGAGATGGAGGCGAATCGCTCTTGAAAGAATACGAGGTCCTGCAGGTTGACGCCGACGCTTCCATTGAAAAAATGGTTCAGCGCCTGGACAACCTGCAAAAAATGGTTGATACGCCGAAAGTGGTGGCAGCGGCCATCAACTCGGCAGCCCGCAGCACAAAGAACAAAATCGTCAAGGACACCAAAGAGCGCTATGCGACAGCCAACGATTCCGTTTACTCTTCCAGCAGCGCATTGAAGGTGGACGCCGCCACCGGCGGCGACCTGACCGCCACGCTCCATTCTTCTGGCTCTATGCAGGAGATCATGGACTTCGATTCAAAACCGAACTCGGGAACCAGCGCCGCAGCGGCGCACGTCCTCAGCAGTTCCGGCATGAAGTCCTTGGAGCATAACGGCTTAAAGGCTTTTCTCGTTCGGTTTAGCAGCGGACACAAAGCCATTGTCCAGCGGGTGCCGGGCGAAACCTACACCTCGGCGGGCGCTTCAAAGCGTGCGCAGAAATGGGGCGCCAAGTCCGACATGACCCGCATTGAAAAACTGCTTTCGCCCTCTGCTCCGCAGATGTTCGGAAACCCCGACACCGTAGACCCGGCGCTTGAGCGAGCATCCGAGCTTCTCGATAAGCAGATGGAGAAACAAATTGAAAAAGCGCTCGAATAAAGGAGGCATCCCATGACACCCACCGATCTGCAGGACGCTATTGTCCAGGCGTTGAAGGAGCAGCTTGCACCGCTGCGCCTTACAAACTCCGCCGGGCATGAAGTGGGCGTCAAGGTATTCCCGCAGTTCAAGCCATACCGCAGGCCTGCGCAGTCCACCAATGACGACGACCTCCCGGAGCCGTATGTGCTGGTGGCTCTCGTCAACGGTGAACAGACCGCCATCGACAGCCCGAACAAGGTTGACGTTGTCGTGGCTGTTGAGGTCTACGACCCCGACCCGAACCGACAGGGATACCGGGATGCCTCCCACATTTTGAACGTGATCCTGGGGTATTTTGAGCGCAAAGTGAAGATTGCGCGGGCTTTTGAGCTTGTACGCCCCATCAAATGGGACAACGACCTCGACCCCAACAAACACCCATACTATTCCGCAGCAATCGGCCTTCATTTTGAAGGGCCTACTATTTATAGAGAGGAGCCTGAAACATAATGGCAAAGACCATTACTCCCGCAGCCCCGGAAACGGTCGTTTATATCGGCCCGAACATTCCCGGCGTTGTTCGCCAGGATTCCGTGTTCACTGGCGGCATCCCGGCACACCTGGCCGAAAAGATCAAGGCAATTCCCGCCATTGAGGGTCTGATTGTCCCCCTGGATTCCTTTGCGGAGGCTCGCAAGGAACGTCAGAGCGGCGCAGGCCGTATCGCCACCATCTGCAACAATGTTGCAAAGAAAATCCAGGAGGGCGCATAAATGAGCTATCTTCATGGCGTAGGCAACAGCGAAGTTGCTACCAGCTTAACCACCCCCACCACGTCCAGCGCTGGCCTGCAGGTCATTTTCGGCACGGCCCCCATTCACCTGGCAAAAGACCCCTACAAGGCAGCGAACACCCCGAAACTCTGTTACAGTTTTGCAGAGTGCCAGGAAGCCCTCGGCTACTCTGACGACTTCGAGAACTTCACCCTTTGCCAGAGCATGGACGCCAACTTCCGTGTTTATAACAACTCCCCCATCGTCCTGGTGAACGTGCTTGACCCGAACAAGGCGGCGCACATCACGGAGAACGCAGAGGAAACCGTCACCGTCACCGGCGGCATGGCGACCTATACCAAACAGTACGTTCTGCTGCCCTCATTGGTGGTGCTTAACGACGCTACCCCGCTCGCCGCCGATGTGGACTATACCGCAGCGCACGACGATGACGGCAACGTGACTATCGTGCTGCTGTCCACCACCGCAAAGAAAGCAACCGCACTGAAGATCACCAGCAAGAGCATCAAACCCAGCGGCGTTACCAAGACCGACGTCGTCGGCGGCGTAAACAGCAGCACCAACGAGGAAACTGGCCTGGAAATCATCCGCCAGGTCTATCCCAAGTTCGGCCTGGTGCCCGGCCTGATTATCGCACCCGGCTGGTCGCAGGACGCAACCGTGGCTGCTGCGCTGCAGGCAAAGGTTGAACAGCTGAACGGCTGCTTTGACCTCAACACCATTCTGGACATTCCCGCCAATTCCGACGGGGCAACTGTTTACACCGACTGTAAGCAGGCGAAGGAGAAGCAGGGCTTCTCCACGAACCACGGCATCTGCCTCTGGCCTCGTGTCTTGGTTGGCGAGAAAAAATACTACTTCTCCGCCATGGCCGCAGCGCACACCGTCTGGCTCGACACGAGCAACGACGGCGTCCCCTACGAATCCCCCTCCAATAAGAGCCTGCGCATTACCGGCCTTTGCTTGGACGACGGCACCGAGGTGCTTCTCGACAAGCAGCAGGCGGACGACGTCCTCGGCGCAAACGGTATCTGTACCGCTATCAACGTCAACGGCTTCAAGTTTTGGGGTAACAATACCTGCGCATACCCCAGCACGACCGACACCAAAGATCGCTTTTGGTGCGTCCGCCGTTTCTTTGACTGGGACGGCAACAACTTCATTTTGACCTTCTTCCAGAAGGTGGACAAGCCCGAGAACCGCCGCCTTGTGCAGGACATCGTGGACAGCACAAATATCACCGGCAGCGGTTACGTTGCTCGTGGCTACTGCGCAGGCTACAACATGAAGTTCCTGGAGGCCGAAAACCCGACCACCGAGCTGCTGGCAGGCCATCTGACCGTTCACACCTACATGGCGCCTTTTGTTCCTACGGAGTATATCCACAACATCCGCGAGTACGACACCGACGCCCTGTCCACCATCTTCTCCTGACCGATTGGAGGTATAAAACGTGAATATTCCTACCAAGATCGCCAAGTATGAGGTCTACAAAGACGGCACCAAGCTCATTGGCCGTGGCGAGGAAATGACGCTGCCCAGCTTTGAGACCCCCACCAACACCGTGTCTGGTGCAGGCATCCTCGGCGAATACGAAGATCCCACCCCGGGTTATTTCAACGAGCAGGAACTGCCCGTTCCCTTTCGCGTTATGAGCAAAGAAGCAGCATCCCTGGCCAACATGCTCAAGGCGCACCACCTGGAAATCCGTGGCGGAATTCAGGGCAACACGGACGACGGCGACATCGAGTTCACCCCTATCCGCGTAGTCGTTCGTGGCCTCACCAAGAAATGCGAGCCGGGCAAGCTCAAGGCCGCAAACTCTATGGAAACCAGCGTCACCCTTTCGCTTCGGTACATCCTGATTGAGGTAGACGGCGAATCCCTGATCGAACTGAACAAAATCCGTGGTAAGTACGCCGTGAACGGTGTAGACCAGCTGGCAGCTTTGGAGGCAATGTGCTAATGGAAGATAAGAAACTGACCCTCGCCCCTGAGGTCGGGGAACCCGAAACCGCAGAGGACACCAATGAGCTTTACGTCAAGTTCGCCAAGCCCTACATCTTCGGCGACAAGACCTATACCGGCATCGACCTGTCCGGCCTTGAGGACGTGAACGGCGCAATCCTCAAGGAAGCAGGCCGCGTGGTTCAGAAACTGAACAAAGGCATCAACCCCGCCACCGTGGAAATGACGATGGAGTATGCCGTCTATATGGCGCACCGCGTCACCAACCTGCCCTCGGACTTCTTCTGGGGCCTGCGCGCTCCTGACCTGGTATCCGTCAAGGGCGCAGTCGTGGGTTTTCTCTACGGCGGGGATGGGGAGGACTAACCCCGCGGGCGATCACAAAAACAACTGTTTATATGTCGCAAGCTCTGCATGCGGGAATTGACTACCTGCAGAGCCTGCCCATAGACGAGCTAAACGACCTGGCGGACGCTATCCAGGACTATGCAAAGGAGGTGGAGGCGCAAATTGGCAAAAAGTAAAACGTATGACCTGATGATAAAGATCGGTGCCAAATCAGACGGCACCCTCCGAAAGGCCTGCGCAGCAGCCGACAAAGACCTCGCCTCCCTCAGCAAATCGGCAAAGGCAGTCGGGAAAGCCGCTGCTGCAGGGTTCGCAGCCGCCAGCACGGCGGCTGTGGCCTTTTCTACCGTATCCGTGACCTCTGCCGCAGGCTACAAAAAGGAACTGTCCAACGTCCAGACCCTGCTCACCGGCACCGCCGAAGAAATTGCATCCCGAACCGCCAGCATTTCTTCAGACGTTCTGAATATTTCGGACAAAACCGGCGTTGCCACCAGCAACCTGACCGATGGTATGTACCAGGTCGTTTCTGCGTTTGGCGACGTTAACGACGCTTCCACCATCCTGGAAACAGCGGCTAAATCCGCCGCCGCAGGCAACGCCACCACAACGGACAGCGTCAACCTGCTTTCCGCCGTCACAAAGGGCTATGGCGACATCAGCGCAGAGGCTGTCCAAAAGGCGGCAGACCTGTCCTTTGCTACCGTTCGCCTCGGACAAACCAGCTTCCCGGAACTGGCCTCGTCCATTGGAAAGGTCGTCCCCCTGGCCTCCGCCCTGGGCGTGCAGCAAGAAGAACTGTATGGCACCTTTGCAACCCTGACCGGCGTGACCGGCAGCACCGCAGAGGTCGCCACGCAGTACAAGGCCGTCCTTTCCGGCCTTATGTCGCCATCCAAGAGCATGGATGCCGCCCTTAGTAAGTTGGGCTACTCCACCGCAGACGCAGCCATCCAAAGCCTGGGCTTCCAGGGAACGCTTGAAGCGTTGATGGGAACCGTTGGCGGCGACACCCAGGCAATGGCAAAGCTGTTCAGCAGCGTGGAGGCGCAGACCGCAATTCTCGCCCTTTGCGGCGAACAGTCCAGCACCTACGCCGAAAAGACGGCGGAGATGTACAACGCCATCGGCGCAGCGGATGAAGCATTCGCCCGCCAGACGAACAACCTGGATTATAAGATTCAGAAGCTCGCCAACCGCTTCCAGAATTTCCTGACAAAGGCCGGCTTGAAGCTGCTGCCGTATCTGGAAAAGCTGGCCGACAAGGCTATTCCATACCTGACGGACGCCATGGACAAAGGTCTCGTTGTTTTGGACGATATTCTCCCCAAAGCAGAAAAGGCCGTCCAATTTGCGGCGGAGCATAAAGAACTGTTCATCGCCCTTGCAAGCGGCGTCCTTACCGCAGTAACAGCTTTCAAGACCTTCAAAACAGCCATGACCGCCATCAGCGCTGCGAAAAACCTTGCTACTGTTTTCAAGGCGGCCTCCAACGGCGGAGCCACCCTCGGCAAGGCCGCAGAGGTAATGAACCTTAAGCTCCTGCTCATAGTTGCCGCTATCGGCATCGTTGTTACGGCCTGCGTTTGGATGTACCGTAACTGGGACAAGGTAACAGCCTGGGCGCAGCGCATGGGAACCAAGGTCTCCGAGGTTTGGGCTTCAATTCAGACCGCGGTGCTTACCACCGTAGCTGCCCTGGTTTCGGGATTCCAGACCAACTTCCCGCTGCTCTCCGCCTACCTTTCCGGCTGGTGGAGCAGCGTATCCGCAGCCGTCGAAAATGTAAAAGCGATTTTCTCCAACCTCATCCAGTTTGTGGAGAACGTATTCTCCGGGAACTGGGGAGCCGCGTGGCAGAATATCGTGAACATTTTCGCCAACATCTTCGGAGCTATTGTCAACCTGGCAAAGGCCCCGATGAACGGCGTGATTTCGGCCATCAACTACGTCCTCGGCAAGATCAACTCCCTGAACGTAAAAATCCCGGACTGGGTGCCGGTCATTGGCGGCAATACTTTCAGCTTCAAAATCCCGCAGATTCCGCAACTTGCAACCGGCGGCATCGTAACCGCCCCAACGCTGCTGGAAGCAGGCGAAGGTGGAGAGCCGGAAGCGATTATCCCCTTGTCCAAACTCTACGACTTCCTGCTGAACCTCGGGAAGCCCGACCCGACGAAGCCCCAGCCGCAGCCAACCGCAGGCGGCCAGAATCCGCCCCCTGAGAATAAGCCCCAGCCGCAGCCCGCAGAGGGCGGCGGAGGTGGCTTTGTGTTCTCCCCGACCATCATCCTCAAGAGCAACGGCTCCGTGACCCGGAAAGAAGTAGATCAGGCGATGGATTTTACATACCAAAAGTTTGTGAGATTCAGCAAACAGCTGGAAGAAGAACGTCGCCGCAAGTCCTTTTCTCCGGCCTAACCAGGAGGCTAAATGAGTACCTATACCACGATTCAGGGCGACGTTTGGGACGCTATCGCTTATAAGGTCTACGGAGATTCAAAATACATGGGCTTCCTCATGGACGCCAACCCTGACAAGATCACCATCTTTGTTTTTGGGGCAGGCGTGGTGCTGAGAATTCCAGACCTTCCCGCAAGCGAAACTGCCGCCCCGAATATGCCCACATGGAGGACAGGATGAAAGCCAGACAGTCCAGCGTTTCTATTACCTACGACGGCAAGGCCGCATCAGTCCTCAATCTTAACAAAACGGCGTTCACTTACACTGACCCAGCCAGCGGCGAAGCAGACGGCCTCGACATCACGTTCTTTGAGCGCAGCGCTTCCGCCGTCAGCGGTGGCAAGATGGAGGTAAACAAACCGCTTTCCGCCACCATCGCCCTCACGAACTGGGCAGCCCAGGGCGACAACCGCACCCTCGACTGCGGCGATTTCCTCGTTGACAGGGTTTCATATTCAGGCTGGCCGTGGACAGGCACCGTGAAAGCGGTATCTGTTCCGGCTAACACTGGATTCCGGCAGACCAAACGCACAAAGGTATGGGAAAAGGCCACCGTGCAGAAAATCGGCCAGGAAATCGCCTCCAATGCAGGCATAGAACTGTTCTGGGATGTGGAGGGCGACGACCCGCAGATTACGACACTTGAGCAATCCGAAACCACAGACTGCGAGTTTTACATGAACCTCTGCAAGACCTACGGCCTGAGCATGAAGGTCTACTCAAAAAAAATCGTAGTCTACAGCCGGACGGAGTACAAGAAAAAGGATGCGGTCTGCACTATCTACCCGCACCAAATTCTTTCTTGGAGCTGGAGCCAGAACCTCGCCGGAACCTATACCGGCGGTGAGTACACCTATACCCAGCCCAAGACCAACAAGGAAATAAAGGTCACCATTGGCACCGCAGACCGGCTGCTCAAGATGACCGGCAAAGCCGACGGCGAAGCTGATGCACAAAAGAAGCTGCAGGCGGGAATTGATGAGGCTAACCACGGAGCAACAAAGCTCAATTTGACCGTCAAGGGCAAGCTCCTTGTTTCCGGCCAAAACGTGGAAGTTTCCCTTGGAGCACTCTCCGGGAAATACTTTACCGATACCACCACCCACAACCTTGGTTCCGGCGGCTACACGACAGACCTTGAACTTTCACTTATAGAGTAGGAGGTGCAAAATTGGAAACTGTCCGCTTTGGCAAAATCTCCTCGGTGAACTACGAAGCCGGAACGGTGCGGGTCGTCTACCACGAAAAGGACGACTGCGTCACAAGCGAGATTCCGCTTCTTAGTTTCGAGTATATGATGCCCGAGGTAGACGATGCCGTTCTCGTTCTGCACCTCTCAAACGGCGCAGAAGTAGGCGTTGTCCTTGGCCGTCCTTGGAGCGACGAAAACAAGCCGCCCGAGGGCAGCCAGGGTCTCTGGCGCAAAGACCTTGACCGGGAAGCCGGGAAAGGGATGCTCCGCTACAAGGACGGCACCCTCACCATTAAGATGAACAAGGTCGTCCTGGAAGCAAAGGAACTCACGGTAAAGGCCGAAACGACCATCACCGAGAACACGACCATGAAAAAGGACGCCAATGTGGGCCAGACCTTGACGGCCACAACCGACTGCATCGGCGGCGGGAAAAGCCTCAAGAGCCATACCCACACAAGCGCCGCACCTGGCAGCACGACCTCTCCCCCAAACTAACCCGGAGGTGATTTTTTGTTCATCGGAACCTTTGGAAGAAAGATCATCTTCCAGGTCAGCGACCTGGCCGTCTTTACCTTCCAGAACGCCACCCGGGAAAGCTCCGGGCGCTGGACGACCCACGAAGGGCTCAACAGCAAACCGACCCCTGAATTCCTGGGCGCAGACCTCAAAAAGGGAACACTGGAAATTCACCTCTCTGCCGCCCTCGGAGTGCGCCCCCGAAAAGTTCTTGATCTGCTGGCCCGCATGGCCGAAACCGGCGAAGTTCAGTATTTGGTGATTGGCTTCCGACCTTTCGGGAGGAACCCCTTCCGGGTTACGAAAGTAAGCGAAGCTTGGGACACCGTACTGCGACATGGCGAGCTGGCAAAGGCCACGGTCAACCTTGACCTTGAAGAATACCCGATGGAGGACACCACATAATGGAAACCACCGCAGTTTACATCGGGGGTGAACCCCTGGAAGGAGTAGACGAGCAGGTCGAAACGCTGCTCTCTACCGTTGCCGGGACCATCCCATTAGACCGTGGGCTCGGCATAGACGATAGCTTCATCGACAAGCCCACAGAGGCCGCCCAGAGCTTGTACGTTGCCGAGGTCGCCGAAAAAATTCCTCGCTACATTCCCACCCTTTCCGTTGACAGCGTGAACTTCACCGCAGCAGCCAACGACGGAAAGGTGACCGCAAAGGTGGTGCTTACCAATGCCTGATATTTCCACCATTAAAGACCTGCCCGACATTTCGTTCATTGAGTATAAAACCGTGGACGATGTGAAAACGAGCATGGTCGCAGACTACGAAGCGTATATGACCGAGGCCACCGGGAAGCCCTACACGCTGCCCAGGGTCTCCCGAGACCGTTTCAAGCTCTACGCCGCCGCAGCCCAAATCTACCAGGCTATGAAGTACGTTGACATCAAGGGCAAGATGGACACCGTGAAGTATAGCGTTGGTGATTTTCTGGATTTGCTCGGCGCTTTCCGCTGCGGAGCTACCCGGAACCAGGCCGCCGCAGCCGTCACGACCATCCGCTTCACCCTCTCAGCTGCAAGGGCGTCCGTCACGGCCATCCCGCAAGGAACCCGCATTGCAGCGGGACAGCTTTTCTTTGCAACCTCGGTATATACCGAGATCCCGGCGGGCGACCTGACTGCCGACATTCCTGCGACGTGCATGACCGCAGGCGAAACCGGCAACGGTCTGGCTCCCGGCGAGCTTAAAACGCTGGTTGACCCGGTTCCCTACGTTCAGAGCGTAGAGAATACCTCGACTTCCAGCGGCGGCGCCGACAGGGAGAGCGACGAGAGCTTTGCAGCCCGCATCTTCATTGCGCCCGGCAAATACTCCACCGCAGGCAGTCGGAACGGCTACGAGTACCATGTGCAGGATTACAGTTCTGCCATCGGCGGCGTTCACGTTTCGAGCGACCAGGCCGCTGGAACCGTTGACATTGTTTTTGTCATGGCAGACGGCTCCCTCCCGAGCGCAGAAATGATTTCTGCTATGAGCCAGCACATGAGCGCAGAAACCCTCCGCCCGATGAACGACCTTGTGACCGTTCGCGCCCCTGCAGAGGTAAAGTATACCGTTTCCCTCACCTACTACATCAACCAAAGCGATAACAACCGGGCTGCGGCGATTCAGCAAGCGGTCTCCGCAGCGGTTGACAGCTACATTGCCTGGCAGCGGAAAATCGGGCGAGACATCAACCCCTCCAAGCTTCTGGCTCTCGTAATGGGCGCCGGGGCAAAGCGGGCGCAGATCACCGCCCCGATATTCACCGCCATCCCGGCGGACAGTATCGCCGCCATTGACGGCACCGCCTCGATCACATACGGAGGCCTTGAGGATGACTGAACTTAAAGACAGCCGCTTCACTGAACTGCTCCCGAGCGACCTGAAGAACGACACGGAAACCCAGGCGTTTGCTTATGCCGTCAGCAGGCAGGTGCAGCAGGTCATCCGCTTCGCCGACGCCGCCTGCATCTATATTGCGATTGACGGCGTCCCGGAACCTGTTCTCGACCTTCTCGCTGTGGAGCTTCGCACCCCGGTCTATAAGCAGACATACAGCGTCGCCATCAAGCGGGCGCTGGTAAAGGAAAGCCTCATTTTCTACGACCAAATGGGGACCCCGGCTGCGGTGAATCGCATCATTGAGGCGGCATTTGGTGTGGGGCAAATTGAAGAGTGGTGGGAGTACGACGGAAGCCCTCACCATTTTCGAGCCACAGTGGGAGGAATCTACCCGACAGCAAAAAACATTGCAGATTTTAAGGAAGCAGTTCAGTCTGTAAAACGACTTTCGAGTTGGCTCGACGAGATCACCTATCTTTCTGAGGCTCCAAAATGTACCGCTTATGTCGCTGCCGCCTCCTGCGGAGTATCCCTTACCATGACCGCCAAGGTGAGAGGCAAGATCAAGCCGCAAACCGGCAATGTGACGGCGTTTGCCGGAGCAGTACCCGCAAGCATATACATCAAAAATACTGCCAAAGTGGCAGGATCGGAGGAATGAAAATGAGCTGGAATTCTTCGGCATACACGGCACTCGGCTCGTCCATGTTGACGGAGGCTTTATCCGGAAAGCGCATGACCTTCACAAGAGCGGTCGGCGGCGCTGGCACTGTACAGGCGTCAGAGCTTCCCAACGCTACCGAGGTCGCCGACCAGAAGCAGTCACTCATCCTTGCCAGCAGCGAAATGACCGGCGAGGGCGAGGATGCTGCGTACAAAATCAAGATTCAGATCAGCAACAATGGACTCCATCAGGGTTATACCTTGCACCAGATCGGTATCTACGCCAAGCTGGACGACAGCGACAGTGACGCTCTGGCTGTTATTTTTCAGGATGATCACGGCTTCGAGATTCAGCCCGAGGCCGCCATGAACAACTTCTTGATGGAGTTTTTCGGGGTTCTCGCGATCTCCAATACGGCGCAGATTTATCTGACCGCAGACCCTAACGCCATTGCCACCGAAAAGTGGGTCAAAGAAATTCTCGCAAAACACGACAAAGACCCGAATGCCCATGTTGAAGTAATCTCCGCCGCCCTGTCCACAGCCATCAAGAAGCTGGAGGACAGCGGCCAGATTATGGACGAGAAAGCCGCCAAGAAGTTCGTCCGCGAAATGCTCGACCAGTACGGAGCGGCGAAAGATATATCTTTTACCGACACGATGGGTACTGGGGCATCCAACTTGCAGCAGGCGCTTGACGTGGTGCTGGGCAATACGCTGCCGAAGCTCACCGTCACCACGACTGCAGGCAGCGCCCTGACCCTGACCGACGGCCAGAGCACCATCACCGGCACGGCAGACAGCGGTGGCAGCTACACCGTGACCCTGCCCCGGCTGGGCCGGTGGACGGTAACGGCTACGCTGGCCGGACTGACCACGGACGACACCATCGACGTGGAGACCGTGGGCGGCAAGTACACGCTGACGCTGCCTTACTTTGCGGCCACGCTGAATGTAACCACTGCCCCGGACGCGGTGGTCACGGCAACTCTGTCCACCGGAAAGGCATATACCGCAACAGCGGACAGCAGCGGAAACGCCTCGGTTCGCATCAAGCGTTCCGGCACTTATACCGTGCAGGCATCCAAGGGGAGTGCCGCCAGCGACACCGCAGAGGTGGAAATCTTGGAGAATGGAGAAACGTACACTGCAACTGCACGTTTTTGCACTCTGACCCTGACCGCCCCGGTGGGAAGTACACTGACAGCCACCTGCGGCGACAACACTATGACCGCCACGGTCACCGGTGATGCAGGAACCGGAACTGTCAAGCTGTACCCTCCGGTCCTTGGCACATGGAGTATCACTGCCGCCAAGGATGATGAGACCACCACCGAAACTGTAGCGGCCACCGCATATAAAGACTATGCGGTAGAGCTTGCCTATGTCCACATCTACGGCGCAAGCTGGGACGGCACCAGCACAACCAAGTGGAGCCGCACCGACGAGGCGGCAGAGTTTACCGACCCCGTGCCGTATGTCGCGGGCGCAAGCAGCTATGGCAGTCCTTTCGACAACTTACAGCCTTGGGCGGGCATGGTAAAAAGTGAGCGCACCGGCGGCACGATGGTGGCTATCCCCAAGTTCTGGTATCTGCTGGAGCAGTCCGGTTCCGGCATGAGCATCAAGATCGCAGACCGCAAGGTGGCGGGTTACTCCGTTTCTCCCGCTCACATGGACAGAGGCGACGGTCACGGCGAGCGGGACGTGGTGTACATCGGCAGATACCACTGCAATAGTAGCTATAAGAGCGGCACCGGCAGCCCCAGGGTGAACATGAACCGCTCCTCTGCCCGGGCGAACATCCACAGCATCGGCTCTGCCATCTGGCAGTGCGATTTTGCTATGAGGTTTACGCTCTGGCTGCTGTACATCGTCGAGTTCGCCGACTGGAACAGTCAGGCAAAAATCGGCTATGGATGCAGTCCGAGCAGCAGCGACTTCACGATGGGCTATACCGATTCGATGCCGTATCACACCGGCACCAATCAGAGCAGCCGGGCCACCTACGGCGGCACGCAGTACCGCAATATCGAGGGCCTGTGGGATAACGTGTGGGACTGGTGCGATGGCTGCTACAACGACGGCAACGGCCTGAACATCGTCCTGAACCCCTCCAAGTTCAGCGACAGCAGCAATGGCACGGCGGTCGGCGTTCCGTCCAATGGCTGGCCGTCCGCATTCAAGGTCAAGACAAACGGCGGCTTCCCGATGTTTATCCCCACATCCGCGTCCGGTAATGACGCAACGTACTCGTGCGATTACTGGTACTTCGACTCTTCGTACCCGTGCCTCTACGTCGGTGGCTGCTATGGCCACTACTCCTACTGTGGTTTGTTCTGCGTCAACTGCAACACCGCGTCGAGCTATGACGGGAGCATCGGCTGCCGCCTCCAGGAACTCCCCAACGGGGGAGTCTGAGGGGGTCGCAACCCCCGCAGATAACCGCGCCGTAAGGCGCTGAACTTTATATGGGACTGTCTGTGCATTGCCGGTGTTTTTTGTTCCCGGGTCCGTGCGATTACTGGAACTTCGACTCTTCGTACCCGTGCCTCTACGTCGGTGGCTGCTATAGCCACAACTCCAACTATGGTTTGTTCTACGTCAACTACAACACCGCGTCGAGCTATGACGGGAGCATCGGCTGCCGCTTCCTTTTTGATATTTCCAACCTCATAGATTCTCGGCACAGACAGCCGCACACCCCACGGTGAAGATAGGCATTTTGGGAGCAGGCTAGTACACTCCGTAGGGAGCGATGGAAAGCCTGTACAGCTAAAAGGAGGTATCCCAAATGAAAAGGGCTGGAAAGCTCTTTGATACGCTAATATCAGACGATAATCTGTTGCTTGCCATCGATGAAGTCAACTGCACCCACCACTGGTGCAAGGGTCACCGCCCCAACACCTGCACGGCGTGGGTGGAGGAAACCAAAGCGGAGCGGGTGAAAGACCTGCGCCGTATGCTCATCAAAGGCTTTGAGCCGAAACCGCCCCATGTCTCCCAGCGCTGGGATACCAGCGCCCGGAAGTGGCGCACCATCAGCGAACCGGCGCAGTGGCCGGACCAGTATGTGCATCATGCCCTCATTCAGGCACTGCAGCCGAAGATGATGCAGGGCATGGATTTTTACTGCTGCGGGAGCATCCGTGGCCGAGGAACGGAGCGGGAGAAGAAAGCGATCGAGCGCTGGCTGAAGTACGACCGCAAGGGTACGAAGTACGAGTTCTGCGGTGACATCCGGCATTTCTACGAGAGCCTGACCCCGGAAGTGGTGATGGCGAGAATGCGCCAGCTCTACAAAGACCGCCGCGTCCTTGACCTCATCGAGCGCATCATCCGCAACGGCATCCAGCTTGGAACCTACACGTCTCAGTGGCTTGCCAACGCTGTGCTGCAGCCCCTTGACCGGCTCATCCGGGAGAGCGGCTATTGCAGGCACTACGCCCGCTACATGGACAACATGACGGCATTCGGCCCCAACAAGCGCAAGCTGAAAAAGCTCCGCTTACTGGTCGAAGGTTGGCTTGACGCGCACGACCTGCGGCTCAAGGGGGACTGGCAGGTGTTCCCGGTGGCGAAGAAGCAGCCAAAGACACCCCTTGTTCCGCCCCGGCGCGGCTTTGCCCGGGCGAAAGGGAGGCTGCCGGACGCTGTAGGCTACCGGTACGGGAGAGGGTACACCATCCCCCGCAAGCGGAATCTGCTGCACATCAAGCGGGCGCTGGCGCGGTATCGCAAGCGTAGGCAGCAGGGGAAGCCCATCGCACCCAGAGCGGCGGCAAGTCTACTCTCGCGCCTCGGGCAGCTCCGGCACTGCAACAACTATCATCTCTATCAATGGCTGTTTCGGGGAGAGCGGGTCGTCCGCGACCTGAAGCACGTCGTCCGAGAGCATCGGAGAAAGGAGAACCTGACGTGGACTATGTTTTTGGCACAAAGGGCGGCGCAGAGGTCCTCAAGACCATCGGCGACACTCACACCAGCCTGACCGGCTACCATCAGCTTGAGCGGGAGTATCCCGACCAGACCATCACCGACAGCTTCCGCGTCGTCCGCAGGCTGCGCAGCGCGGAAGACGCGGAGGGCCGCTGCTATGACTGGTACGAGATCGACCGCCACTACCGGATGACAGACAAGACCGGACCGGTGGCAGAGCAGGCCGCAAAGGCTGCCGCCGAGATGCAGGATGCACTCTGCGAACAGGACGCAGCCAACGAGAAGCGTTTGACCGACATCGAAACCGCGCTGTGTGAGCTGGACGCAGCGCTGAACAAAGAATAAGGAGGCAGCCGTTATGAATGTTATCTGGGCAAACCGGCTCATTGCCGGTACTAAGACCTGGGCAGAGATGCCCGCAAGCCGCCGCACCGCCGTCAAGCGGGAGCTGACCAAGCGGGTGACCGAGGGCGAGATCACTGCAGAGCGGTACAAAGAGATCACGGGGGAGGAATACAATGGTTAAGCTGCTGGAAAAGCTGGTGCGGGCCATCTTTGGCCCGGGGGACAAGCAGGATGCCCAAGAGGTAAAGCCCGCACCGGAACCTCCCGATCCCCCCGGGGCGGAGGCTGTGACCGGCTGGCAGGGCGGGCCTCCCTACCGCTTTGTGGACGTGAGCCGCTATCAGGGCCTCATCGACTGGGCGCAGGTGGCAGCGGCGGGCTACAAGGGGGCAATGCTCAAGACGGTATCCACCAACCGCAATCTCTCCAAGCGGGCAGATGGCCTGTACATCGACCCCACCTTTGAGACCAACTACCGCAACGCCCGGGCCGCCGGGCTGGACGTGGGCGTCTACTACTACACCTACGCCACCAGCGAGGCCATGGCCGATGCAGAGCTTGCCCTTCTGCGGCAGGCGGTCTACGGCAAGGAGTTTTCTCTCCCCATCTGCGTGGACGTGGAGGAAAACAAGCTCAAGCAGCTGTCCACGCTTGACCTGTCCAACCTTACCGCTTACGCGCTGGAACAGGTGGAGCGGATGGGTTTTTACGCCCAATTGTACACCTACACCGGTTACAAGTACGAGCTGGACATGGCTCGGCTGTCCTCTCGGTGGGACGTCTGGCTGGCCGACTACACGGGCGAGACGCCCAACGTGACGTTTAACTACAACGCCCATCAGCACACCAGCAAGGGCGCTGTGCCGGGTATCACGGGCAACGTAGACCTCAACGTCACTACCCTCAACTACCCCCGTATCATCAGAAAGAAGGGGCTGACCCGGCTCCGGGAGGTGTAAGCCCATGCAGCAGATTCTCTCGTACATCTCCGCGCACTGGACAGAATGGGCCATCGGGCTGCTGGGCCTTGGCTGGGGCTACCTTGTCAAAAAGGTGACCGAGTACAAGACCATCAAAGACGGCCTGCTGGCCATCATGCACGACCGCCTGTACCAGTCCTGCACCTACTACATCAAACAGGGACACATTGACATGGGTGGCCTGAAAAACCTCGAATACCTTTACAAGAGCTATCACGCACTGGGCGGCAACGGCACAGGCACGGAACTGTATAACCGGGCCAAAGCCCTGCCCATCCGCGACTGAAGAAGGAGTGACTACACATGGAAGCAGTAACTAAGCTCGTGAGCATCCTGCCCGCCCCGGTGGCGGCTGCGCTGATGCTGGGCGGCTTTATCTTTTACGCCCTCGGCTGCATCCGGCTGGGCTACGGCGCAGCCGTGAAGCCTCTGGTGCTTGACCTCATCGAGCGGGCAGAGCAGGAGATCCAGGGGACGAAGCGGGGCGCAGAGCGCAAGGCATGGGTCGTCAAGATGCTCAGGGTCGCCCTGAGTACCAGCAAATACGGCAGGCTCATCAGCTGGGTCATCACCGATGAGACTATCGGCGCCGTGATTCAGTTTTTCTTTGACCGGGCAAAGGCAGCGCTGGAAAAGCCCCGACTGTGAGCGCTCCGCCTCCGTGGTCGTCCGTGGTCCGAACATCTTCACCATCACCGAGGCGCAGGGCAGCTACGGCAGGCTCAAGAGCGGAACCGGGTGGCTCAACCTCCACTGCGCAGAGTAGCTCTGCAGCGAGTAAACCAACACATAAAACAAAGGGCAGATGCGCAACAGCACCTGCCCTTTTCTGCGCCCGCGCAGGAAGCCCTGTGTGGCGTTTTACATATTCAGAATAAAGTTACACCCCCGGAAAGTTTCTAAGCTTTTCCGGGGGTGTTTTTTCCGTTGGAAAAATCAAGGCTCAAGGGGCGGCTTTGAATCCCATACGAGCAAGATACTTCTCAGCCTGCGGCAGCTGGGTGAATGTGCGGCTCCTGCGCTTCTGACGGTCACGCCCGATAACAAGCGTTTCGCCGATGCCCTGAACCACCCACGTCTCCTTCCCGTGTTTCCATGCCCGATTGAAATAGACGGCCTCGCCCTTTGCGTTTACCATTTTCATGATTTCGTCCTCCTTCTGATATACGCCTCCGCCTGACGGCAGGTATCGAAATGGGAGCTTTCATACACAATGAACACTGGCATCGTGCAGCCGATGCCAGAGGGGGCAAGAACGCCACCCTCATACTTCATACCGCGCTCGGCCACGAACCCGCCGTGGGAGCTTTCCCGGATACGCCACTCCATTCTTCAGATCTCCTTTTTGATTAAATGTCAAAGCTGACCGAATGATATGCGAACCAGTACCCGCAGCGGCGGTGCAGCTTGTACCAGTTTGTGAAGCGCTGGCCGGAACAGTCATAGGCTGTTGGGCAAAACTCGTAGTAGCGGTTTTCCCGGAACCACTCGGCTGCATCGTCCTCGTTGGCCTTGTCCAGCTCGTTCGGGAGTTGCACCAGCTCAATGTAGCCATCAATGCCGTGCTCCTCGACAATGCGGCTGTCAGGCGCCGGGCGGTTGTTGTAGGCCCGGATCTCCTTCTTGATGCTGACCATAAATGCGGCCATGCCGGACTTCTGTTCGGCGGTGGTGGTGGGAACGTCGTCCCGGATGAACGCCAGCAGGGTGTAAGCATCTCTCAGCTTCTCGGCGTCGGTGATCTTAAACATGGTTTAGTCCTCCAATATTGTTTAGAATTCGTTGAAGTCTCCAGCATCGAACAGCAGGCCGCTTCTGAATTTCAGATTGAGCTTGCTTTCAGGGGGGCTTGCGCTTGAAAACCGGCTTTCCGTTCACCAACTCTGCATACACGGAAAAGCTGCAGCGGGTACCTTGGAGAGTGATGTAAACACCGTTCTCATAAGCACGGAGTTCGCCAAGTTCCAGTCCCCAAGAAGTGGTAAACTCAAGGTTTCTGCTCAACGCATTGTGGAGAGACGACTTCTTATTGTCCGGCATCACCCTGAAGAGTTCCAGCGCTTGCTTCTCGCAGTGCACGTTTTTGATTTCCATGGTTCAGCCCTCCTAAAATTTCGTTCACGATATGCAGGTGGTTCCCGCGACCTTCCCGGCTGGCTGCCGGGAGGTTTCGGCCCTTTCCTCGGGCCATCATCAGGCGGGGTTGATTTCGATGCTTTTTTCGAGGTATCCATCGTTCCAGATGGAAACCGTCCAGTTCAAGTTGTGCTTTTCCGCGAACCGCTTCGCAGTGCCGAACACTCCTTCGGCTCTATCACGGTATTCGGTTTTCACGACTTTGAAGTTGACCGGCGTCCCGTAACGGACTTCATACTGTTTCATGGTTCATGCCTCCCTGCTGCGTTCCTTTTCTGTTTCGGCCTTTCCATTCGCAAGGGCCATCATCAGGCGGGGTTGTTCTCTCCTTCGCAAGCGACTACAACTTTGCAAGCGATTACAACGTCGTGTAAAAAGTTGCCATTCACATCGAAAAGGCTTCCAACCAGAAACCCGCGGCTGGTAACTCCCAACCGCCTAAGGGTATTTTTCCTCAAGTGCCAGACCGTGAGGCCATCATTGACCCCATCGATAATCTGGTCGTAGGTGCTTTCCGCAAGTGTTAGATGTTTCATTGTTCAGCTCTCCTTATTCTTTGACTTCGCACACGTCGGTCACTTCGTAGACATCCAGACCGTGCCCGGTCTCATCCACCAGCCGCTGCACGGCTACGTTCCGGGCGTCCGCCGGGTCGATTGCGTTGACCTCGTAGCAGTCCCAGAACTTATCAACCATGTTGTAGACGTACACCTTATAACGCTTCATAATTTTCATGTCCTCCATTTGTTTCGTTTTCCCTTCCAGTGTCTGTGTCTTACCACACATCCGCCGGAAACTCCACTGGCAAACAGTCCAAAGAATAGGCGCCGCTTCTGTGTATTTTTACCGACCGAAACGGCGCCCGCGGATTAGATTTCCAGGCCCGCATTTTGCAGCGTTGCAACGATTGCGTTATAGGTACGCTTTCCTGCGGTGTAATACCATTTGCACTTGTACTCAATTCCGCCATCGAAGAATTTTGCACGGCAGAGATTCTGGGTCAGATTCACGAATACTTCCACGCGGTAAGAATATTCGTGGCGGCCAGACCAGACGCTCTCGATCACCTTCGTAAAATCACGGGACAGAACCACGCCCTCGAAACCAGTCTGCCGGGACAGCTCCACCGCTTCCAGCTTAGTATCATCATGGAACCCATGAGCAAGCAGCTCGGCAACGAAATCAAACTTTTTCATATTGAAATCCTCCATCCGGTAATGTCTTTCGTTGGCTGTGTCTTACCACATAAGCGCAGGAAACTCCACTGGCAAACAGTCCAAAGAATACTGCGTTTATATGGTAAACTTTATACTTCCATTTTTACGGCGTCCGCAGTATACTGTACTAAAAGGGAGGGCTGCCACATGAGAGAATCACACACCAATAACCCCATAGACGAACGCTGCAAGGCCGCAGGCATAAGCCGCCGGGAACTTTGCCGCCAGGCGAAACTGAGCTACCGCACCGTGGAAAGCTGGTGCGCCGGACACCGCAAAAGCCCGGACGTTTACCAGCTCTGGCGGGTGGCAAAGGTGCTGGGCTGCCAGATTGAAGACTTGCTCGACCCGGAGCGCATAGCAGACGACACCTCGGAAACCGAATAATAAAACTTGAAATCAAAGATTAAAACCAAATGCAAAATCTTTGAATCAAAACAAAAACACCCGCCAGAACGGCGGGTGTGACAGTCCCTAGTGATATAACAACAAAAACCCTCAAGCCATGTGGAGACGGTATGTTTATTGTCCAAACTTAATGCAAAGCAACATATCGAGGTAGACATCCACATGGACGAACTTGATCTCACCGATGCAGAGAAGAAAGCCACCTATTCGGAAATCAAGGAATATGTGCTGGAGCATACCGGACTCAAGGTCAGCAGCTTGTATATCGCTCAGGTGAAGCAGAAATGCGGTATCATCGAGCGAGAAAATTACAACAAACCGAAGTCCGATGATGCAAAACAGCCCCAATGCCCGCCCGATAAGGAAAAAGCAATCAAGGAGGCGCTCAAGCACTTCGGCATGATCTAAGGAGGGCAAAATGAAGCGTTTACTTTCTTGTGAGTTCAATATGGATACTGCCTGTGTGGAGCTGAAATTTGCAAATGGCAGCATGATTGCCATTGATACGATTGCGGTAGAGAATGAGGTTGCCGATAATATATATCAGCGGTCAGAGCTGGACTGGCTGATTTACAACGATCCGGCAGCCTATGCAGATTTAGTTCTCAACGGCGACCCGGAAACATACCTGAAAACTGTTACAGAATATAAACCTTTGGACTGATTACCAGAGATAAAGCAAGCCGCCTGTGCGGGCATATCAAATGCTCATACAGGCGGCTTTTCCTTTTTGTACTGTGACTTTATCAGTTCTCCGAAATGGACCGCTTAAACAATATCCATGTACTTATGAAGTAGCATATCAGCAGTAAGAAAAGAATACCAATGATAATCCCTACTTGTACCATCAAGGCTCCGCAGCCAATATAAGCTGAGATTTCAGCAGAAACACTTTGAAGAAAATAGCCAATCACAATAATTGCTACAACGATTGCCGCTGTGATCGGCATCCCAAACCAAACACCAAGCTGTTTTAGAACCAAAGTATGCAGGTCCTTCTCTTCCACTCCCATTTTTCGCAGAACCGAAAATCTGTAGTTGTTTTTTTCTGCATCCAGGAGCTGCTGAAGAGCCAGCACGGTAAGACACATCACCATCAGAACAATTGCACCATAGATCAAGGACGCTTTTAGGATAAAGTTAAGGGCGATTATACGGTTCACTTCCGTAGTATGGACAGTTGTACTGTATCCTGCCAGATTGTCTTTATCAGGATCTTCTGGATAAGAACGCCCAAGAAGCTGTTCCAGCATTTCTGCCGTTTTGAAGGGAAGCGGATATTGGGTCATCACAAATCGGTTGCGCTGTACCGGAAGCAAGACTTGCGCTATTTCGTCAGGTATGATATACACCACATCTGTATAAAGATTATAGATGGATTCCCCCACAGGCTCCTGAAACACGGCGTTCTCACTGAGTTTCAGGGTGCCTGCGTCAGTTTCCAATAAGGTATGCTCAGCAATGTAGTTTTCAATATCCTTGTCCTCTGCTGCACGATGCCAGTGGGTAGCAAATTCATCCGTTTGTAAGATAATAGGTTCATATCCCAACATTTTCCGAACAGCGTTATAATCCTTCAGTGCGATCGCCAAGGGAGGAAAATTGTACTTTACTCGCTGGTGAAAGTCGCTTTGCTTGGGAAGATATTCCGAAAAAGTCAAATCGTCCTTTATCGCTATTTTGTTTTGTTCTATGAACGCAGTAATTTCTCCATAGTCTGTATCCGGAAGATTTTCCACTTCATAAACATCGTTGTAGCGGCTTGA
>OGDF01000842.1_pt1 | contig 47167 bp, 48 predicted proteins | sample 1570141 | NCBI WGS metagenome assembly OGDF01 (sample SAMEA4370581, study PRJEB24528) | human gut metagenome
TATCATAATAAACAACCTCTTTTCTTTTTGTTTTTTTGTTAATTTTATTATATAGAAAAAAGTTGTTTATTTCAATTTATATGTTAAATATTTCCTTTATTTATATTTCGCTTTTTTCTTATATAAAAACTGTCCACTTGTAAGTTCTTTCAGATTCCTCCTCACGAAGGACACCCTTGTCATTTACTAACAGTTCGCCACTATCAGGCACTGTAAGGGACTTTCACCCTCAAGTTGTTGCCCGTGCTGGGCACACCACCAAAAAATGAGTGAATTTTTCACTCATTTTTCTTTTGGATTTTTTTACAGTCCCTTTAAGTTATTAATTGTAAAGTTAACTAAAGATACAGTTCCAAGAATCAAAAAACTTGGAAAGAAAATCCAATTATGAATTCCTAATATCTTTTTAGGGACAATATTAACTCCAAGATCTCCTCTTGGGAAAGTAGATAATTCCTCTTCCTGGCTTGTAAGCTTAAGAACGTCTACTATTCCTACAACAATAGATATTACTACATAAATGCAAATGATAATTTCCATTTTTTTCCTCACTTTCTTAATTAACAAAGTATTTGTTTGTTACACACTTATATTATATCACGTTTACATAATTATTGCAAGTAACAATTATATTTACTTTAAGTTTATTTACTTTTGCAACTAACCTTATAAAAAGATAATTAAATAAAATATTTAACAAACATATAAATTAAAATAAACAACCTTTTCCTATATAATAAAATTAACAAAAAGAAAAGAAGCTGTTTATTATGATAAAAGTATGTAGTACTCAAAAAGACATTTCATTTTGAATCAATGCATGCAATATTATGTACAGTAACAATACATTTAACTATACTAGAAACAGACTTTGCAAAAAATACCAAATCATACACAAAAGTAAAAACTAGTACACATACAAATTACCATAGAAGGAAAATAAGAATAATATCACTTTTTCAAATAGCATTTAATTTTCAAAAGTATATTAGACTACCATTTCATTTTACATTGTATGATTCGTAGACTTAAAAAGCAGTAGATACTTAAAAATTTCAACTTATTATTAAAATCTGTTTTTTGTGTCATTTTTTTGGCTTAAAATCAAGAAATAAGGGTAATAATAGATAACTAATCTAAAATTTACCCTTATTTTTTGCCTAAATTTCAATGATTTTTTTAAGCTGTCCACTTATCGGATCAATGTATTAGCTATTATTAAAGAAATAATGCAATAAAACCATATAATCCTCCTACTCCTCAAACCACATTATATGTATTAATTAGAATTTTTTATCTGTAAATTTAACTCTAATAACTTCTCATATAATCTTTTCTTAATCTTACTAAATAGTTATTCCTTATTTTTGACTAATTCTTCGTGATAAAAATAATTTATATATTTAATTTTATTTTCATCACAATATTTTTCTATATCTTTAGAAAGTTCAATCCAGTATTGTTTATTTTTTTTATTATATATTTCATCATAATAATTTACTAAATCTGGATAATTTGATTTAATGTAATTTAATATTGTCTGCTTATAACTTCCTCTTAAATTTAAATTTTCAAACCAATATTCATCGATATATTCTTTGCTCACATCTATAATTTCTTTAACATTTGTAATATAAGGAAATATTGGAGACATAAACAATACAGTATAAATTCCATTATTATGAAGTTCTTTTAAAGTATGTAATCTTTCTTGTATTGAACTGGCATTATCCATATCATTTTTGAAATTTTCGTCCAATGTATTAATAGACATTGAAACTGTTAAATTCTTCATTTGTTTTAATAAATCTAAATCTCTTAAAATTAACTTTGATTTAGTTGAAATATTTAATTCACAATTTACATCTACTAATTGTTTTAATATACTTCTTGTTAATTCGTATTTTTCTTCAAATTGATTATAACAATCAGTTACTGATGATAAAAACACTCTCTTGTTTTTTAGCTTATTTACATTAATTTTTTTATTGCATTGCTTTATATCAATAAAAGTTCCCCAATCTTCTTTATGTCCTGTAAACCTTTTCATAAAACTTGCATAACAATATTTGCAACCATGAGTACAACCAATATAAGGATTTATCACATAATCACTAGCTGGCAAATTAGATTTGGTTACATAGTCATTAACTTGTATTTGTTTTTCTATAATTTTCATGAGTACACCTACTTTCTTATTATTTTTATTCAAAGAAACTTTCATCTATTAATGGAATAATGTCTATTGCAGGTTTTTCATAAGGATGAATTTCTCTTAATTTTAAAATAACATTTTTAGCACTACCTATATCACATAGCACTTCTAATTTATCTTCTTCTACAAATTCCATTTTATTATTTTCTCTAATGTATGAATTAGCTTCATCATTATGTTTAAAAGTACCAATACATTTTGTGGCTATAGAACAATGAGTATAATTATATATTACGCCAGCCACTCATTGCATATATAGTTTTTTTCACTTTTCCTTCAAATTTTAAAAAACTGGAGTGCTTACATACACCCCAGCCCTTAAATTTAAACATTATGCTGAACTAAATATTGAATCCCTCCATTAGTTGCAGCCGTAATTGCAAGTACAATTATACCAGCGGTAAGTACTCCAAGTGCTAATGGTAAAAAAGCCTTTTTAGGCTTCAATCCTAAGAAATTAGCAATCAATGATCCAACCCATGCGCCCGTACCAGGCAAAGGAATTGCTACAAACAAAAACAATCCAAGTGCTGTGAAGTTTTGTAACTTTTCACTTTCTTGTATTTTCTTAGTCGCTTTATTCGTAGCCCAATCAATAATTTTTTTAAAAAATTTCCATCTTCCAAAGAAATCAAAAAGCGGTCTTATATATTTTACTATAAAATATATAGGAATTATATTTCCAATAAAGCTACAAATAAATGCTTCTACGTAACTAAGGTGAAAAGTAAACACACCTATTGGAATTGCTCCTCTTAATTCAATAATTGGAACCATTCCAATTATTGCAGTTACAATATATTTTACTATAATATTTTCAAACATAATCCTCTCCTTATATTATACACAAATGTATTATAATATGTAGTAAAAAAAAAATCAAGGTTAAATACGAAAGTATTTAGTCTTGATCTATATTTTCTACTTTACTGTAAATGGAAGTAATGCAATTGTTCTAGCTCTCTTAACAGCTTCAGTTACTTTTCTTTGATGCTTAGCACAATTACCTGTTACACGCCTTGGTAATATCTTACCTTTATCGCTAACATACTTCTTTAATTTATCTACATCTTTGTAATCTATTTCATCTATTTTTTCCATACAAAAACTACAAACCTTTTTTCTAGGTCTTCTAAAAGATTTGTCATTCTTTGAATTTTTCTTCTTTGCGTCTGCCATTTTTACTCCTCCCCTCAAAGTAAATTATATATTTAGAAAGGTAGGTCCTCTGTATCGTCAATTGTTATAAATTCACCATCAACACTTGATGAAGGTGTTGGCTCACTATTTGATGAACTAAATGAAGAACCATTATCCTCTCTTCTAGAATCAGCAAAATATGCATTTTCAATTATAAAATCTGTAGCATACCTTTTCTGACCATTTTGATCATCCCAACTTCTATTTTGAATTCTACCTTCAACTAATACCTGCTGTCCTTTTCTATAATATTTAGAACAAAATTCAGCAAGCTTTCCAAATGCTGTTAAATTGAAAAAATCTGTTTTTCTTTCACCATTTTGATCAGCAAATCTTCTATTTACAGCTAATGAAAAAGTAGTAACCTGAGTATTAGAATTAGGTATAACTCTTGTTTCAGGATCTTTTGTTAATCTCCCCATAAATTGAAATTTATTCATTTTTTCCTCCTAAAAAAATACATTATAAACAACTTTACAATATATTTTCAAAACATAATCTATATACTTACTTAAATTATCTAAAAAATTACTTGTCTAATTTTATAACCATATGTTTTAAAACAATTTCATCTAGTCTTAAAACTCTTTCAAATTCTGCTATAAATTCTGGCTTACTAGAAAATGTGAATAAAATGTATACTCCTTCTTTTTGCTTCTTAATTTCATAAGCAAAAGTTTTCTTTCCCCATTCTTCTACATTAGTAAGTTCGCCATTTGCAGAAATCAATTCTTTCATCTTTTCACCAAATGCTACAGTTGCTTCTTCTGGAGCAGTTGCAGATAAAATTATAACTGATTCATATTTATTCATGACTCAACTCACCTCCTCTTGGTCTTCTGACCCCGCAAACAATGCGGAGTAAGGAAATTAACTTTTTTGATTATATCATAGATATATCAATTTTTCAATATTTTATGTAAATTTTCTAAAATTTGATTTTGGCACATTTTCTTTTATGTTGTAATACCATTAATTTTCAATATTTAGCTATGCTAATTTTTGATTATTTTTATTGACTTTGTAACAGAATAATTATATAATACATATATTGAATATAGGTATCATTATGGGAGGATTTTTTACTATGAAATTAGAAAGATTAGGTGAAAATAAAGTAAAAATAACACTATCATTAGAAGAATTGGCTGAAAGAGAAGTAACTCTTAAAGATATACAAACAAACTCAAATATAGCCAAGGATCTATTTAAAGATCTTATTGAAGAAAATAATCTGGATGAAGATTTCGTTTCAAATGACTCTCATCTTTTTATAGAAGCAGCATCTGATAGTAATAATCTATTTACGGTTACGATAACCAAAGTTGAAAACTTACCAGATTATTCAAATTACCAATTTCATAGTTCTTCTAAGCAAAAAAATAGAAATTCAAATACAAAAAAAGAATCAAAAATCAAATACACTGTTGATAGTAATATCTATTCATTTTACAATATTAATGACATTATAGAGCTCTGTGAAAAAGCAAAGAAAGAAAAATTATTTTTTGGAAAAAATAGTTTATATAAATTTAACAACGAATATTTTTTAATATTTAACAAAACATCTATTAAAAATTCAAAATTCGTAAAGACCTACGTATTTTTATCTGAATATTGTAAAAATTATTATGCATATGATTTGTATGAAACTTCTATAAAAGAGCGTGCAAAAATGATAATAGAAAATAACGCTTTGCAAAAGCTATCTAAGATTTAAGCTACAACTTTTTAGTTGTAGTTTTTTGGTAGTGTACTTAATTTTATATACTACAATATATAATTACTAACACTGGAATTAAAAATAAATGGCATGGTAAAAATATTTTTAATATAGCAATTATTCACTGTAAATAAAATCTATAATCTTATTACAAAGTTCATTAACATTTTGCTTCATGTAAAAAAGATGTGTAGTAAAGTTAATACAACCCAATATATGATTTACTTTTAAATTACTAGTAACCACGGCTACATTGCAAATTGCATTGTATTTTTTTATATAAGAATCAATATCTCTTATATCATTTGAAAAAACTATATAGTAGCAATACTTGTCTGGATTTTCCACTAAAACATTTGTGTGTATATAACATTTTTCTGAGCTATAATGCTTATGTTTCACTTCTTTTATTATTTTATCTTTCAGTACATTTACTTTTTTATTAATATATCTATTATTCTCATCATATAAAAATACAACAATCATATTTCAAAGCTCACCTACCTATTGATAAATTAAATTTACCATAATCTTTCAAATTATTTATTAATACGGATAAATTTTTATTGACCTTACAAACTAAAAACAAATTGTCTACATTTTCAATTTTTTCTATAGGAACTTCTTTTCCATAAATATCATAAATATTTAATATACTTACATTTTCTACTATACGCACTGAAAACTTTTCACTACCCTTTATGACATACATTCCTTTTAAAGCATTATTAAGACTATCTAGCTGTTCATTTTCTCCAGTATAATCAATATTAAATTTATCGTATCCATTATATCTTTTAAAAATGTATTTATCTTGATTTTCAATTTTTATAGAAACAAGTTCAGTATTTTTTTCTTTTTCAATTTTTTCATATTCTTCATTACTACACAATTTATCTTCATATACTAAACTTCCACTAGAAAAATTCGAAGTCAAGACTTTGCCTACTACATTATTTTTATCACTTACATAGTTTTTTATTTTATCAGTTTTACATACTTTTATTTGCACAATATCATTTTCATTTAATACTTCACCTGCATATACTGGCTTATTAAATACATAAATACTACTATATAAATTAATACCTGATATAATATTATATATAGTATAAGTAATAGCATATATACAAAATGCTAATATAAGTACCAATGTTCTACCTAAAAAACTAATTTTCACTTTACATTTCTTCAATCTATAAAAATTTCTCCCTTCATACTAATATTCAACCTCTATCTTATTTTATAATATTTAATTTTAGTATAAATGTATGAGATAAAATTATAAGAAACAATGTAAGAAATAAAAAATAGAACTAATTTCATAACTTATTCCTCCCATTAATAATATAGCATCTAGTTTTATAAAAGTCAATAAAAATCGTTCGACAAATAGTGCCAAAAGCGTTGATATTCATACTTTTTGTAATATTAATTTTTGGCTTAAAATATCATATTTATATTGATTATTTTTTCCTTTTTTGATATACTTTTTCTAGGTGATTGAATTGATTGAAAATACTGAAAAACTTGTAAATGCAAAAATATTAATTATTGATGAAGACGTTAATATGATGGATATAATAAGTACTATACTTACTAAGTATGGCCATACGGTAAGTACTTTTTCTGAGCCAGTTTCAGCTATTGAAGAGTTAAAAGCAACGAAATATGATATTTTAATTGTTAACTATTTAATGTCTCCCGTAAATGGAGATAGAGTTATTGAACTAGTTAGAGAATTTGACAAAGAAATATATATTATTTTAATGTCAATGCATAAGGATTTAGCACCATCAATAGAGACTATGCAAAATTTAGATATACAAGCCTATTATGAAAAAAGCTCACGATTTGATCAACTAATAATGCTAATACAAGGTGGTATAAAGTATATAGAGCAACTAAGAAATGTACAAAAAATGGGAGTTAAACTTGAAAAATATTTGGTTGATTTTGCAAAAATTCTATTAAATACAGTAGGCACAAAAGATCACTATACAGAAGAACATTCTAGACGAGTTACCGAACTATGTAAATTATTTGCCGAGAAACTAAATTTAGATGATGATTCTACGTATAACTTGGTCACTGGTGCATCGTTTCACGATGTTGGAAAGATTGGAATACCTGACAACATATTGTTAAAGCAAGGCAAACTCACAGATGAAGAATTTGAGACAATTAAACTACATCCAACTATTGGTGCTAATATTTTTAGTGTTTCTGACATTTTTAATGATGTCGTTCCTATTATTAAGTATCACCATGAAAGATTTGACGGTAAAGGTTACCCAGAGGGATTAAAAGGCGAAGAAATCCCATATCTTACTAGAATTTTAAGTATTTGTGATAGCTTTGATGCGATGGTCTCAAGACGTTCATATAAAGAACCTAAGACAAAAGAATTTGCAATAGATGAAATTCGAAAGAATATGGGCAAACAATTTGATAGTAAATTAGCTACAAAATTTATAGAAATGGTTTTAGAGGATAATCGTGTAAATAATATATATAATTTTTAAACAAATTATTAGCTTTGACAAAGATTATAAATACCTTTGCACAATGCTGTTTTTAGCTATTAATATTTTATTGATAAAAAAGACTATGAACTTAAATTTTTAAAAGTTTATAGTCTTTCTTATTGTATATAAATTGCTATAGCTTTTATAATTTTATTCTTTCTTAGTTTATCACAACTTACTTTATATCCTATTACACTAACTTCACAAGACATTTCACTTAGTAATTCAATATCCCCTTGAATAATTTGATTATTAAACCATACAAATGTATCATTTATCATAAAAAAATCTTTAAAATTTCTAGTAAATCTATCACTATTACAAATCTTTATATATCCAACTTCAAAAGTAAGTCTACCATTTCTTGAGTCTTCTAATTCTTCAATCATTGAAAGCATTTTATGATAAAAATTAGTATTTTTTACATCTGTTATATCTTCTATATTTAAATATTTTCTTTCAGTTTGAATATTATACGCATTACCTGCATCATACGAAATTCCAACTCTTTCCTTATTCATGCATGAATTCCTACAAGATGTACTTACTTTGTTTTCACTTTCTTCTCTTTTTCCATTTTCACCATCTTTTATGCTTTCAATGCATGGTTCTAATCTTACCTCATTATTTTTAGTATAACTTTTTCTAATTGAATATTCCATTACATCTATTTTAAAATCAAATTTATCTAAAGCACCAAATAAAGTTCGTAAAAACGCTTTATCTAGATATATATAATACCTCATGATTTCACCTTAATAAAAATATATGCTTTTTTTTATATTTAAATGCAAATATGATTTTTTATATTTTCATATTTTGACTTTCCTATTCCATCAACATTCATTATATCCTCTATATCTACAAAACTATTCTTTTTTCTATATTCAATTATTTTATTTGCAGTAGATTCTCCAATACCATTTAAAGACATTAATTCTTCTTTGCTTGCATTATTAATATTTATTTTTTCGGCATCTTCATCAATATAATATGTGCCTTCTGATTCATCTATCTTTTCTTCAATTTCCTCAATATTTTGCTTTTCTAATTTCTTAGTTATAACTATCTTTTCAGAATCAACTAGTTTCTTAGCTAAATTTAACTTTTCTATATCGGCATCCTCTAATATTCCTCCACAAACATCTAACAAATTATATAGCCTTGCAGATTGTTCATCTAAATAATACACCCCAGGATTTTTCACTTCACCTGTTATATATACTGCTATTTTTCCATCATAGTCTTTAATGTTTTCATTATTTACTTTCAAAGCTTCTTTCCTATCAATACTTTGAAATACAATAGATAGACTAGAAAGCAACACAATAGTCATACATATAATGTATGATTTATATTTTATAAAAAATTTCTTTAATTTTAACATAGATTAATCCTCCCAACATTTATTTTTTTTAATATTTAGTATATAATACTATATATACATTAATTGAGGTGAAAATTTGAAATTAACGATAAGATTAAAAAATAAAGTCATGAATTTATTCAAATATATTCTACTTTTTATTTTTTTTACACTAATTATAAATAAAAACTTTATATATGCTTCTATCATTCCAATTTCTCATTGTTACAGCAATATAGCAATAGATTATGACAGTGGCAACGTGTTATATTCAAAAAGTGGAGATCAGAGAATATACCCAGCTAGTACCACTAAAATACTTACTGCTATTCTTGCACTTGAGAATTTATCGCTAAATAAAAAAATTATTGTCTCACAAAATCTTTTAGACATGGTTCCAAGTGAGAGTTCAATCATGGGTGTAAAAGCAAATGAAGTATTTAGTGTTAAAGATTTACTTTATGGACTAATGCTTCCTTCTGGAAATGATGCAGCATTAGTGCTAGCTGAAGCTGTAAGTGGAAATGTATATAGTTTTGTTAACTTAATGAATGAAAAACTTCAAGAACTTGGGTGCTACAATACTCACTTTACAAATCCTCATGGATTTCATGATGATAACCACTATTCAACTGCTTATGATATGGCAAAAATATTTAGATATTGCTTGAAAAATGATGATTTTAAGACTATAATTGGTACTTATGAATATGAAATTACAAGTACTAACATTACAGATAAGCCTAGAAAATTAATTAATACAAATAAATTTTTAAACGAGTCTAATTCTAAAACATATTATGATGTATGTATGGGTGGAAAAACTGGATATACAAGTGAAGCAAAAAATACATTAATATCGTATGCAGTTAAAGATAATAAAACAATAATTGTAGCAAGTTTTGGTGGAATACTAAATGAAAAATATGTACCATATACATATGTTGATTCTAGAGAAATATTTGAATACTGTTTTAATAATTACCATTTAGATGTAATTGCAAAAAAAGATGATTATACATTTACAATAGATGACAAATTAAATTTAAAATTATATAATGTTTCTTTATCTAATGATGTTAATGCTTTAACAAATCCAAATGATATTTTATATACAACATACAATTTAGATATTGACTTTAATAAAATATCCAAAAGTATTAATAAAAAAAATACAAGTAACACAATTGGAACTATTACAATAAACTATATTTCAATTGAAAAAAGCTATTCTAACACATACGATTTAATACTAAACAGTACATCGTCATATAGTACTTTTAAAAATGATTTTAAATTATTAATTGTAAAAAACTTTAAAATGATTATTTCAATATTAGTAGTATTTCTAGCTATACTATTAGTAGTATATACTATTTTAAAATATAAACTATCATTAAAAAAAGATGATATTTTAAAGCTATGAAATTAAAAACAAGATTAAAAATATTTAAAGTAGAATAAAAATAATGTAATATGTTAAATATATAGAACTACATTTTGGTAGTTCTATATATTTTTTTATAAAAACAACATTACAATTAGTATACAAGAATTATTTTTTATTATTTAGATATTAAAATTATTTTCAATTATCTCTTTTGTTTTCTCTTTATCTAATAAATAATATGATACATTATCTATATACTTGGCAGTTCCTGGTGCCGTTGTAGAATATATACCATTTATATCAATATTAGCTATATCTGTAACATATCTTAAAGCTTCTCTAGTAGTTAGATTAGTATTTGTATTTTTATGTGCAATATCTATCAAATCTGGAATTTTAGATATGTTCTTTACACTAAGTGCAGATTTAGCAAACTGTTTTATAAAATACTGCTGAACTTCTGTTCTATCTAAATCCCCCATTGGATATCCACCAGTTCCATTATTTCCATGTCTATACCTTACAAATCCTTCGGCATTTTTTCCGTCTAATATTTGATTTCCCTTTTTTATATCTATATGCAAATTTTGAGTTGGATCATCATATTTCATATCCATTTCAACATCAACTTCTACTCCACCTATTGCATCAACCATACTTATTAACATATCGGCTTTAAACACTAAATAGTAATCAATATTTACTCCAATTAAACTTTCAACTTGTTCTACTAATGGAATTATATTCTTTCCTCTATAAATCGAATTTAGCTTGTGCCCGGCAGAATAATCGCTTGTAATATATGTATCCCTTGGTATTGACATGATCGCTATTTTCCCAGTTTTTACATTATACTTTACATACATAATTGTATCAGTAAGTCCATCATTAACCCCAACTACCAAAGCATTTATTACTTCTTTTTTTTCTTTTAATGTAGTATTTGTGCCACCAGCCAAATCTTGAGAACTATTTTCATCGCCTTCACCAATCATATAATTTACTGCATATAACGCACTCCAAACAAGAACACAAAACACACTAAGTACAACAAAAATTCTTCTTATCACTACGGCTATAGATTTTTTTTCCTTTAATTTTTTCATATTACACAATCCTTTATCTTATATTTTTCTATAATTTTATAGTTGACTTTACAATATTTACTAACAAGTTATTTTCATATAAAACCTTTACGACAAAACTTTGATTTATTTGTTCTATAACAGGATCTAAAATTGGTAAAGTTGATACAAATGATATAATAGCAAGTAATATCCATAATTTTAACAAAGTTTTTAATAAATTAATACCAATACCTCCAAATTTATTAATTGAGCTAAGTATCGGAAAATCAAATACAAAATTTAATAACATCGTAAGTATATAGCAAATTATTAAGACAACAATAATAATTCCAATAAAACTTATTCCTGACAAGATATACTTTGTTATAGTTATAGCAGCATCATTTATTATTTTATCTTCATCTTCTCCTTTATTTACAATTTTATTTATAAATTCAAGAGTATTTTTATCTTTTGAAGAACTATCCTCGTTCTTTAAATTTTCAGTTACAAAATTAGTAGCAACTTTTTGAATTGAAGTACCAATCGGAGTATTATTATATAAAAACTCAGAAACAGTTCCTTGTAATATAAAAGCTAAAAATATAGCTATAACCAAAGATAAAAAACCTACAAGTATAGAAACCAATCCGTTTTTTATACCCCATATATGCACTAATTACAAGTAAAGCTACCACTATAATATCAAAAATCATACTATCCCTCCTATATTATTTATATTTTTATAACCCTAATTTTATTAGTATAAACAAGAGCTATAGCTTTTTGACCATTAAAAACTATTATATTTTTTGGGGCTATGTCAATATTTTCACTTTTTACTTCAATTCCCCATTTATTTATTACTGACAACCTATCTTGATATACAAAATAATTTAAAAGCCCACTATTTTGTATAAACTTTGGAACATTATCAATACTAGTGCTACTTATTAAACTATTATCAAATCTTTTCATATTTATCTTATAATTTGAGCTATCAGAATTTAACTCTTTTTCAACTGTTGTAAAATAATTACTAGTAAGTGATATAAATGACAATTGTGAACTTTCAAAACTTATTATATCAGTTACTTTTTTATCATCGATATTAAGCTTCACTAGCCTATCATCAAGTACTATTATAATATTTCTACCTTGAATAGTCAAGTCATATACAAAGTTGTTATCAAACTTAGCAATTTGTATCAGATTATCATTTTCCTTTGTACCATCTATCAAATTTACTTTTATTCCTATTTTAGAAGATACTGAGCTTGTTTGTAATACTAATAATTTATTGGAATTTTCAATAATCTTCAAGTCAACTATTGCATCATTATCCAAATACGCATTATATAAATTTCTTCCGCTCTTGTTATAAACGCCAACAACTTTCTTATATCCACTTGTAGAATATTCAACTGCCATATTTCCATACTCATCCAAATACACATGATTTATTGTTCCATCTATCTTTTGATCTAATATTTCTTTTTTACTTTCAAATAAATAAATATTTCCACTTGTATTATTGACTATAACCATATATTTTTCATACGTATATATAGATGGTGTAAACATGCTATCTAAATTATATTCCCATGTTTTTTTGGCATTTTTATTATATGTTGCTACCTTTTGATTCGAATAGACTAAAAGTTCTTCATTATAATTTATATAAATGTCATTTTCACCTGTAACAATATCAATCTTTTTTTCTTTTCCAGCATCAAATTTATCTAAGCTAATTCCAAAAATTGGACCATACTCATAAAGTAAAACTAAAGTACATAGTACCACTAATAAAATTATCATAAATATAAATCTCTTAGCTACTATAAAAGCTTTTATTTTTTCATTTTTTATTTTATTTATTTCATCTCTTACTTCATTTAAAGTTTTACCTATTCTTTTTTCTCTATCAGCCTTTTCTTTTTGGTTATGCATCTTTAATATATTTAAACTATCATCAATTGGCTTATTATCTTTTGCACTTCTTATAGTCCTTCTGCCCAAATTTAATTCATCATCATAAATATTCTTATTTTCTATTTTTTCGTTTTTAACTTGCTCTTTTTCTAATTCATAATTTACTTTCTCTTTATTTTTACCATCTAAAGCATCTGTTAATATACTAATCTCACTTGATATTTTTTCATCATCAATATCAACATTTAATTTTGCTCTTCTTTTTACACTACTCTTATTTTCTTCAACTATTTCATCAAGTTCTTTTAGTAATTCTTCTTTTGAATCATCCTTACTATTGACGTAAGCATATCCACTTCTTTTTTTTATTATAGATTCATTTTCTTGACTTAAAATTTCACCACTCTTATCAGATACATTTATAGAACTATTTTTATTGTCTGTTACCTTATCATTATTTAATAAATCATTATCAGTATTAGTCTTTTCGGTAGTTTTTGTTTTTTTTATAATAGCACTTCTTCTTTTCGTATTTCCATTAATATTTACTACAAATTTACCTTTCTTCATAGAAATTCTCCCAACTTTTAGGATTAAAATACTTCTTACCTATTAACTTATCAGGCAAATACTGCTGTTTTACTTTAGAATTTTCAAAATCGTGAGGATATTTATACCCTACTCCATATCCTTCCTTTTCCATTCCAGGAATTGGAGCATTTCTAATATGCATAGGAACAATTCCAATATCTATATTTTTCACATCTTCTATTGCTGCATTAATTCCAAGATAAGACGTATTAGACTTTTTACTAAGCGCCACCGTAAGTGCTGCTTGTGCCAATAGTATCCTTGCCTCAGGCATTCCTATTTGATATACTCCCTGCATTGCTGCAACTGCAACTTTTAACGCCTCACTATTAGCAAGTCCAACATCTTCTGAGGCTTGTATTACTATTCGCCTTGCTATAAACATTGGATCTTCGCCTCCCTCTAACATTCTAGCCAAATAATGAAGTGTTGCATCAGGATCCGAACCTCTCATTGATTTTATAAAAGCTGAAATTACGTCATAATGAGAATCATCTGTCTTATCGTATATACTTTTCTTTTGTTGTATACAGTTTTTTATAACATCTTTATCTATGACTATTACTCCATCACTATTCATATCAGTAGTAAGTACAGCAAGCTCAAGGGCGTTTAGTACAGTTCTTACATCTCCATTTGAATTTTCTGCTAAAAAGTCAATAGCTTCTTCTCTTACATCTAAATTATATCCGCCTAAGCCTCTTTCTTTATTTTGAAGACAATTTTTTAATATATTTTTTACATCCTCTTTTTTTAGTTCACTAAACTTAAAAACTGTTGAACGTGAAATTAATGCTTTATTTACAGAAAAATATGGATTTTCTGTTGTTGCTCCAATTAATATAACTGTTCCTTTTTCCACATGAGGTAATAGTGCATCTTGTTGCAATTTATTAAATCTGTGAATTTCATCTATGAACAATATGACTTTACCAGTAGGGTTAGTAAATATATTTTGCGCTTCTTCTACTACTTGCTTTATATCACTAACTCCAGATGTTGTTGCATTTAATGAAACAAATTTATTTTTCGTAGTACTTGCTATTATTCTAGCAAGTGAAGTTTTACCACACCCAGGTGGCCCCCAAAATATTGCAGAAGTTAGTTTATCTGCCTTTATAAGCCTATAAAGCAATTTATCTTTTGAAATTATATCTTCTTGTCCAAAAAACTCATCTAGAGTTCTTGGTTTCATTCTATATGCTAATGGTTCCATTTTTCTCCTTTTTGTATTTAAATACAACTATACATATTAATTATATAATAAAACCTAAGTATTAGCAAGCTAGTACTTAGGTTTTTTATTAAATTTCTATTCCATTATCTTTTAAAATTATCTATTATATCGTTAACAGTAATACCATACATTTCATATAGTTTATTTGGATTACCAGACTTTCCAAATTTATCATTTACTCCTAATTTTTTTAGTTTTTTTGGATATTCTTCTGTAAGAACATTAGATATTATACTACCTATCCCTCCTATGGTACTATGATCTTCTATAGATATTAACTTATCAGTATTTTTTGCACATTCTATAATTGTAGCTTTATCAACTGGTTTTATACTATAAAGATCAACGACACGTACATCTACTCCAATAGCATGTAACTTTTCTTTAGCTTCAAGTGCAATAGAAACTGTTGTTCCAACACAAAAAATAGTTCCATCTGTACCTTTTCCAAAAGTTTTTGAGCCTCCAAGTACAAAGTCTTCCTCCATGCTATAAATATCTTTTACGTCACTTCTTCCAAGTCTTATGTACTTTGGTCCGTCTATTTCTAAACATTTTGACAAGATATTCTTAGTTGAAACATCATCTGCAGGGCAAAATATTTTCATACCAGGTATTACATTCATAAGTGCTATATCTTCAATACACTGATGAGTCGGTCCATCTTCACCAACTGCCAATCCAGAATGCGTAGCACATAAATTTATATTTACATGAGAATATGCAGCTGTATTTCTTACTTGCTCATAGGCACGACCAGCCAAAAACATTGCAAATGTAGATGCAAAAACTATTTTTCCACTAATTGCCATTCCACAGGCGGTGCCTATCATATCCTGCTCAGATATCCCCATATCAAAATGTCTATTTGGATACAGTTCTCTAAACATTTTAGTATAAGTTGCCTCAGCAAGATCAGCATCAAATACACATACATTTTCATTCTCACCAATTTTAGCCAAAAACTCTCCATAAGCTTTTCTTGTAGATTTCATTATAACTCCCCCCTCCTTATTCTAATTCTTTTAAAGCACTTTCTAGGACAGATTTTTCTTTTATTGCTTTGCCATGCCATGACACTTGATTTTCCATGAAAGAAATCCCTTTTCCTTTTATAGTCTTAGCAATTATAATATTAGGTTTTCCAGATCTTTTTGCATTATCTATCGCATTTAATATTTGCACAAAATCATGTCCATCAATTTCTTGAGTAAAAAATCCAAAAGATTTGAATTTTTCAGACAAGTTATCCACACTTTTAACAGTTTTTATACTTCCATCTATTTGTAAGCCATTATTATCTAAAAACACAATCAAATTGTCTAATAAATATTTATTTGCACTCATAGCACTTTCCCATATTTGCCCCTCTTCAATTTCGCCATCACCTAAAAGACAATAAACATAACCTAAGTCTTTATCCAGTTTCTTTGAAAGTGCCATTCCATTTGCCACTGAAAGTCCTTGTCCTAATGAGCCACTAGATACATCAACCCCAGGTATTTTATTTGTTGGATGTCCTTCTAAATAGCTATCATACTTTCTTAAAGTATATAAATCATTTTCTGGAATAAATCCACATTCAGATAAAATAGCATAATATGCTGGCGCTGCATGCCCCTTTGATAAAATAAATTTATCTTTTCTTTTAAATTTTTCATCTAGTGTTATGTCCATAGCCTCTTTATACAGTGCTACTAAAATTTCCACACATGACAAACTTCCACCTGGATGGCCAGAACCTGCAGCATATATCATTTTTAAAATTTTTCTTCTCACACGCTTTGCATATTCTTCAAGTTTTTGAATATTAACATTTTCTTCCATACTTATCCCCCTTATACAATTAACTTACATATAAATCTAATCTATTCTATAGATTTAAAGCCATTACCAATTGCCTCATTAGCATTTACAATATACATAAGTGCATCACTATCATTTTCCCTAATTATACTTTTTAATTTTGAAATTTGTTGTCTTGATATAACGCAATCAATCTTCGTATTAGCATTTCCAGTATGTGCACCAATAGAATTAGTAATAGTTGCGCCTCTTTTTAACTCTCTGAGTATTGCAATAACTACTGCATCGCCTTTACTTGTTATAATTGTTGCCACTTTTGTACTATTTACCCCCTCAAAAAATAAGTCTATCATCTTTGTTGAAATAAACATTGCAATTATTGAATATAGTCCAATATTTAAATCTTTAAATACAACTATAGTACTAAAAATTATAGTGCTCTCAATCACAAGTAAAATCTGTGATAAACTTTGAAATTTAGTAAATTTATAAATAATTTGAGCCAGCAAATCAGATCCTCCAGAACTTGCACCAGTTCTAAATATAAGTGATAATCCAATACCAGATACTATTCCACCAAAAATACAAGAAATTTGCAAATCAGCCACTTCAGCAGTTAATATATTATTGTATTTAACCATCTCTAAAAAAAGTGATAATATCACTGTAGAATATATTGTTTTTATCGTAAAATTCCTTCCAAGCTTTAAAATAGATATCAAAAAAAGTGGCAAATTTAATACTAATATTGTCACGCCCAATGGGATGTTAAAAGTATAATACAGCATAGTAGCAATTCCAGATGCTCCACCAGTAGACATTTTATGAGGCAATAAAAACAAATTTATTCCTAAACTTACAAGGTATGAACCAAATGTAAGTAAAAGTAGCTCCATTAAAAAATTATATAAACGTTTCAAACTAATTAAAATTTCTTTTCTTTTTATACTTTTTCTTACACTTTCTTTCATAACTAATCCACCTTATATTATTTTCTCCACCAAGTTATATAATATACATGAATTCAATTATAAATGATTTATCTTATGTTTACGTAAATGTTTAAATTTAGATTTTTCTAAATCTCTTTTCTTAATATATCTAAAAAGCTTTCATCAGTAACATATTTCTTAAATTTTCTACTTTTTAGTTCATCTATTTTTTTATCAAAATCTTCTCCGTCTTTATAGTAAAGTATATACCCATCATCTTCTAATTGTTTACATATTTGAATTTGATGATCATTTACATGCTCTTTATATTTTGCAAGCCTTGGTACTGCCAATATTTTTTTACCATTATATAATCCATCAAAAATAGTTCCAACGCCACCATGACATATAATGTAATCTGCGGATTCAAAATATTTTCTAAACTCTTCTTTTGGTAAAAAAGATTTTATCTTAATTTTATTACTAGTATACTTTGTATATCCAGCTTGCGCTATTATTTCTTCATCTTTCAAAGCCTTTGAATTTTCAACCAATTTAAATAATCTTGAAAAATCCTGTTTTTGCGTTCCGACAGCTAAGAATACCATTACATCAGCCTCCCAATATATTCAGCCTTCTCTAACTTATTGGCTAAACTTTTCCATTGCACATAGAATTTATCTGCTATCTTATACATATTCTTTCCAGTCACAGATAATTCCTCTGTCATTGCTAGTGTTTCTATATATATAACTTTTACCTTAAATATATGTGCAATAAAACACATAATACCACCAGTATGTGCCCCAGTAGAAACTATTGTATCTGGTTTAAATCCTAAAATTATACATATTGACTTTATAACATTATAAATTAGTACGAAAAAATACTTAAGAGGATAAAACCTTGATCCATACATCATATATTTTATGTTATATTTTTCACTTAATTTTTTTGTAACATCAGTTTTTTCTGTAACAATTAAATAATTGTACTCATTAAACAATTTTTCCATTCTTAGAAGTTCTGTTAAATGACCACCAGAACTAGATGCAAATATAACTTTCTTCAATATCTTTTTCTCCTTTTATTTTTAACTTTAAATTATATTTAGAGTATTTATTTTCTATATAAATTTTGTTAATCTTCTTAGGCCCCACAACAATTGATGCATATCTATTTTCAATAGTAAGGACTACTATATTTATCTTATCTTCTGATATAACACCACTTTCAACTCCTTTAGATATCCTATTATCCAAATCTTGTCTTAATAAATCAGAAATAACATATTCAGCTATGTTATCACAAACAGGGCCCGCTATTTCTTTATTGCTTACAGTTATTTCATCTGTAGATTGCAAACCAAGTCGTATTATCCTTACATTTGTTTTTTGACAATATCTTAATATAATTCCCACCCTTTTTATAGTTTCATCAAGTGTAAGTGGAATATACTTGCCATCTATATACAAATCATACAATTTACTTGGATGTATAACATATACTGGATATATCCTCATATCTTCTGGTTTTAATTTTAACACTGCTTTTATTGTTTCTTCTTCTTTTAAAATAGTACTTCTTGGTAATCCTACCATTATTTGAATTCCAAGTCTAATTCCAAATAAATGAATAAGCCTTGTAGCACGGATAACATCTTGTTTTGTATGTCCTCTTTTTGAATATTCTAACACTTCATTTGACATAGATTGAACACCAAGTTCTATAGTTTCAACACCGTAAAACTTTAGAATTTTTAAAATTTTTGGAGAAATATAATCAGGTCTTGTTGAAAGTCTAATACTTTTAACAATTCCTGCATCAATATATTTTTTAGCCACTTTAAGATAAGCAATTTGATCATTTATGCTAATTCCAGTAAAGCTCCCACCAAAAAATGCAATTTGAATGCTTCTTCTCGTATCTCCAATCTCTTCTAATCTTTTTTTTATAATTTCATCTACATCATCAGGTCTTACTTTTTTTGTATTTCCACTAATTTTTCTTTGATTACAAAATATACATTCATTTTTACAGCCAAAGTGCGGTATAAATACAGGAATAGTATATTGACTTTCTTTATTTTCAAAATTCTTTAATTCGCTTTTTATTTCATTAGTAAAATTTAAGCTAAAATACTCTTTTTTCAAGTGCGTCTTTTGCTGCATGTTGCTCAGCATGTTTTTTTGATTTTCCAATTCCATCACCTATTTTTTTATCATTGAAATAAAGTTCTACGCTAAAAGTTTTATCATGTTCTGGTCCTTCTTCATTAACTAATCTATATTCAATCTTTACATTTCCATTTCTTTGAAGTATTTCTTGTAGCTTAGTTTTGTAATCTACATTTAATACATCGCCCTTAATTCCAAGTTCTATTTCTTTTCCAAGCAACGTAAGTACAGTATTTCTAGCTATATCATATCCAGCATCTAAGTATATTGCACCAAGCACTGCTTCAAAAGCATCTGCTAAAATTGCATCTTTTGGTTTACCATTGGTGGAAGTTTCACATTTTCCAAGTAGCATGTAATTTTGAGCTTCAATTCTTTTCATTGCGCTACTAAGAGAAGCTTCACATACTATAGTTGCTCTTTTCTTGCTCATCTCTCCCTCGCTAAATTCTGGAACATGTGCATACAATAAATCTGAAATTACATGTTCAAGAATTGCATCCCCTAAAAATTCAATCCTTTCATTATATTTAACATTTGTATGCTTTGAACTTTCATAAGCATATGACTTATGAGTTAAAGCCATTTTTAATAATGATATATCATTAAAAACATACTGAATTTTAGATTCAAATTCTAGTAGTTTCTCATTTTCTAGTTTATTATTCACGGTATATCCCCCTAACTAAAGTAAAAGAATCATTCTATTAATTCCTTTTATTATATTATACAAAAAATATATTTCATTTTCAAGTTATATTAACAATATCTTAGTATACGATATTACAATAAAATAGTAAATTCAATCATTTATATTAAACTAGAATATACAATGCTTAGATCTAAAAATTCTAATTTACTAAACTATTGCAATAGTAAGTTAAATAAACAAAATAAAGCAAAACAAAAGACACTACTTATATAGTGCCTTACATTTACTTATTGATTAGCTTTTATATATTCAACTGCATCACCTACAGATGTAATTTTTTCTGCTTCAGCTTCTGGAATTTCCATGTCAAATTCTTCTTCAAGTGCCATTATTAATTCAACAATATCTAGTGAATCAGCACCTAAATCATCTATAAAAGTTGTTTCCATTGTTATCGTGTCTAAGTCTTCTATTCCAAGTTGCTCACCAATAACCTCTTTTACTCTTTCAAATATAGCTTCCATTTTGCACCTCCTTGACAATAACTGAAATACATTTCTATTATCTAATATTTACGTTATAATGTCAATAGTATTACTATTTTTTTATAAATTTTATTTTAAAATTATTTAACTTCATTATTTTTGTAAAATCAACAAAAAAACTCAGTTGAAATTATTCAAAAAAAATGATATAATTACTAGGATTGATGTTTCATCAACTAAAAAATTTTTTAGGAGGATTTAAACAATGTATAGGAGAAAAGTAGTTGATTATGCAAAATTAAATAAAAATATTGATGAACTTTATAACGCGCTAGCTGAAGTAATTTTGGTACTAAAAGATGGTAGTATAGTTAAAGTAACTCATAAATTTACAGTTTATGAAAAAGATGGACAGTATTACGATGCGTTTACTGACAAATTGATTTTAAAATACAGCAGTTATCCAATTTGTCAACAACCAAATACTCCTTATATAATTTCTATTGATAAAATAGAGGAATCTAAACTTAAAGTATAATTTTTACTATTTTATTGATAACTCCATTTTTAAATTTTAATTTATGTGATTATTTCTTAAAAGGAGCTTTGTTTTAATGTCTATTACACGTTAAAACAAAGTTCTTTATTATATATAAGTAATATTGACTTATTGTTGAATTTTTATTGATTGTGTTGTATAATATACTCAAGGTGTTGAAAATGATAAAAATAATGTTAATTGATAATAACTTTGATAGTATTGTAGATACAATAAATAAAATTAAAGAATATAATACCAGCGAATTTTTAATTTCTCGCATATCTACTACATTAGATGACGCTTATGAGCATATAACTTTTAGAAATCCTGATGTAGTGATTATTAATCTTCAGATTTATAACTTTAATGTAATAGAATTTTTTCAAAAACTCAAAAATTTGGAAATTACTAGTGAAATTATAATTATTACTTCTGAAGATAATCTATTATTAAATAAAATAGTAAAAAATTATAACATTACGAGAATTTTTTTACAACCTTTTAATTTTAAAATTCTAGCAGATTGTTTAAATAAAATAAATATAGAAAGGACAAAGGAAAAGAATAAAAACAATTTATATTCAACTCTTTATGACATTCTTTCAAAATTTAACTTTAATAGAAAGTCTATAGGTTATTCATACATTATTGAAATATTTAAAATTTGCTTCTTAGAAGGATGTGTCCCTACTCCTTTTGAAGGTAAGGTTTATACAAAACTTGCCAAAACAAATAATCTGAAGCGTAGTGATACAATAAAGTGGAATATTGAAAAAAGTATAAATTCTATGAAAAAAACTACAGATAAGGAAATTTTAGAATATTATTTCGATAGGTTAAAAATAACTCCTAAAACGTTTATTCATGTTGTATTTGACCTAATCATATTAAAAGCAAACCAAATTAGCTAATATTTTGGTTTGCTTTTAATTTTTAGTACAAAAAATACACACAGAGCATGATACTCTATGTGTATAATTCTATATTAAAATTAATAATTAACCAATGATATCTGATACTGAACCAGCACCAACAGTTCTACCGCCTTCACGAATAGCGAATTTTAATCCCTTTTCAATAGCGATAGGAGTTATTAACTTAATCTTCATAGTTACGTTATCACCAGGCATTACCATTTCTTTTTCTTTTGGTAATTCAATTACACCTGTAACATCAGTAGTTCTGAAATAGAATTGTGGTCTATATCCTTGGAAGAATGGAGTATGTCTACCACCTTCGTCTTTAGTTAAGATATAAACTTGAGCCTCAAATTCAGTGTGAGGATGTATTGTACCAGGTTTTGCAATAACTTGACCTCTTTCGATTTCAGTTCTTTGAATTCCTCTTAATAATACACCTGCATTATCACCAGCTTCAGCTTGAGCTAATTCTTTTCTGAACATTTCAATACCAGTTACTACTGTTTTTCTTGGTTCGTCAGAAAGACCAACAATCTCAACTTCTTCAGAAAGTTTTAATGTTCCTCTTTCAATTCTACCAGTTGCAACTGTACCTCTACCTGTAATAGTAAATACATCTTCAACAGGCATTAAGAAAGGTTTATCTGTATCTCTTTGTGGAGTTGGAATATATGTATCAATAGCTTCAAGTAATTCTTTGATACAAGCATATTCTGGTGCATTAGGATCTGTAGAAGTAGACTCTAATACTTTAAGAGCAGAACCCTTAATAATTGGAGTAGTATCTCCTGGGAAATCATATTTGTTTAATAGATCTCTTATATCCATTTCAACTAATTCTAATAATTCTGGATCATCAACCATATCACATTTGTTCATGAAAACAACGATATATGGAACGCCAACTTGTCTAGCAAGAAGAATGTGTTCTCTTGTTTGAGGCATTGGACCATCAGCTGCAGATACAACAAGGATAGCACCATCCATTTGTGCAGCACCTGTGATCATGTTCTTTACGTAGTCAGCATGTCCTGGACAGTCAACATGAGCATAATGTCTAGTTGGTGTTTGATATTCAACGTGAGCAGTAGAAATTGTAATTCCTCTAGCTCTTTCTTCTGGAGCTCCATCGATTTGATCGTATGCTTTAAATTCAGCTCCACCTAATAAGCTACAATATTTAGTAATAGCAGCTGTAAGAGTAGTTTTACCATGGTCAACGTGACCAATAGTACCAATGTTTACGTGTGGTTTAGTTCTTTCATACTTTTGCTTTGCCATTAAAAATTCCTCCTAATTTCAAATTTCGATGTCTAAAAGACATCATATTACACTATCATTTTACTACATCTAAACGTATTTTGCAATACATTGATGTAAATTTACAATAAAAAGATTTATTCTTCTGATTTCTTTCTACCAGCAACTATTGTTTCCATAACAGACTTAGGAACTTCTTCATAGTGTGATGGTTCCATTGAATAAACACCTCTTCCTTGAGTTTTTGATCTCAAGTCTGTTGCATATCCAAACATCTCTGAAAGTGGTATAAATGAATGTATAGTTGTAGTACCTTGTACTGTATCCATTCCTTCCATTTTTCCACGTCTAGAGTTAACATCACCAATAACATCTCCCATATATTCTTCTGGAACAATAATATCAACTTTCATTATTGGTTCAAGAAGTACAGATCCGCCTTGACGACAAGCCTCTTTAAATGCCATAGATCCAGCTATATGGAACGCAGCTTCTGATGAATCTACATCATGGTAAGAACCATCAACTAAAGCAACTTTAACATCAACTACTGGATATCCAGCAAGTATACCTGCTTTCATTGCATCTTGTACACCTTCATCAGTTGGTTTAACATATTCTTTAGGAACAACGCCACCAACAATTTTTGATTCAAATGAATATCCCTTACCTGGTTCATTAGGTTCAACTTCAAGCCAAACGTGACCATATTGTCCTCTACCACCAGATTGACGAATAAACTTACCTTCAACTTTAACTGGTTTCTTGATTGTTTCTTTGTAAGCAACTTGTGGTTTACCAACATTTGCTTCAACTTTAAACTCTCTTTTCATTCTATCAACAATTATATCAAGGTGTAATTCACCCATACCTGCAATAATTGTTTGGCCAGTTTCTTGGTCTGTATAAGTTTTAAATGAAGGATCTTCTTCAGCTAATTTTTGTAATGCAATTGCCATCTTTTCTTGATCTGCCTTTGACTTTGGTTCAATAGCAACATCAATAACTGGTTCTGGAAATTCTATAGATTCAAGTACTATTGGATGATTTTCATCACATATAGTATCACCAGTAACAACATCTTTTAAACCTACTGCACAGGCAATATCACCAGCATATACTTTATCTATATCTTTTCTGTCATTTGCATGCATCTGAATAAGTCTTCCTATTCTTTCCTTTTTACCTTTATTTGCATTTAATACATATGAACCACTATCTAAAGTACCTGAATATACTCTAAAGAATGTTAGTTTTCCAACATATGGATCAGTCATTATTTTAAATGCAAGAGCAGCAAAAGGTTCATCATCAGATGATTTTCTATCTTCTTCAGTTCCATCTTCAAGTACACCTTTAATGTCTGGTATATCAGTTGGAGCTGGCATATAATCAACGATATTATCAAGTAATTCTTGTACACCTTTGTTCTTATATGAACTACCGCAAGTAACTGGAACCATAGTATTAGCTATAGTTGATTTTCTAATTGCTGCTTTCATTTCTTCAATAGTAATTTCCTCACCATTTAAATATTTTTCCATTAAAGCATCATCAACTTCAGCTATATGTTCTATAAGCTCAGTTCTATACTTTTCAGCTATTTCTTTCATATCATCTGGGATTGGTTCATGTCTTACATCTTTTCCAAGATCATCATAATGAACACATGCTTCCATTTTTAGTAAATCAACTATACCCTTAAAAGTATCTTCTTTACCTATTGGAAGAGCTATTGGAACTGCATTTGCTTGTAATCTTTCTCTTAATTGTCTTACGCAATTATAGAAATCAGCACCTGTAATATCCATTTTATTTACGTATACCATTCTTGGTACACTATATTTATTTGCTTGTCTCCAAACAGTTTCTGATTGTGGTTGAACGCCACCTTTTGCACAAAGAACTGTAACAGATCCATCTAGAACTCTAAGAGATCTTTCAACTTCAATTGTAAAATCAACGTGTCCTGGTGTATCAATAATGTTTATCCTATTATTGTTCCAATAACAAGTTGTAGCAGCTGAAGTAATTGTAATACCTCTTTCTTGTTCTTGAGCCATCCAGTCCATAGTAGCACCACCATCATGAACTTCACCTATTTTATGAGTCTTACCAGTATAAAATAGGATTCTTTCAGTGGTAGTAGTTTTACCAGCATCAATGTGTGCCATGATACCGATATTTCTTGTCCTCTCAAGAGGATATTCTCTACCTGCCATTTATTTTCCTCCTTCGGATAATTTCTACCATCTATAATGAGCAAATGCCTTATTAGCTTCTGCCATTTTATGAGTGTCTTCTTTTTTCTTGAATGCTCCACCTTGATTGTTTATAGCATCCATTATTTCTCCTGCTAATTTATCTTCCATGCTATGTTCATTTCTTTTTCTAGCATATTCAACTAACCATCTTATTGCAAGAGATTGTCTTCTATCAGCTCTAATTTCCATTGGTACTTGGTATGTAGCACCACCAACTCTTCTTGCTTTTACTTCAAGTGCTGGTGTAACGTTGTCAAGAGCTTGTTGGAAAGCGTCTAATGCTTCTCTACCAGTCTTTTTAGCTACTATATCAAATGCACCATAAACTATCTTTTGAGCTGTTACTTTCTTACCATCCCACATAACTTTGTTTATAAGTTTTGTTACAACCTTTGAATTGTAAATTGGATCTGGCATAACATCTCTTTTTGCTATATGTCCTTTTCTTGCCACTTTTCTTCCCTCCTTGTTTCTAATTTTGCTCAAATAAGCAAATAGGTACTCAAAAATTCTAATTTTTGTATGGGCTTGTTATTATAAAACTTCAAGCGCCTAACCTAAAACTATTTTTTCTTTGCTCTTTTTGCACCATATTTTGATTTTGCTTGCATACGGTTAGCAACACCTGCAGTATCAAGCACACCTCTAACAATGTGATAACGAACACCTGGTAGGTCTTTTACTCTTCCACCTCTAATTAAAACAACACTGTGTTCTTGTAGATTATGACCAATTCCTGGAATATATGCTGTTACTTCCATTGTATTAGATAATTTAACTCTGGCTACTTTTCTTAATGCAGAGTTTGGCTTTTTAGGAGTTTGAGTCTTTACAACTGTACAAACACCTCTTTTTTGTGGAGAAGATTGATTAGTAGCTGCTTTCTTTCTTGAGTTATATCCTCTTTGTAAAGCAGGTGACTTTGATTTTGTTACTTTATCCTCTCTACCATGTCTTACTAATTGACTAAATGTAGGCACTTTAAGTTCACCATCCTTCCTTACTAAATGTACTTAATATTTGCATACAAGTACATCATTAATTATAATCAATTTTTGGCATAAAGTCAACGTTTTTTTCAAAATTTTACATAAATATTACAAAATATATATTACATAAAAATTTAAAATATGTCTAAAAAAAGAAACGTATTTATTTAATTTTATAATACATTTCCTTTTTAGATTAATAAATCAAATTTCATTTCTATTGTAAAGAAGCCATACATATTCATTAATATGTATGACTTTTATTTTATTAAATATAGTATAATTAAAAGTTATTATTTTTTTAAAACTATATAAGTATCAAGAACGTTATAATATATAAATTTAGTAGACTTAGTTTCTAAGTAATCTGTAAATTTATTCTTTCTTAAAACATCTATAGTTTTTTCAGGCACATTATCAAATCCATTTACTTTATATTCTACTAAATTTTCATCTGAATTTTTTGAGATAATTTCCTTTAGCTTATTTGCAAAATTATCACCACTTACAATATTTTTTCCAGTATATTCATAAAAATTATATTTTGTTGACGTAGATTCAGGTATAATATCCTCCTCAGAAATCACATGTGTCTTTTTTATAGTTTCAGTATTTATATTAAAATAAGAGTGAAATACTACTTTTTTTTCAGTTTTTATCGAATTATCTGACGTTATATCAGTATGATACCATCCGTCTTCAAGTTGAACCATATTCCAAGCATGTGATGTTCCGTTAAGGCTACCAGACACAATTATTGACTTGATTCCAACTTTATCAAGTAAAATTTGAAAAGTTTTTGCAAGACCATCACAAACTGCTAAATTTTCTGTTAAAGTGCCTTCAATTGTATGATATTTACTTGGAATTTTAGAGAGGTCTTCATATTCATAATACGTAACTTTCTTTGATAATACATCATGAATTTTTTGTTCATTTTCAAAGTCTTTTCCTTTTTCAATTGTAGCCTCATTTAATATTTCATCAAATTTTGAATTTAAACGAGCTATACTGTTATTTAGCTCTTCTATACTTCCAAATTGATACGTAAGCCCAACTATAACACCTGTCCCAGTAATTCCAGTTTTAGTAGAAACTGTATATTTATCATCCATATAATATACTTCTGGATGATCAAGCAAAAATTTGTGAAGTGCTACTTCAACATCTTTCATAGTTGTCTCAGAATCAATATACTCATATTTTTTTAGCTTTACATCATTTGTTAAAGATTTTACACCATTTGCTATTGCTGTATATATATTTTTTTGTTGTTCTGTTAATTTATTATAATAATATGAATTTTCAGATATTTTAATCTCGTTTATTTTAAATTCTTCATTATATTCATCGTATGGAGTTTCAAAAACATTAGATATACTGTATGCTAAATTTGAAATTGCATCTGGATTAACAGTAAAGTAAAGTACTCCTGCAACTATTCCAAGACATATTAATAAAAATATAAATATTTTTTTCATATCTTCTCCCTCTTTCAAAAAATAACCTTATTGTAAATATATTATTATTTTATTATATTTATATTTTTTTTGCAATAGAAAAAAGAAATTCGAGCTTTTTTTCTCGAACTTCTTTAACCTATATTACTCAACTATGTCATCTTTTACATCAATTGTGACAGAATCTGATGAAATCTCCTCTTCTGTATCTCCAACATCAATCAAATCTTCATCCTTCTTAGCAGGTACAATCTCAGTATCACATACTCCTTCAAGTTCAAACCTGTTCATATCAACAATTCCAGTGCCTGCAGGAATCAATCTACCAATTATAACATTTTCCTTAAGACCTAATAACTTATCAACTTTACCTTTTACAGCAGCATCAGTTAGAACTCTAGCAGTTTCTTGGAATGACGCAGCAGACAAGAACGAATCTGTAAGTAATGCTATTTTTGTAATACCTTGTAAAGTCTTTTTTCCTTTAGCAGGTTTTTTACCCGCTTCAATAGCTAATTTATTTTGTTTATTGTACTTCATCATATCAACAGTAGATCCTGCAATTAAATCAGTTTCACCTGCATCTTCAACAAATATTTTTCTTAACATTTGTCTACCAACAATTTCAATATGTTTATCATTTATATGAACCCCCTGTGTTCTATAAACTTTTTGAACTTCGTTAATTAAGTAATTCTCAACAGCTACATCGCCACTTATACGAATAATATCATGTGGATCAAGTGAACCTTCAGTTATTCTCTCACCAGCTTTTACTACATCTCCATTGCCAACAACAAGTCTCATACCATATGGGATAACATATCTTTCAACAAATTTATCCTCTTCACGTGTTACAATAACTTCCTTATTAGCGCCATGTTCACCAATAGTTACAACACCATCAATTTCAGTTACCATTGCAACGCCCTTAGGCTTTCTTGCTTCAAATAGTTCTTCAACTCTAGGAAGACCTTGAGTTATATCAGATCCAGCAACACCACCACTATGTATAGTTCTCATTGTAAGCTGTGTACCTGGTTCACCTATTGACTGTGCTGCAATTATACCAATTGCTTCACCAGGTGTTATAGGTTCACCTGTAGCTAAGTTTTTACCATAGCACTTAGCACATACGCCTCTAACCGATTCACAAGTAAATGCTGATCTAATCATTACTTTTTCTATTCCATGAGCAATTATGTCATCAGCAATTTGATCTGTTACAAAAGTATTTCTTGGATATAGTAAATTTCCTTCATTATCATATAAGTCATGACTTAAGAATCTTCCTTCAATTCTTTCATGTAGTTTTTCAATTGGCTCTCCACTTTCCATAATAGCTTCAACTTCAAATCCTTCATGTGTACCACAATCATCTTCCATAACTATTACATCTTGGTTAACATCAACAAGTCTTCTTGTTAAATATCCTGAGTCAGCAGTTCTTAATGCAGTATCAGCAAGACCTTTTCTTGCACCATGTGATGCTATGAAAAATTCAAGTACATCAAGACCTTCTTTAAAGTTTGACTTTATAGGAAGCTCTATTGTTCTACCCATTGTATCGGCCATAAGTCCACGCATACCACCTAGCTGTCTGATCTGTGTTGGGTTACCTCTGGCACCTGTGTTTGCCATCATTTGGAATGGATTCATTTTATTTGGATTATTCATAATTTCTGTTTGAATCTTATCAGTAGCTTTTGACCAAATTTTAATGATCTCGTTATATCTTTCTTCATTTGATATAAGTCCACGTTTAAAGTTTTTAAGTACTTTTTCAGCACTTGCTTCAGCTTCAGCAAGTATCTCTGGCTTATTATCTGGAACTTCAATATCATGAACTGAAACTGTAACTGCAGCTTGAGTAGAATATTTATATCCATTTGCCTTAATATCATCAAGTACTTCAGCTGTTCTTGTTATACCGTGCTTAGCTATACATTTATCTACAATTTGTCCAAGTTGTTTTTTCTTTGCTTCAAAATCTATTTCTAGTCTTAAATAATTTTCTTCTTTACTTCTATCAACAAATCCGATATCTTGTGGAATAAAACTATTAAATATAAGTCTACCTGCAGTGGCATCTATTAATCCAGTGTAAGTTTTACCATTTATTTCTTTGCTCACTCTTACTTTAATAGGTGCATGCATTCCTATTACTTTTGCATCATAAGCCATTAAAGCTTCATCAACACTAGCAAATATCTTCCCAGCACCAGGCTCATCATCAATTTGTACAGTTAAGTAGAAACTACCAAGTATCATATCCATTGAAGGTACTGTTACTGGTTTACCATCTTGTAATTTAAGTAAGTTGTTTGATGCAAGCATTAGCATTTTTGCTTCAGCAACTGCTTCTGGTGAAAGTGGAACGTGAACAGCCATCTGGTCACCATCAAAATCAGCATTAAAAGCTGAACAAACAAGTGGATGTAACTTTATTGCTCTTCCTTCAACTAAAACTGGCTCAAATGCTTGTATACCTAATCTATGAAGTGTTGGAGCACGGTTTAACATAACAGGTCTGTCTTTAATAACATCTTCTAATACATCCCAAACTTCTACAGCAGTTCTTTCAACCATTCTCTTTGCATTTTTTATATTAAAAGCAAGTCCTCTTCTTACAAGTTCTTTCATTACGAATGGTTTAAATAGTTCAAGAGCCATTTCTCTTGGTAAACCACATTGATGTATCTTTAAAGATGGTCCAACTACGATAACAGAACGACCAGAGTAATCAACTCTTTTACCAAGTAAGTTTTGTCTAAATCTACCTTGTTTACCTTTTAACATATCAGATAATGACTTTAATGCCCTACCACCTGCGCCTGTTATTGGTCTACCACGTCTACCATTATCAATTAAAGCATCTACAGCTTCTTGTAACATTCTTTTTTCGTTTCTTACAATTATATCTGGAGCTTCTAACTCAAGTAACCTTTTAAGTCTATTATTTCTATTTATAACTCTTCTATATAGATCATTTAAGTCTGACGTTGCAAATCTACCACCATCAAGTTGTACCATAGGTCTTAAATCTGGAGGAATAACTGGTAAAACTTCAAGAATCATCCATTCAGGCTTATTACCAGACTCTACAAATGCATCAATCGTTTCAAGTCTTTTTATTATCTTTGCACGTTTTGCTCCAGTTGCTTTTTCAAGATCTTTTCTTAAATCTTTTTGCAATTTTAGTAAATCAACCTTTTGTAATAATTCTCTTATTGCTTCTGCACCCATACCTACTTTTAAGCATCCAGGTCCATATTTTTCAAGTGCTTCCCTATATTCTCTTTCAGTTATTACATCACAAGGTCTAAATTCTGTATCTTTAGAATCTATAACTATATATGATGCAAAGTATAAAACTTTTTCAAGTGCTTTTGGAGAAATATCAAGGATAAGAGCCATTCTACTAGGAATACCTTTGAAAAACCAGATATGAGAGACTGGACAAGCAAGTTCAATATGTCCTAGTCTTTCACGTCTTACTTTTTTCTTTGTAACTTCAACACCACATCTATCACAAATTATCCCTTTATATCTTACTTTTTTATATTTACCACAATGACATTCCCAGTCTTTTGTAGGTCCAAATATTTTTTCACAAAATAGACCATCTCTTTCTGGTTTTAATGTTCTGTAATTGATAGTTTCTGGTTTTTTTACTTCACCTTTTGACCATTCCCTTATTTTTTCAGGTGAGGCTATACCGATACTTAATCTATCAAAATTTTCCATATCCTGCATAATATAAAATCCTCCTTACACTTTATTCTTCATCAAAGTTTATAACATCTTCTCCTAGTGTATCTTCATTCTCATCTTCGTTAACTGTTTCACCATCTTCATCTTCTAGTGTCATTCCTTCAAAATCTTTATCTGTTACTGTTAAATTATTACTCTCATCTTCAAAATTTGGTTCAATTCCATCTGAATCATCTTCCATAGATTCTTTCAATTCTAATTTTTCATCTTCTTTATACATTTGTAAATCTAGTCCCAAACTTTGTAATTCCTTTGTTAAAACTCTAAATGATTCTGGAATACCTGGAGTTGGAATACTTTCTCCTTTAACTATTGCTTCATAAGTTTTAAGTCTTCCTACAATATCATCAGATTTTACTGTTAACATTTCTTGCAATGTATATGATGCTCCATAAGCCTCTAATGCCCAAACTTCCATCTCACCAAATCTCTGACCACCAAACTGTGCTTTACCACCTAGTGGTTGTTGTGTAACAAGTGAATATGGTCCTATAGAACGAGCATGTATCTTATCTTCAACCATGTGATATAGTTTTAACATATACATATACCCTACTGTAACTTCTGCATCTAGTAACTCACCAGTTCTTCCATCATGAATTGGGAATTTACCAGTTTCATTAAATCCTTGTTGTTTTAACAATTCTTCTATTTCATTTTCTTTAGCTCCATCAAAAACAGGTGTTGATATTTTCCAACCAAGTTGTTTTGCTGCAAAGCCTAAATGAGTTTCAAGCAACTGTCCAACATTCATACGTGAAGGTAATCCAAGTGGATTAAGAACAATCTGAAGTGGTGTACCATCTGGTAAGTATGGCATATCTTCCCTTGGTAATATACGTGAAATAACACCCTTATTACCATGACGTCCTGATATTTTATCACCAACTGATATTTTTCTTTTTTGAGCAATATATATTCTTACTACCTTATGAACACCAGCAGCAAGCTCGTCACAATTTTCTCTAGTAAATATTTTTACATCTACAATAGTACCAGCCTCGCCATGTGGAACTCTAAGTGAAGTATCTCTTACCTCTCTTGCCTTTTCACCAAATATTGCTCTTAAAAGCTTTTCTTCGGCAGTAAGTTCTGTTTCACCCTTTGGAGTAACCTTACCAACAAGTATATCTCCAGGTCTTACTTCAGCACCAATTCTTATTATACCGTTTTCATCAAGATCTTTTAGAACATCATCACCAACATTTGGAACTTCTCTTGTAATCTCTTCTGGTCCAAGTTTCGTATCTCTTGCTTCACAGTCATAGTCTTCAATATGTATTGTTGTTAAAATATCATCCCTTACTAAATCTTCAGAAATTAATATAGCATCCTCATAGTTATATCCTTCCCAAGTCATAAAGCCAACTAATATATTTTTTCCTAATGCTAACTCGCCCTTATCTGTTGAAGGACCATCAACTATAACATCGCCTTTTTTTACTTTCTCACCTTTTAAAACTATAGGTTTTTGATTTATGCATGTTCCTTGGTTGGATCTTTGATATTTTATTAAATGATATTCATCCTTTCCTGTCTTTGTATCTATTATCACCTTTGTACTATCTACGTAAGAAACAACACCATCATTTTTAGCAGTTATAACTATTCCAGAATCAACTGCTGCCTTATATTCAATTCCAGTACCAACAATAGGACTTTCCGCTCTTATTAATGGAACAGCTTGACGTTGCATGTTAGCTCCCATAAGTGCACGTTTTGCATCATCATTTTCAAGAAATGGTATCATCGCTGTTGCAACTGATACAAGTTGTTTTGGTGAAACATCCATTAAATCAACTTTATCTTTTTCAATTTCAACAATTTCATTTTGATGTCTTACTTTAACCCTTTTATTTATAAATTTATTTTCCTCATCAAGAGGCTCATTTGCCTGAGCAACGATATATTTATCTTCTTCATCAGCAGTGATATATATTACGTCATCAGTTACTCTATGTTCTTCTTTGTCAATTACTCTATATGGAGTTTCTATAAATCCGTAACGATTAATTCTTGCAAAAGTAGAAAGTGAAGATATAAGTCCTATATTTGGTCCTTCTGGTGATTCAATTGGGCATAACCTACCATAGTGTGTATGATGAACATCACGAACCTCAAATCCTGCTCTATCTCTTGTTAATCCACCAGGTCCAAGAGCTGATATTCTTCTTTTATGAGTAAGTTCTGCAAGTGGATTAATCTGATCCATAAATTGTGATAATTGCGAACTACCAAAGAACTCTCTTATTGAACCAACTATTGGCTTTATATTTATCAAAGTTTGAGGTGTAGCAATATCTAAATCCTGCGTAGCCATCCTCTCACGAACAACTCTTTCTAATCTAGCAAGTCCTATTCTAAATTGATTTTGTAATAATTCACCAACACATCTAACACGTCTATTACCTAGATGATCAATATCATCTACACTTCCCATACCATGTCTAAAGTTTAAAAAGTAATTAATAGAAGCCATTATATCATCCATTGTAGCACACTTAACTACTAATTTTTCTCTATTTATTCTTATTTGTTTCTTTAAAGTTTCCTCATCTGCATCTGGGAATTCTTCTAATAATTTCTTTAATTCAGGAAGATATACTTCCTCTTTAATAATATTCTTGTCAATGTCAATACCAAGATATTTAGAAATATCAACAGTGTTATTACCAATTACTTTTATTTTTTTATCATTTCTAGTTACATAAACTACATTTATACCACTTTGTTTTATTTCATTTGCTACATCTTCAGTGATAACATCACCTGCTGAAACAAATAATTCACCTGTCTCAGGATTTATTATATCTTCAGCAGCCCTTTCACCTGTAATTCTTGTTGCAATACTCAATTTTTTATTATACTTATATCTACCAACTCTAGCTAAATCATATCTTCTAGGTTCAAATAAAAGTCCAAACAGTACACTCTTAGCTGCATCAACATGTAAAGGCTCACCAGGTCTTATCTTTTTATATATTTCAAGTAAAGCATCATCTTGTGTCTTAGCAATATCTTTGTACATTACCTCATTTAGTAAATCATCTTCAAAAAGTTGCTTTATTTGTTCGTCAGTTTCAACACCTAATGCTCTTATAAGCGTAGTAAGAGGTACCTTCCTTGTCCTATCTACTCTTGTATATAACATGTCAGTTGAATCTGATTCAAATTCAATCCAAGTTCCTCGATTTGGCATAACAGTACCAGAATATAACAATTTTCCTGCTTTATCACGTTCAGACCCAAAATAAACACCTGGTGAACGAACAAGCTGAGAAATAACAACTCTCTCTGCACCATTAATCAAAAATGTACCATTATCAGTCATTACAGGTAAATCACCAAAAAATATTTCTTGTTCTTTTATCTCTCCAGTTTCACGGTTTATAAGTCTTACTTGAACTTGTAATCTTGAAGAATAAGATGTATTTCTCTCTTTTGCCTCCTCAATTGTATATTTTGTTTCGTCTTCTAATCTGTAATCTACAAATTCTAACATTAGATTTCCAGAAAAGTCTGTAATAGGTGAAGCATCTGATAATACATCTTTTAATCCAGATTTTAAGAACCATTCATATGATTGCTTTTGAATGTCAATTAAATCAGGCATATCAATTACTTCTTTGATTTTTGAAAAGCTCATTCTAGTTGCTTTTCCATTTTTTACTTCATGAACCATTTTTATACCCCCACACATAACAATTAAAAAGGCGCAAAAACTCAAATTAGTTTACATAAATAACTAATTTGAATCACTATAACACGCTCTTAACTTAATTTTTCTAACATTTTTTTCAACTATTTCAACCATCCTTTGCATTCTAGTTTACATAGTAATTTCTAATAGAAACAATATTTATATCATTATAACATGATATTAAGTAAAATGTCAACCATTTTATTAAAATCATCTGTATTTTTTTATTAGCTTCATATTTTCGTGATAATTTCTACCTCACCCTGAGTATTAAATAATTTTCAAATAATAATTTTACATAATATTGACTTTAGTTATTTTTTTTGTTATAATATCATTTGCAAAATGTTTAATATTATAAAATAATTTTTATATTTGTTTGGAATTATTCCAGAAAGGTGAAAAAATGTTATCAATTTTTAAAATTAAGTGCAATAAAATGAAAATTAAGTTTCAAAAAGAATATCACAATCAAAATTATGAGGAGGCATTTTTAACTTTAAAAGATTTATTAATCGAACTAATTTATAATTATGCTATAAGGCATAATATAATAGCTTATAAAGATGAAATTTGTATTGAAAATTTGATCTTTACTCTAAGTAATACAGATATGTCATCATATATCAATTATATTTCAAAATTTCTGTTTGTAGTAGAAAATTTCGATTCATATAAAGAAGGAATTGACTATATGATGGAGAATTATCAAATAATTGAAAATTCTTTGTTAGATTAAAATTATATTTTTTATAAAAATCTAACGCAAAACTATAACATATGTTATAGTTTCTTTTAAAAAAAAGGATAGACAAAAAAGTCTATCCTTTAAAAAATAATAAATATATTTACACTATATAAAACTATATAAAACAAATATCTCAATAAACCTTTAAAATGCAAATTACGCAAAAATACTTTCAATAAGATTACACATTTCCCTCTTTTAGTCTATCAGCCCTATCTGCAGCAATTAAAGCATCTATCATTTCATCCATATTACCATTTAAAAAGCTTTCAAGCTGATAAATAGTAAAATTAATTCTATGGTCCGTAACTCTACTTTGTGGATAATTATAAGTTCTAATTTTCTCACTTCTTGCACCACTACCGACCTGAAGTCTTCTCGTTGTTGCAAGCTCAGTATTTTGTTTTTCTTGTTCCATTTCATATAATTTAGCTTTTAACATTTTCATAGCATTATCTTTATTTTGAAATTGTGATCTTTCAGTTTGACAAGCTACAACAATTCCAGTTGGTACATGCGTAAGCCTTACAGCAGATGAAGTCTTATTTACGTGCTGTCCACCAGCGCCACTTGCTCTATAAACATCCATTTTTACATCAGCAGGATTTATTTCAACTTCAACGTCATCTACTTCTGGTAAAACTGCAACTGTTACTGTTGATGTATGAATTCTACCACTTGCTTCAGTTTCTGGTACACGTTGTACTCTATGAACTCCACTTTCGAATTTTAACTTACTATATGCACCTTTCCCCTTTATCATGAAAGATACTTCCTTTAGTCCACCAATTCCAGTTTCATTCATATCAATAATTTCAACTTGCCATCTTTTTAATTCTGCGTACATTGTATACATTCTATATAAATTATACGCAAACAAGGCAGCCTCCTCTCCACCAGCACCGCCACGAATTTCAATTATAACATTATTATCATCGTTTTGATCTTTTGGAAGTAAAAGTATTTTTAATTCTTCTTCAATTTTTTCAATTTTTTCTTTTGATGAATAATACTCTTCTTCAGCCATAGATTTCATATCTGGATCTGCCATCATATCTTTTGCATCATCCATATTGCTTTTTTCTTTTTTATACTCTATGTATTTATCTACAACATCTTTCATTGCAGACTGTTCTTTCATATACTTTTTCCATAGGTTTTGATCTGATATTATTTCTGGATCCGATATCAATTTCGTTAATTCATTATATTTTTTTTCTATTTCCTCTAGTTTATCAAACATTCTTATTCTCCTTTTATATATCTTATACACATAACAATTTTATTCTACCATACTTTTTCCACAGTTTCAACATTTTAAATATAATTTTGTAAAATACGACTAAATAAACAGTTATAACTACATAATATAGACTAAACTATGATATACTTTACAAACAAAAAAACATATCCATCAATCAACATTACATATAAAGCTGTAAATTGATTAATGGATAAAAAATTATATTTTATGTTTAGCTATTTTGCTATTCTTCATCTTCATTTAAAATTTTTAGTTGTGCTTCTAACATAGAGCTCACCTTTATTTTATAGATTTGTAACTGCTTCTTTTTCTCCTCTAGTTCAGCCTCTTTTTTCAGAATCTCAACTTTAAGTTCTTCTAAATTTTGCTTAGCATTTAATTCAGCCTCTTTTTTTATTAACTCCGCTTGCTGCTCAGCTTCTTGTTTTAGCTTATCTGCTTCTGAATAAGCATTTTCTATGCTTTTATTTACTCCTTCTTCAAGAGATTTATAATAAGAAACAGACTCTTGCATAGCACTAGTTTTATCTTTTAATTCAGCGTTTTCCTTATACAACGTTTCATAATCTTCCATAACCTTAACAAGAAAATCTTCTACATCGTTAATGTCGTATCCGCCAATTTTTGCCTTTTTAAATGTTTTGTTATCTATATCTATAGGTGTTAACATATATCTAACCTCCTTTTAAATAACAAAGCAGACACAAAAATGCCTGCCAATCTTTATTTTAGCCATGAAAATGACATTTTTTGCTGTTTATACTGCGAAGTTTCAAGGTCATTTTGAATTTCAACATTCTTTGGAGTAATCAAGTATATCAAATTAGATACCCTCTGTATTGTACCCTCAACCATGAATGTAGCACCACTTAAAAAATCTAAAATTCTCCTTGCATCTTCTTTACTTACGTTTTCAAGATTTATAATTATAGACTTTTTAGTCTTCAAATAATCTCCAATACCTTCCACTTCATCATAACATGTTGGTTGTGTTATAACCATCTTAGATGATGACATACTAGCATTCATAGGTATAACTTTAGACTGCATATTTCTTGAAGAATACTGTGAGTCTCTTTCTATATCATTGAATGATTTTTTTGATTTATTATATTGATTTTTTTTATTATATTCCTCTTCTTCGTCGTCTTCATATTGACCTTCAGCATCATTGTCATACGCTTCTTCATCATAATACTCGTCGTCCTTATTTCCCATGCCTATCATATCCATAAACTTGTTTATAATTGCTGCACTCATACTTTTCCTCCTATGATACTTACTTATACATTAATTAAACACTAAAATTAGTTATATGTCAAGAGTTTTAAAATAATTTTAACTTCAAAGCATTAATTGTAACATTAATGTAACATTACAATTAAAAAGTGACCAAGTATTTGCTAAAAAGAAAATGTTCTTTTTACTTGACTTGTTGATTGATACTTAGAAATGTTAGAAAAAGGATAAGAAATATATTTTCCATAAGATAGATACATAAACGGTGCATTACTACCTGAAAAATATGTCATAGGATCAACAGACCACATAGTACCGTTTTTTGCTTTATCAATTTCAAAATGCAAATGTGGTCCTGTAGAAAATCCTGAGTTACCACTAAGAGCAATTTGTTCACCTCTGGTTACAACTTGACCTACTTTCACATTGGTTGATGACAGATGACCATATAAAGTCATATATTTATATCCATCATCGCCTATTCCATGGTCAATTACAATATATAACCCATATCCATTATAATTGTATTTACATACCACTACTTTTCCAGAATCCATTGCTAAAACTTTATTTCCTGTTGATACTCCAATATCAGTTCCAGTATGTATCATTCCTACAGAAGATCTATATTCACTGTCAGCAAACGCTGCTGTTATCTTATACGAAGATGGTACTGGCCAAGTAAATTTTCCTGAAAAACTACCGCTAAATTCAGAATTCATGGCTGCAAGTCTAGCAAGTTCCTCATCTCTTTTTTTTACTGCTTCTTTTTCCTTTTCACCAAGTAACTTCTGTCTTTGCTCTAAGTTTTCTTTACTGTTTTTCATTTGCTCTACTTTTTTTTCTTTTTGCTCAGATGCGCTAATTAATGCGTCTGTTGATTTTTCCACATCATATTTTAATTGTTCTAGTAAAACTTGTTGAATTTGTATATCTTTTTTTACATTGCTTATATATTCTTTTTCATTTTTCACATTTCCAATAAGTGATTTATCATATTCAAGTATTCCCTGATATACATTCATCTTTGAAAAAAAATCAGTTATTCCAGCACTGCTAAAAAGCACATCCAACACATTTGGAACTCCATTTTCATATATTGCCCTTAGTCTAGTGTTATACATGTCTTCTGCAGCATTATATTTTTGTGAAGAATCTTGTAGCATAGCTTCATAATTTTCTATTTTTTCATTTACTGCCTCTACTTTTCCTTGAAGTTCACTAAGTTTTGTGCTATACTCACTTATTCTACTATCAAGTTCTGCAATATCATATTGATACTGTGCAATCTCTTTTTCTAATCCATCTAATTTATTTATATTTAACGCTTGTTCATTTTTTATATTTTCTATTTCTTTTTGATAATCCTGAAGTGTGTCTGCTAAAAGTGGACTTTGAAAAAACGTAAAAATAGTCACCAAAATTATTAACGTTCCAATTTTTGTTACTTTTCTCACTTTATCACATCCTTACTTTAAATAACTTAATGGATTTTTATTACTACCATATGAAGATGAAGTCCTTACCTCAAAATGTAAATGTGAACCAGCTGTAGGATTAGACACTGTTGGTCTTGGACTTACGTTTCCGGTGTTTCCAGAGATACCTATAGGTTGTCCAGCACTTACACTATCTCCTTCTTTTACCTTTAATGAACTTAAATGTGCATATAAAGTATAAAGTCCATTTGAATGTTTTATAAGTATGTAGTTTCCATACATATATTTACCATTTGTATATCTAGATGTATCATTATACCCAGAATCATTTACAACATACTTAGCTAAAATTACTTCACCCGCTAAGCTTGCAAAAACATTTTGAGATTTTACTCCAAAGTCTACGCCAGTATGACCTGCATATCCATAATATCCACACGTTACATTTTTTGTTACAGTAGGCCAAAACTTTAGTGTACCACTAGATGCTAAGGCTGTAGTATTTGCATACGTAGAATTTTTGTTATTAGATGAGCTATTCTGTCCATTTTGCTTCCTTTTTTCTTCTTCTTGTCTTCTTCTTTCTTCTGCTCTTTTTTCTGCAGCTATAATTTCTGCCTGTAATGCCTTCTCGGCTTCTTCTTGTTTAGCTTCAAGCACAGTATTAATTTCTTTTAAATTATTTTTAGAATTATTTAATTCACTTACTTTTTGTTCTTTTGCAGATTTTGCATTTGCAAGAGAAGTTTTAGACTTTTCTATATCGTAAGTGAGCTGATCTAGTAATAATTTTTGTTCTTCAATATTTTTTTTAATATTACTAACATATTCTTTTTCGTTTTTTACGTTTCCAATAAGTGACTTATCATACTCAAGTATTGCTTGATAACCATTTAACTTTGAAAAAAAATCAGTTATTCCTTCACTATTAAATAATACATCTAATATATTTGGAACTCCATTTTCATATATAGCCCTTAGTCTAGTGTTATACATATCTTCTGCAGCACTATATTGCTGTGCAGAATTCTGTAGCATATTCTCATATTGTGAAATTTTTTCATTAATTTCATTCTTTTTATTTTCTAAATCAGCAAGTTCATTTGAATATTTTGTTATATCATCATTCAAACTGCCAATTTGTTCTAAATATGAATTTGCCTCTTTCTCGACTTCCGATATTTTTGTATTATTAGAATTAATTTGATTTTGTATCTGAGTTACCTTATTTTGTGCATCCGACACACTATCAGCATAAATAGGAATTAAAGCTATAGAAAATATTCCTATAGCTCCACTAAATACCAAAGTCTTTCTATACAAATTTTTTAAATAATTTTTCATATATAACTTTATACTCCTCTATATTATAAATATAATTTTATCCAAAAGGAAATGAAAATTGCATTGCAGGATACTGAACTAAAGGATCTGACAATTTCCCATCTATACGAATTTCAAAATGTAAATGCGGTCCTGTTGAGTTTCCAGTAGATCCAACATATGAAATAACTTGACCTTTTTCAACAACATCTCCTTTTTGGACAGCTAGTGTTGTATTATGACCATATAATGATAGATAAGTTTTTCCATCTTCAGTACACTTTCCATGATCAATTATTATATAATTTCCATATCCATAGTTACTATATGTTGCAACTATTACAGTACCAGCTTCTATAGCTACAACAGGTTTTCCAAATATTTGATATCCAGATATATCACAACCTGTATGAGCGCTACCTGCTGGATTTACCAAATTATATACTTCATTAAATCTAGTAGTTATTGTTGTATAGCCTTCCACTGGCCACACAAAATTTCCTCCAGTAAAAGTAGTAGAATCCGAAGTGTTAGCTTTACTCATAGCATTTTTTACTATTTTATTTATTTGATCTTCAAGTTCATTAAATGCTTCTTCTTTTTTTTTCGTAAGCGCATCAACTGCATCTTGTAAGTCAACTTTCGTCGTTTGTAATTCTTCTACTTTTTTCTTTTTATCTTCAATCGTTTCATTTAACTTTTGAGTAGTAGCTTCCATGCTACTTTTATATGTTTCTACCTGTAATTTTTGTGATTCCAATTCTTTTTTTACATAATTAATATACTCTTTTTTATTTTTTATTGTACTTGTTGCAGATTTATAATAATCTAAAATACTAGTGTATACATTCATTTTTCTAACAAAATCAGAAAAGCCCTCTGAATTTATTAATATTTCAACAATATTTGGCATACCATTTTCATAAATGTATCTAAGTTGCGCATTATATTTTTCACGTGTTGCATCATAAATTGATGAAGTATCATTTAAAGAATTTTCATATTCTTCAATTTTTTTACTAGCTTCATCAATTTTTTCTTCAAGTTCCAATATCTTTTTAGTATTGTCATTCATCTGAATATCTAATGTTACTATATCGTAACTATACTCTGATATTTGTCTTTCAACACCAGATAATTTTCTCATATTAGCCTTCTGTTCTTTTTGAATATTTTTTAATTCTGATTCATAATTTTCAAGATCTGCTGCAATAGTTACATTAGTTACGGTAAATAACAAAAAAAGTGACAAAACTGCAATAAGTAAATACTTTTTTTTCAACCTCAAATTTAACACATAACTCCTCCTATGCTTTTAAATACTTCTTAATAGATATTGCACTGCCAAATACTCCTATAAATAGACCTACAACAACATATATAGCAAGAATCTTATACCACAATGTAGAGTAAGGTAAAAATCCAAATACCCCTAGTGAAGATCCTATTTTTGGCAATCTTGCATAGGCAAGTACGTATGCAAGCGATATTAAAATAAAAGAAATTACTGCTGAAACTATACCAATTATTGCTCCTTCAACAACAAAAGGCTTTTTTATAAATTTATTTGTTGCACCAATATAACGCATTATAAATATTTCACGCTGATTTGAATATACGGCAAGCTTAATTGTATTTGAAATTATGAAAATGCTAACAATTAGCATCACTGACCCCACACCCAATAAAAATACATTAGCAATTTTTGAAAGAGTAATTATTGCTTCAATAGTTGTTTGATTATCTTTTACTTTATAGATTCCATCAATTTTTTGTAATGATTCTTTTACTTTACTCCAATCTTCTAGACTATTAAATTTTACTATAAAAGATGCTGGGAAAATCTTTAAATTTTCTACTCCTTCTATCATATATTCTTGTCCTTTAAATATTTCTTTTGCATCTTGATAAGCCATATCTTTGTCTAGGTACTCAACACTTTTTACTCCATCTATTAATTCAATCTCATCTTTCATATACTCGATTTCAGTATCTGTAGCTGAGTCCTCTATAAAGGCTTGTAATCCTTGTTCAACCCTTACTGTATTTACATTTACATTTACATTTTCAAAAAGTATTATAAAAATTCCAAGCACTAACATAGTTGCACATATTATAAGTATAGTTGAAAAAGTCTTAGAACCATGTTTTTTTAAATTATCAAAGCCTTCTTTTATCAAATATGTATTAGTTGTCATATTTAGTATCCTCCTTTTTGTTCATCTTTAATAACTCTACCATGATCTAATGCAATCACCCTTTTTCCAAGTTGATTTACTATATTTCTATCATGAGTAACTACCAATATTGTAGTTCCTCTAGCGTTTATATCAAGTAAAGTTTTAAAGATTTCACCAGCAGTGTTAGGATCTAAATTTCCAGTAGGTTCATCAGCAATTATAATAGGTGGTTTAGTAGCAAGTGCACGCGCAAGTGCAACTCTTTGTTGTTCACCACCTGAGAGCTGATTTGGATAAGACTTTTCTTTTCCAACTAGTCCTACCATTTCAAGTGAAGCTTTAAGTTGTGCCTTAATTTCTTTTTCACTACACTCAAGAACACGTAATGAAAACATTATATTTTCTTCAACAGTCCTATCATATAATAATCTAAAATCTTGAAATACAAATCCAATTTTTCTTCTTAAAAAAGGAACTTCTTTTGGCTTTATTCTACCAATATCCTTATTGTCTATTAATATTTTACCAGATGTTGGCTCTTCTTCTTTTATCATTAATTTTAAAAATGTAGATTTACCAGAACCAGAAGGACCTACTAAAAATACAAATTCACCTTTTTCTATATTAACATTTACAGTATCAAGAGCTGTTATACCATGATCATATCTTTTACTTACGTTTATAAATTGTATCATATTCTACCTCTCACACATAATCTTCCAAAATTATATTATCATAAAAAGTCAAATAAAACAACAAAATTTAAAAAATATTTCATATATTTTGCATTTCCTTTAACACTTTCTTTATGATCTCTTCAACAGAACAATTGCTTATATCAACTTTAGAAAGTACATCTTTTATTTGTTTTAAAGAATATCCAAGTACCTGTAATGCGGTTATTGCCTCTTGTTCATTTGAATTAGCAAATTTTGATGTACCCGATTTTGAGGAAGTAGAAATTAAATCCTCATTAGTAATTTTATCTTTTAATTCAAAAATAATTTTTTGTGCCATTTTTGGTCCAATACCAGGAATTTGCTTTAATAAAGCTACATCTTCTGTAGCTATTGCAATGCACATATCACTTGTAGATATGTTAGAAATTATTCCGAGTGCAACTTTTGGTCCAACTCCACTTACTAATATTAACTTTCTAAAAAATTCTAATGTTTCATATGTAAGAAAGCCAAAAAGTTTCATATCATCCTCTCTTACATTAAGATGTGTATAAATTTTAACCTGTTCTCCAATTTCAAGCCTTGAAATTTCACTTTCTGGCATATATATTTCATACCCAATATTATTTACGTCAATTATCACTTTATCTTTTAATATACTATCAATTTTACCATAAAAATGCGCATACATATAAATACCTCCTACTTGGTATATTTTACACAAAATTATGATATATGTCAATTTTTAAGTTAAATCGTCACAATATTTTCTTTATTCTAACACCAAAAAATATTTTTGAATGCTTTTTTATTTATCTAATCATCATTTTGTATTATTATGTGATTTGCTATTTTTTTTAAGTTCACACATTCACTTTCTTGAATCATCTTTACGATTTCTTCCTCTTCTTTCTCATTTATTTTTTTTAATTTTATTATAATCTCTACACTTTTATCTTCGTTTGAAGTCTTACTATATATCCTATAAGTACGCTTTCCATAAAAAAACATATCATAAAAAGACATTGTTGTAAATATTATTCCAAGTGTAGCAACTAAATATACCAAACTATCAATCAAACATTGCATATAAATCACCTATGATATTTTATGAATAAATTAACTAATTGTTAAAAAAGTACATACTTTCATAAGTACGTACTCTATTTAATTCTAAAATATTTTTAAACTTGGTTTTTCAACAATTTCTTCTCCATCATCATCCTTTTTATTATCTTCATTAGTATTTTTATTAGATTTATCATCGACAAAATCTGCATTTTGGAATGCATCACGCATAACTTCATCTGGATAGTGTATATCTAAAAATACATCCAAACTATTCTTTGGTGGAATATTCTTGTGTCTTTCCAAGTCTCTATTTGCAGCAAGTGTGGATATTCCCATATCAAATATCATAAATATACATAATGCCCAAGTACATACTATTCCAAATTTTCTTGGTATCATTTCTATTAATGAAGACAAATACGGAACTACTAACTTCATAACAACTAAACACAAAAATCCCCAAAACAAAGCAAACGGAACCGTAGTCCTTCCATTAATGTTTAAAAATAAATCACTATAATCCCAAGATAAGCTTCCAAATACTTTTTCTTGTATATATGAACACAAATATTCAAATGTACCGCCTAAAATAGAACCACAAATAAATAATTTTCCTGATTTTTTTATTTTACCTAAAAACAAGACCATAAGAGCCAAAGCAAATCCATACACAGGATTGAAAGGTCCATATATAACGCCTCTTCTTTGTACCCATTCTCCATATCTTACAAAATGTAAAACAATCTCATAAACGTCACCTATAAAGCATCCAAACATAAACATCAAAAATATTTTATAGAAATTGTAATATCCTTTTGCAAAATTTTTTTCATCTATTACGGTTAAAGATTCTTCAATATCACCCATAAAAACTCCCATTACTAAACTTTAACATACGATAAATATATTATACCAAATTATTTACATAATATCAAGGAAATTCACATTTAATTAGGTTCATTTTATATCAAATATGCTAAAATTATTGTAGAAAGGTTGATATTAATTATTATG
>OGDF01000843.1_pt1 | contig 47160 bp, 48 predicted proteins | sample 1570141 | NCBI WGS metagenome assembly OGDF01 (sample SAMEA4370581, study PRJEB24528) | human gut metagenome
GCACGCATCGCCGTGGCCTCGTCACTTTCGAGAGGAAGGAAATCAGAAATATCCTCTTTATACCCGAGCCTGAGGACCATGGCAGTCATCAGCAGTGTCAGCAATCCGAGGAGCGTCATCGCCACAGTGCGCCGACTGCGGAAAAAGTCGTATATTTTTAGAAATGGTCCGGCCATGGTCAGTCCGTCTCAGCTTTTAATTTATTATCCACCGGATTGGCATAGATGCCTAAAAAAATGTCGACAAACTGATCGTAATCGCAAGTGTCATACTCTGCGAGCCGGCGCACCCGCGCAAGAAAAGCCTCGCGCGGCCGGCATCGACTCATGTGTCGTCTCCGCATTGTATCGCAGCACGACAAGACCCGTCTCGCTTACCGCAGTCGCTGCGCGAAAGCCACAGCATTTGTTCGATTGCACGCGGTTTCGCATGGAGATAGCCGCGAGCAAAGCACCTTTGGAGTAAAGTGGGCGTAGCAAACAAAAGCAATCAAGCTAACTGCAAAGGAGCGTTTCATGGAAGAAGAAAAGCCAATCAAAATTATCCTGCTCACCGGGTATCTCGGAGCAGGTAAGACGACGCTGTTGAACCACATCCTCGCAAACGAGGAGGGCATCCGTGCCGCGGTCATCGTGAACGACATCGGCGAGGTGAACGTCGATGCCGCGCTCATCGACTCGAACGGGTTCTCCGAAATGGACGGCGACCTCATCCCGCTCACGAACGGCTGTCTGTGCTGCACGCTTTCCGACGACCTGGCCAACCAGCTGACCGACATCGCGAACGCGGGCAAGTACGACTACATCATCATCGAGGCATCGGGCATCTGTGAGCCCATCCCCATCGCGTATATCATCTCCGACTTCTGCGACCAGACGAAAAACGAGGGCCACGCTCCGCTCGATTTGGACAACATCGTCGCTGTTGTGGACTGCGCGCGTATGTACGACGAGTTCAATGGCGGACGCGATCTTTTGGAGGAGGATATCGACGAAGACGATATCGAAAGCCTGCTCATCCAACAGATCGAGTTCTGCTCGACGCTCATCCTGAACAAGGCCGACAAAGTAACGCCCGAGCAGATGAGCGAGCTGAAGGCAATCGTTCACAGCTTGCAGAAAGAAGCGGTCATCGTGGAGGCGACGCGCGGCGACGTTCCCATGAGCGAGCTTCTCGACACGAACCGCTTCGATTTTGAGAAGGCGTACAACTCCGCCGCCTGGGTAGATGCGATGGAACATCCCGAGGAACATGACGACCCCGAGGTCCTCGAGTACGACATCGAGACCTTCATCTACAAGCGTCGCAAGCCCTTCGACCTCGACAAACTCAACGAATATGCGGAAGGATGGCCCACGAGCATCATCCGCGCGAAGGGAATCATGTGGGTGACCGAGCATCCCGACACCGCATACGTCTTCGAGCAGGCGGGCCGCCAGATGACGATGGATGAAAGCAGCATGTTCGTCGACGCCGCCACCGAAGAAGAGCGCAAGCAGGCTATCACCGAGTACCCCGAAATCATGGAAGACTGGGATCCGGAGGTAGGCGACCGCATGAACAAGATCTGCTTCATCGGACGACACATGGACAAGGAGGCCCTTATCGCTGGCCTCGATTCCTGCCTCGTCGATTGGCATAAGTAAACGAACTAGGGTGTGGCGCCGAAAGCGAAGCATGTCGGCGCCACACTTTGCAAGCGCCTCCCCTGCCCGATGAACACCTACTCGCACAACCACAGCACGCCCCATACAACAAAAAGGCCGACCCCCTCATCGGGAGTCGGCCTTTCCTTTTCAAGTGATGGCTGCGATAAGCCTACTTCACAGCACCAACAGCCTTGAGCTGAAGATCGTACCACTCCAGCTTGGTGCGGTGCGTTTCCAGCAGAGCCGTCGATTGGTCATCGCCCTTGCCCTCGAGCTGAGCGATAGCCTCACGAAGCTTCGCCGCTTTAGCGGTGAGTTCCTCGACATCGATGCTGTCGACGTCCTTGCCCATACGGGCGAGAACCGACAGGTTGTTGTCGAGCACCTGGGCGAATCCGCCGTACGTCACAAAGTAGCGCTTATCCTTGCCGGCCTCATCGAGTGTCAGCGTCAACACGCCAGGGCGGTTGGTACACACGAACATCTCATGACCGGCCATAACGCCGAAGTCGCCCTCACTGCCCGGGATCTGAGCGTACTCGATCTCGCCATGGAACAACTCGCGGGTCGGAATAGCCACCGTGCAACGGAATTTAGGCATCGGCTTTTTCCTTCGACTCGTTGTAAGCAGCGTACACCTCGTCGATGGAGCCCTTCAAGCGGAAGAACTGCTCAGGGATCTCGTCGCACTTGCCGTCGAGGATGTCGCCGAACGAACGGATGGTGTCCTCGAGCTTGACGTACTTGCCGTCGAGGCCGGTGAACTGCTTGGCCACGTGGAAGCACTGGCCAAAGAACTGCTGCGCCTTACGTGCACGGTTCACGACCAGCTTCTGCTCTTCGGAAAGCTCGTCCATACCGAGGATGGCGATGATGTCCTGGAGGTCCTTGTAGTTCTGCAGAAGCTCCTGGATGCCGACAGCCACGCGGTAGTGCTCCTCGCCGACGATCTGCGGGTCGAGCGCGCGGGAGGTGGACTCCAGCGGGTCGACAGCCGGATAGATGCCGAGCTCAGCGATGGAACGGGAAAGAACCGTCTTCGCGTCGAGGTGCGTGAACGTGGTGGCCGGAGCCGGGTCGGTCAAGTCGTCAGCAGGAACGTAAACGGCCTGCACCGAAGTGATGGAACCGGTCGAGGTCGAGGTAATGCGCTCCTGAAGGTCGCCCATCTCGGTAGCCAGCGTCGGCTGATAGCCTACAGCAGAAGGCATACGGCCGAGAAGTGCGGACACCTCAGAACCAGCCTGGGTGAAGCGGAAGATATTGTCCACGAACAGAAGCACGTCCTGGCCCTGATCGCGGAAGTACTCAGCTTCAGTCAGACCAGCGAGGCCGACGCGCAGACGCGCTCCCGGCGGTTCGTTCATCTGGCCGTAAACCAAGCAGGTCTTGTTGATAACGCCAGAGTCGCTCATCTCGAGGAACAGGTCGGTACCCTCACGGGTACGCTCGCCTACACCGGTGAACACGGACGTGCCGCCGTGCTCCTGAGCGAGGTTGTTGATAAGCTCCTGGATGATAACGGTCTTGCCGACGCCTGCGCCGCCGAACAGGCCGGTCTTGCCGCCCTTGATGAACGGCTCGATAAGGTCGATGGCCTTGATGCCGGTCTCGAAGATCTCCGTCTTGGTGGACAGCTGATCATAATCGGGAGCCGGGCGGTGAATCGGCATGTAGCCGGTCACATCGGGCATCGGCTTCTCGTCAACGGGCTCGCCCATGACGTTCCAGATGCGGCCAAGGGTCTCGTTGCCAACCGGCATCATGATCGGATGACCGGTGTCGAGCACCTCGAGGCCACGAACCAGACCGTCAGTCGAGCTCATAGCGACGGAGCGGACGAGGTTGCCAGGAAGATGCGTTTCAACTTCGAGAACGACATGCATGTCGCCCGCGAGCGTCTTCGCGTCAACCGTAAGAGCGTTGTAGATTCCCGGCATGGATTCCGCGGGGAATTCCACGTCGACAACAGGACCGACGATACGCACAATGCGGCCGGTAGCGCCCTTGCTGGCCTCGAGCTCCTCTCTTGTAAGCAAATGTTCACTCATATTTAATCCTCCAAAGCCGCTGCGCCACCGACGATTTCCGAAATCTCGGTCGTAATGGCGCCCTGACGGACGCGGTTGTACAGTCTGGTCAACGTTTCGGCCATCTCGGTAGCGTTGTCGGTCGCCGACTTCATAGCCGTACGACGAGCGCCCTGCTCTGCTGCGGCCGAATCAATCAGCGCGTAGTAGAACGTGTTGCGCAGGTACGCCACCATGAGCTGGTGCATAACGGTTGCAGCATCGGGCTCGAAGTCCACATCGCCGGGAATCTTCTTCTCCCCATCACGATAAGGTTCGAGGACATCCTCTTCCTTCGGCTCCAAACCGAGAACATCGGCGAAGCTCATCATGTTGATCGGCAGAACCTGCTGCACGATGAGCGTTTGCTCGGCACCGTTTTTGGCATGATTGAACACGAGGGTAACCTCGTCAATCTGCCCGTTCTCGTAGCCGTGGTTGTAGCCTTCCCCGATGTAGGCGGAAATCTCTGCAGCCTCTTCGTAGGTAGGATCTGCAGACAGATCGCGGAACTCGAATATCGGCTTGACGCCACGGTAGTTGAAGTAGCCGATGGCCTTCTTACCGCAAGCGATAACCTCAACCTCGATGCCCTGCTTCTCCTTCGCCTTGATAAGCTTCTCAGCTTCGCGGAGCACATTGCTGTTGAAACCGCCTGCAAGCCCACGATCCGACGTGACCACAACGACGACGGCACGCTTCACCTCGTCATGCGTGATCAGCAGAGGCTCAGAATCGAGCGGGGCGTATTTCGCCGTGCTGATCAGCATGTCGGAGATGCAGTTAGCCCAAGGAAGCGCATTGAACACACGGTCGGTGGCGCGACGGATTTTCGCCGCCGCGACCATCTCCATCGTGCGCGTAATCTGCTTCGTCGAGGTGACGGAGTTGATTCGCCTTTCTATGTCGTGAAGGTTGGGCATATGATACCTACCTTACACCGAAGGCGAAAACTGGGTCTTGAACGCCTCGATAGCGGCATTCAGCTCGGTCTTGGTCTCGTCTGTGAACTTCTTCTCGGTCTTGACGCTCTCAACGATGGCAGGCTTAGACGCATGCAGGTACTCGATGAGCTCGCCACGGAAGCGAACAACATCGGCAACCGGGATATCGTCGAGATAGCCGTTACCGCCAGCATAAATGGCGATAGCCTGATCGTAGAAGGACATCGGGACGTAACGACCCTGCTTCAGAAGCTCGGTCATGTGAGCGCCGCGGTTCAGCTGATCCTGGGTCGCCTTGTCGAGGTCGCTGCCGAACTGCGTGAATGCCTGCAGCTCGCGGTAAGCGGCCAAGTCGAGGCGCAGGGTGCCTGCGACGGACTTCATAGCCTTGGTCTGAGCGGAGCCGCCAACGCGGGAAACCGAGATACCAACGTTGACTGCCGGTCGCTGGCCCTGGAAGAACAGGTCCGTGGACAGGAAGATCTGACCGTCGGTAATGGAAATCACGTTGGTCGGAATGTAAGCGGAGACGTCGCCAGCCTGGGTCTCGATGATCGGCAGAGCCGTCATGGAGCCGCAGCCGTACTCATCGGACATCTTGACTGCACGCTCGAGCAGGCGAGAATGCAGGTAGAAGATGTCGCCAGGGTATGCTTCGCGTCCCGGCGGGCGACGGAGGGTCAGCGACATCTGTCGGTAGGCCACCGCCTGCTTGGACAAGTCATCGTAGATGATGAGCACATGACGTCCCGGGTTCTCCGGGCCTGCGGGCTTGCCGTCTTCGCCGTTGTAGACGAAGTACTCGCCCATTGCAGCACCGGCCATAGGCGCGATGTACTGCAGCGGAGCGGAATCGGCAGCCGTTGCGGACACGATGATCGTGTACTTCATGGCGTCGTAGCGCTCAAGAGTCTCCATAACGCCGGCAACCGTGGAAGCCTTCTGACCGATCGCAACATAGATGCAGATCATGTCTTCGTCTTTTTGGTTGATGATGGCGTCAATGGCGATAGCGGTCTTACCGGTCTGGCGGTCGCCAATGATAAGTTCGCGCTGGCCACGTCCGATAGGAATCATGGAGTCGATAGCCATGATACCAGTCTGCATCGGCTCGTGAACAGGCTTGCGGCTGATAACGCCAGGAGCCTTGAACTCGACCGGGCGGGTGCCTTCGGCCTCGATCTCGCCCTTGCCGTCGATCGGCATACCGAGCGGGTTCACGACGCGGCCGAGCAGGCCTTTGCCGGACGGAACCTCCATGATGCGGCCCGTGGTGCGGACCTGATCATTTTCCTTGATTGCGGTGACGTCACCGAGAAGAACGGCGCCGACCTCATCCTCTTCGAGGTTCTGGGCCAAGCCGAACACGGTCTTACCGTTGGATCCGACGAACTCGAGAAGCTCGCCAGCCATCGCGTTCTTCAGACCGTCAACACGAGCGATGCCGTCGCCGACCTGGATGACGGTACCGACCTCGCGGGAATCAACGCTCACTTCAAGGGAGGCCAACTGCTTACGCAGCGCTTCGTCAATGGACTGTGCGGTAATTTCAGTCACTAGCATTCACCTCCATCTGTTTTCTTCTTCAGCACGATGCGCGCATTGTTGAGCTGGCAAGCCACGCTCGCGTCGATGCGCTTGTCGCCCGCGCTCATGATGATGCCGCCCAAGATGGACTTGTCGATGCGCTCGCGAAGAACGACCTTCATGCCCAGCTCGGATTCGGCTTTTTGCTTGATGATGTCGCGCAGATGGTCATCGAGCTCAACAACCGTGGTCACATCGAGGATGCACAGGTTGAGCTTGGTTTCCACCTGGTTTTCGTAGCTTGCACGGACCTGCGGGAGCAACTTGATCTCACCGCGCTCGGCCATGACGGCCAGAACCTCGGTGAAAGCAGGGTTGCACTGCGCAAAAGCCGCACGTGCAATCTGGGCCCTCTGTTCGGGCGTGTACGCCGCGTCTTCCAGGGCGCCTGAAAGATCGACATTCGTCCGCATCACGGAGACGATCTTCTCCGCCTGTTCGCGCACTTCGAGAACAGCGTCTTGGCCGCCGGAAGTGTTCGCGGCATCGAGGAGTACCGATGCGTACGCGGCGATCTTCTCTTTGGTGATGAGGCGGTTATTAGGCATTGAAACTGCCCGCCTCGGTCACGTAATGCTCGATGATCTTGCGGTGCTCATCGTCGTTCAGGTCGTGGCCGACAAGGCGAGAAGCCACGTCGACGGACAGATCGGCGATAGAACCCTGCAGCTCGGCGACAGCGGCCTTCTTCTCGGCCTCGATCGCACCGCGAGCCTTTTCAATCATCTGGGCAGACTCAGCCTGGGCCTTGTTGGTGATGTCGGCCTTGACAGCCTCGCCCGTAGCCTTCGCATCCGCGATGATCTTCGCGGACTGAGCCTTAGCTTCCTCGAGCTGGCGCTTGTACTCGGCAAGCGTGCGCTCGGCTTCTGCCTGGGCTTCCTCAGACTTCTTAAGGGCTTCCTTGATGGTGCTCTCGCGCTTCGTGATGATGTTGTCAACCACGGGCCAACCGAACTTGGCCAGCACGATGAGAATGATGATGAAGGCAACGAGCATCGGAATGAACTCATTCATATCGGGAATGAGCACCGCGATGCCTTCTTTCTCCTCAGAGGCGAACGCGAGGGTGGGGAAAGCACATGCAAGGCTTGCTGCAGATGCAGCTGCGACACCGGCCTTTGCCAACTTCGTCTTCAGTTTTGCTTTCACTCATCCACCTTCTCTCTCAGCGTGTATTTCTAAAACGATACAGCCGATTTAGAAGATGAAGGTAAGAACGAAGCCGATAAGGGCGAGTGCCTCAGCCAGAGCGCCGAAGATAAGCGCGTTGGTGAAGAGCTTGCCGGCGAGCTCGGGCTGGCGAGCAGAGCCAACGCACAGGCCATAGCCGCAAAGACCAAGACCGATGCCTGGGCCGATGGTGCCGAGGCCGTAGCCGACAACCTTCAGGGCTGCGATAACGAGAGTAGCTTCCACTTTTCCTCCTTTTTTCGTTTCTGAGCCTTTTCTCAAAAACTGCTTTACTTATGTCTCTCGGCGTTTCTAACGGAAACGTCGTTGAAACCGAATTGATGCGCCTTTCGGCGCGATGCGGGCGTGGCCCGCGCGGTTCTAGTGCTCGCTCTGAGCGAGGCCCACGTACACGGCCGTCAGCACGGAGAACACGTATGCCTGCAGGAAGGCAACGAGGCATTCGAGCGCGTACATGGCGACGAGGAACACGGCCCATGCAATCGCGGCGACGCCTGCGGGATTGGCGAACGAGATCAGATCGAGGATGAAGAACTGGGTCATAATCGCGAAGATGCCAAGGATCATGTGGCCGGCGAACATGTTGCCGTAAAGTCGAACAGCAAGGGTCAGCAGGCGGATGACCAGGGAGAAGAACTCGAAGAACCAGATGATCGGAACCATCGGCTTAGGAAGGCCCGACGGAGCGATGGACTTGATGTAGCCCCAGCCGCCCTTGGCCTTGATGCCGTAGAAGTTGAAGTACAGGAAAGAGAGCAATGCAAGTGCGAACGTGACGGACAGGGTGCCGGTCGGCGTCTTCGCGCCCGGGATAAGGCCGATCACGTTGGAGATGAGGATGAAGAAAAACATGGTCGCGATGAACGGGATGTGCTTCTTGTAGCCATGGCCGATAGCGCCCTCACCCATGTTGCGGCGAACTGCGTCGTAACCCCACTCCACAAGGCCCGCAAACTTGCCCTCGGGGACGACCTTGATCTTGCGCACGCCCACGAGCACGCCCACGAGCACGATCGCGCAGATGATGATCATCCAAAAGGTGTACTGGGTGATTCCGACGCCATTGCCGAAATCGAAGACGAGCGTCGAGTTGAACGACTCGCTGAGCTCCTCAATAGGAGCGGAGATATCGTTCAGGGGATTGCCCGTTAGTTCAAAAGCCATGTACCTCTCCTTTTTCCTTCTCTATCGACGCTTCGACAAAAACACGCCGAAGACAATAACCCCGACCACGAATGCGACAAGTTCCGCAACCGCATACGCGAGCGCGACGTCAGGCGCAACGAGCTTGCACACGACCATACCCGCGACGAGGATGACAAACGACGCGGCAATGGTCAAAAGGAAAGGGCCGAGAAGATTCAAAGACTTGGTCGGATCGACCGCGCGGATTTTCTTGATAGCCACGTTGAACGGGATGACGCTCACCAGTCCAACGAGCACCGCGACGATGATTGCTACTACCATGTCCTTCTTTCCTTGACCCTCTGCGCGCACTGCGCCCTTCTTAAAGCCTTCCGTATAATAGCCGAATGTGAAGGAGTCGCGAAGGCGCCGTAGGAAACACGTCCTATTTTCGGGTGAGCGGTCATTTGCGCGCGCTTGGCCGAAAAGAGGGACCGCTCACTCTCGTGCCGCCTTGCCGAGACGCTTCGTGTGACTCGTATTTTGCGAGGTCAGTCCTTTACTTGTTCGCCGGCTCGAACACCCTAAGCTTGATTCCTGCCTCTTCGAGCATCGACATGGCGAGCTCGTCGGGATAGGGATTTTGGTAGATGATCTCCTCGATATCGGCGTTGATGATCATCTTCGCGCACACAACGCAGGGCTGGGTGTTGATGTAGATCGAGGCGCCCGCGATGTTGATTCCGTAGCGCGCTGCCTGGATGATGGCGTTCTGCTCGGCATGGAGCCCGCGGCAGATCTCATGGCGCTGCCCCGAGGGAACGCCGAGCTGCTGGCGTAAGCATCCGGTCTCGGCACAGTGCGCAAGCCCCGCCGGCACGCCGTTGTACCCCGTCGCAAGGATGCGGCGCTCCTTCACGATGACGGCCCCCACCCCGCGCCGCATGCACGTCGTGCGCGTGGCGACCTGGTTGGCAAGCGTCATGAAGTATTCGTCCCAGCTGGGTCTCTTATCTTGAGTCATTGGAAATCCATCCCTCATATGGCGAGAGCGCAGCGACGCTCAGCCGCTCGGCGGTCCTGCTCGACTTCCCTGTCCCCGACCGACGCTTCGCGCGTTCGGGGACGCGCCCGCTCGGGCGCATAGACAGGGAAATAACAGTCCACAGGACTGTTATTTAGTTCCGAAGATGCGGTCGCCGGCGTCGCCGAGGCCGGGAACGATGTAGGCCGCGGAATTGAGTCCCTCGTCAATGGCGCACGTGTAGATGTGCACGTTGCTGTCAGCGGCGAGGACGGCGTCGATGCCCTCCGGCGCGGCGACGAGGACCATAAGCTTGATCTCGCCGGTGACGCCACGCGAGCGCAGATAGGTGACGGCCGAGATGATCGAACCGCCCGTCGCGAGCATCGGGTCGACCACAAGCACCGTGCGGTTGGCGATGTCCTCGGGCATCTTGTCGTAATAGGGAACCGGCTCGTGAGTCTCCTCGTTGCGGTACATGCCCAGATGTCCCACGCGCGCCGCGGGAATCAAGTCGAGCACACCGTCGACCATACCGAGGCCCGCGCGGAGGATGGGCACCACCGCGAGTTTCTTGCCCGACACCTGCTTGCAGCGCGCCGTGCAGATGGGGGTTTCGACGTCAACATCGGCCAGCGGCAGATCGCGCGTCGCCTCGTAGCCCTCGAACAGGGCAAGCTCGCGCACGAGCTCGCGGAATTGCTTGCAGGAAGTCGCCTTGTCGCGCAAGATGGAAAGCTTATGCTGCACCATAGGGTGATCGACGAGGGTGACGCGGCTGTTGTCCATGGTTCCTTCTTTCGGCCGAAGTTCGCTTCCATAAAGAAAAGGGCCTGCGGTAAGCCGCGAGCCCTTCACCGTTTCATGCGATTCTACCAGCATTGGGTTGCCACGTGAGCCACAACCGATGTTTGCACAGGACAAGAATTCAAGAAAGCGCCATCTCCCCCGCCCGCTTCGAAGGGTCGAATCGCACATTCGCAATTATCCCCGCAAAACAGGGTCGAGAACTCATCGACCTGACGCACCGTAGCGCCCACCTGGCAAAATCTCTAGTACTCCAAACCCGGGTAGAGCGGATGGGCCTCGAGCATCGCGTCGACCTTCTTCTTGATGTCGGCGAGCTTTGCGTCATCGTCGGCGTTGAACACGGTGCCGGCAATGCACAGTCCGACCTCGTAGAAGTCGTCCTTTGTGAAGCCGCGCGTGGTGGCCGCAGCGGACCCGACGCGAATGCCGCTCGCAACGAAGGGGCTGCGCTGCTCGTTGGGGATGGTGTTCTTGTTAACCGTGAGGCCAACGCGCTCGAGCAGCTTCTCGGCGTCCTTGCCGGTGACGTCGGCGGGCGTGAGGTCTACGAGGCACAGGTGGTTGTCCGTGCCGCCCGACACCAGGCGCAGGCCGCCGTCGGTCATGCCCTGGCCGAGCGCCTTCGCGTTTTCGACCACATGGTCGATGTAGGTTTTGAACTCAGGCTTGAGCGCCTCGCCGAACGCGACCGCCTTGCCGGCGATGACGTGCATGAGCGGGCCGCCCTGCGAGCCGGGGAACACCGCGGAGTTGATCTTCTTGAAGAGCTCCTCGGAGTTCGTCAGGATGAAGCCGCCACGCGGGCCGCGCAGCGTCTTGTGGCTGGTCGACGTCGTGATGTCGGCATACGGCACGGGGCTGGGATGTGCGCCCGTGGCGACGAGGCCGGCGATGTGGGCCATGTCCACCATAAGGTAGGCTCCCACCTCATGCGCGATCTCAGCCATGCGCGGAAAGTCGATCGTGCGGGGATAGGCGGAAGCGCCGCCGACGATGACCTTCGGGCGAACCTCCTTCGCCTTTTCGAGAAGCGCGTCGTAGTCGATGACCTCGGTTTCGGAATCGACGCCGTAGGATTCCGCATGGTAAAGCTTGCCCGAAAAGTTCGCCGGGCTGCCGTGGGTAAGATGGCCGCCGTTGTCGAGGCCCATGCCCAAAATGGTGTCACCGGGCTTGATCAGCGCGAAGTACGCCGCCAGGTTCGCGTTCGCGCCGGAATGGGGCTGAACGTTCGCGAACTGCGCGCCGTAGAGTTTGCAGGCGCGATTGCGCGCGAGATCCTCCACGATGTCGACCTTCTCACAGCCGCCGTAGTAGCGCTTGCCGGGATAACCTTCCGCGTACTTGTTGGTGAGCACGCTGCCCATGGCCTCCATGACAGCCGGGCTAGTGAAGTTCTCCGAAGCGATGAGTTCGACACTCGTGCGCTGACGTCCCAGCTCAGCGCGAAGAACGTCGGCGACCTCGGGATCGCTTTCACTTACATATTGCAACGTCATATAATTCGCCCCTTCCAGAGCCCGAAAAAAGTATGCGCCCACTCTAGCACAATGAGCAGGCGCAATTGTTACAACTTGGTTAGGGGGAAGCTTGTGTTGGTCAAGGGAAATTTGACTCGGCTGGGAAGCGCGACCGCTACGCCGAGGGCGTCTCGAGCGCCATAATCTTCTCGACGCGGCCCGCGTGGCGGCCGCCGCCGAAATCGGTGGACAGGAACACGTCGAGGATGCGCTTGTTTTCCTCCACGTCGACGAAGCGACCCGACAGCGTCACGATGTTGGCGTCGTTGTGCTCGCGGCACAGCTCGGCGAACTGGGTGTTGATGGCGTTCACCGCGCGGATGCCGTTGATCTTGTTAGCGGCGACGGCCATGCCGATTCCCGTGCCGCACACGAGAACGCCGTACGTCGCCACACCTCCTGCCACCTCGTGGGCGACCTTGGCGGCGAAGTCGGGGTAATCGACGCGGTCGTCGGAGTCGGGGCCCAGGTCGTGCACCTCGTAGCCCTTCTCTTCAAGATAGGCAGCCAAAAGTTGCTTCTGCTCGAAACCCGCGTGATCGCTTGCGATGCTGATAATCATGTTCCTACTCTCCCTTATGTCGTGAACTTGTCCTATTTCGTCTTCGTATGCCCCACCGCGCGCCGCCATCCTTCCAAAAGCTCGGCGTGACGCGTGTGGTCCATCTGCGGCTCGTAGACGTCGTCGGTCGCGCGCAACCCGCGCAGCTGGTCGGTGCTCTCCCAAAAGCCCGTCGACAAACCGGCCAGATACGCGGCGCCGACGGCAGTGGTCTCCGCGTTCTGCGGACGATGAAGCGACGTGCGAAGCATATCGCATTGGAACTGCATGAGGAAGTCGTTTTTCGACGCGCCGCCGTCGACGTTGAGCTCGGAGAGCTTCACGCCCGAGTCGGCCTCCATCGCTACCACCAGGTCATGCACCTGGTAAGCGAGCGATTCGAGCGCAGCGCGGACGAAATGGGCGCGGGTCGAGCCGCGCGTGAGGCCGACGACCGTGCCGCGCGCCTCGGCGTCCCAATAGGGGGCGCCGAGGCCGGTGAAGGCGGGCACGATATAGACGCCCTCCGTGCTCTCGACGCTGCGGGCGATCTCGCAGGTGTCGGCCACGTCATCGATAAGGCCCATCTCGTCGCGCAGCCACTGCAGAAGAGCGCCCGCCATGAACACGCTTCCCTCGAGCGCATATTCGGGACCCTTTGCATCAGGCGCACTTGCGGCAACGGTAGTGACCAAACCATTTTTCGACTCGCACGCCTCGTGTCCCGTGTTCATCAGAAGGAAGCAGCCCGTGCCGTAGGTGTTTTTCGCCTGGCCGGGCGAAAAACAGCACTGCCCGAACAGCGCCGCCTGCTGGTCACCCGCAATACCGCGGATGGGCACGCCGGGGAAGACGGCGGGGTTTTTCGTCACCCCGAAGTCGCCCGACGAGGGGCGCACCTCGGGAAGCATCGAGGCGGGGATGTCGAACAGGTCAAGCAGCCACGGGTCCCATTTCATGTCGTGGATGTTGAAGAGCATGGTGCGGCTCGCGTTGGTGACGTCGGTGGCGTGCACCTCGCCCTGCGTGAGCGCCCATAAAAGCCACGAGTCGACCGTGCCGAACGCGAGCTTTCCCTGGAGCGCATCCTCGCGAGCGCCGGGGACGTTGTCGAGAATCCAGCGGATCTTGCTGGCAGAGAAGTACGCATCGGGCACAAGGCCCGTGCGGCGCGTGACCTCCGCCGCGATTTCCGGGACCCCGCACAGCTCCTCGACGAGAGGCGCCGTTCGGCGGCACTGCCACACGATGGCATTCGCTACCGGCTGACCGGTCTCACGGTTCCACACTACCGTGGTCTCGCGCTGGTTGGTGATGCCGATGGAGTCGATGTCACGAGGTCCCAAATCGTTCGATACCAAAAGTTCTGTCAGCGCCCCGAGCTGCGACGAGAGGATATCGCGCGGATCGTGCTCGACCCAGCCCGGCTTGGGGAAAATCTGCGGGAAGGGGTTTTGCACCACGTCCGCGACGCGCCCCTCGCGGTCGATGAGCATCGCCCGGGAAGACGTAGTCCCCTGGTCAAGCGCGACAACGTAGGTTTTCGACATACTTATCTCCTCGAAGGGATATTTCCGATGTTTCCAGCGCTTCCGGTGTTTCCAGCGCTTCCAATGCTACCAGCCAACTGGGGAAACGCGAAATCAGCTGATATGGCTGTCGATCCAGGCGAGCACGTCGTCGTAGACCTGCTGCTTGCCGGGCTCGTTCAAGATCTCGTGGCGCATGCCCTGGTAGAGCTTCACCTCGACGTCTTTGATTCCCGCCTTCTCGAACAGGGCGGCCGCGCTTTTCACGCCGCGCCCCTTGTTCCCCACCGGGTCGAGCGTGCCGGCGATGAGCAGGATAGGCAGCTCGGAGGGAATCGCGAGCGCCGAATCGAGCGTCGCGACCTCGGCGGTAAGGCTCGTGAGCGTCGCGTAGGCGCCAGCCGTGAACGTCTGGCCGCACAGGTCGTCAGCAATATAGGCATCGACGATGGCGGGGTCAGTGGAAAGCCAATCGAGAGGCGTGCGCGCATCTTTGACGGCCTTTGAGAAGGCCCCGTCCGCAAGGTTGTGGAGCAGCTTGCTGCGCGTGCGTTCCCCCTGCTTGGCGGCGACTCGGCAAGCAAGCAAGTGTCCCATCTTCGACTTCACGACAGGCTCGTTGCCGGTGCCGCAAATCACGGCACCCGAAAGGCCTTCCGCATGGCGGGACAGGTACGCCCGTGTGACGAAGCTTCCCATGGAATGCCCAAAGATGAAGTAGGGCGTCTTGCGCGAGAAGCGGGCGCTCACCGTTTTCCGCATCTCGTGAACGTCCTCGATGAGGGCGTCCTTCCCGCAATCGAGGGGTATGTGCCCCAAATCCATCGGGTCGGTGACCGAGCGGCCATGCCCGATGTGGTCGTGGGCGCATACCGCGAAACCGGCGCTCACGAGGAAGCGAGCGAAATCCTCGTAGCGACCAATGTGCTCGGACATGCCGTGGACGATCTGCACGATTGCGCGAGGAGCGGCACCCGATGAGCCATGCGAGGCAACAGGCTGCCACAACACCCCCTTTATCTGGGAAGACTTGTCGAACGACCTGAACCCTACCGATGATTTCTCAACTGGTTTGGACACGAGACTCCCCCTTACGCCAAAGCGATTTTCCCGTCGCACCTCAGTATAGCGGGAAAGCCCATCGCACGGACAGGCAACCCTACGAAAGTGACTTGATGTCCGCGATGGTGATGGCACCTTCGCGTACGATCACGGGATGGTCCTGCGTGCAATCGACGACCGTTGAGGCGACGCCGCTCTTGGCGCCGTCTTCCCCGTCCGAAAGCACCGCGGAAACCTGGGAGCAAAGGCCCGCGTCGAGGTCGCCGAAGGAGCCAGCTGGGCGCTTTCCCGATACGTTTGCCGAGGTCGTTGCAAGGGGACACCCTACTGCGTCGATCAGCTCGAGCGCGCAGGCGTTGTTCGGCATGCGAAGTCCGATCGTGTCGGTGCTCGAGCGAAACGCCTCGGGTACCTCGTCCGACGCCTTGACGATCAGCGTAAGGGGGCCCGGCCAAAACGTCCGGGCGAGCACAAAGGCGAACTCGGGGACGCAGCGGCCGAAGCGCGCGAGGTCGTCTTGCTGGGAGACGAGCCACGAGATGGGCTTTGCCTTCTCGCGGCGCTTCAAGCTGTACAGAATATCGGGAGACGCGGCGTGGCGAATAGAAACGCCCAGGCCATACACCGTTTCCGTGGGGAAGATCACGGGCTGTCCCTTTTTGAGGACAGACGCCGTGACCGCAATCGAATCGGAAAGACGCGCCATGGAACCACCTTTTCAAGCACTTGTCGTTCGCCGTGCGCGCGGTGTGCGCAGCGACGTGCCGTAAATTGTAGCACTCACGGCACAGCAAGGGCCGACGGCGGGTTGACGGGCGCGGAACGGGAGGGACGAGCCGGGACGCGGAGGAACTAGGCTAATGGCGGAACCGAGCGGCACGCAAGACGCGGGACTCACGGCGAGGACGGCACGCAATGGAGAGCCAGCAGGCGGAGCTGAGCAGAAGACTGGCAGGTAAAATGGGCTGGCCGACGCAGAAGACGGCAGCAGGAACGTCCCTCGCCGAGCATGACTTTCGACAGCGGAAATCAGGGATGGCGAGAAGTGCCGGCTGCCCGAACGCACGTTCTTTCCCGATTTCAATTCGTCGTGGACAAAAATCGTCCGATATGTGAGCCATCCAGAGGCGGAAGAAAGGATGGGGAAACTTGCCGCGCGCGTTTCCCCAGGTCAGAAAAATCGACATCGAGTTACCTTTGCGCAACTCCTCACATATCGACGATTTTTGTCCACGGAACCCCAATTTTCGAGAAGAAGGGGTCGGCGGGCAGGCGCGGGCCGGGATGGCGACAGCAGACGAGGTCTCGGCCGGTGCTAGCGGGAAGAGAACTCGGCCGCGATCGCCTCGGCTACGCGCAGGCCATCGACGGCGGCGCTCATGATGCCGCCCGCGTAACCCGCGCCTTCGCCGCACGGGTAGACGCGAGTGGCCGGCTCCTCGTCCGAATCGGGCAAATCGCTTGCCAGTCGCGCCTGAAAGTTCTGCCCACGAACCATGCGGATGGGGCTTGAGCTGCGCGTTTCGGGGCCGGTAAGCACAGCGCCGGGATCGGCGAACCCATGCAGCTTCGCATCGAGCAACGGTAAACCCTGCGCGAGCGCGTCGCAGATGAATTCGGGAAGACACTCGCGCAGATCGCACCAAACAACGCCGCGCGGATAGCTCGGGCGCACGACCAGGCGGCTATGCGATTCAGACGCACCAACGCGGCGATGAGACCCGGGAACGACCGTGCGGCGGCGAGCCTCGGACGCAGCCGCAACCGTACCACCCAGCTGCTTGCCTTTAGCTTGCCCACTCGAAGATGTAGCACCTACGAGGAAATCCCCCACCGTCTGCGCGGGCGCGGCATAGGGCACCCCGCCGTTGCGGCGAGCAAGTTCGAACGCCGCATGCTCGACCTCGCGTTGCAGGCGAACACCTTCCATGACGTCGTCCCCCGGCAAATCGTCGGGCCGCACGTCGGCAAGCAGCGCGCTGTTGGAGTTCTCGCCATCGCGCGCGAAGCGGCTCATACCGTTAACGACGACACCGCCCTCCTCGCTTGCCGCCGCAACGACTTCCCCACCTGGGCACATGCAGAAGGTGTATACACCACAGGTCGCGTTCTCGCTTGCAGCATCCGGGCGAGTGCCGTTCGCGCGAGCGGGGACGCGCACCGCCATCTTGTAGTCGGCGGCACCGAGCGCCGCGTGCTTCGCAGCAGCACCGTATTGCGCACGGTTGATGAGCGTCTGGGGATGCTCGATGCGCACGCCCATCGAGAAAGGCTTGCGCTCGAGCGCGAACCCCCAATCGCGAGCGAGCTCAAAGATGTCGCGCGCCGAGTGCCCGCACGCGACGATGACGCGCGAGGCCTCGACCGCTTCGCGAGCGCCCGTGCGGGAGTCCTCCAGCACGACCGAGCGAACCGCACCGCCCGACAGCTCGATATCAACCAAACGGGTGAGGAAACGCACCTCGCCACCTGCGGAGATAATACGCTCGCGAATGCTCTTCACGACGGCGGGCAGCTTGTCGGTACCGATATGGGGCTTCGCCTGCCAGAGAATCTCGTCAGGCGCCCCCGCCTGGACGAACGCCTCGAGCACGTGCCGGATATGCGGGCTTTTCGTGCCCGTAGTCAGCTTGCCGTCGGAAAACGTGCCGGCACCGCCTTCCCCGAACTGCACGTTCGCCGCTGCATCGAGCGGGCCGCCCGCGTTGAAGGACTCGATAGCCGCCGTGCGCTCGTCAACTGCGGCCCCGCGCTCGACCACGAGCGGACGCAGCCCCGCTTCCGCCAGGAACAATGCGCAGAACAGCCCTGCTGGGCGACCACGATGCGCTCATCCGACGATGTCGCGAGCGAGCGCAAATCGGGAACCGCAAGCGGCGCAGGCGGGTCGTACGCGCGAACATTTACCCCGCGAGCGGGGGAAAGCGCGTCGTAGGCCACGCCTTGCGCAAGGTGGACGGCATAGGTGGCGTTGAAATGCACGTTCGACTTCTTCCGCGCATCGACGCTACGCTTCACAAGGGAAAACGAGGCGACGTCCTCGGGCGCGACTCCAAGCGCGGAGGCGATGGCGGCGCGTGAGAGGCTCTCCGCATGGGAACCCTCCGCGGGTGCGGGGGAGGCTGCGGGCGTGGCGGGGGCCGGGTGATTTGTCTCAGTCGAAAGTGGGACAGGGGTCGGACGATTTACCTCGCTCGCGGGGCTCTCCAATCCCGCATCGAGCGGAAGTGCGACGTTCGACACCTCGATTACGTCCGCGCCTTCAAGCACGCTCGCGTCGAAGGGGGCGCCACGATGCGAGGGACGACCGGTACGTTGGCGGGAAGAGGCTTGCGATTTGGTCTTTCCCCCGCGATGGGGACGGCCTGCCGTCTTCTTGCCACCGCCTGGCCCCTTGCTGCCGGCGGACAGCTTGGCACTGCTCATCTTCTTGTTGCCGCCTACCCTCTTGCCAGTACTCGCGCCCTTGTCGCCGCGGGCATCCTTCGAGCTCATTCGCCTTCCCCTTCCCCATCGGCCGACACGGCACTGCGAGCAGCAGACACGCCCGCGAGCAGGCCAGATGACCATGCCCAATGCAAGTTGTAGCCCCCGCAGGGAGCATCCACGTCAAGCGCCTCGCCAGCTGCGAACAGGCCCGACGCACGCATGGCCCCCATCGTCTGCGGATCGAACGCCGTAATCGGAAGCCCGCCACGCGAGACCTGGCACTGCTTCGCGTCGCCGATGCCTCGAACCGTAAGGCGCAAGCCGCCGATGACACGCTAGAGCGCGAGGACGTCTTTCTTGGAAAGCGGGCGCGCGGGATCGATTCCCGCGCACTTGCAAAGTACCTGTGCCACCTGAGGAAGCATCGCGCCGCGCAGCACGTCCTCGGCGGCAATCTGGCCGTTTTCGCCCAGACGGGCCGAGAGGTGCTTGCGCCGCGCGAACAGCCACGCATCACGGTCGGCGGCGGGCATATGCGGCAGAAAATCGATCGAGAGCACGTCCCCCTCGCAGGCAAAGCGCGACAGGTTGAACACGCACACGCCCGACACGCCGTAGTCGCGGAACAAAAGCTCGCCTTCCTCGCGCGCGACGAGGCTTCCCGAGCGCTCGAGCGAGACGGCGCACTTCACACGGATGTTGTTCAGCTGCCGCGTGATGCGCGAATCGGTGGCAAGCGGCCCTAGGACCGGACGCGTCAGCTCGCACGGAATTACGGAGGACGTATCGACGGCGCTCACACCGCGCCCGCCGACAGCGAGGACGACCTTTTCGGCATGGGCGATCGAACCGTCGGAAAATCGCAGGTGGAAGCGGCCATTCCCTCTCGCAGGCGCCTCGATCGCACGAAGGGCTTTCCCGAATTTCACGCGCGCACCCGACACATCGAGGGCAGCGCGCAGCACATCGAGCACCGACGACGCCTTGTTGGCTGCTGGGTACATGCGGCCCTCGCCCTCTTCGCGCCACATAAGGCCCAAGCTGGAGAAGAACCGCTGCACGGGCGCTTCGAAAGCGCCCGCAGGTTGGGCGCTCCCCTGCGCGGAGGTTCCGTAGGCTCCTACAGGTTGAACGCTCCCCCACTCGGAGACCTCAGAAAGGCGCGCGAGCGAGTGCAGCGCGGCTTCCACGAAGTCGGCATTGCGATAACACGCGGAGTCGATGTGGGCGTTCGAGAAGTTGCAGCGACCGTTCCCCGTCGCAAGAATCGAGCGGCCAACGCGCTCGGGATCGGCCTCGAAGAGCACGATTTCGCACTCGTCCGCCGCGCCGAGCCGCGCAAGTTCGTTTCTAGCGGCGATGGCTGCAGCCAATCCGGCCGCGCCGCCGCCTATGATGGCAATCTTTTTCATGATGTAAGAGTATAGGCGATGCGGGGCGCCGCTTTCCGCTGACTTCTCTTCGCCTCGCAAACAACAAGGGCGCCCGACGGCGCCCCTGGGGAAATCTATCGACGCGTTTGCAGCCGCGCCTACTTCGAGGAGATCATGGGAATTTCCCGCGTGTCTTCTTCCTCGATATTGCCCTCGTAGACGTAGTGTTTCGTCTCGCGGCAGATCAGCCCCGAAAGCAGCAGTATGGCGATGATGTTGGGAATGGCCATGAGTGCGTTGCCAATGTCGGAGATGGTCCACACCACGTTGCCCACGCCGATCGCGCCGAGGAACGCGACGAGAACGTACACGATGTGGTACGGCAGGATGGCGCGCTTGCCGAACAGGTAGGCGGCGCAGCGGTTGCCGTAGTACGACCAGCCGAGGATCGTGGAGTACGAGAATGACACCATGCCGATGACGAGAATCGGCGTTCCAACATAGGGAATGGTGGCGAACGCGGTGGAGGCGAGCTGCGCGCCAGTGTAGAACGTCGGGTCGGCGAGCACCTCCGCCTGGATTTCGGGGTGCGCGATCATCGTCGACACGAGCACGATGCCCGTGAGCGCGCAGATGACGACCGTGGACCAAAACGTGCCGGTCATGGCGATAAGCGCCTGCTCGGCGGGGTTTTTCGTCTTAGCGGCCGCCGCAATGATGGGGGCGGAGCCAAGGCCCGACTCGTTGGAGAACAGGCCGCGGGCGCAGCCGAACTGCAGCGCCATCAGAAGACCGGAGCCGACCGCGCCGCCGAACGCGGCCTTCGGCGTGAAGGCGCACTCGAAGATGAGGCCGATCGCGCTGCCGAGGGCAGGCGCGTTCATCAGCAGGATCACGATGCACCCGCCGGCGTAGGCGACCGCCATGACGGGAACGAGCTTCTCGCACACGTGTGAGATGGACTGCACGCCGCCGAAAATGACGATGCCCACCAGCACGACGATGGCGATGCCAACCGCCCAGTCGGGGATGCCGGGAATCGAGGACGTGATGATGCCGGTCATGGACGTCGCCTGCACCGCCGAGCCCGTGCCGATGGTGGCGACGACGGCGAACGCGGCGAACGCGATGCCGCCGAGCTTCGCCCACCAGGGGCGCGTGCCGTCTTTGCGCATGAAGGCGCGTTCCCACACGTACATGGCGCCGCCGAGCATATTGCCCGCATGGTCGCGCACGCGATAGCGCACCGAGGCGTAGACTTCCACATACTTCGTGGCCATGCCGAACACGCCCGTGATCCACATCCAGAAGACGGCGCCCGGGCCGCCTGCCAGGATTGCCGTGGCAACACCGACAATCGACCCCGTGCCGATGGTCGCGGCAAGCGCCGTCGCAAGCGCGCCGAAGTTGGAGATATCGCCCTCGCCCTTCGACGTGCCGCCGCCCCACGACATGCGAAGCGCCTGGGGCAGCTTGCGCTGGATGAAGCCCGTGCGAACGGTGAGGAAGATATGGGTGCCGAGCAGAAGCGCGATCATCGCAGGCCCCCACACGACTGAGTCAATGGTGTTCAAGATTTCAATCATAGTGGGTTGGTATTGTAAAGGAAATGCAAACGCTCGCGCAGGCGCATCCCCCGAACGGCAAAGAGAATACAAGCGTCGGTAAAGAAAACCTGAGCGGAACTTGTTTCGATTTGACCCTCTCTTTTGAAGGCCCAGCAACTTTGCCGCGAAAGAGCGAACAACATCAATAAAAAACGACCCCGCTTTCGCGAGGCCGTTCAGCATGTATGAATGTAAAAAAGGATTTACAGCTTCACCACATTGCTTGCCTGGAGCTTGCCGTTCTGACCCGTGGTCACGTCGAAGGAAACAGCCTGGCCCTCATCGAGCGTCTTGAAGCCGTCCATCTTGATCTCGGAAAAATGAACGAAAAGGTCTTCGCCATCCTTCTGGGAGATGAAGCCGTAGCCTTTTTCCGGGTTGAACCACTTAACAGTACCTTCCGCCATTTTAAAATCCTCTTCTCTTCCCCTTAAGCCGGGGAGGTAACTCTGCGCGTTGCATGGCGGCAACACTCGCCCTCACTTCGAGGGCACATGAATACTATACGCTATCGCGCTGCGAAACCGTTCCGAAATCGCAGGAATTCGAACCATTTTTCCCAAAGCACGCGATGCGGGAAGATGCCGACGGAAGCGGCTTGCACTCAGTCCTGAGTCGCCTCGAGATAGTCGAGCCTCTCAGTCGGAGTGCCCTCGGCAAGCTCGAACCCGTAGGCCGAGGCGAGCGCTTGCGCCTGACCCGCGCGAACCTCTGCGAGTTCGTCGTTTCCCGCACTGCGCAGGAACTCGGACTCGAGTTGCAAGCTGTTCGCGACGTATTCGGTGACATGCGGGTCGACGCCCGACACCTGGAGCACCGACGCCATCGACTCGGGGGCGAGCGAAAGAAGCATCGACCCGTCGAGGTCGGTTGCGTCGCCGATAGCGCTCTCGAGCATATCGGCCGCAGCCGCTGGGTCGCGGCCATCGTCGGCGCGCTCGATGCTGCGGCGCATCGCCTCCATGAACTGCATAAGCAGACGCATGAGATAATCTTGTTCGAACATGGCCCTCCCCGTTCGCGGTAGGTTACAGTCGGTCCTTCATCAGTCGGCCTTCGGCGGCACGATTCCCAAATGCTCGTAAGCGCGCTCAGTCGCTTGGCGGCCCTTCGGCGTGCGCACGATAAGCCCTTGCTGCATGAGATAGGGCTCGTACACGTCCTCGATGGTGTCGGTATCTTCCGAGAGTGCCGACGCAAGCGTGGTGAGGCCCACAGGACGCCCGCCGAACTGCACGGCAAGCAGTTCCAAGATGCGATTGTCGACCGCGTCGAGGCCCAGGTTGTCCACTTCGAAGAAGCTGAGCGCCTGCGCCGCAACGTCCTCGTCGATAACGCCGTCGCCCCTCACCTGCGCCCAGTCGCGCACGCGCTTGAGCATGCGGTTCGCCAAACGTGGGGTTCCACGGCTGCGGCGGGCAATCTCGAGCGCGCCGTCCTCGCTGATGGGAACATCGAGGATGGCAGCCGAGCGTGCAACAATCGCTGCAAGTTCCTCGGGCGTGTAATACTGCAGGCGGAATGCAATGCCAAAGCGGTCGCGCAAAGGACCTGTGAGCAGGCCCGTTCGCGTCGTCGCACCGATGAGCGTGAAATGGGGCAGATCGAGGCGGATCGATCGCGCTGCCGGCCCCTTTCCCACCACGATATCGAGCGCGAAATCCTCGAGCGCGGGATAAAGCACCTCCTCGACCATACGGTTCAGGCGATGAATCTCGTCGATGAAGAGAACGTCGCCCTCTTCGAGGTTCGTGAGAATCGCAGCCAAGTCGCCCGTTCGCTCAATAGCCGGCCCGCTCGTCGTGCGGATGTTTGCACCGAGCTCGTTGGCGACCACCGTGGCAAGCGTGGTCTTGCCAAGCCCCGGAGGCCCGGAAAACAGGATGTGGTCGGCACATTCCTTGCGCTGCTGCGCCGCCTCGATAAGGATAGCGAGCGACTCCTTCACCTTGGTTTGCCCCAAGTAGTCACAAAGCTTCTTCGGGCGCAGGCTGCGGTCGAGCGCGAGGTCGTCCTCTTGCAAGTTGGGCGCCACCGCGCGATCGCTTGCAGACGGGGACGCTCCCCCCTGCATTGCAGTTGCCGCTTCGAAGACCATTCCCTCTATTTGAACACCGTCCGCCATTGCGTCCTTTTCATCTAATGAGCCGTACCCAGTCGCTTAAGGGCATATTGTAACAGCGCTGCCTCGGTCGCACCCTCGGGAGCCCCCTTCAACGCCAATTCTGCCTCCTGCGAGGTGAATCCCATGGAGAGAAGCGCTTCGGCCGCGCCTTTCAGCCTGTCATCGAGAATCGTTTGCGTGGAAGGCTCGGAGAGCAGGCTTTCGAAGCTCGCGTCGAAGGAGCCCTTCAATTCGAGGATGATGCGCGATGCGCTCTTCTTGCCCACGCCGGGGATCTTCTGTACAAGCGCGACATCCTGCGCGGCGACAGCGTCCGCCAGCGCGCGCGGGGAAAACGTGGAAAGCGCCGCCAGCGCGACCTTCGGCCCGACGCCGGTCACGCCAATCAACCGCTCGAAGGTGGCCTTCTCCTCTTCAGAGAGGAACCCGTAAAGCGCAATGCCTGCATCGCTCACCTGCAGATACGTGAGCACTGTGACGGCGCCGCCGGATTCCGGCAGCTTAGAAAGCGCCGTTGCCGACATGAAGACAGCGTATCCCACGCCATTCACGTCAATACAGGCGACTTGCGGCGTTTTGCCGGCGAGTTTTCCCTTGAGAAACGCGATCATGCTTGCTCCTTACTTCGCAAGTCCGCCGAAGCCTTCGTGGGTGGTGTAGCAGATGGCAGCGGCCAGTGCATCGGCAGCGTGGTCGGGGCTTGGAACCGAATCGAGCGAGAGCAGCTGGCTTACCATATACTGCACCTGTTCCTTGTCGGCAGTGCCCGTGCCCACCACCGCAAGCTTGATCTGACGAGGCGTGAATTCCCCCACGCTGAGATTCCCCTCCGCGCAGGCGACGAGCGCCGCGCCGCGCGCCTGGCCCGTTGCGAACGCCGCAGTGATGTTCTGCCCGAACCATACCGTTTCGATTCCCACGCACGTGGGTTTGAAGCGATCGATCACCGCGCCGATCTGCTCGTGGATCTTGCGAAGACGCAAGGAGAGCTCGACCTGCGCGGGCGACGACACGCAACCGTATGCGATGCACGAGAGCTTGGCGCCGCGCTGCGACACGATTCCCCAGCCCGTGTTCGCCAGGCCTGGGTCAATCCCGAGTATGATGCGCTCGCGCGTTGCCATTGTGCTCCCCTGCATTCCCAAACGTTTGTTCGGTATTGTATCATACCAATTTGAGATGCGAACATCCTTTCGCGTTTCCCTTCGCAAGAAACGCAAAAGGCGGCCCCCTTCGGAGCCGCCTTACAATTCCATTCCCAAAGCCGGAAAGCTTCCCCGCTTCGCGCGAGCAGGGCGCGCCCGCTCGGGCGCCTAGATGGGGAAAGAATAGTCCACAGGACTTTCCAGCCCTGCTCGACGCTTCGCGCGAGCAGGGCGCGCCCGCTCGGGCGCCTAAATGGGGAAAGAATAGTCCACAGGACTATTCTTCTTCCAAAGCCTCGGCGATCTCGTCGGTGATGTCCATCGTGTGATAGACGTTCTGGAGGTCCTCCAGCTCTTCGAGGCGATCGATGAGGCGCATGACCTTCTTGGCGTCCGCCACGGACACCTCGGTCGGCGTGGACGGAATCATGGTGAGCTCGGCGCCCTTCACCTGAACACCCTGCTCCTCAATAGCCTTCTTCACGGACATGAGGTCGGACGGCGAGGTGTAGACGATCCACTCCTCGTCGGCATCCTCGTAGTCGTCTCCGCCAGCCTCGGCGACGGCCATCATGAACTCGTCCTCGTCAGCGGCAGCACCGTTCGGGCCGATGGGGTTCTTCTTGTCGCCGGTCTCGATTTCCTTGGCGACCATGATCTGGCCCTTGCGCTCGAACTGGAACGACACGGAGCCGGAAGTGCCGAGCGAGCCGCCCGCATGGGTGAACGCGCTACGCACGTCGGCCGCGGTGCGGTTGCGGTTGTCGGTCAGAGCCTCACAAAAGATAGCGACGCCAGCTGGGCCGTAGCCTTCGTACTGAACGGTTTCGTAGTTCGCAGCGTCCTTGCCGGAACCGAAAGCCTTGTCGATAGCGGTCTTGATCTTGTCCTTCGGCAGGGAGTAGCCCTTCGCCTTTTCGATAGCAGCGGCGAGCGACGCGTTGTTCTCGGGGTTCGGGTCGCCACCTTCCTTCGCAGCAACAGTGATGTTACGGGAAAGCTTGGAGAACAAAGCAGAGCGCTTAGCGTCCTGGGCAGCCTTGCGGTGCTTCGTTGTAGCCCATTTTGAGTGACCTGACATATACGTCCCTTCCGATAATGCAAATACCAGCCGCATAGTTTAGCACAGAGGACAAGCTACACAAATACCCCACGCCCCACCCGCACGCAATTTGCAGAAGAGAAAATTGCCACCAGCGCGACGAATCCCCTTGACATTCTCTATGTTGTACAATTATTGTTGTACAAAAGCGAGGAGGACGTTATGCCAACATCGATGGTTACCGGAAGAATGGATGACTACAAGAAGGAACGTGGGGCGCAGGTGCTCGCGCAAGCTGGGCTTACTGCCTCGCAAGCCATCAATCTTATGTACGATCGGATTATCGGCGAGCAAGACGCCACGTTTCTTCTCCCCGACGCGCAGGCAACTCCGCCAGCTGAGCGCATCCAAGTCGCCGCCCAGTTCGTCGATTCGCTTTCGCGTAAGACAAGCTCAAGGTTCGACGACATGACCAAAGCCCAAATTAGGGCCGAGCGTCTTGCGTCTCGCGGATTGATGTAGCCATGGGCAAGATTAAAGCGCTTCTCGATACGAACATCGTGATCGATTTCCTCAACCAACGAGAACCGTTTTACGAGCAAGCGCGACTTCTCATGATTGTGGGGCGGGTCGGAGAATTCGACCTATGGATCTCGTCATCCCAGGTGACGGATTTGATTTATATCCTTTCCGAAGGAGGAAAGCCCTCCCTTATCCCCGAGACACGCGAAAGAATTCAAGGCCTGCGAACATTCGCGAACGTATTCGCCGTAAGCGAGCGGGAAATCGACAGAATGCTTGCATCTTCGTGGAAAGACCCCGAAGACAGGCTCCTCTTCGAAGTTGCACTGAGCATACAAGCCGACTGCATCATCACCCGGAACAAGGAGGACTTCGAAAGCAGCCTCGTTCGTGTGCTCGACTGCGACGAGTTTTTCACCTGGCTGAGAACTGATTTCAACCTCAACTACGACACAATAGCGATTTAAGCAAAGCGAGGCATGGGAATCCGCTCGCAAATCCCCATGCCTCGCAACAATTTCGCAACACCCAGCAGCGCAGGCTATCCCAAAACGCCCACTTTGAAAGCCCGCCTAAGCACCACGGCCGCATGCTTGCGTTCCCGGCACAGCCTCTAACGCTCGCCTTCCAGCTTTGAGAGCAAACCGCGACACCCGGCGACGACGTCTCGATAAGTCGCGTCGAAATTGCCGGTGTACCACGGGTCGGCCACGTCCTTGCCGTGGCGGGGGTCGTCATCGGGAAGGAAATCGAGCAGGCGCACGAACTTCTTCTGCGGGTCGCCGCCGAAAATAGACTCGAGGCCGTGCAGGTTCTCCCTGTCCATGTAGACGAAAAGGTCCCACTCTCCGTATTCGGCTGCCCGCACCTGCCGCGCATGATGGGCATGTGTGGAAATCCCCTGTTCGCGAAGCTTTTTCAGCGTGCCCGGATGAGGCAGTTCGCCGATTTCCTCGGTGCTCGTTGCTGCGGAGTCGATCGAGAACTTCCCGCCAAGACGAGCTTTGCGCACCATGTCTTCCATAACGAATTGCGCCATGGTCGACCTGCAGATATTGCCGTGGCATATAAATAGGATGCTATGCACGAGCCCCCCCCTTCGCCAATTCTTCGAGACGCCAGCCAAGGCCAATACGGCTCGGCCAGCAACACTTAATCATAAGAGTCTTCCGTTGCGAGAAGGTTAACAAGCCGAGCGCGAAGGAGAGCCAGCAACCAGGCATGCAGGCGCAAATAGCACGGGCCCGAACCGCGCGAAAAAGCACGGACGGGCCCGTCAGCCGACAAACTCAGCTAAGCGGTCGGCACCGCTTGCGCCTCGGCTACTCGGATTCCCCGCGAAGCCACAAGCCTGTCTTGCCGCCATCCTTCTTGAGAAGGCGAATCTCGGAGATTTCCATCCCGCGGTCGACCGCCTTGCACATATCGTACACGGTAAGGCACGCGACGCTCGCCGCCGTGAGGGCCTCCATCTCGATGCCGGTCTTGCCGGTGACGCCCGTCGTCGTGGTGACATGGATGCCCACGCGTCCGTCCTCGCGCTCGCCCTCGAGCACCGGCGTGCATTCTACCTTGGCTTTCGTGATGTTCAGCGGATGGCACATCGGGATGAGCGTGCTCGTCTGCTTGGCCGCCATCACGCCCGCCACGCGCGCGCACGCCAAAACGTCGCCCTTCGCAGCCTTGCCTTCCACGATGAGCGCCAGCGTCTCGGGGTGCATGGAGATGAAGCCCTCTGCGATCGCAACGCGCTCAGTGTCCAGCTTTTGGGACACGTCGACCATGCGGACGTCGCCCTTCTCGTCGATGTGCGTCAAATGAGTATCGCCACTCATGGTGAATTCCTTTCGAAAAGCTTCCGTTACGCCCGTGATTCTAAACGATATGGCAAGCTGGCGAAAGCTGTACGGCACCGAAGTGCCGCACAGCCTTCTGAAAACCTAGCCGCCGATCTGGCTCATACCGCGCTCGGTGCCCACCTTGTCATGGTGCTCATCGGGCTTCGCACCAAGGGCCTGCAGAAACACGGCACGCTGGTCTTCCTCGGTGCCCTCGCGCAGCGCGGTGCGCAGGTCGTATTCCACATCGGAGAACAAACACGGGCGCAGCTTGCCGTCGGCCGTCAGGCGCAGGCGGTTGCACTTGCTGCAGAAGTGGCGCGAGAGCGGGCTGATGAAGCCCACCGTGCCCGCGGCGCCGGGGAAATGATAGTACTCTGCGGGACCCCAGCCGATTGGCTTGTCCTCCCCCGCCGGAACGAGCTCGCCCAAACCTTGCGCGCGAGCGCCCTCGTTGATGATGTTGAACACTTCCTCGCAGGAAATGACGCCGTCCTTGCCCCAGCTGATACCGTCGACCTCAGAGACATCGCCGATGGGCATGTGCTCGATGAAGCGCACGTGCAACGGGCGGTCAATCGAGAGCTTGGCGAAATCGAGGAAGCCGTCCGCAAGCGAGCGGAGCGCGACCGCGTTGATCTTCACGGGGTTGAATCCCGACTCAAGCGCCGCATCGATGCCGCGAAGCGCGTCGTCGAGCGATCCGCAACGCGTGATCTTGTGGAACTTCTCGGCGTCAAGCGTGTCCAGCGATAGGTTCACGCGCGAAAGCCCCGCCGCCTTCAGGTCGGCCGCCATGCGCGGCAAGAGCACACCGTTCGTTGTCATCGAGACGTTCTCGATTTCAGGCATCGCCGCGATGTTGCGCACCAGGTCGACAAGCCCCTTGCGCACCGTCGGTTCGCCGCCTGTCAGGCGCACGCTTTTGATGCCGATCGTCGTCGCGACGCGAACCGCCTGCTCAACCTCTTCGATTCGCAGAATATCGAAATGGGAGAGCTGCTGCACTCCCTCTTCGGGCATGCAGTACACGCAGCGGAAATTACAGCGGTCCGTCAACGATATACGCAGGTAATCGATTACGCGGCCATGGCCGTCCTTCATATTCCCCTCCTACAAGTTCATTCACAGTTGCCTAGTATACTCCAAGAAGGCAAAACACCGCGCAACTGTGGTCGGAGCGCTACCATATAAGACGATTCGAGGGTTCTTGTCACGCAGCAACATTACTCCGAGCGCCCACCCCAACCGCATACCCCCTATGCGTGGCGGCGTGCATTTTCAAAGGGGGGATCCTGCCAGAAATCGAGTAGTTTTCATCAACTCGGAAAGAAGGCACAAGAATAAAGGGGGCTGTCTGAAAACGCGAACGTTGCCAACCTGGCCTTTTTCTTCCTCTCCCATCGCAGCCGCCAGTATCGAGGGAAGGAAACGCCCTCTAAAGATTTCCCCTTGATGAAAACCGCCTGATTTCTGGCAGGTTGGGGCGCTTTTTCTGCCACAGAGCAAGAAGAAAAGGGTTGCGGGGACAGAGGCTCGCCCCACGAGAACAGGTCAAGCGCGCCGAAGCCAAATCACCCAGTCCCTGGGCGTGGCGGCGTGCCCCGCGCGCAGTTCCGCAGCGCAGCGAGGACTGTTTGAGCACGGGGCATGCCGCCGCGACCAGGGGCGTCCTCGCAGGTCGAAGCTGCCCCCGACCAGGGGTGCCGCCGCAGGTTGAAGCTACCCGATCGACGGATGACGCACCTGGCGCAGGAGCCCCACAAAGCGCAGGCAACAGTAGGCAAGCCCCACCAGCGCAAGAACGCCACCCGCATACCCGATGAGCCCAATCCCCGCGTTCGCAGTAACCATACCACCAAGCCATGTTCCCGTGCCGATTCCAAGGTTGTAAAGCCCCGAGTACATCGACATGGCGACCGAGCTCGCACCCTCTGGCGCGCACTTGATGACAGCGGCGTTGAACGACACGTTGAACAGCGACGCCGCAAGCCCCCACAGCACACACCCAAGGCACGACGCGACCTCGCCACCCGTCGCCGCAGGCGCCATGAGCAAAAGCGCCGCTGCGATGCCGGCGCACGCGAAGCGGATGAACGTCGCGAGCGTCACGTGCCCCAGGCGGGCGAACAGCAAGCTCCCCACCAGGCCCGCCGCGCCGAAAAGCACAAGCGCGAAAGTGATCGCATCGTCCGGCAAGCCCGCAACCTGCTGGAAGAACGGCTCGATGTAACCGTAGCCGGTGAAGTACGCCGTGATCACGATGATGGTGACAAGGTACATGCTCAGAAGCGAGCGCGTGCGCAGAAGGCTCGGCAGCTTCCCCAGCGTGAAGGGTTTCCCCGCGTCGAGCTTGGGGAACACGAACGCAAGGCATGCAACGATGGCGAACGACACGATCCCGACGGTGAGAAACGTCGCACGCCACCCGATAGCGAGGCCGAGCATGCGCCCGCACGGGAGGCCGAAAATCATGGCGACCGACGTTCCCATGCCTACCATGGAAAGCGCGAGCGAGGCTTTCGAGGAGGGGGCCACACGCACCGCGAGCGGCGTGATGATCGACCAGAACACCGCATGAGCTGCGGCAACGCCGATGCGCGCCGCCATAAGCATCCAGAAGTTGACCGATGCCGCCGAAAGCAGCTGGCAGATGCCGAACAGGACGATCACGCCGAGGAGCAGCCGCTTCGGCGGCACCTTCGTCACGCAGAGCATAAGCGGCAGCGACAAAATCATGACCGCCCATGCGTACACGGAGATGAGCATGCCCGCCGCCGACTCGGTCATGTTGAAATCCGAGGCAATGTCGGTGAGCAGGCCGATGGGCATGAACTCCGACGTGTTGAACACGAAGGTCGAAAGCGTCATCCCCACAAGCGGAACCCAAAACCTCATCGACACGAGCACCCACTTCCTTTCCGAGGGCGTCCCGAAAAACGTCCATCTTCACTAAGCCGACACAGCTTACTCCATCCACCGAACAGGTCTGCATATTTTTCTTGTGGCGGCGCGAGCGGCGTTATTATCGTGCGGCACTTTTTCTAGAAGCACATCACCTGCACGGAGGCACAACTGGTATGGACGGCGAATTTCTCAGCATTCTCGGCACGATGGTTATCTTATTCTTCGATATATCGATTGGATATATCGCGAAGAAAGCCCATGTCATGGACAAGACCATCGACAAAGGCCTGTCAAAACTCATCTTGAATACGGCGCTGCCGGCGATGATTCTAGGCTCGGTGCTCACCGCCGATTCGCTTCCCGAATCGACCGAGATTCTCATCACCATGGGGCTGTCGATCGTAAGCTTCGCCATCATGACCGCGCTCGCGTTCCTCGTCACGAAGCTCCTCGGCGTCCGCGACGGGCACAGGGGAGTATTCCGCTTTATGCTCACGTTCGGCAACGTCGGCTTCATCGGGTTCCCCGTGTTGTCGGCCATCTTCGGACCCTCGACGCTGATTTACGGCTCGATCTTCAACCTGCCGTTCAACTTCCTCGTGTTCACGATGGGCGTCTGGTTCATCGCGCAGGACTCCGGCCGCGGCGCAAAAGTGAAGATGGGGCTTAAAACCTTCCTCACCCCAGCGAACATCGCCTGCGCGATCGCTATCGTCCTCACGCTTTTGAACGTGCACAGCGTGCCCATCATCGGCGATGCCGCCGAGACGCTCGGTTCCTTCACCACGCCGGGCGCGCTTCTGATCATCGGCTCGTCGCTTGCCGACCTACCGGTTTCTAAGCTCATCGGCGGCCCGCGCCTGTGGATCGCTTCCTTTGCGCGCCTCATCATCTCGCCGCTCATCGTGTGGGCGCTCTTCCGTCTCGTGCCGGTCGACCCGATGCTCATCGACATCATGGTGGTGCTGTGCGCGATGCCGGTCGCCACGAACGGCACGATGCTGTGCTACCAATACGGCGGCGACTCGCGCACCATGGCTCAGGGAACCTTCGTCACCACCGTGCTGTCGATTATCACGATTCCGATTCTCGTCATGGTCATCGGATAGAAGACGAAGCACGGGAAGGCGAGGCCGTCTCTCCCCCGCTTTCGGGCGCAGGGCATATCCCGTGCTCAAACAGTCCTCGCTTCGCTGCGAAACTGCGCGCGGGACACGCCCTGCGCCCGAAAGCGACTCGCAACCCCCCGAGCTAACGCTACCGCGACACGAGGTAGACGCGGTCCTTCGGAATGCGAATCCAAAGCTCCTCACCCTCGTTGGGAAGGCTCGCCTCATCGGCCCGCAGCTTGTCCACGCGCCAGAACATGTGCTGGTGCAGGTACTTCATCTCGTCCTCATTACGATCGAGGATTTCCCGCTCGTCGCGGCAAGCGTCCACGAACCCCAGAAGCGCCGTGCGCTCGAAGCGCGAGTCGCTCACGCGATCGACGCGCGCGCGGTAGACGTTCTCGCCAGGGCCGTCGACTTGCTCGAGATAGAAAGCGCGCACACCCAGACACTTGACGTCCCGGGACACCTCGCGGGACGTCTCCACGGTGATGCCCCAACGCGGCAGGCGCACGTGATGGGCATCCACGTATTCCGCCCGCGTCGCGTTTTTGCACCCCGAAAGCTTAATACCCGCCTGGCTCTGCGGGTTGTTCACCAAGTCGTCACCCGTGCCGATCTCCATGACGTGGCCATCCTCCACCACAGCGATGCGGTCGCAGAAGCGAAGCGCCTCGTCGATGTCGTGGCTCACATACAGGATGGTGCCGTCAAACGCATCGAACAGGCTGACGAGGTTCTGCTCGAGCACGCTCTTCAGGTGTGCGTCAAGCGCAGAGAACGGCTCGTCGAGCATGAGGATCCCCGGACGCGCCGCGAGCATGCGTGCCAAGGCCACGCGTTGCTGCTGGCCGCCAGAGAGCTGCGCCGGATAGCGCTTGTCGAAGCCCTCGAGCCCGAAGCGCTTGAGCTCACACGCCACGGCGGCATCGCGGTCGGCCGCGCTCACGTCCTTGCCGATGCCCGCTGCCACGTTCTGCGCGACGGTCAGGTTCGGGAACAGCATGTAATTCTGGAACAAAAGCGCGGTCTTGCGCTGCTGCGGCGCCAGGTCGACTTTGGGTTTCTTCCCCGGCGCCCTGTCGAAAAATACCGTGCCGTTCACGACGATCTTCCCCGAATCGGGCCGCTCGATCCCCGCGATTGATCGCATGGTGAGGCTCTTGCCGCAACCGGATGCGCCCAGAAGGCCGAGCGTCTCCGTGCCTGCAGAAAACGCGTTATGCAGCTCGAAGCCCTTGAACTTCTTGCGGATGTCTACTTCAAGGCTCATCTACTTCTGCTCCCTCTTGCGGTATTTCGTGGTGTGGTTAGACCACAGATTGATGAACACGATGACTATCAGGCTGAACACGATGATGATGAGTGTCCAGAACCACGCAGTGGAATCGTTGCCGTTCATCCATTCGAAATAGATGGCGATCGGGATGGTTCGCGTGATGCCGATGTAGTTGCCTGCCATGAACAGCGTCGCGCCAAACTCGCCGAGCGCGCGAGCGAAGGCGAGCACCATGCCCGCCGCAATCGAGCTCCACGACAGGGGCAGCATCAGCTTGCGAAAGATCTTCGCGTTCGACCAGCCAAGCGTGCGGGCGGCGTCGAGCATGTTGCGATCAAGCCCCTCGAACGCGCCGAGCGCATTGCGGTACATGAGCGGAAACGCAACGACCACAGCCGCGATGACGCAGGCTACGGGACTGAAGATCAGCGGGAAACCGATGTCGATCCAGAACTGGCCGAACGCTGTGTTCGAGCCGCATACGAACAGCAGGATGAAGCCGCACACGGTTGGCGGCAGCACCATCGGGATGGTGAAGATGGCGTCAAAGATGCTCTTCGCACGCGGTGACAAGTTCAGGCAGAAATACGCCGCCAAAAGACCCAGGATGACGATGAACACGATGGCGATGCCCGTAGTGCGAAGCGAGACCCACAGAGGGCTCCAGTCAAGGTTCGACAGGAACTCGCCCACGGCAGCAAGCCCCTCGGGGGCCTTCTCGATGCTCACCGCGTCGGGCGAGGTTAGCTTGCCGAAGTCCCCGAACGACGGCTTCATATAGAGGGGGCTCTCCGAGTCGGTGAGGTCAGACCCATCGACGCCGATGACGCTTGCATAAACGTTACCTCCGATGACCTGGTCAAACGTGAAGCGAACGCCATCTTTGTCGAACGTCGTGTCGCTTGTGAAGTACCACGTGTCGTACTCGGAGAGCTTGGCCGACCCCATGGCCTGCCCCTCGTCGAGCGCGACGAAGTAGCTTTTCAGCTGCGCCTGGTCGGATGCGCTCTGCACGTCGAGGCCGAGTTTCGCAGCCGCGGCAGCGGGAACAAAGGCAACAACGTACTTGTCGGCCGCAACCACCTGCGCGAATGAACCCTCTTCCTGGCCGACCAGGTAAGAATACCCGTAATACGTGCCGCCAATCGCGCGGTTCGATCCCTTCTGAGCACGTGAGAAATCGCCTATCGCAAAGCTTGCCCCGTCCTTCAGGGCCGCCGAGCCCTCCCTCGACACTTCGACACCGTCCGTCGTCGCCTCGGCGTCAGACGCGAACTCATCCGAAACCGAATCGGCAGCGCTCGACGTCGCCGTAGTTGTTGCCGTCGGCGTCCGTGGGCTGTCGACATCGCCGAGCGCGTCGTCAGCGAACGCCTCAGCTGGCAGCGCGCCAACCGCGAGCGTGGCCGAAAGAACAAGACTTGCGATAAACTTTCTCGCGCGCATGGAACCCCTTCTCCTTGCACTCCATGGACAAGAAAGGGGATGAGCGATTCGCGTCGCCCATCCCCAGATTGCTACTTCAAGACGAACCTTCTTAGCGAAGATTATACTACGCCAACTCGAAGCCCCAGTCCTGCCAAATCTTCTGAGCTTTCTCGCTGTTCAGGCACCAATCCAGAAATTCCTGGGTCGCCTCAACGTTCGTGCAGTCCTTGGTGATGGCACCAGGGTACACGATATTCTTGTGGGTATCGGCCGGAACGGTGCCGACGACCTGCACGCCACCGAAGCGATACACATCGGAGGTGTACACGAACGCGATGTCGACGTCGCCAGACTGCGCATGCTTGCAGACGTTGCCGACGGAGGTGTCCAGAACGACCTTGCCGTCCTTCACCATATCGGTGTTGTAGGAGCCGCCCTTACCGGTGATGTCCTTGCCGGTCTTGCCCGCATCGTCGCCAGCCGGCGCGTACACGCCAACGGTGGAGAGAGACTGGGCAGCGTAGTTACCAGCCGGAACGGAGTCGTCGCCGACGCAGATGGTGTACTTGCCGTCAGCAATGTCCTGCAGCGTGACGTCCTTCATCTCGGCGCCTTCTTTAGACACCATCACGAGATCGTTCTTGAACATGTCGACGCGCGTGGACTCATCCACATAGCCCTTGGAAACCGCGGTGTCCATGGAGCCCTTGGAAGCGGAGATGAGCAGGTCAGCATAGGAGCCGGCACCGAGCATCTCATTGAGCTCGCCGGAAGACTTGTACTGGGTGTCCTTGAAGGTGACGTTGTCGTGGCCGTCCTCGATGTAGGCCTTCTGGATGTCTTCCATGGCCTTGGAGAGCGAATTTGCGGCGAAGACCTGGAGCTCAACCGGCTCGGCCTGTTCGGTCTTGGCGGTATCGTCCTTCTTCTCCGTGGTGGTGTTGTTGCTAGAGCAGCCGAACATCGCAAACGCCCCGACGAGCGAGAGCGCGAGCACAGCGGACAGCGCCAAGCGTACCTGCTTCTTCATGTGTTCCTCCCATTAAGTGGTCGAATACGAGCCCCGCCGGAAGACGAAGGCCCGCAGCACATCGTTTTGCGAAGAGGCTCCGGCTTGCACGAATCCAAACCAAGCACGCATCGTACTATCCCTTTTCGATGTGCCGATACTTAGATTATTTATTTATAAGTATATAGTCAAGGAAAATCGTTGCCGTTCAGCTATATTCGCGAATATTTTTATTCTGAACGGCGGGAATCAGCAACATTATGGAACATAAAAGCCCCGCTTGTTCCATATTCCAACGAAGGACAAGCGGGGCTGCAGGCATCGCGCAATCGCGGTGAGCTACCCTTCGAACCCTACGAGAACGCCGCCGGGCTCGCAGTAGTAGGAGCACAGGCCGCGGTTGGCGCCGATGCGGATGTCGCACGAAGGCCAGATCTCGCGAATCTTCGCCGCGAGCGCCTCGGCCATCTTCGGGTTCTCGGTGTGTCTGATGCGCACGCGGCCGCCGACGAAGCCCACGGTCTCCATGTTCTCGAAGAGCTGCTTGAGCGCGCGCTTCTCTCCGCGCGCCTTGTTGAGCACGCCAAGCTCGCCTTCCTCGCTCGCCTGCCCGACGATGCGCACGCCGAGCACGCCCGCGACCTTCGCGACAATCGGGCTCACGCGCCCGTTACGCACGAAGTTGTCGATGCGCTCGAGCGAGAACATGAGGTGCGTGCGCGAAGCGTAACGGCGCAGCTCATGCGTCAAATCGTCGAAGTCCATGTCACTTTGCGCAAGCTCGTTGGCGCGGTGTGCGAGAAGTTCCAGCTCGGGGCCGGTCGTCAGGGAGTCAAGCACGAACACCTTCGCCTCGGGGTGGTCGAACAGGTAGTGCTTCGCGGCGGCCTGCGCTGAGTTGAACCCGCCCGAAATCTTACTCGTGAGGGCAAGAGCGACAATCTCGTCCGCACCCGCGAACGCGGACGTCCATTCCGCGATGTTCGGGCACGACGTACTCGATTCGGCCGCCTCGTCCGAGAACGCCTCGATGAGCTCCCCCACGTCGAGGTTCTCGTCGTCGGGAAATTCCCGCTCCCCCACGCGCACCTTCATCGGCACCGACACGATATCCTGTGTACCTGCGACGAACAAATTCGCCGAAGAGTCGACGACGACCCTGCGCACCATAGTTCCCCCTTGCCGCCCGTGCGCGCCCGATGCCGGCGACGCTCGGCGGTTTTCCGTAGCTTGTCTGTTTCGCATTAAAGGTACGCCAAGCCGATTGCCGTAACAACTACAATGCCAGACAGAATGTCAGTTACTTATACAGTTATGGCGCAATGTGAGGTCGATATGGATAAACGCGTCGTGAAGACAAAGCGCACCATCAAACGCACGCTCGTCGAACTGCTCGCGACCATGCCCTTCGAGAAGATCACCGTCACCGAGCTGTGCCGCGCCGCCGACGTAAGCCGCATCACCTTCTACACCTATTACGACGACAAGTATGCCCTCGCCGACGAGCTGTTCCGCGACGACATGGCGAAGGCCGAGGAACGCTATCGCGCGCTCCAGGCGGAGAACAATCCGCGCAAGATTCCCACCAACAGCTATCGCAACCTGCTGACCTGCATCTTCAGCGTTTTCGAGCAAAGGGACGGCATCTTCATCCACTGCTCGTCGACGAAGAACCCCTACCTGCATTCGGCATGCTTCAACCACGTGGTGCGTGTCGTGGAAAATTACGTGCAGAATCACCGCAACGCGCTCGAGCCGAAATACCCCTCGCCGCTCACGGCAGCGCTCGTGTGCAACGGGTTGTTCGGCATGTTCAGTCAATGCCGCGCCCAGGGGATGTCGCTTCGCGAAACGAAGAAGGTCGTCTTCGCCGCGTTCGACGACCTTCTCAACTCGACCCTGTTCTTCCACAGCGCCCTCATCGGGTAGCGGGAAGGGTCGGGAATTTACCGCCCCTCGCGCAAGAGCCCCGAAACGCACAGCGGCGATAGAGGCCGCAACCCCCTATCGCCGCATGAAGGCTCAGTTTGCAAACGTCAGCCGTGCTCGGTCGGCAATCTTTAGTCGACTTCCACCTCGATCGTCATCCTGAAGCGATCGGAGGCGTGCTCGTAGCCGGTCTTCTCAGCAACGTGGCGCATCGTCGCATTGCGCGTTTCCACATAGATCGCATCGACTCCCGCGCGCATCGCAACGAGCGGCCACGCGCTCAACATAGCAGCCATATGCCCATGACCGCGGAACTCGGGGCGCGTGTAGCAGGCGACCACCGTCGCCGTGCGCTGCACGCCGGACACGCCGCCGAAAGTCGGCAGGCGATCGAACACCTCGACGCCGGACATGGACGCAATCTCGCCGTCCTCCTCGACGAACAAGAACATCACGCGTTCGCCGAGCGTGCGTCTGAGATGAGCCTCGGTCTCGCTTCGGAAATGGGCAAGCTCCGACTGGCCGGGGTTCACTCCCCAGTACTCGAGCGATTGGGCGACGCGCAGGTCGCAAATGGCGGGAATGTCCTCTTTGGTGGCGAGGCGAATCGTTGCTCCCTCACCCGCGAGAGTCGAGAAATCAAGTGCAGTCATGAAAGTTAGAATCCTATTTACCTATTTTACCGTCAGAACGGGAACATCCGTCGAGCGCAGAAGTCCGAAGCTCACGCTTCCGAGCATGCCGCGAATGGCGCCCAGGCCGCGTCGGCCCATGACGATCAAGTCGCAGCCGTTCTTGTCAGCGTAGCGCGCAAGTGCCTCGGCGGGGGCGGTTCCTGCGACAACATCGATAGTCACGATGTCGGCGATGTCCTCGACAAGGCCCGCCAGATTCTCCGTGACCTTCTCTTTCGCCTGGTCAAGCGCCGCCCGAACCACGCCCTCGTACTGCTCGTAGTTCAGCATGCCGAACGGGACACCGTCAAGGGACCCCTCCGTGCCGATCTGGTCGACGCCCATGACGCCCGAAGGCACCACGTGCACGATTGCGATCTTCGCATCGGAGGTCGCCGCGAGGCCCTTCGCATATTCGAGGGCATGTTTCGCGTGCTCGGAACCATCGTAGGGAACCATAATCTTGCTGTACAGCATGAGGTGCTCCTTTCAAACGACCGTTCGCGCAATGCTCGCACGCGAACCCTGCAGCACCATTATACGCCGAACCGCTTCCGCGAAGAGGCTAGTTCACCTCAGCGATCACTTCGACTTCCACAAGCGCACCCTTGGGAAGCTTCTCGACCGCCACGGCCGAGCGCGCAGGGCGCACCTCGCCGAAGGACTTCGCGTACTCGGCGTTGAAGGCGGCAAAGTCGTTCATATCGTTTAAGAAGCACGTCGTCTTCACCACGTGGTCGAAATCGGTACCTGCCGCCTCGAGGATCGCAGCCACGTTCTTCATGACCTGAGCAGTCTGCTCCTCGATGATCGAACCCACGATCTCGCCCGTCTCGGGGTCGAGCGGAATCTGGCCGCTCGCGAACAGAAGACCGCCCGCGATGTTGCCCTGGGCATAGGGACCGATCGCCGCCGGCGCGCTTGTGGTGGAGATGGTTTTCATATTGTGCCTTCTTTCTTGAAGTTCACCATATTCGGAAAATGTTGCGTGGTTTTCTCGCATGTGACGATTATAGTGATGGACGCTTATGAACCATTGAGAAATGCAAGGAAAAACGATGTCGGACGAAGTTCAGGAAATGCTTACCCTGCCCGCCTTCGAGCAGGCGGCCCACAAAGTTCGCGAGGTCACTCAGGAGACCAAGCTCATCGAGAGCCCGCACTTCAGCGAGATAGCGGGCAACCGCGTCTTCTTCAAGCCGGAGAACATGCAACGCACCGGCGCCTACAAGGTGCGTGGCGCATACTACAAGATCAGCACGCTCTCAGACGACGAGCGCAAGCGCGGTCTCATCACCGCGTCGGCCGGCAACCACGCGCAGGGAGTTGCCTACGCGGCACAGCGCTACGGCGTGCCCGCCACCATCGTTATGCCCGCAACGACCCCCTATATCAAGGTGGAGCGCACCAAAGCGCTCGGCGCCGAGGTCGTGCTCGCAGGCGACGTGTACGACGAGGCCTACGCCCGCGCGCTCGAGTTGGCCGAGGAGCGCGGCCTCACCTTCGTGCACCCCTTCAACGACCTGGGCGTCGCGACTGGGCAAGGCACCATTGCGATGGAAATCGTGCAGGAGCTGCCGCTTGTCGACTACATCCTGGTCCCCATCGGAGGCGGCGGGCTTGCCACGGGCGTATCGACCCTGGCCAAGCTCTTGAACCCGCACATCAAGGTGATCGGCGTGGAACCTGCGGGGGCGGCATGCATGAAGGCGTCGCTCGAGGCGGGGCATGTCGTGAAGCTTCCGCATGTGAGCACCATCGCCGACGGCACCGCCGTGCAGGAGCCGGGCGACAAGATCTTCCCTTATCTTCAGCAAAACCTTGACGGGATCATCACAGTCGAGGATGAGGAACTCATCGTGGCGTTCCTCGACATGGTGGAGAATCACAAGATGATCGTGGAGAACTCGGGGCTTCTCACCGTCGCCGCGCTGCGCCACCTCGATTTCACGGGAAAGAAGGTCGTGTCGATCCTCTCGGGCGGCAACATGGACGTCATCACCATGTCGTCGGTCGTGCAGCACGGCCTAATCCAGCGCGACCGCATCTTCACGGTCAGCGTGCTCCTGCCCGACCGCCCCGGCGAGCTCGTCAACGTTGCCCAGGTCATCGCCGAGAGCAAGGGCAACGTCGTCCGACTCGACCACAACCAGTTCGTCACGACCAACCGCAACGCCGCCGTGGAGCTGCGCGTGACCATCGAGGCGTTCGGCACCGCGCACAAGCAGCAAATCGTCGAAGCGCTCGAGGCAAAGGGCTTCCGCCCGCGCCTTATCCAGACGCATCTGTAAGCGCAGCTCAGATGGGGTTCGCACCCCGCTCGCAAAGCACAAGGCACCACCCTACGGCAGGGGCGAACCTCTCACCGGTTCGCCCCTGCTTGCTTTTGGAAGGACAGTGACTCAAAGGCATGGAAGAAGTCATGTTGAAGGTGGCAGCGTTCGTCGCGAAGAGGCTTGCGAAGTCGATTGCCTTCGATGCTTACATCATCCCCATCGTGCTCGCGACGACGACCATCATCCTCGGCGTCATCGCGACGACGACCATCGTCCTCGCGAGCGGCGTCGTGGCATAAAGAAAGCGCCCCGCCGACGGTAAGGTCGACAGGGCGCGGGGGAAGGCAATGCGCGGGCGACGCTCAAGCAGCGTGCCGCAAAGCGAAGCGCCGTTAGAACTTCATGATACCGAGCGACTGGGCGAGCGCAGTCACGAGGATAACCACCACGAGCACAGGCGCCACGTACTTCACCATGACCGACCACGCTTTGGCGGCCTTGAAGGGCGCAGAGATGCGCACCTCGTCGATAATCGTCGTTGGCTTGATAATCCAGCCAACGAACACGCAGGTCAGAAGCGCAACAATCGGCATAATGACCGAGTTGGAGATGAAGTCGGCGAAGTCGAGCAACGAGGAGCCTTCGCCCAACGGCTGGATGAACGAGAGCACGTTGTAACCCGAGTTGATGATAAGCCCGGCCACCACGATGAACACCACAGTGATCACCAGCGACTTTCGGCGAGAGAAGCCCGCACCGTCCTGAATGATGGAGACGCAGGTCTCAGTGAGCGAGATCGCGCTGGTGAGCGCCGCGAAGAACACCAAGAGGAAGAAGACGAATCCCACGATGGTCGCCACTTGCCCCATGTCCGCGAACACTTCGGGCAAGATGATGAACATGAGCGAGGGACCGGAGTTCTGAGCGACAGCGTCGCCCGAGCCCATCGCGACAAACGCGGCAGGCACGATCATGAGGCCCGCGAGGAACGACACGCCCAGGTCAAAGCAGCCAATGCGCGTGACGGACTGCGTCAGGGACGCCTTCTTCTCGAGATAGCTGCCGTAGGTGATCATGATGCCCATAGCGAGCGACAGGCTGTAGAACATCTGCCCGAGCGCGCCGATGACCAGCTCAGGGGAGAACTTCGAGAGGTCGGGCATCAGGTAGTACGCCGCGCCGTCGAGCGCCCCGGGCAGCGTCAGCGTGAAGATGGCGATTGCGATGGCCATCACGATAAGCGCAGGCATCAAGATGAGGTTCGCCTTCTCGATGCCGCCCTTCACACCGCGCGCCACGATGATGAACGCCGCGGCCATGAAGATCAGCATGAAGATTGAGCTGTCGACGCCGTCGGTGATAAAGCTCGAGAAGAACGTGCCGCCATCCGCCATAGCCGCAGGTCCAGCTGCAATATAGGCGAAGGCATACTTCGTCACCCAGCCGCCGATGATGCAGTAATACGGCACGATGATGAAGGGCACGACCGACGCCAGCACGCCGATGAACATGAACTTCTTTCCAAAATGGCGGAACGCGCCGATGGCCGAGAGGCCCGTCTTACGGCCGATCGCCGTCTCAAGCAGCAAAAGCGACACGCCGAACGTGAACACCAGCACCAGGTAGGTGATGAGGAAGGTGCCGCCGCCGTATTTCGCCGCCAAATACGGGAAACGCCACATGTTTCCCAGGCCGACCGCCGAGGCGGCAGCGGCCAAGATGAACGCCCATTTGCCCGACCACGACGAGCGCGATCTGGTTTTCATTGATGCCATACTGTTCCCTTTTCCGATCAAGAGCGCAAGCAAAAGCGTTGCGCAGGCTGAAGCCCTCCAATTCGCGTTATTTTACCTGAACGAAACGAACTCGCGCACGAGAGAAGGGTATTCGGCTGTCCCCCTTCGCCCATCTGCGGTATAGCAAATGCGAAAGAAGAGCCCGATAGGTCCCTCGAAAAATGACGGGGACTTGGCAAAGCGCGTTGCATATGGCTAACTTTTGCGCTATAAGTTAGCTGAATGCAACCTTAAAGGGCCATGTGCGCCCTTTTCGAGAAAGAACGACCATGGCAAAATCAAATACCCCCTACCTCGTCGTCGAGGGCCTTGCCAAGCACTACGGCGACGGGGAAGCCCGCATGCAGGTGCTCGACGGCATAACCACCACCGTGAACCGCGGCGAAATCTGCGTCATGCTCGGCCCCTCGGGCTCGGGCAAGTCGACCTTCCTGAATCTCATCGGCGGCCTCGAGGGCGCCGACGGTGGCACGATCTCGGTCGGTAACTGCGAGCTCACTGCGCTTTCGAGCAAGGACCTCGGCGAGTACCGCCGCCGCGAGCTCGGCTTCGTCTTCCAGTTCTACAACCTCGTGCCCGACCTCACCATCAAGGAAAACATCGAGGTCGCGGCGCACCTCTCGGCAAATCCCCTTCCCATGGAGGAACTACTGCGCTCGCTTGGCCTCTGGGAGCACCGCAACAAGTTCCCGCGCCAGGTCTCCGGCGGTCAGCAGCAGCGCTGCGCCATCGGCCGCGCGCTCGTGAAGAACCCTGGCCTTATCCTGTGCGACGAGCCCACGGGCGCGCTCGACTACAAGACTTCGAAAGAAGTGCTCGAGCTCATGGAGCACGTGAACCGGGAGTACGGCTGCACCGTCGTGATCGTGACGCACAACGCCGCCATCGCCCGCATGGCCGACCGCGTGCTGCGCCTGCGCGACGGGCGCTTAGCCGAAGACGAGGTCAACGACTCGCCTGTGTCCGCCTCTAAGCTCGATTGGTAGGCGCGCGATGACTCCTCTGGCCAGACGGCTCCCCCGCGAACTCAAGCACAACATCGGCAAGTACCTGGGAATCTTTTTGCTCATGTGCGGCGCAATCGCCCTCACGTCGGGCTTCCTGCTCGCCGCGCACTCCATCGGCTGCCTCATCGACAATATGCGCGACGAGTACACGATCGAGGACGGCCGCGTGATAACGGCGTTCGAGGCGACCGACGCCCAGCTCGAAGCGGCCGAGGACGCGGCCGAAAGCGTTGGCGGCGCTGTGTTCTACAAGAACTTCTCCATAGACGCCGACATAAAGAAGCCTACCGGCGACGATAGCACGAAGCGCACTCTGCGCACCTACGAGCACCGCACCGAAGTCGATATCGCGTCCTACTGCGAAGGTACCGAGCCCCAAGAAGACGATGAGGTGGCCGTCGACCGCGTTTTCGCCAAGAACAACGAGCTCGCCGTCGGAGATACCGTCGAGCTCAGCGGCTGCGCCTACACCATCTGCGGCATCATGACGCAACCTGACAGCCAAGCCCTCTTTCCCAACAACTCCGATTTCACGGTAAATACCATCACCTATGGCGTGGCCGAGGTCACCGACGCCGGCTTTACCGCCCTCGAGGACGCCGGCGGCGCGCCCACCTACACCTACTCGTTCGTCTTCAACGACCGAGACCTCTCCGTCGCCGACCGCACCGATGCCGAGGAGGACATAGTCAAGGCCTTAACGGACGCCGACGCGCGCGTGGATGATCTTATCGATGCCGACTCCAACCAGGGCATCGGCTACGCTCGCGACGACGTGGACGGCGACTCCGCCATGTGGACGACGCTGCTTGACATCATCATCGTGATCATGGCCTTCGTCTTCGTGGTGCTCACCAACGCCACCATCGAGGAGGAGAGCACCATCATCGGCACACTCCTTGCCAGCGGCTACCGCAAACGCGAGATAGTCCTTCACTACCTTGCACTACCCGCTATCGTGGGAATTCTTGCAGCGGGCCTGGGATGCGCGCTCGGCGTTGCCTTCTTCACCGAGCCCATGCGCAACCTCTATTACGGCTCCTACAGCCTGCCGCCTTTCCACGTGTATTGGAGCTGGGAGATTTTCGTCAAATGCGCCGTGGTGCCCGCAGCTGCGCTCATCCTCATCACGCTCGTGGGGCTTCTCCGCAAGATGGGCAAGACGCCCTTGCAGTTCCTTCGCCACGAGGCCAGCGGCAAGTCCGGGACCAAGCGCGGGCTGCGATTACCTGAGCGCATGGGCTTCGTCGCGCGCTTCCGCCTGCGCATCTTCCTGCGCAATCTCGGCAACTTCGCCACACTCTTCGTAGGCGTCGCCTTCGCCTCGCTGCTTTTGCTCTTCGGCCTGGCGATTCTCCCCACGATGACGCACTACGCCGACAACCTCGAAACGAGCCTCGTCGCCGAGCACCAATACACCCTCAAGGCTCCGCTCGAGCTTGCGGGCAGCGATGAGGAGCGCGGGCAATGGGCAGCGCTCGAGCGACTGCAATCCATCGATGGTGCGGTCCTTTCCGCCGCCGAGGATGCGGAAGACGAGCTCGGAGACGCAGCCGACGCGGCTCAGGCGGCGGCCGCTGCCCTCGCAGCCTCGCCAAGCGCCGAGGCCATGCAAGCGGCGAGCAACGCGCTCGAGGAGGTCGAGGCAAAGAAGGACGTTCTCTACGCGCGCCTCGACGAGCTCGCAGCCGCCCTCGGTTGCAATCGCGACGAGGCGATCGACCTTATCGACGACGCTTCCCAGATCGACGCCGACAGCGACGACATCCATCCCGTGAACACAGTCGACAACGGCGCGGACACGATCGCCCAGGCCGAGAAATTCGCCGTCTACCAACTGCAATACGACCGCGGCGAGGGCAACGGTACGGAGACCGTGTCAGTCTTTGGCATCTCGTCCGACTCGCGCTACTGGAAAGACCTGAACGTCGGCGACGGACGCGTCGCCTTCGGCGGCGGACTTCTTGACAAGTTCGGCTGGAAAGAAGGGCAAAAGGTCGAGCTCCACGATAAGTTCGAGGACAAGGACTACTCCCTCGAGCACGCGGACGAGGACTGCACCTGGGGCTCGAAGTCCGACATGAACGTCTACCTGAGCATCGAGGACTTCAACAAGCTCTTCGGCAACGACACTGCCTACTTCAACGGCTACGTGAGCGACGAGACGCTCGACCTCGACGCGCGCTACTTCGCTGGCGACACCACGCCCGACGACATGCGCGCCGTCGGCGACCAGTTCATCGGCATGATGAGCAGCCTGATCGGCCTGATGGTCGGGCTCGCCGTATTCATCTTCCTGCTGTTCATGTACCTGCTGACCAAGGCCGTGATCGACCGCAGCGCCCGCTCGATCAGCTACATGAAGGTCTTCGGCTACCGCGATGGCGAGATCTCGCATCTCTACATCCGCTCTATCACGCTGTGCGTCGTCGCTTCGCTCCTGCTAAGCCTGCCGGTGATCATCGGTTCGCTCACCGCGATCTTCCGCGCAATGCTGCTCGCCTACAACGGCAACATCGAAATCTACGTGCCGTGGTCGGCCATGGCTGGGTGTGCGGGCATCGGGTTCGCAACCTACCTCGTCGTGGCGCTTCTGCACGTGCGATCCATCAAGCGCGTCAGCCTCTCCGAGGCCTTAAAGGTGCAAGAATAGAAAACCATGTGCGAGGGGCGTCTTCCTCAAAGGAGGCGCCCCCGCGCATGGGTCGTTTTCAGGGGAAGGCGACCCTACAACCGCCAGGCCGCCGCCTCCTTCTGCAGCTCAACCATATGAGCGAACTCGCCGCCCGCCGCCTTGAGCTCGGCGGGCGTTCCCTGCTCGGCGACCACGCCATCCCTCAGGACCACGATCTTGTCCGCATTCTCGACCGTGCGCATGCGGTGCGCGATCACAATGACGGTCTTGCCCGCGAGCAGGCGGGAAAGCGCCTCCTGCACCACGGTCTCGTTCTCGACGTCCAGACTCGCCGTGGCCTCGTCCAAAAGGACAATGGGAGCGTCCTTGAGCAGCGCACGAGCAATGGAGATGCGCTGGCGCTCGCCGCCGGAGAGCTTGGAACCGTTCTCGCCGATCATGGTGTCGTAGCCCTGCGGCATACGGCTCACGAACTCATCGCAGTTGGCGGCATGTGCGGCGGCCAAGACCTCCTCGTCGGTGGCATCGCGACGGCCGAGGCGGATGTTGCCCATCACTGTGTCGTCAAAGAGTAGCACGTCTTGGAAGACGATCGCGTAATCGCGCAGCAGCGCCTCGGGGTCCACGCTCGCAACATCAACGCCGCCCACGGTGACCTTGCCGGAGGTGGCGTCCCAGAAACGCGCCGCCAGGCGACTCACCGTCGACTTGCCCGAACCGGACGGGCCGACGAGTGCGGTGACCTCGCCCTCCTTTGCGGTGAAGCTCACGTCGGTCAAGACCTTCTCGCCGGCGCGCCCGTCTTCGCCCGCGCCGTAGCCGAACGCCACGTGGTCGAACACCACGTCGTGGCCCTCAGGCTCGAACTTCTCGCCGCCCTGCGCCACGGGCTCCTCCATGATGGAGCGCATGCGCTTGGCCGACGACTCGGCGGCAAACAGCTCGGACATTAACATTAACGCCTGGTCAAAGGGCG
>OGDF01000851.1_pt1 | contig 46994 bp, 66 predicted proteins | sample 1570141 | NCBI WGS metagenome assembly OGDF01 (sample SAMEA4370581, study PRJEB24528) | human gut metagenome
TGATGTATTTCAACTGATTCAATCGACCAGCATACCCCCACCCAGCGAACATAACGAATGGCAAAGAAGTGGTTCGTCAGGTAGTCATCCATCACGACGCTGATTGTATTGTTCAGCGAGACATCTGTGTTAATCTTCCCGCCGTTATCATATCGACGAGCATTTTTAATGACATCCCCATAGTAGACATGCTCGGTTACTTGTTCTCGATGCACACCGGGTGCTGTCTGAACTGCTTCTGCAAACCCGAGTTCCCCACAAAACTTTGCCATTTTGATTTTCTCCTTTACGCTTCCGTCTTGGACGAGAGGGTCCCCAGAACGGCAGTCGTGGCGGTAGAAGTATCGGTTTTCACATAAGTGACGACAACTTCATTGCTCACGACATTCATAGAGACCGGCTTGTAAATGACATCCTGAATGCTGATGAAGCTCCCCTTGAAAAAGAGGTTCTTCAGCATCGGAGCGCTCATATAATGTTTATGCTCATCGTCACAGTACGCATAGCCATCAGTGCCGTTCCCGTAAACAAAAGTGCCGATGACATTCTTGTCTTCAGCACGCGCAAACACCTTGTCCATTCAGTACCTCCTTACGCGACAACCAGCGAGTAAACGATGGCAGAGTACGGCTTCGTCAGTGCGCCAGAGCAGCGGGTCTCCATCAGGAACTTCTGCTGATTGTAGTCGATGTCAAAGTCGTCGAACATATTCACACTGCCGCCCTTGTCCGCACCAACGTTGTAGTCGTTCATGTTTGTCAAAATAGCCAGCATATCGTTGCCGTCCTTCGCTTTAACGCCCTCCATCACCGGAACAGTGACGATTTCCTTCACGCGGAGCTTCTTGCAGAGCTGATTGACATCTTCATAAATGTCGCGACCAGTCGTGTCGGTCAGAAGCAGGCAGGTGGTGAGCATATCTTCCGTGGTGTACAGCGTGGGGTTGCCCGAACCCTTGTATTCCTTCCGAGAGCGAATGACCGCCTTAATAAACGCCTTAGCCTTATCATCATCCGTTGCGTTAGAAGTAACATTAACCGCCTTCTGAATGGTGAACAGCGCTTCATCCTTTGCAACGGGGCGAATGTTCTGTTCGTTAATCTTGTCATCATCGGAAGTCGAACGACCATCGCCAAGCAGATATGCACGCGCCAGTTCCTCATCCAGCATCATTCGCATTTCCGTCTTCAGCCAGCTGACAACGTTAAAGTCAGTAATATCATCCCAGTCGTCCTTGTCAATCTTCTGCTTCTTGTAAACGGTCGTGGGGGTCGTCGTTCGCTTAAGCAAACTGAAGACTTCGTCCTTCTTCAGGTTACCCTTGATGTAACCTTTCGCACGCGCTTGGTCTTCCGTGATGTTCGCGAACATGCTCTTAATTCGGCTGAACGGGCTGTGATGAACACCGCTCATAACCTTGCCCACCCAGCCAGTGTCGCGCTTGATAAATTCGGGCGTTTCGTTCAGATTGTGGGCTTCCGGGAACAGATACTCGATGTTCTCGATGCCGTATTCGTCCGCGTGCTGAAGGTAACTTTCCTTCATCGTGCCGAATCGCTTCGTGTCCTTGATGATGGCGTTCATTGCGTCGTGAGAAAGCGTGCCACCATTCGTTTCATCCGTGGTCTGGTCGAAGACATTGTGCTTCACCGTGTTTTCCTCCTTGTTGTTCGTATCCTTATTTTCGTCATCCTCGCCATCCGCTTTTCCTTCGTTCATTGCTTTGGCAAGCATGAAATAGAAAACCTTTTTCTGTTTCTCAGTCAGCGAATTAAACACATCGCCGACGGTTTCGTCGTCGTCCTTAGTATCGTCAGGCTGTTTTTCAGCCGATTCGGTCTGGGTGTCGCTGTGGCTCAGCGAGGTAAGCGGTTCGCCCATATAAATCCGGATGCCGTCTTCTTCCTCATCGTCGCTATGTGCGAAAACATCCTCGATATATGCCTTGGGGTTAGCCCCGGCAAGGACAAGACTGACTTCACGAATGTTGCCATGAAGAACGTTGCTGCCCTGTTCCTTCAGCTGATTGGCGAAGATGGAAAGCGAGCTAACATCGCCGTGTTCCACCAACTCCTTTGCCGTATTGCCGGATTCAGTGCCATTGAAGCGACCATACGCATATACACCCTCCGGACGGTTTTCCAGCAGTGCCTGCCCCAGAACGCAGTCTGGGTTATCGTGCTGATGATTCCAGACCAGAGGGACGATTGCCCCATTGTTGCCCTGAAAAGCGTTTTGCAGGATGACGCGACCGTCAGAACATTTCACATTGTTCCGTGTCGCCCATCCTGCAAAATCGTAATTACTCGTATCCATTTTGATTTTCTCCTTCAGTCGGCTGGAATGCAGGAACGGTGTCTTGTTCCTCATTCGAGCCTTTAATGTTTGAATTCTTCAGTTTGTCGGCATTCGGGTCGTCAGCAGGTTTCCAGCCGATAATTTGCCGGATTTCATTTGCCGTTGCGATCTCATTGCGTGTCAGCTTATCCGAAATTTCAGCAATTTGTGTGACCGGCGTCAACTTGAACGTATTGCGGAAGTACATTAGTCGTTGACCTTGCGAGATGGCGGTTTTCGTAAGAAAAGTACGCTGCATTGCCTCAACAATGGCAGTCAGAATCGGCTCGACCGTTCGATTGTAGTAATTCAGCATAACTTTTTCGTCCGCTGTTCCATCCATGATGCTCTGTGTCATGTTGAGCTGACTATATAGCATGTTCGTCAGATAGTCGATTTGCTCCAGCATGTTATTTTCAATAGGTCGATTCAACTGCGTAATCTTTTCGGTCTGGTCGAGCCATGCGACACCGTACTTGGAATTACAGAGTTGTGCTTCCAAATCAGCTTTTCGCTTTTCAGCCTGCTCACGCCGGATGGTATCGCGAGTAGAATAGGGGAGATGAATAATCATATCCAGTTTCCCAGAACTGGTCTGCTCATCAATAGCATCGAGCATATTCAGTTTCCTAATCAATCGCTGAGCAATTGCATTGGGTTCATTCATCACTGCATAGAATGGATTCTCAACAACGGCGACATATGATTTCGGCAGAACGATTTCTTCCTGCTGACCGGTTTCCTCATTGTAGAGCTTTACGCGCACATGTTTGGGGTACCACTCTACAATTTTTCCGACCCGCATCGAGTTGATAGAATAAGTTGATACATGTTCAGCATCGAGTCTCTCGTTCACCTCGGTGGGGACAATAGCGATACAACCCTCGTCAAGCATGGAGGCCGCAATGTCGAGACGAAAAGAAAATCCGGTCTGGTCAATGTTGGCACTCTGTGTCAAACACTGATTCAGACCAGATTTCACCGTGTCGAGAAATCTCCCGTTGCTATCTACTTTTACATGCTGAATCGAGATTGCTGCTACGTCCATCGCAATCCGGTTGTTAATCGAGGTTACAATGGAACGCTCTACACCTCGCGTGAAACCATGCCAATCTGGTCGGTAACTGCTCCCGTAGCCTAAATCAACATAGGTCGGTGAGCGATTTCGGAACACGTCCCAAGCGTGTTTCAGATTATCTAAGACTCCCATTTTGAATTCTCCTTAGTCCGCGTCATACGTTTCGCAATAGCTTGCTTCTCGATTCGCGGTTTTCTGATAGGTATCAATGTAAAACGCGTGCTTATCCCCGTCATAGGTAATTTCGTAATATGGGGAATTTGGAACCGGTGTCGAGGCAAGCGCCTTATTATTCTGCAGTGCTTTAGAGAGCCAGACAATGTAGACGTCATCTGGAGTAATCCGATTGCTCCCAAAACGTTCGTTCATGTCGTCAGAAACGCACTGTTTAACCAAATCAGTAAATTTGTTGTTATCCACCTTCACAGTTCCTTTCTCTCACGCCACGAAGAAGACGGAAACGCCATCCACACTGATGGAATGATACATAAAGTCGATAACTCGTCCAATATCACAATCAGACGCTTCGTATTTCTGAACTTTGAACAATTCGGTCTCAGCAAAGTATTCGATTTCATACATATTGTCGGATTCAGAAGAACGGCCAAACGCATGATAATCTCCCTTTGGACAATCCGGAAGTAGCGTAAATTTAACGTCTTTATGCAATGGCTCATTGGCGTTAATACGTTCTCGCCCATCTGTGGAAATATATGACTTAGCAATTTTAACGAATGTATCAAGGGGCATAAATATTTACCCGCCTTCTAAAATGTTGTTCGTTGTAAAACACAAAAGATATTAATCAGTACATGTCTTCTTTTCGTTCCAGCTTCATACTCTTACTTGGTTCGATTAAAATCAAAGGATAATCATAGTATCCGCCAGCCCAATCTTCGGCATCGACGAAAGCATCATATTTTTCATTTGAGTATTTCTTGCTAATTTCATCCATATGAGCATTCATCGTATTCTCGAAGAAATTAGCAACTGCAGAAGATGCTTTATGCACATAGGCGGCCGCTTCCTTCTGAGCTTTTGGTCGCTTTCCAAATCCCAAGTTATCCGCGTAATCTGAGTATTTTCGGACATAATCGTACATTTCTCGCATTGCTGCATCGCCATAAGCGTCGATTAAATCTTTAGCCACTTTTTCGCCACTCGCAACTCGGATGTCCTTTTTTGCGCTGTATATAAACGAAGATACTGGTTCGTCCGTTATAACACGACGAATACCTTCGTCATACTCTTCTTCGTATCGGCGTTCGTCTTCTGTAGTCAAGGAAACACGCTTGTTCCGGGAATCGAGTGCCTCGTTAGAATTAGCATACCTACTGATGCGACTTCCCTTTTTAATAACGTCTGTGTCCGCATCAATGTTAGAAATTCCTGCACGTCGGCGACCTTCATTGCGCCACGACTCCGCATCGGACGGACCGATTTTAGAAAGAGCCTCTCCATAACGTTTCTTCCCCGCAGGTGTTAGCGTGCCGTCTGGATTCTGGTATCGTCGAATTCCCCAACGCATACCGCGAATCCCCCAGTGATAAAATTCGCTCAAGGTTCATCACCTACCGAAATCACGACGGTCCCCTGTCCGAAGCAGGGCAGCATTAGAATTTCATCATGCTCTTGAATGAGCGTACACATAAAGAGTGTTCCGGTGTAATGCGGATTATACGCAAGAATTACCCGATGACTGCCGATAGACGGTAAATCTACTGTAGCGATTTCATCCGCTGATACGAATAGACGTAAATTTGTTTTTTGCGTTGGTCTGTTGTTTAGATATTCAGCAACTTTCTGCTGAATTTTCTTTTTATAATCATTCATGATACATTACCTCAATCAAACGACTCCCGGTGATGTTTGTATGCCACATAAGCATCCAAAAGGGCAGAAATGGCATCAATCTTCTGGTCGTGGCGTTGTTTATAGAGCTTTCGGTTTCCGTTCGTATCGGTCAATACAACACAGTTTCCCATGGTGAACTTGATGATTTCCTCGTCAAAGTAAAGCAATTGAGATTCGGCCATCTTCTTTAGTTCGCCAAGCGGAACGGATTCAGTTCTTGAACCCTGCTGGACGGACTCGTTTCCATAAGACCCAAAGTCCATTTCCCATTGGGCGACGAACTCTTTTGCATTCCAAGGGTCGTAGCCAAACGCGCGAATGTCATAGTGTTTTTCGTTGATGAACTGAAAGAGGTCAGCATATACCTTCAGCAAGTCAAGCACAGTGCCATCCATAACAACCATCGTTCCTTCGCGGATGAACAGGTCATATTTTTCACGCAAACTTCTTGGAAGCTGCTGATATGTTAGTTCCGATATATAACTTCGATTCTTGATGCCGAAACATCCATTATTTAACGGAAATAGAAATGTGAACGAGCAGAAGTCGTCACCTCTTGACAGGTCAGCACCCATTGCGCATTGCATTTTCCAGTATTCACGTTTTCGCTGAGGGAGGGTCTCTTCGTAGGTGAAGAAATAAGTGTAGCCTTCCATCGGAATCCCGAATCGTTTTGCAAGGATATCATTTCTCGCTGACGGCACATTCTCTGCACGCTCGACATCTCGCTGATATGCTTCGTAGCTGATGGTTTTACCGATATTCGGGTTCGCCTTTAACCACATGTTTGGGTCGGCAACTTCATCTACAGAGTCCAACGCATACCACCAAATGGAGACATTCGGAGCAAAGAAATCACCTTTTAAGATTTTCTTGAGTTCCATTTTGACGTCATCGCCGCACCCGTTTCGGACGGTGCCTTCGGAACTCACAGCAAGGATAATGTAGTCGTCGACTTTGGAAGCACCCTGCTCAATCGCGCCGATGGGGTCTTCTCGCATGTCGCCAGACAGCCATTCGTCAACAGAAGCAACAGCCGGTCGCATACCCTGTAATCTATCAATCGACATCGGTCGTACTTCCAGAAGAGAGTTTGTGAGAAAATTCTCTATACCTTTCTTCGTAGATGCCAGCTTCAGTCGCTTTGCTCGTGAACCGGTGGTATTTTGCAACGACCCTTCTGTCAAGAACTTAAACAGTGGGCCTCTGGCACGGGCGATTGCCGTTTTGTAGGGTGCCATCACTTCCTCGGCTTGCCGCATTGTCGGTGCTGTCGTCATTTGGTACGTCGTAGAAGTGTCAACATTCTCGATATAGGCGTGAACGCATGTTTCAAACAGAGATTTTGCAGCGCCACGCCCAACGATGAGAAAGAGCTTGTTAATGAGTCGCTTCTTCCGTCGCTTCCGTATATAATGTCCGCCGTAATCATCCGGGACGAATTCTGTAATTTCCTCAAATGTGAACCAGCACAACAGCACTTCTGCCCATAGCTTAAAAGTATCGAGCAAATGCAGATCCGAGCCGTCCACCAACGTCATCTCATTTTCGCAGAAAGCAATAAATCCCTCAACCGGCGCGGGGTCGTAGTATACACCGGGATTCGCGATGAGCGCATCAATTCGATTCATCTCCATCGAGATGTTTTGGTTTACTGGAATTTCCCCTCGCAGTACGGCATCACGAAACATGCCGTAATACTTTGGTACTGCGGTGTTCGACAATGCCATATATTAAACCTCTTATCTGAATAGCTATTCAGTTGGCGCATTCCGCTGATTGCGGTTTCGACGCCCGCTGCTTTGATTTCCGCTATCGCCCCCGCCAGTGCTATTTCCAGATGCAGAATTGGAACTCGACGAAGAGTTGCTGCTATTCGCATCGGAAGAAGTCGAGGAGCTGTTGTTTGCAGAATTCTGCCGGTTATTATTATTGGAATTATTTCCCGGCTTATCTTTAGGATTAAGATTTGCGAACAAATTATCGAACCGCTTTCTAATGGGTCCTTGCACGAGCGCATCTACCGCAGCATCGCCACTCTTAGCAAGTAGTTTTTTTACCAATTTTCTTCCGACACCTGTATTAGCTTTGGCACGCTCATTCATCAGGTCTCGATAACGCTTCTCCATTTGTAGGCGGTTGACGACGGTTTTAAGCTCTTCATCGGTCATGGTTTCAGGATTTTTCATCTTGTGGCGTTCAGATACCTTCTCGGCAACAGAAGATACACCTTTTTTTACCTTTTTGGATACAACAGAAAATAATTTTTTTGCTTTGATGGTTACAGTTTTTACAGCACTGTTATTGTTGTTTCCTTTACCCTTCCCGTATCTCTGTTTTCCAAGTGGTGTCAGACTGCCATCTCTATTTTGATATAGCCGCACACCCCAATGCATACCGGGCTTGCCGTAATGGACAATCACATGTTTGGATTCATCCATATTATCCCTCCCTTCTGTAAAAATGAGTACAAAAAAAAGACGAGTGCAATACTTGCCTCATCGACGTTCGTCAAGAATTCTTCTCCAAAACCGCGCTCTCGGAATTAACTTGTAATCTCCATTCGTATTCCCGCAATGTACGTTCGAGACTCTCTGTAACAACAGAAGAGGCACTTGGGTCAAATACCATTTTGACTCTTAGGTAAACGTAGCTTCTGATAGAAGATAGTTGTATCGAGGAATTTCCGATAAATTGTTCCCATGTCTCTGTGGAACCGCTGATTTGAAATCCGTTTGTGGGTCCGATGCCTAATTGATGCAGAATCATGAAAGTAGAGTTGATATGAATGATGATGTCTGTATCAAAGGCTTCGTTCTGGATGCCAAGAAGTTTCTTGATGGTATCAAGAATGCTGTTATCATTCATCGTAAGTCTCCAACTGATGCTTAAGAGGTTTCCCACAGCTCTTATTGCCTTCAGCGCACTTCCCTCTGATGCAGGATGGTCCAGCATCTTCAAATAGTACGGGGCACTCGCTCTTGCAGAGTGTCCACATAATTGTTGCCAGTGCTCTGATTTCCCACTGGGCTCGACGGCACATTCTCAGCTCGAAGAAATGACGAAGCTCACGAGCATTCATGGTGACGAGCATAGAAGTTTCGCAAGCATTTGGAAGGACAAATCTTGCATCTTCGTTAGCCTTCTCACCAGAACCCAGTTTCTCAGTCCATTCCCGATACCATTTGTTCATCTGCTCCATCTGGGCGCGGTACTCGGCAATGGCATCCTCCCCAAGTTTTTCAATAGCCGGGGGAATGACGTAGTTAAACCCCTTGTCGTAATTCACATATCGCTGACTCCGTACACTGAAACTTGCCATGCGATGCCGTGTAATTTGCGCAAGAAGTGCCCGTGAAACCCCACTGATGGCGAACGTAAAGGAAACGTGCTCCAATACGGATTCGTGACCGGAATTGATAATCCGGCGAATCATCGCAGAGTTGTCTTTATCAAACACTCCTTGAATCATGTCATCAAGGTCTGCATCGGAGTAACACATTTTTCCGCCAAGGGCAACGGCAGCATCACGTAAGGGCGTGTACTGAACAAGCCTGACATTCATTGCTGTCTCGTGCATTAGTTATCGCCTCCATCATTTCAGCCATGGGCACATATCGTTTGGTTTTCGTTCGGCAAAGGGGAGTACCAGCAAATCAGCATCCCCATAGTGAATAGCCTTGTGAGTTTCGCTCGATACACAAATGACGTTCTCTTCATCAAATAGTCGACTGCTTTGGTGCAAAATATCATTGACACAAATCGGTTCGATGTGGTGGATAGTTGCTCTGGTATTTATCTCATAGCCGTCTACGCCCATATCGCACCCGTTGTCCCGTATGATAATCTTATCCCGAAAACGTCGCCATTCCTGAGACGTGTAGAAGATTTGGTTCAAATATCTATTGTGCCCGAACGTCTCTGCACCGACTATCCCACCAAGTTTCAAATACTCGAAGCGTTCTTTATAGTCCGGAATCTGAATCAGCTCCGAATAGCATCGTATGTGTCCCATAGCTCTTAGTAAATTTCGTCATCAGAATCGTTTCGACCAGAATATCTATTCATAGCCTCCAGCGCCTTCTGATACAGTTCGGCAGTGTTGGAAGCATCCTGAAGATTCCGAATTTTCGCATCCATCAGTTCCAGCTGCTTCTTGAGTAACTGCTGTTCCGCCTTTTCTCTTGTCGTTCCCAGCTTAAGATAGTGGCAAATCACCTGCGACGAAGCTGTACCTGCCCGCAATTGCTCTACAGCAAGGTTCACGGCAAGCTCAATCGCTTGATTCTCTCGCCCTTCCAGTGTCGCCGACGGTCTATCAACCGCCGGAACGCGAGTTTCTGTATTGTTTTCTATTGGTTTTAATCGCTTTCCCATTGGTTTCTCCCTGAACGTGGGCAGAAATCGGGCATGGAAGTGAACTTATGAGATACTTTTTCACATGCTGAAAGGAGAATCGGCATAAAGAACACTGAAAATATCTCATAAGCTCACCGCCATGCCCGAAATCCGCCCAATTTTGTTTCCAGAAAACTCTCCCCCGGAGAATTTTTGAAGAGGCGGGCGATGCAGGGAGGGGGTGTGTTTTTCGGAGACCCCCCTCCCGGTATCTTTTATTCATCACGGTAGACTTTTTTGTAGAAATCCCCGTAGTCATTCTTCAGAATGACGTTTATAGCACGAATAATTTCTTCGTCAACCTCTTCATCAGTCATTTGTGGCGTGAAAACTGTGATTCTGTCGATGTAGCCACAAGTATCGTAGCCGTGAGTCATGTCGTACATGTACCATTCGTTCGGGTGAGTGAACGGATTGTACGGATTATCGACCGTTGTAAGCGCTACATCGTAAGTTCCGCTCAATATTATTCCTCCTTTCCGCTGATAACATTCACAACCACCGAAACAGATACTCCAAGTGCATCGGCAATTTGTGCGGTTGTCTTCCCACTATTCTTCATCGAGCGAATCTTGGCTTTCTGAGCGCTGCTAAGTGGTTTGTATATTCTCGGTGTTGATCGAATGCGGATGTCCTCTTTATTCGAGTGCTGATATAACTCTGCAAAGAAGCTGTCATGCACCGCGCCTCGTTGAATCGCTTCCCATTCGCGGTCTGTTATTTCAACTGTCTTACGATGCGCGCCGAGACGAAGTCGTGCAGCTTTGAGAGCACGCTGCCCTAATTTTTTCTGTTCATCTTTGGGTAAACATGGATTATCAGCAAGAGCACCTTTGACGACTGTGGCCGCCGCTAATTGTGCTTGACGTTCAAGAGGCGCATTCATCTTTGCATCGGTGAGTTTGCGACGAAGAGACTTTACTTCGTCGTCGTATTCTTTTCTCACATTTGCATCGTAATCTATTTTACCAGCATTGAGGTAGGCTAATCGTGCTCTCCGCTCCATCTGTTTTAGAGCATTTGCATAAGAGGCGTATATCTCTTCGACTTTTGTCCCGGAAGATAGAACTCGTGCGTCGGATACTGTCTGCATTTGGGTTGTAGCCTGTTGATAATGCCGTTCTTTCCCTTTCTTATCAATATAAGTCCTGTCGTCTGTCTTGTAAATGAGGTCGCCAGTTTCAGGATCTATCGTTGGCGAACCTTTTCGCCTGCGAATTGTAGCCTCGGCACTTGCTCTCGAAATAAGGGTGGATGCACCTTCACTGTAGCGCCCATCTTCAGTATAATGTCCTTGATACTTCTTTTTTAATTCTGCGATTCTGTTGTCTCGATATGATCTATCATAATCTAACTTGTGCTTGCCAGCGTCGATTACTACCATGCTATGGCGTACAGCACGGGCAAGTTCTTTTTCATCTGCACCTTTCAAGGTCATATCCGTGATTAAGTTTGAAATCATGCCCATTTCTTTACCAGTATGGTTGATTTCTTTCACTACTTCATGATACTGACCATCTTCCCCTCTCACCTGCATGACCTTCTTGTACTTCATGTACTTCATGCCCGGACGTTCTGCATATTCGAGCTTTGGGTCGAAGTCCTTAAGCTCTGGGAGGGAATCTTTTGCGTGGATTTTCACTCGATTGTCTGCGGAGTTACACGGTATAACCAGAACGGTATCTCCATCGAAATCAGCACCGGACAATTTCTCAGCCGAATGGGGGCTAACACCGATAGCGTCTGCCGGATTCTTGCCAAGGATGCGGTTCCCATCTGGATGCTTCGTGTTATTCTTAGCTATAACAATCTCGAATTGCCCAGCATGTGGATAGCGGATGAGCGCAAGATTTTCCCCATCCTTAAAGTTTGGGGCGTAAACTTCTTTGTCGCTCAAACTTGGTACTGGAAGGATTACATTCCATCGCTGACGAGGCAAAGCAGCGCCTTTCAGTTCTGTGGAATCCGACGAACAAGAATCGGCAAATTCTTGAAGTAATGCTCGCTTAACCACAGGGCATTCCAATGCCATAATTTCATCAAATTCTTTTTGTTTCTGCTGTAGTGCAAGCCCAAGTTGCTCTTCTATCAGCTTTTTTGGCTGCTTACTAAGAAATTGCGAGCTCAGGCTGTCTTCCCACACGCCCCAGTCGCCCTCGACGCGGGTTTTATTGACCAGATTGAGATGTTGTTTTCCATCATCTCCGGTATAATAAGATTGTCCGCCATCTTCGCGAAGGTTTGCACCAAAGGGATTAGTTGGGTCGTCTTTCTTTATATCTTTTAGGACTTCCAGTTTGGGAACATTTTTCGATTTGTTTGTGTTAAAAACAGCATCAATTCCATCCGGTAAATCGTCACTATAAATGCACATGCCTTTGATGTACTTTTCATTGTCAACAAGAATGCGCACCTGAGCATAATTTGAATTTCCGAGGTTCAAATCCCGAAGTCCTCTGCGAATTTCCAAAACGCCGTCTTTAGCCTTACCCCCCTCCTCGGCGTATCGGATTGCTAAACGGTCTGAGCTCATGGAAGCTGGGTATTCAAATGGTTTTGTGATGAACTCATTTCCGTTCTCGTCTTCTCTAACCCTAACAATATCGAGTGGTCTTATGGAAGAAGGGTCGTCATATTTTCGTTTCGGATCGTAGTCGTCAGGACGACATACCATCATCATAGTAGTAGAATGCGTGCTATCAACGCCTCCTTGAGGGACTCGCCGACCGTCGATAACATACCCTTCCAATTTCAAACGTTTTATGGCTTCGTCCAATTTAGCCCTCGATATGCCCAAATATATCTCTGTGCCAGCGCCGACATCGACCATTCCCTTTTCATCGACTTGCTTCTTGATGTATTCGGCGACAACTTTAGCTTTATCAGAACGGGCTGCCGCGTCAGCGTTCAGATAAGAATCGACCGTAGAGGGGGCAACACCCATCAGTTTCGCTATTTCAGAACGAGTTTTCCCATCAGCCTTTAGCGCCATCGCACGGTCTACAAGACGAGAGCGGTTGTCATTGATTGAGATTTTATACAAAGACCGCAGTTCGGTGGTACTCTTGCATCCGACTGCTTTCGCAATGTCTTTTTCACCCATGCCGCTTTTCTTCAGCTCTTGAACGCGCTCTGCGAAATTGATGCTATGTTGATTCGGGACTTCGCCTGAACCCTTCGGGTAGCGACCAGAGCCCGGTCCGGGAGCACCGTCATCAACACTCCGTCCGTAGTGCATCAAAATATCATTCTTAACACGGTTCATATCATCTACTCTCCTTTATTCCATCAACGATTTCAGAGGCGTGGGTGATTTTTTCCATCACAAGAACAATGTCATCTACTTTAGGTAGTTCGACAGTAACGTCGTTGGACTGGTAAAGGCGCAACTCAACATGTGTCTCTTCAGGGTCAATATCGTATTCCAAGCAGAACAGCGCTGCATAAATTAGAAGCTGCTCCATGTGAGCCTGCGTAATGCCGGTCTTCAGATCATGGATGCGCAACTTTGAGCCATCAAAAGCAATAGCATCTGCTGTCCCATAGCACGATGCTGAGTAGACCAGCGTCACTTCTGGTGTCATATCGTACTGAATTGCATCATTAACGTAGGAAGCAAAGTTCTGAAAATATTGGTCAACATTAAACGCGCACTCTGGAACATCATTTGAGAGAATATGATGAAGAAGTAAATGTTTATCCGTTTTGTTGACCCGGATTCTATGCTTAATCAGAGATGCGGCGAGTTCGTGAATCAGAGTTCCTATCCGCTGACTGTAGCTGCTAATGTAGGCGCGCTGAATATCTTCGTCAGAATAGTTCAGCCAGTAGTATTTACTCGCGCTCAACAAAGCATGAGTGCCTGCCAATTTTGAATGTTCGTTGTAAGTCATCAAATACACTCTCCTTATTTTCTGGAAATATAAAGTTGGCATAGGACATTTCGTTAAGCAAGTTCACATAGTAATCTTGATTTGGCTGATGTCGAGCATTACTGGAACGCTTCAATTCGAGAAGAGCCCACTTGTCACGATACAGCACCAAAATATCAGGAAATCCTTGCTTGTAATTTGCATCCATCTTGCAAACGATACATCCGGGAAAGCGAGATTGCAGTTCGCGAATGATAGTTGCTTGGAAATCGCGCTCAAGTAATGCCATAACAACATTTCCTTTGCATAAAAATAAAGAGAATGCGATTTTTACACATTCTCTTTCTCCTCATAAGAGGACTTGCGATTTTCGACTTGAAAAAAGAAGAGTAGCTGTAAAATACAGCTACTCTTTACGGTGTAATGCTTCTATTTCATTCATTAAGAATCCATGTCTTATCTGCTTTCTTAAGAATTCCACTTCCGCCAGAAATCTCTAAAACATCCCCGTCATGTAGGCTGAATATCACGGGAGTTCCCATCGGAATATACTCTGCAGATGTAATTTCTTCATCAGTATTGGGATTTGTAACATGCAGTTTGCAGTAGCTGTTTCCGCTCATGTATTCAACTTCTGTCGGGATAAACTCGTAAATACCTCCCGCTATCATGTCTCCTACGACGTACTTCCCTCTACCGATAGTCGAGTCAGTCCCGGAAACACGAAGGTCGATTTCAAGATTCACGCGGTCGCGCAATTCCACTAATTCGTCAAGTGTCATAGCACTCAAATCAACTGACGGGCTCTCGGCAACAATGGGGACGGACGCCAATCCAATGGCAAGAACGAGAGACAACATCTTCTTCATACTTATTACCTCCTTTAATCCTCACGAATATCTATTAAAATACTCATTCCATTCGTCATTAACAGATTCGGGAGTGGGAAAATTGTAATCACCGTTTACTACTTCCTCTGCTGAAACTGTAAAATGACAGTGCGGACATTCCCAATAATCGTAGAATTTTGACTTTCGCTTAGGGTTCATCTGTATGTATTTCAATTCTGCTCCAGTCTGGCATTCGGCACAAAATTGTTTCCCGGTCTTTCTATACAACCTCTTATGTGCTTCCGAATTGAAATCGACAGATTCGTGATACTCCCCAAACCTATCTACATACACATGCACTGGTCGCCCCAAGTCATCCGTGGTATCATACTCTTCTTCCTCCTGCTCCTCCCGAAAATCGCAGATGTCGTTCGGGTCATAAACGGGTGCATCTTCGTCAGGATAATACTTGCCGTAGTCATCGAAAAAATCTTTACCGTCCATTGAAAACTCCTCCTCTCGTGCCCATTGAAACCGACTGTCAGTATACCACGAAGAGGGCTCTTTTTCAATGTTCTTTCTGGGAAAAATTGAATTTCTGAGTCCGTGCCCACTTGCCCACTTTTTTTTCTCTATTCTATATAATTTCTATATTATTTTATCGCAATTAAATAGAAATAAAAGTGGGAAAGTGGGCAGAAAACCTGCAAACCCAGTAAAATCAAGGCTTTGCGGCTGCCCACTTTTATTTTCAAAAGTGGGCACAAAGTGGGCAAGTGGGCAAAAAATAAGCTATAGCTTGCCATTTTCGCTCAAAATATCATGGCAGTTTGGCTACTTTTACCCTCAGAAAAAGTCCTGCCCACTTTCATCGCATTCAAAAGTGGGCAGAACTTTATTCATTTTCCAGATTGCTCTTCTCGTTTTCGTCGTTTCTCAGGTTCAGCAGCACCTGCAAGAACCACTGCAATCAATGGGAGAATCAACAGCCGTGCCCAAGCATATGCAGCAACAACTGTACGCAGTGCAACCGCCTCGACAAACAGGGAAGCGATAAGCAGAACAATCGGACAGAAAGACAGAAAAAGAATTCCCTTAATGCCAGCGCGCATCTTAATACTCACCTTCTTTCCGATTCAGGCTGTCTGTTGTGCTAAACCCATTAGGATATCTATTCTTCAACTTTTCAATGTTCATCTTAGTCACCTCATTAAGATTATAGCCGATAGAGTGTGTCAACAATGTCAAGTACCACATCACATCGCCGAGTTCAAGGGCAACCTTCCTCGTATCAAGGGGATGCCCCTGAAAGATACTCTTCTTCAAAATATCAACCACTTCGCCAACCTCGCCGGACAGCCCAAGCGCACCTTCAAGCATCCATGCAACCTTATCAGAATCCGGATTTTCCTCGCAATCGTTGATGACATACTGCATCAGAAAAATCGTGCTCATCTTGTTTGCAGTTCGGAGAGCTTCCTCTTGGTATTCGGTCATGCAATCTACACTTTTCACTTTACGCATCTCCTTTTTAATCGCCTCATCGAATTCGCAGGTTGTCATATTCAGCATTCCTCCCACGGTGTATTTTTCAAGCGTTCTTCAGGCGGAACAAACAGCCAGCATCGCCATTCGATGCCGTAAGTCGAGAAATCTTTAATGCCAAGCATATGTGTTGTCCCACTCCAGATGTAAAAGAGGAAAGAATCATCAAGGTCTTCTGCATCTTTATTGAGAAGCACGCGAACATGTTGCACTCGCGGTATACCAGTACCCGGATTGCGAAGTTCAAGGCCTATGGTCATATCATTAGTCGGATATTGTTTTCTGTAGTCAGACATCATATTCTTCAAGACAGTGATGGAAAGAACATCTTGTGCTTTCTCCATCAACTTTCTGAGCTTGATGATGCGTTCGGGATACCCTGAAATATCCTTTATGCAGTCCCCGTTGACCCATTTAGGTTCAAGATACACTCGACGCACATCAACATTTGGAAAGTATGGGAACTCAATTTTCGGGCAGTAATTAGTTCTCATCTGAAACGTTTCTCCGCCATCACTTGAGACATGTCCCCGATTATCGAGGTCGTATACAAACGGCCCTATTTTTACCACCGACGGACACCTCTGATTGTAGAATAATGGATCCTTGGTACGAGCCTTATCATTCTGAATCCATTCCTCGTCACCAGTCAATTCTGAAAGAGGCTTGTAGTTTATTAATCTATAGAGAATTTTATCTGTAAGGAACGGGACATGACTGTCGAATCCAATTTCAATCAAATCGACGTAATGCATGTAGTCCTTAAATTCAGTCTCAGAAATGATACCACGGTCCTTCGCTAATTCTAATTCGGAGATTGCAAAATTCGCAAATCCAATTTTGAATTTTCCGACAAGTTCGGGTTTATGGTTGACCAGCATTACAATTCCTCCTCAAATATCATTCCCACTTAACAAATGCTCGTGCGTTAAACGTCTTTTTTTTCTCTATTGCATCTCCAATTGCTAAATCAATCGGGGAGCGACTTTTCAAATGGTAATACCACAAGTCAGTGAACGGTGTATTCATGCGGTCGATTCGTCCTGCCGCCTGAGCCATTACTTTGTAAGAGTAATTCTGCGAGTAGAATATCATCGTGTCAGTGCTCGTGCAGTTCCAACCTTCGCATCCAGCGGTATACTGCACCAAGTAAGCCCAACTTTCACACTCCTCTCTAATCGGCTCGTGTGCATGACCGTTCCATTCCGAAAATATCAATCCTGTATCTGTCAGTGATTTCTTCAATAGCTCCAACTCGAAATCGAAGTTGTAGAAGACAATGGCTTTCGGATGCTTTTTCAGAATATCAATGACCGCACGAACTCGTTCCGGAGCACTATTTACCAGCCTGCGCCATGTAAAACACAACTCAGCGGCATTCTGCAACGGAAGCCCATTTTCAAAGATGTTCTGACGATTTTTCGTTATGAATTTATACTTTTCTACATCATATGACACATAAATTGTCTCATGGTGCTGTTTCGTCTCCCTTCTGAACGGCATGTCGACAAGAATTTCACGTCGGAGTTCCTCAAGATGATTGGTTTCAACATAGCGGTCAACTTGCGGGAACTTTGCAAACCGCTTGAATATTACATGCTCACGCAGAAACTCAGACCGATTTTTGTAGAAACCATTCGCCACGAATACAGGGATGTAATCGAGCCATGTGTCACCGGGAGTTGCGGACAGCAATACCCAAGCATTCTTCTTTGTGATTTTAAGAAAATTTCGAGTCCATGCTCCACTGCCGATGACTCGTTGCTCATCAAATATAAAGAATGCTCCAGACACGTCTGCATACTTCCCGATGTTATTCCAGCTGTCGACAACCACTATGTTATGCCATTCATCACAAACACCCGGAGAGAGAAGGAACGGAATCATATCACCATCCCATTCCTTGCTGTCTCTTTTTCGGGCTGTCGTGATGATGTACAAATCTTGGTGGCTCTTTCGGTGTACTCCCGGAATATCAATAGACTCACCCTGAAAAAGGGAGTAGTAAGCCAAGGAAGTCCTCGACTTACCACTCCCGACGCCGCCACATAGGATGCAGCCGTTTTTCATTTTTGCTACAGCTTTTCGCTGATAGTCACGCAATCCTGCATCAGGCATGATTACACACCGCTCTTCGGCACCCCGAACACGACATTGAGACGTTTCTTCATGAGATTGGTAAACTCCTCATGCGTAAGTAGTCCATCATCGACAAAGCAACGATATTTAGCCAGCCAATAATACGGGAGAACAGGATAACCGTATGGCATATTCTTCAAACCTCCTCATCTTAGAAAGGCGCGTCCTCAGAAGTCATGCCATAGTTACCGCTGGCGTACCGCTGATCAAGTTCGTCAACGTTCAGTGTAACGTACATCGTCTTCAGATACGCTTTAATCTTTGCTTGTCCATTATCGTCCCAATAACGAGGGCGAATCGTCAGGTCGACGCTCGCAATATCGGCATGATCAAGCCTGCCGATAGTATCCTCATTAAGCAGCGTCCGCTGATTACCCTCGACGATGTAGACACACACCGGAAAGCTATCATTATTTCGATAACTGACGGCAACGGGAATATAATGCTTGGCTAACTCGTCGTCAGTTCGCGGAGGCAGAATCCGAACATTCCACCCCTCTTCAAACATCTGCTGAGCCTGCACTTCATCATCAATTACAAGACAGAAATTCCGTTTGCCTTCCGGATTGAACTTGCGTTCCTCACCAGTGAAATTGCGGAAAATAATCTGAGCATCCATGAAAGTAATGTTCTTGTAAGACTTAGTCATAAATATCAATCTCCTTTTTATTCAACTAACAAACCATTCGACATCGCATCCGTTCTTCTGGAGCGTATCGACGGCAGCATCAACAAGTCGGTTGTAGTAACTTTTATCAGCATAGGATTCGCCATCAGTTCCACGCAATTTTTCGGACTCTTCCCAAAGGTATCCGGAGCAGTCTGAAGCATTGTCGAACTTTTTGTTCCCATTCTTGTCTTTCGTAATTCGTTTGAGTTCCCCGCCACCGTGTCCCGGAAGCACGGGCGTAAACTGGCCAGTCTTTCCGATGAACTGGTAGCAATGCTCGCCCTCGGCAAGTCCTTCTCTCCTGTCAAGGTAGAGGGCAGATGTTACAGACTTCACTTCGCACATGTCGTCAAAGACAATCGGTTCTTTCGAGAACAATGTCTTGAAGACGTAGGGAACTTTGAACTGCTCACCAGTTGCTGTCCATTCGCCGGAATGCTTACGATTATCATCAGGAATATATCCGTATGTCTTCTCGCACCATTCAGTTGAAGCATACTTTGCAACGTAAACAGAATGATTAACAAGGCACATCTTCTCGTAGGTGGCCTCGTGTTCAAAGTTATATCCGTAACGCTTGCCGAACTCCATGATAAACTTGATGATTTCCGGTGTTGCATTCGGTATCTTCACGGAGTCCGTTTTCACATGGCAGACCGTGAATCCGCGTTTCATCACCTCATTTTTCAAGCGTACCATGAACAATGAACCACGCTTCGCAACAATGTTATCAATATTCCGAATGTCCCGGAATGCGTTCTGGAACTTGGCAAACGTGAGTCCGTAGACTGAGTTGATGGCAGTCTTCAGAGCATTAGCGAGGTCTTTAGCGGTGATTCGCCCGTCTTTGACCCACTGAATGTATGGCGTAAGTTTGCCATCCAGCATCGTTCTAACCTTATCCCAATTCTCATGCTTGATTTCCACACGAGCATCCACGAGTTCCTTGAAACGCTGTGTGTAACGCACACCAAATAGACATTCGGCGATGACGCTATGCGGGTGCATCGACGTAATATCCAACAGTGCGACATTGATGTGCATTCCGGGTTCGCCTTTAGCCCATCCACCTTCACTAACCTTTTCACCCATGAATGTAGATACCCCTTGCTCAAAAGAATATCCATCAAAATAGGGGAGCAAACTATTGGCCTCGCCGTGAGGTTCAGACATCATGACCGGTGCTGCATTCTTCAGAAATTGCTCCATGTCATCGTCAAGGTTCATGATTGGCTCTGCAAGATTCCGATACTGAAACTCATGTTGCGGAGAACGGTCACCAGAAAATATAATTTTTGTTGTTAAACTGTTCGTAGTATCGTTGACCTTCATGCCCGCCAAATCCGATAGAATGACGCGAGCTATCCAGTCGGCAGAAAGATGCTCAAAAGCAGCCTCAGTAGCAATTACGTCATTTTCGCAATAGTTGCCAACCATCTCCCATTTTTCCTTGTCCACGGGTTCATCCCACGGCAATCCCAATTCCTGATGATGGATTCCCATTTCGATTTCCAACTTCTTAAGACTTTTTTTATTTCCGGCAGAAGCAAAATCGTAAATATCAGTGTAAGAAAGGTCGTAAGCACTTCCAAACAGAGCATTCCGGCGTTCCGCAGAGGTCTTTCCGTTGATGATTCGCTGTGAGAGGTTGTAAATCTGTTCTGGAGTATACCCCATCATGATTGCATAAATGATGTGGTTGTCATAGTTTCGATTGTTGAACCCGACCAACCGATGATCGATAAGTTTGGAAATATCAGTCAGTGTTGGGTTAAACCATCTTACGACACTTTTCCCTTCACCCTGAACTTTCCAGCAGACAAGTACGAGGTTCGGGAAGACCTCGACATCGAAAAATATCAATCGCTCATCAATCACCTCATCAGGCGGTTTTGCATTAGCAAGTTCGGTCGTTTCATCATCGTCTTTCGATTGGAATTTCATCTTCCCAATCTGCTTTAGACAATAGTCCGCATGATTAGTGCTTCTGGATGCAAACGCTAAAACGGCAGTATACATATCAGAAACATTATACTGCATCCCACTTGCGTACGCATCATCCAAAATCTTGACAATGAAATCGACACTTGGCTTCGTTCCCGGAAGAAATTCTTTATTCATCGTCCTTTTCAAGAGGATTCTGAGATTCTTTTCGTTTGAGATAGTTTTCTTGTCTACCGCATCCTTTTCCTCCTTGAGCGGGAGACCGGAACTAATCGTCGCAATGGGAATATCATTGCATACTGTCAACATGCGGCGCAGGGAACTGTTACCAACCATGACTTTGACTTCAATCTGGTCATCATAAATTCGACTGAGTTTCGTGACATCACCGGAATAAAAATAGTGCAGGTGAATCCCTGCACCGCTTTTACTCGTTTCAGCATACGTCTTCGGCCATTTGCTCGCTGCTTTAGCGTTTTCTTCAAACGACTTTTTCCCAGATGCGTCCCGAATATCAAAGTCGATGACAATAAGATTGAGAAACTCTTTTCCGAACAGAACGTAGTGCAGTTTCTTGCTGTCGATGTCTTTCAAAGTCGTGGCAACGCTATCCCATTTTAGAAGAGGTTTCTCATCTTCCGAAGCATACTGCGCCTTGCAGTCAGCGCAAATATCATCAAGGATTGAGTGCTGCTGCCTAAGCGATAACCAATCTGGTATGGAAGTGACCGCTGGTTTTTCAATGTTGACGACATTTTGAGTTTCCGCCTCCTCGAATTTATCGTACCTGAATCCCTTGTAGTAGTTCCGAATCCGAGAACCGTCGGTCATGACGATGCGCTCGTAATACTCCTTGAAGTAGTTTTTCAGTTCCTCCTTAAATACGCGCTTATTCTCCGGATAAAGCACTTTCGCATCTTCGCAGTATACTTTATACATTTCCCAAGCCGTCTTAAGGGTCGTTTCATCCTCCTTCTTAAATATCAACCACGAATCCATAACAAAGTTATAGAAATCGTTGGACGCACCCATCATGTTAATGGGGATGTAGTCATCGTAAGCTCCCGGATTCTTCTCATAGATTTCCTTGCAACGAGCAGCAATCGACCCAAGTTCAAACGGAATTTGAGCCATGATTGTCTGATACTCGTCTCGGGGTAGTTTGTTACCTGACGGAGTTACGTCGATGAGTCGGCGAATCAAACCGGACTTCGCATCCGTAATCTTTACCGGTTTATTGGTACCCATGAAGAGAAAAGCCTTGAAGTCGTTCGTATATGTGGATTTGAACTTTTCATTGACCGTCATCTTTTCATGAGATACCAGCGAGTTTAACCGAGTATTATCCTCGATTCGGGAAAGGTCACCGTCATGCTGAATGGCAACCAAAGGGTTTGATTTGAACGCTTCAAGCGCGAAAGCGTTCGATGAAGAACCAAGTGCTTTGGCATCGAATACTGACAAATATCCATCAAAAAGCTGCTGAATGATGTTTAGCACTGTTGACTTACCCGTACCAGCTGCACCATAGAGAACCATGAACTTCTGCAGCTTCCGAGAGTCGCCACTGACGATTGAACCGATTGCCCACTCGATTTTGTGACGTTCAGCTGGCTGATACAGTGTGCTCATCAACTGTTCCCAAGCAGATGTAGTCCCGAATTCCAGAGGGTAGGGGAGCTTCTTGCTTGCGTAATCAGTTTTTTTCGTCTCAGTGTTTGCAAATATCAATCGCTCATCAAGCATGTGATAGGAATCCCGCATCTGACGCTGACAGTATTTATGCCAAATATCAATCATGCCAGATGCGGCATCCCACATATGCAGCACACGCACATCACCTTCAAGATGACTACAATTGCTTTTTGCAAACTCGTCAAGTTGTGCATCGACGAGACGAACAACATCTTGCTCATCCGTAGACCAGAGCTTTTTCTCTTCATCCCAGATAGCGTAGAAATCGCCGCCCCGAATCATCAGGTCAGAGCTTTTCTTGATGATGAACTTCGGATAGATTTCAACCGTTCCGCGCTTTTGAGAACGAGTTGAAATCAGCAGAAAGTCCAACATGGCCGATTATTCCTCTTCTTCGTCGTTATCATCCACGTTGACTGTTTCGATGGATGCTTCTAAAATATCAAGACGCTTTTTCTGCTTCACCACAGTGTATGCAAGCGCACCGAGTCCGGCAGCAAAGAGCCCATTCAGGACAGATTGCCGAGAAGCACGTTTTTCGATTGTATTCATCATGAAACTGAAAATATCATACATGATTAAGCATCTCCCTTTAGTCGAAATGAAATTTTGTCATCTGATACCAAATCTCCATCTCTCGGATGTCACCGTTATACCCCGGAACGTAGAACAAACCTCCTTTCCCATCCGGGGCAAAATTGTAATCCATAAAGTTATAGATGATGCGAGTGACAGTATTCTCGTCAAACGAATCATCCGTCATACCGCTTAGACCAAGACTGTCAATCATCATCCAGAACCATTTTTCGGTTTGGGTGCCGATTTCATAGTCGTATAGAATATCATCGTCAATACGCTTCGCCAATGCAACCATCATTTCAAGAACACTGCATTCTTCCAGCGCAATTGGGCCGTAATATCGTTGGCGAAGACAGAAGCCGTCAAGCATCCGATTGTAATCCCCTCGATGCTTGACAACTTGAAAGGAAATCTCGTTCATCGTTCGGAGCAGAGAAGAATAATTCTTATGCTCCGGCTCGTTTGTAACGAATTGAAAAAGCCATGCTTCGTAAGCAGTAAGTTTAATCGTCATCAGTATTGTCCTTTCGCAAATATGGATGCTCTGTAAGAACATCCTCGTAGCTGCCCATGATGAGGAGAATCTCATAGTCACACTTTAGAATATCATTTCTGACATACACAGTGTAATGAGTCTTTTCGAAAGCATCCGCAAAGTTGTCACCAATCATCCTATGAACATCCGCTTTGCTCAGTGCATCGTCATTATCATAAGTAACGACGCTATCTTCGCTGTAGTAGTTCAGAGTGACCGTTTCGTAATCGTCCTCGTCGCCGTACTGCTCAGCTTGAATAACATATGGCTCAGTAGATTTTTCGGAAGCAGTTGCGGTGGCATATTTCAAAATATCCACTGATTTCTGATAGTTTTTCAGTTCCGCAACGTCAAGAGAATTTGTGACCACTTGCGGCTTCTTATCAGACTGTTTTTCAGCAGAAGCCGTATCCTCCTTCTCATCATAAAAACCAAGAGCCTGCTTAACGGACTCAACTTCTTCATCGGCACGCTTGCTGTACTTTTTGTCGTAATAGAATTTCCCAGCGAAAAAACCTCCGACAGCACCAGCAAGAGTGCTAATCGAGACCAAAACGTATTTGTTCACAAATATCACACCTCTTTATTTAATTGCTTTAAGAAGGATACGAATCAACGATTTGTTGTCATCCTCATCAAGAATATCCGTCATTTTCTCGACCAATTTTTCGACCATGTTTTGCTTCGCTTCAGTCATGGTTTCAATGCAGAGAGATTCCACATCAACGTTTTCCGCAATGGCATCATTGACAGCATTAGTAACTACCGATTCAATTTTTGCATATCGTTCGGCAACAGCTTCTTCGATAAGACTACGAGATTGAATGGAAATATCATTTTTAATTGCACTGACGGCTTTAGACACAGCTTTGTCAATTTGGTGACTTGCGGAGTCAGCAACTGCCTTTTCAATAATAGAATCTTCCACATCGACAGACGTAAGTTTGGAAATATGAGACGTTGCATCGCTGACCATTTTCTCGATGTTGTGATACTTGGTGCACGCATACGCTATACCGAAGGCCCCTAAAAACAGTCCAATTCCGCCAATCGCAAGACAAGCACCGCGCTTGATACGTCGAAGTTCTTTTTCATCGTACTTGATAATCATAGGTTCTGCACTCCTTCCAAATATCAATGGATTTTATCGTTCATGTTGATAAGAATCGTTGCCTGACCGTTGTTAGAAAGTCCATCCGCAAACCGCTGCTGAAGCTGAGCTTTTTTCTGCCCGTCGATAAATCCCTCGGAGTAGCAATTTTGTTCTCTGCGATACTGTTCGTTATTTTTGTAGAAGTTCACGAGAGACTTAAGCTGCTCGTTTTCACTCTGAATCTCGGCATTCCAAGACCTGTCTTGATTACGTTCTCTAATCAGATGGAAAACACTCATACCGAGAATTGTGACCAGAGCGGTCAGCACAACGGTTCCAATCATTGAAATCGTTCCTCCATTTTCTCATCATACTCGTTTAGATTATGGCAGTAAAAAGGCGTCTCGATTGTGCAAACCGAGAGTCCATCGTCGGTCATGTAGTGCCGATGTTCAAAATCAATCCAACGGTATCCGTAAAACGCCTCGCCCGCAAACTCTTCCCACCCGTCTTTGTCACCACTTGCCGTATGTTCGAGTTTCAAAAAATCAAGGAAATCATTTACAGAAACGTATCCTCGAAGAATGAAATTACGATTGAGATGATACTCAGCCTGCATGACGTTTTCCATCGTAGATTCAAAGAACTTTCCATAAGGTTCAAAGTAGAATGTTTGAGTCTCTGTAAAACACGGCAGTCCTTCATCTTTTGCTCGCTGCTCTTCTGCCACGGCTTTCTCGACTGAGTAATCGGTTTCCTTACCGCAAAGACTAATCACTTTGTTCTTATACTGGTCAAATTCCTGAGCGACAAGCGTGTATGCACTTGTAAGCAGTGCCTGATGCTTTTGGTTCAGAACATTTGCGCCGAGAACGCAGCCGATAGTTCCAGCGCCGAGTGCAATTGTAGTTCCGTAGTCTTTGATTACCTCAACGATAGACGAATCCTTGGCAATTTTGGCATTCCGCTTGTTCGTGCATCGAATTGCATCCACCGTCGTAGCGACAAGCCCAGCACAACCGAGGACGGATAGGATTGCCGGTGAATGTTTTGTAATCCATTCAGGAAGTTTTGTCATTTTGCGTGCTCCTTAAAATAATCGCGGGCTGCAATCATATTGTAGAAGAGCTTGTAGAAGAGCTTAATTATATTGTAGAAGAATTTATCAACCCAACACGTTGTTTTATAATATGTTTTATCATATATAGAATCTTCATATGCACTTAATAAGTGACCAACTTCGTATGTGAATCGTTCCCGTTCTCCAGACAACATATTCGTTTCTCCTGTTACTATATATTTGCCCCTTGATTTATGGCAGCCAGCCATAGGCATGGGACATCTCGTTGCCTAAACTGTTAGAATAGAGAGGTAATGGTCTGACCTTCGTCTCCAAGGGCTTTTACGTCCGCGAGAAAGTCAGTCAGCCATCCTCCTATTCGCAGTGTTCGATTTGTGCAGGTAGAGCCATTTGGGGCTTGACTTTTTATTTGCAGGCTTTCAAAAAGAAAAAGGGAAGATGCCTTGCTATCAGCATCCTCCCTCGTAGGTTTACTCATCAATCGTTTCGGGCATTTCGCCAACGTCAACGTTGTCGTCATTGTTCTTAGACTTCTTCAGCTTCTCCTTCTTCGCCTTGCAGTCACGGAGCTTGGGTACCAAATTCGCGACGGCCTTACACACGAGCAAGCCCGTTCCCAAGACAGTAGCCGCGCCAAGACATACGCCAGCACCGCAGGGAATCCAAGACCTAACCGCCTCAGCAGTCTCCTTAAGGAAACCGGGCTTCGTAACCTGTTCGGCAACAGTCGTAGCAACCTCAGCAGTCTGTTCAATGATTTCATTGTTTTCCATTGTAGAATCCTCCTAAAATTTATTGATAGGGTTTCCCCTTCATAATACGGTTTGTTTTTTTCGACTTTGATGGAAAATATCAAGCACCGAGAAGTCGATACTTGACAGCCTTGTCGAGAATCGGGCCTTCAACGTTGAAGTTCAAGATGACACATTCCTCATAGCCATTCAAAAGTGCGCGGGAATAACTGTCAGAAATATCTTTCCATCCAAAGCTGACATAGCCATGATGATTCGGGTTCTCGTCATCGTTGCGAAGCCAGCCAACAGAATATCCAGCGCGGGTTGCTGGGTATCCGAGAAGTTTGTAGACGTCGTTTAACAGAAGATAACCGCGATTTTCGAGCATCATGTTAGCTGTGCGTTCCTTTGCTTCCAGAAACAGCCGCCGAATATCAGGGTCATCGTCCCAATCGGGATTTCCACGGTCGAAGAAACGGGTATAGATGTTTGTTTCTGGGTTGACCGTGACTACCTTCTTCTCTTCAGTAACGGTATAGGTGTTGTCTTCATCATCCGTTACATCTTTTTCGATGGTCTCGGTCTTGATGCCGTTGAAAAGCTCGTAATCCTCAGTCTCGCCATACTTGTCAATCACCCCATTGCGATAAGTATTGAAAGTGCTGTCCAGTGCTGCATACGCCGCCGAGAGACCGAGAATACGCTTATGAGCAATATTGTGAGATGTAATCAGACTGGCAACGGAAACCAGACCGAGAGCGGCAGAGGGCATATAAATCAGACCAAGTTTCCCAGCTGTGCGAAGACAAATATCCATCTGCTTTTTCTTCGCTTCAGCAAGGGTCTCCTCGGTGACAGAAGCCTTGACTTCGGAAATATCATTCTTAGCCTTAGCAAGGAGAGGGACAGTCTTCTTTGCCGTATCATAGCAAGCCTTGCCGACACAAGCAGCACCGGTTCCGATACCCACCCAGAGAAGGATGGTGGGGGCGTTTCGCTTCATAGCGAAGATAACATTGTTGCACATTTTAGTAATGGCATTCATGGTGATGTCCTCCTTTTAATTATCACTGTTTTGAGATTTAATCTGCACAGAAAGTATTGGCATATCATCAGGGCTACCATAAGTCTGTAAATGGGTGACCTCATAATCCATAAGTGCTGGATTTAACAGTTTCTCCCAGAGAGAACTCGAAACATCGAAATGATGATAGGGGTCTTCATCGAAGGAGAGACTAATCAATTCCTGACAGCCGACGATAGATAACAAATCTTTAAGTTTCATTGCAAACCTCCTGATCAGTAATGTAAGTTTCAATCCGCTTTGCATAGTTTTCAGCATCGTTGAGCGTTTTTCGTAACGATTTTATGCCATGCTGAAAACCTATCTGCGTAAGATAATGATAAAGTGTCTTCAACTCTAATGTGTGTATGTCCTCTTCATCGCATACCTTAATTACGTCGATGGCAGCTGAAGATACAGAACACAAGTCATGGAAGACGGCGCTGTTTTCGCATCCGGAAATTTCGGCGATTGCATCTTCATCAATCCCGGCTCTTTTCAGTGTTTGGACGTGTTCATGAAAAGCAGAGATTGCGTGGATTTTCGGAAGAATATTCATCGACGACCCTCCGTTTCTTCTACATAAGTTTTGACATTTTCTGCGTAATGGACAGCTGTATTGAGAACATCGCTAAGCGTCATGCTGTAGTGTCTTGAATCTGTTTTTTGAATGATCTCCTTATATTTGCCAAATGCAATACGAACTTTTTGACGGCCATCAGCATCCCAAGTGCGGAAACTTAAGATAGTTGATGGAAGAAGATCAGCGGCCCTGGCAATCTCATCGTCCGACTCTCCACCGGAGTACAGTACATTAACAAATTCAACAAGACACAGATGGTTGACATTTATTGATAGTTCATACAGGGCCCGCAAGACGATGTTATTTCTACATCCACAGATTTCTGAGATTAAGGACTCGGTAACACCGGATGATTCCATATTACGGACGTACTTATGAAATTCGGTGATAATAGCGATTTTCTGAAAAATATCCATATTCTCAAAATTTACAACAATTGAACCCCAGAATGCGGAGTCTGGGTCAGCTTCAACATCCAGACAAGTCTTTTTAAGCAATTCAGGAGTTTCATCGGAAGGCGTAGGAAATTCGCGCCGTTCATCCTGCATTGTGCGTAATTGGAGTAATAGGCACTCTTCCGCCATTCTGTTTGCATGAGAAAGACTGTCGCCGCACGTTGCACAATCGAAATCAGGAAAAAGGACAGAGTAACGCCCATCGGATTCCTCAACGAAAACAGCAGGATATACGAATAACATTGTTCAGCTTCCTCCTATAATTTAATTTTTGCCTCCGATAAGATAGTTGATATACCATTGCGCTTTCTTCAAGTCTTCAATACCGCCCTTCTTTTTCCAGCGGCAAAGATACTTGAGTGCATTTCCGATGCAGAAAGCCTCAATGGGGGTGCAGTCCTGAGTGAAGGCACTAATGACATCAATGGTTTCAAGACCGCCACTTTGGTAATGCTCTGGATGATTTACTTCATCGGCGCGAATCATTTCTTTTGGCTCCACGATACGATAATCCTCCTTTCGTTCAATACTTCAGCGGCATCGGGTCAGGCAACTGAATAATCCACCCGCCGCTTACAGTACGCATAACACGCACTCCGTTGAGATTCGTCCATCCATATGAGTTACAGGTGTAACTTACGTTAGACTGGCCAATCATTTCATACAGAGCAGAGACTCGAACAACTCCATCAGAGTTCAGAATGTTTTGGAGACCACGCAGTGTACTTTCTGCGTCGCCGCGTGTTTGAAAGACAATGTTATCAATTGAAAACTTGTCTCCGACAAACACCGCATTTCCTTGCTGAGCGTTGTTCCATGCTTTGCTGTAGTTATAGGTGCCGTTGCCGCTTCGGTTGCTACTGTTATTCCGGTTCACTCCCTGATGAAAAAGCGTCCGGGAGACTTGGTCGAATGCATTGTAGCCCATATCTTGCAGAGCCGGAGCAATGGTATTCTGGATAATCTGGACAATCAATTCTTTAATCGAAAACAGAATTTCGTTTTTAACGCCCTTCTGTTCGATTTTCACTTCGTTCTGAACAGTGACTTTTTTATTATCGGGCATCAGTCAGCACCACCTTTCATTTTATGCGAAATGGTCGTAATTCGGATACACCTTGTAGTCAATCGTGACTACGGGTTTGTCGTCAACCAGATGACTGCCCAAATCCATCTGAATGAAACCCTTCTCGATGTTCCACCCAAGCATATCGCCAACTTCAACCCGTCCCAAATTGATTTCGTCATAGAAATCATTCAGACTGACGCACATGTCGCCGTACAGTCTGTCGTTAATCTTGTGGACGGCCTGCCGAATGACATCAACACTTGACATGAACAAGCGCCCGGTCACCGCATCATAGCAGAGCGTGTCGCCTTTACCTGTGTAAACAATCTGCTCGTTCTGAAGGAGCTTCTTAGCGTCCTCTCCCTTAGCGCGAACTACGGCATCGCGAATATCTTGTTCCTTTTCTTCGCCCACGACCTCAAGGGTCTTCGCCTGATAGGTGCTCAAAGCCGCTTCACTTATAGAATACGCCGCCATCAAAGCCTTCTGCTGTTTGTCTAATGCTCGGTCACCCATAGCAATTCCCGCGACGGAAATCATACTCAGAGCAACGGGACCTGCATAGCATTTCCAGACGGCATCAATGGTTTCAACCGGAGTGAGCTTTTCGTGCTTAACCTCCTTTTTCTTATTTGCAATGGCTTTCTGAGCGGCAGGAGTAGCGGTCACGCCCCAAACACCTGCAGACAACAAGCCGCCGACACCTGCCCAGAGGAGGATTCGAGGCTTGTGACGCGCCAAAGCAGAGGCGACGTTTTTCGTTGCCGTAATCAGTTCGTTTTTCATTGCAATTCCATCCTTTCTAAATCTAATAGAATATCATTGAGTGCATCTCGCGTTTCCGCGTATGCACGCCAATTTTGAGTTTTTGAGCTTGCTATATCGTCAATCTCGTTGATGAAGTCATTGATGACGATTTTGTAGTTAATCCAGTCTTCGTCGTCGGAAAGTCGCTCAATCAAAATATCAATAGAAATTCTCACGAAGAACCGTCTCTCTGTTTCATCAAGAGACCAGTGGGAAAGTGGGGGAGGAAAATATCTATGCTTTTGATACTTCAGTATGGCGACAACTTCATCCCGATTCATACTCGGAACTTCTCTCGGATGATTTCAATCACAAAGGGAAGCACGGTCACGATTCCCCAGATGATAAATATCATTTTCCATCCTCCTTCATATAAATCGTGTCAGTGATATAATTCTTGGCGAGCTCAATAGCACTTTTATAATAATTGTCGATGCGCCGTACTTCTGCCGGTTCTGCGTTTACCAACGACATTTTGTAATCTTCAATGTCACCTGTGTAATTACTGGAAATCAATCGAATTCGACAGTCGTTTGTTCTGGCGAATGTTAAGCACATATCCAGACGAGCGTGTCCGCCGACAACAAGATAATGCTCATTCTCGAAAATGCAGATTTGTGAGCCGACAAGTACCGGAGCCCCGCAAATATAAATATTCTTGGTAACCATGCCACCGTCAATGTGGGTAGCACCGCCTACGGCAGCTCTGCCAGTTATGACCGTTGTGTCGCCAGTAACAACGGCATCTTCATAGATTTTGGCATCTCCGCGAACATATGCATGTCCGTCGACATGGGCGTTCCCGAAAATCCCAGAAGTTCCGCCCACAATGGCATTTCCGCGGACAAGAGCGTGCCCAAAGACAACAGCTGAGTCACGGACGAGAGCATGTTCACAGACTATGGCAGTACCCGCGACTACTGCTTTATCTCGCACAGTAGCAGTGCCATACACCTTTGCTGAATTGACAATTTTGCCCGAATCCATCACGCAAGCATCGTCGTAAACCCATGCAGTTCCTTCGTGGGAAAGATTCTCCTCGCACTGAACCCATCCGCCGAGTTCACCAGCTTTAACTTTTATAAAGCCTCCATCAAAGTCTCTCAACGCTTTGATGCGATGCAGAATCCGACCTTCTACGAGTTTTGTTTCGTCAGTCATCTCATACTTCTGACTCATTCTGATTCTCCTTTCAGATTGAAAAAGAAAGGAAGAGGCCTTGCATTGACCTCTTCCAGTTTCATTAGGCGTTAAGTTTCTTGATTTCATCCAAACCCGACTGCCGCGCCAGCAATAGTAAGAACAACACCGAGAATCTTCCAAGGGGACTTCTTCAATTTACTCACCGCCTTCGTTATACAACTTGCAATTTTCGACGTATGCGTCTCATGCTCCGCCAAAGAGGTCGTAAACGTCAGAATATCAATCAGCTTTTGATAGTATCTGCATCAACGTTAGAAATACCTGCTCGTTTTCGGCATTCATTACGCTGTGACTCTGAATTGGATGAGCTGTTTTTAGAAAAGGCGTTTCTATCCGGGTTCTGATATTGTCGGACCCACCAGCGCATAGCACGAAGGCGATTAAACGCCATGCTGCTGTGTCCCTTCGTTTCGTTAGCCAACTTGATTCTCCTTTCAGATTGACAAGAAAGGAAGAGGGCTTGTATTGACCTCTTCCAGTTTCATTAGGCGTTAAGTTTCTTGATTTCATCCTGAACAGCTTTCTGGATGCTTTCTTCCTGCTGCTTATCGCTGACAAACGAGCCTGCAAGCCCGACTGCCGCGCCAGCAATAGTAAGAACAACACCGAGAATCTTCCACGGGGACTTCTTCAATTTAATCACCTCCTTCATAATAAGAGCTGCAATTTTCGATTAATTCAGCCCATGCTCCATATAAAAAGAGTGAATCTCTTTCCAGAGCTCTTTCGCTAAAGCTGTGTTAGCATCAAAACGCTTCTGACACCCCTGTTCCGCTTCCATTATGGAGAGGAACAAAACCCACATCGTAGCATGAAATTGCATATGCGTTAGCGTATGGCCGCATCTGTAGAACATCATACCTACCGTATTATCGCTTACCCCAAGCATTCGAGCAAAATCTGCGCGGCTAATCCTAAGTAGTTTAAGAATGGTTCTAACGTTGCCGTTCCAAAGACAATGTAAATCATTTGAAATATGGTTTGTTTGATACTTTTCCAAAGCACGGCACCTCTTCTTCTAAATAATACAAAAGGGAAGATGCCTTGTTATCAGCATCCTCCCCCGTGGGTTTACTCATCAATTGAGTCGGAAGTCAACGAATTTTCAATTCTAACCAGTCTCAAAACTGTTAAGTTCTCCGGATCACCCTCTCAAGCTGTCAACCATCTGAAGAACTTTCAAGATACCAACTTGCAGCAGGGTTCCGGGCCCGATAGCAGCAATAGTCGAAAGCATTATGAATTTGGTGTAACGCCCATGAAAGAACATCTCTGAGTGCTCCTTAGCAGCCGCAGCAGACTGGTCAATGAGTTGTTTAATTAACATACCAACATCCTCCTAAAATTTGATAGGGTAATACCCTTCATTATACAACTTGCAATTTTCGACAAATGCTAATTACGCACCGCCGAAAGAGTCGTAAGCATCCAGCATATCTGGTGGTATCGGCGGGATTACCGGACAAATATCAATGACGACACGTCCGTCAGCTAACTCTACTTTTTTATACTCGAATTCGACGTATGGCATAATGTAATACTCTTCGCAGTACCCCGGCGTCCATCCCCAATCAGGCTCAGCTTTCTTCGCATCCTTAGAAATGTAATCAATATTCAGGAACTCAAAGAACTCGCCAAGCGTAGACGAACCATTGATGTAGATGCCGCGATTCAAGTCTCTACATGCGGCGAGTACGTCATCAACCGATGCATTAAATATCAATCCGGTGTTTATTTCGCGGAATAGAGCATACTGAGAAGTGGCATCACCTTCTTCAAGAAGCTCGCTTGGTGCATTAAGGCGTTTCTCATGCTGTGTTTGCTGAAGAAGTCCGCACAACGCAACGCCACTTGAAATGAGACTATTCTCGAATTTAACATGCGTGTTATGCGCATCAAGAATGCAAAAGGAAGTAAATACACATGATAGCATCGGAAGACTTGCATGTTTTGCGATGACTCTCAGTTTTTCCTTTCCATCGGACAACGCGTTGCCGTTGAGTTCTTTATCGGCACGCAAAGCAGCTCTTGCAGCAAGAAGTCCAGTTCCGATTGTGCCAAGAATCCCTCCGCAAGTTCCGATGAGCGCCCGATTTTTCTTCAGAAACCCCAGAATATCCATAGAAATACCTCCTTGTTGTATAGTAATCAAGCACCGGGTAAGCGCCTGACGACTTTCTTTTTTCTCCGAGTGACGGCGACTGTTTTCCGTCGAACGCGAATGACAAGTTCGCCATCTTCGATTGATGCCTCGATTTTGAAGTCATCCGGTGAACCCAGAATCTCTTTCAGAATCGACGGATTCTTAGTGTTTCCACCAATCATGCCACCGAGTAAGCCGAGCTTCTTTCCAAATTCCATAGAATGAGCCCTCCTTTTATTTTGAAAAGCAAAAGGAAAGGCTGATTGCAATTTCAGCCAATTCCTTTATCACGAGATTACAGCATGTCATTAACCTTATCAAATAGGCTATTGATGATTCTGAACGCGAGTTGTACGGCTCTTTTAATTACCAAACAAAACACACAGAACAAGAAACCGTAGAAAAACAAATCCAAAAGCAACATAGTCATCCCTCCTAAAATTTTTGTCAAGAGCAACCTCTTTCATAATAAGAGTTGCAATTTTCGACTTTTTAGGAGAAACGGAAAAGTCGCTGTAAACGACCTTCCGTGTGGAGTTACCTCAGCAGTTTCATAGAACGCAAAATGGTTCCGATGTCCTCACCCAATTTCTTACGACGCTCCACTTCCAGCCATTCGTTGTTGGAAAGTTTCCGTCGAGTTTTCCAATAGTGACCAAGACGATTGTCCCAGACAAAGCGGTCTTTCAAATCACGCTCCTGCTTCAGATGCACTGACTTTGTAATGACTTTTGCCGTCACAGCCAGTGCGCCCAAAGCTAACGGAGCAATCTCAATGATTTCCTCCTTGTGCTGTTTAATCGCATCAATGCCATTGTCGAACTTTTCCTTCGCCTTCCGTTTGAACGACTGAAACTTCGTTTCACTTGAATCGGGGATAACGTAGATACGCATGATTACGCCTCCTTAAATTGTAATGGGTTCTCCATTAGAGGAATTGTAAACTTCGACTTTGTAGTTATAACTTTCCAAAATATCAATGATGTTTTTGATTGACTTGCGCTTTTCAACAACGCCTACAGGGTCGATGTGAATGCGAACCAAATATGGGCGAAGCTGCTCCAAATCGCGCAAACAGGACACAACTCTGACGCCCAAAGTGTTCACAGGAATATCAGCAACAAACGTCCGCCCAATAGCACGAGATGCGACCAGAAACGAATCCAGCACATGCTTATAATCTCGACAAACAATAATGTTTACTCCGCTGCTATCAATGTAGTAGGGAGTACGTTTTTCGTAGTCAATATAGATGTACCATGCGGTATTATCGGAATTATAATTGAAAAATTTCATATATACTGCCTCCTCAAATATCACGCCGGTCGAACACTGTTTCCCATCTTTCCTTTTCAAGCGGCTTCATTTTGAGCGCCCACATCAATTGGCGCACAGTAACTGTGGGATAGATACCGTCAACAGCTTCGGCAGCACGCTCGTTGAAGAACTCATTGAACCCCGGTGCGTAGTAAATAGAGTCTGTGAGCCAAGGGTAGATTTCTCGCCAAATCGTAGCTTTGTTAGCTCGAATGTATCGCTGCTGAATCACTGCAAGTCCGCGATTTCCGAGCTTATACAATGTGCATCTACTGTAAACAGGATGGTCGCACAGGTATGTCTCGCCATGCTGGGAAGTTGTTTTAACCGGGCGCTCAAAATGGTATCGCATTTTGGAGTCTCCTTTCAAATATCAATGAAAACAGAAGAGGCTTTGTCAGCCTCCTCCGCTTTGGAACTTAGATTTCTAAGACAAGCAACCCTTCCGTCTTACAGGTGTCCTCGAACACGAATCGGTCCACAAACACCTTAGATGTGGCAGCTTCCAAGAACTCTCTGCGGAGCCCTCTCCGATTATCAATCGCATAGACACGCTTCACGTCAGGATATTCCGTGACGATGAGCTTCGCTATGCTCTTGATTCTCTGAATACTGAGCTCTTCGCAGCAGATGAAGTAGCATCCGTGCATCTCATGCATGTTTGTGAACCCGTACAAGAAAACCGTATTTCTCATGGAAATACCTCCTTAAATTTATTAGGTTCCCATAATACAACATGTTTTTGTCGACTTTTTGTCGACTTTTTGAAAACAAATGACACCTTGTAAACGGTGTCGTTTGTTAAGGGATGTCTATCTAATTTAGTCTTCCGTCGATTGTTCCTGCTTGATTAGCGCATTTTCGAGTGTGATCAACTTATCGTTCACTTCATTCATCTTTTTCTTTGTATCCAGATAGATTTAAGTAAAGACCAGATAAATTTATCAAGTAAAGCACGACAAGTCGCTGCCATAGTAAGACCTACGCCAATGAGAAAAGAACCAATATCCATTTTAATTACCTCCAATTTTTGATAGGGTAGTCCCTTCATTATACAACTTGCAATTTTCGATTTTAGAAAAAAAGAAAGATGCTTTGTTATCAGCATCCTCCCTTGTGGGTTTACTTATCATCTTCGTTAGGGGTGGGAAAGTCAACAACGTTATTTGAACTCTCATTGTTTGCCATCGTTCCTCCAGAGATATGCCGGAATACCTTACGAACGAAGTCGAAAAGTCCGATACAAATCGCCGCCATCACCATACCGGGTAGCTCGCAGGCGATTATGATACCTCCAACGATGTTCAACTCGTAGTCGGTGTATCCAGCCTCAGGACGGAGATTCATGGTCAGTTCTTTAACAAGTTCAAGTAAATCGTGCAACATTAAAACATCCTCCTAAAATTTTGATAGGGTAATACCCTTCATTATACAACTTGCAATTTTCGATTTCAGAAAAAGGGAAGATGCCTTGTTATCGGCATCCTCCCTCGTGGGTTTACTCATCATCCTCGTTAGAGTCATGAAAATCTGCAACATCACCAGAATTTCCACCGTAAGCTGATGTACTCGAAGAGATACGGCTGGCTATCCTATGAATAAGTTTGAAAATAGTGATGCAAAGCATACCGGGCATAGCGCCAACAGTTAGAATGGCAACAATAATCTTCAACTCATATTCATTAAAATGATAATACCTACATCTTGCGTAAAACTCCGGAACATGCGCTTCAATGTACTCACGTACGTCGCGTAACATAGAAACGTCCTCCTAAAATTTTGATAGGGTAATACCCTTCATTATACAGCTTGCAATTTTCGACAAATGGAAAAAGGAAGAGTACCTGTAAAGTCAGGCATCCTCCCTTTGAGTCACTTTGTCTTATTCTTGAACAGGTTCCCGAAGATGGACCTGCTACAAGCAGAACTAAACGAGCCAGTTTCTTCAAACTTCATACCCATCTTATACCACACTGTTTGAATGGCTAATGGCAGCACTAAGCTAACCACGCCAAGCCCCACTTTCCACCATCTGTCTTTTTTCGTTTCAGACAGTTGAGCCTTTTTCATAAGCTCATCATTTTGAATTTGTAGCTTCTTGAATTCGGCCTCTGCCTGATTCTTTTCTCCCTCCAGATAAAGGGAGTAGACCTTGGTGAACCGCTCAGTTGCTTCCTTATAGCCTTCATCACTGGGATCAAGAGCATTCAGCTTGTCAAACTCCTCATCGAGTTCAGCCTTTAGTCGGTCGTTCATATAGAGTTCTCCTTTCAATCTATAAGATTGGTTCTCCATAATAGTGACTGCTTTTTTCGTCGATTAGAGATGCTTTACTCGGTCACGTTCCTCTGCACGCTTTGCGTCGTTCCATTTGCTCATGTTTCCAACAAGGTAACCGGTGATGCGACGAATGCGCTCAAACGGAACATCGCCTTCAATGCGACCACATTTGGGGCATGTGTCGTTGATGATTCCGGTATACCCGCATACTGGGTCACGGTCTACAGGATGGTTAATACTGCCGTAGCCGATTCCGTTATCATGCATACAGCGAATCACTATCTCAAAGGCGTCAAGGTTCTTTGTAGGGTCTCCGTCCATTTCTATGTAGGTAATGTGTCCGCCGTTTGTTAGCGCGTGGTAGGGAGCTTCTATTCTAATTTTATCATATGCTCCGATTTTGTAATATACGGGAACGTGAAAACTATTTGTATAGTATTCTCTATCTGTAACGCCCGGAATGTTCCCGTACTTTTCCCTATCCATTTTGACGAAACGCCCAGAGAGGCCCTCAGCTGGCGTTGCGAGACAGGTGATGTTCATTCCATATTTTTGCGATTCGGCATCGCAAATCGAACGAATCATGGAAATAATCCGCAAACCCAACTTTTGTGCATCTTCACTTTCGCCGTGGTGCACCCCAATCAGGCATTTCAGCGCCTCAGCCAATCCAATGAAGCCAACACTGAGCGTACCATGCTTTAGAACCGTTTCAAGGGTATCTTCTGGATTTAGCTTTTCAGAATCGAGCCACACACCTTGCCCCATCAAGAATGGAAAATTCTTAACCTTGCGTTGTGCTTGAACTCTGAATCTTGCCATAAGTTGGAGGATTACAGTATGTGTCATTACCGAGACACGGTTCAGGAACGCAGGGACAATGTCAGAGTTACCGCTATCTCGAAGGTCAAGTGCTAAGCGAGGAAGATTGATTGTTGTGAAAGAGAGATTCCCGCGCTGATTGCAAATCTCACGAGTAGGGTCGTAGACGTTCCCAATCACCCGCGTCCTGCATCCCATATAGGCAATTTCAGTTTCAGGATGCCCGGGCTTATAATACTGCAAATTAAAAGGAGCATCCACGAAAGCGAAGTTCGGAAACAATCGCTTTGCAGATACTCGAATGGCAAGTCGATACAGGTCGTAGTTCGGGTCTCCGGGATTATAGTTGATACCCTCCTTAACCCTGAAAATCTGAATGGGGAAGATGGGGGTTTCGCCATGCCCCAATCCTGCCTCGGTAGCAAGGAGAAGCTGCTCGATTGCAAGTCTGCCTTCCCAAGAAGTGTCCATCCCATAGTTGATAGAACTGAAGGGGACTTGGGCACCGGCTCGGCTGTGCATAGTGTTTAGATTGTGGATAAAACCCTCCATCGCCTGATAGGTGTCGCGTCTGGTCTTCTCTGTGGCGTAGTTCCGTATCCATTTGGAATGACCGCAAGCAAGTTTGAATGTTACACCGCTATCGTTTCTAAGGTTTTCGAGGATAGAATGAGCCTCATCGTAATACTTCTCGTAAGTTAGCTTAACCCCCGCAGCCATCGCATAGTCGAAATTTACGATTGCCTGCCCACCGTGCTGGTCATTCTGATTTGACTGAATGGCAATGGCGGCGAGAGCAGCGTAACTGCCAATGGATTTTGGTTCGCGAAGATGACCATGCCCCGTGTCAAACCCATTTTGAAACAGCTTCAGGAGGTCAATCTGCGTGCAGGTCGTTGTCCAACCGTAGAAGTCAAGGTCATGAATATGAATATAGCCTTCCCGATGGAGACGGGCGTATTCCGGCGGAACAACGTCTGCGTCTAAGTAATACTCCTTTGCGGCAACACTGCCCATGTGGAGCATTGCCCCCATTGGGGTATTCCCGTTGATGTTCCCATTTTCTCGGTTGAGGTCATGATGCTCCGGGTCGTTGCAGTTGATTTCGTCGTATGCCTTGGCGACGTTGCAACCAAATTCATTAGTCCACGTCATACGTTTCGCAATAGCTTGCTTCTCGATATAATCCATTTTTAAGTGTCCTCCTCATTACTAAAATAGCATACAGAATGGTAGAGTGCGTACGGTTATTCTAAGAAAAAAAGAGAGATTTCAAGTCGAAATCTCTCAGAGAGTTGGTTATTCTCGTTTTTTATCCAGAATGTAGAAGAAACGACGGTAAACGTTGTAGTACATGTCTTTCCCACACGGAATCCCAAACCTAAGTTTCAAGATGTCGTAATGGGCATTTTGCGTAACTCCAATCAGCAACCATTTTCCCAGACCGGGAGCGGCTTCTTCAGTAGCAGATTCGATGATGTCAATGTACTTGGCGAATCTGGCTCGCTCAATAGCCTGAGAAACCGTGAATTCGCCTGCGCTCTGTACACCATTTTGAATTTCCCTAACTGCAGGATGGCAATTGCTCATTCCGTCCAGTTCAAGGCACCTGTGCTGGTAGTCACGGAACTGCAAGCAGAAGTGCTTCAGCTCATAGTAACGATGACGGGGAATCCAGTACGGGTTCTTACGGCTCAGTTCAGCTCGTTCACTCATGTTACCGTTTCCTCCTTTTCATTTACCGGGGAGACTTCATCCCTCGGTAGTAATATGTTATGCATTTTTAGTCAAAAATATGCATGTGGAAATAAAAAAGTCGAAGAAATTATTTCCTTCGACTTTACTCTTCGACAACGTATATTTTTCCTGTAAATTCTATCTTTACATTCTTTGTTCGCCCAGTTTGCTTTTTATACTGGTACATCAAGTTAGACTTTGCCTTATCGAAACTTACGGCTAAAGTTTCGCCGCTCCATTTCGGGTTCGTAATCTTACCAAACACCAGCACCGGGCCAATATAAGCATACCGCTTCATAGTCAACCTCCTTTTACAAGATGCATACGCTCTCATAAAAGGGGATGCGATTTTCGACTGTGAGATAAACAAAATTTCCCGAATAGCGCGAGGAACTTTGGTTATCTTACGGTTATGGAAATAGAATCGTGATTCCCTAAATGTTAATTACTGATTGGTAAGGATGAGGTCACCAGTTCAAATCTGGTTATCAGCTCCATAAGCCTTGCATTTTGCAGGGCTTTTTTCGTGTTTTGGGGCGAAATTTTGCATTTTTAAGCAGCACACCATGCAGTCTCGACATTCTCCTGACCTCATCCCTATTTTTCTGCACCTGCCGCTTCCTTGACGGTGAATTTGCCCCCCAAAAAAGCACGGTGCGCAGGTCTGCCAATCGCCTGCGCACCGCGAGGTTCACTTATTTTCCTCCACTTCTACCGTCTGTACCGACTCCTCCTCCCGCCACGTCTCTTCCTTCACCAGCGTCGCGAACCAAATGCAATCCCCAACCATGCGGTTCTTGTGGCTCGATGGCGAGTTAATCTTCTGATTATTCAGCGCAATCGTGCTTGATGAGCCACCGTCGAGGTTGTAGGCGTTGTTCAGCCCAAACTGCACGCACAGGTTCGCCATCTGCACAAGGTCGAAGCCGACGGATTTCGGGGCGGTGCTTTCCGGCCCCTCGTTCGTCAGTATCAGGTATTCCAGCTTGCCAATCTGCCCGATGACCATTCGCTGGGCTTTCTTGGCTTTGCCGTTGTCGATGGTCACGTCATCAAGGCTCGTGAGCGGAACGCCGTCCACCACCAGCGCGGGGCCGAAGCAGAAGGCGTGCAGGACGGTGCCGCCGCCGGCGATGTACTCGTCCCACTTCGCCTGCGTTGTGCAGGTGATGAGGTGAAAGTCGCCATTTTCGTCCACAATCAGCTCGTCGCGGCCTTTGTGCGGGCGCATCCGCAGCGTCTGACCGTTGCGGACGACGATGCCTTGCTCATGGTAGAGGCAGTAGTCGCCGTCGATGCCCATGACGGCTTTGAAGCGCTTCGTCATGTCGTTAACGTGGCGCGCCTGCTTCGACGGGTACTTGTTCGCGAAGCCCGTGCGGAATTGGCTCACGTCAGTCAGCTTCACGCGTGCGGACATGACGGTCGTTGTGCCTTCGCCGGGTGCATCAACCTGCTGCAAATCCTGCGTCCAGTAGGTGACGTTAATCTGGATGTCGATGGAATCATCATGGTAGCCGCCGTTATTGGGCAGGTAGCAATCCGGGTTCGGCAGGTTGGGGGAAACCTTGATATCCCACGAAATTGGCTCGAAATCGGGTGCGTCCTCCGCCAAAGCGGGAATAATCAGCAGCGCGCAGAGCAAAAGCGAAATCAGGCGTTTCATCGGGAAATGTACCTCCTACGGTGTTCTACTTATCAGACGAATCAAAAGGGGAAAACGTTGTCATGTACGAAAATTTAATTTTTTTGTAACAACTTTGCGGATGCGCGCCATTTCGCCCAAAAGTTGAAATTCCCTCTTGCATCAGCGCGCAAAATGGCGTATAATAAGCCTGTCAAATGACCCCGCTTGACGGGAGAAAAGCAGCTTTTGTCCTTCCAGAGAGTCGCCGGATGGTGCGAGGCGGCAGGGCGCGGGTGCTTCTTCCACTCCTGAATGGGGGCAGACGAGGAGTCTGCCGGGTTCGCCCGATACAGCGAGCATGAGTGGTCTGACGTGCGTCAGGCAAACTGGGTGGCAACGCGAGCTTCTCGTCCCGGAATTTTACGGGATGGGAAGCCTTTTTGGTTTCCGCCAAGCAAAAAAGGAGGATTTTTTCCGATGCTGGACATCAATCTGCTCCGCACCAATCCCGAATTGGTGAAGGAGAACATCCGCAAGAAGTTTCAGGACGAAAAGCTCGTCATGGTCGACGAAGTCGTCGAGATGGACAAGGAGTACCGCGCCGCGATTCAGCAGGCGGACACCCTGCGCAACCAAATTAAGGTTGCGTCCAAGCAGATCGGCATGCTGATGGGCAAGGGTCAGAAGGAAGAGGCCGAAAAGGCGAAGGAACAGGTCGCCGTTTACAAGGCGGATCTGGAGGGCCTTGCGGCGAAGGAAGACGAATTGCAGGCGGAAATCCGCAAGAGGATGCTTGTCATTCCGAACATCATTGACCCGTCTGTGCCGATTGGCAAGGATGACAGCCAGAACGTGGAAATCGAGCGCTTCGGCGAGCCCGTCGTGCCGGATTTCGAGATTCCGTATCATGTGGATATCATGGAGCGCCTGCACGGCATCGACCTTGACAGCGCCCGCAGGACCTCCGGCAACGGCTTCTATTACCTCATGGGCGATATTGCTCGCCTGCACTCCGCGATTCTGTCCTATGGCCGTGATTTCATGATCGACCGCGGCTTCACCTACTGCATTCCGCCGTACATGATCCACGGCGACGTGGTGACGGGCGTGATGAGCTTCGCCGAGATGGAGAACATGATGTACAAGATTGAGGGCGAAGACCTCTATCTGATTGGTACGTCCGAGCACTCGATGATCGGCAAGTTCATTGACACGATTCTGGACGAAAGCCAGCTGCCGCAGACGCTGACCAGCTATTCCCCCTGCTTCCGCAAGGAAGTTGGCGCGCATGGCATTGAGGAGCGCGGCGTGTACCGCATCCACCAGTTCGAGAAGCAGGAGATGATCGTCGTCTGCAAGCCGGAGGACAGCCCGATGTGGTTCAACCGCCTGTGGCAGAACACCGTCGATTTCTTCCGCTCGATGGACATCCCGGTTCGCACGCTGGAATGCTGCTCCGGCGACCTTGCTGACTTGAAGGTGAAGTCGCTGGACGTGGAAGCGTGGTCTCCGCGCCAGAAGAAGTACTTTGAGGTCGGCAGCTGCTCGAATCTGGGCGATGCGCAGGCGCGCCGCTTGAAGATTCGCGTCAAGGGCGACGACGGCCGCAAATACTTCGCGCATACGCTGAACAACACCTGTGTTGCGCCGCCGCGTATGCTGATTGCCTTCCTCGAAAACAACCTGCAGGCCGACGGCCGCGTCCGCATTCCGGAAGCGCTGCGCATGTACATGGGCGGGAAGGAATATATCGGCTGATTGGGCTGAAGGGAAAATTGCAAAGGGACGGGTGCAGGGGGGATGCTCCCTGCACCTGTTTTGTATACACAATTATTCTGCATTGAGCAAAGGCAGTTTCACGAGCGAAGCTACTGCGACAACAATAAATTTGCTGATATTTCCGTTGATATTTCTGCTGATTGATGATATAATATTCGTGTGAGAAAGGAGTTGACCACGATGACCTCTGTTATGAGCGCAATCAAGAACACTGTTCCGATTACCCAGTTCAATCGGGGACTTGCAGGAAAAATCTTTGAGGAAGTTAAGCAAACTGGTGCAAAAGTTGTCATGAAAAATAACACGGCAGAATGCGTTCTGCTTTCGCCGGAGGAATATGTACGGCTGATGGACGAATTGAACGATGCGCGTCTGCTGGCTGTGGCATCGGAGCGCATGGCGCACTACGACCCGTCGAAACTGATTTCCGAAGAAGAAATGAACCGTCGCCTTGGCGTTACTGAGGATGACCTCAAGGATTTTGAAAGCGTGGAAATTGAATGAACTGGAAACTTGAATACCTTCCGGAAGCCGAGGATGACTTCAAGGCGCTTGATGGCAGTCAGAGAAATCTTGTCCTGAAAGCAATTAAGAAGGTACAGCAGAATCCGTTGCCTGCGGACGAAAATGGCTATGGAAAGCTGCTTGGCAATCAAAACGGAAAAAACCTTGCTGGATTGCTGAAAATCAAGCTGCGCGCCGCTGGAATACGCGTCGTTTATCAGCTTCAGCGCACGGAAACGGCTATGCTGGTGATTGTCATCGGCGTGCGTGCGGATGAAGAAGTGTACGAAATTGCACAGAAAAGAGCCGCAAAGCATCATTTACTGGGGTGAACGCACAAGCGGGGTGCATGGAGCGCATTTTGCTCCCTGCCCCCGTTTTTTCTTTTCCCCGCGCCCTTCTTTTCCGCCGCCCGCCCGCATACCATCCATCAGCCGAATCAACGGGCAAGGAGGCGGACAAACATGAAACTTCCCAAACTTCCGAAACTTCCATCCCTCAAATCCCTTCATCTCCCCAGCCGCATCACGATGGAACGGCTGCTCATTGTCTCCGCGGCGGCGCTTGTAGTCGTCCTCGCCGTCCGCGGCGGACAGCAGACCCAAACCGCCATGCAGCAGACTGACTTCACCCCCGATGTCAGCACCCAAACCATCGCGGACGCATCGCCGGATGTCGAAGTGACCTCTACCGTCTGCTGGTATGAGGACGGCGAGGGGTATCTCGTGCCGGTCACGCGCCAGATTCCGCTGCAGGACGGCGTGGCGAAGGCGACGCTGAGCCTGATGGTGAAGTCGTCCGAGAACGACCTCGCGGCGGCGCGCATGGGGCTGCGGAACGTTATTCCAGAGGGCGTGACGTTCGATTTGGACATTTCCGGCGGCAAGGCGCGCGTGGACTTGAGCAAGGAGGCGCTGAGCTGCCAGAACGCGGAAGAAGAGCTGCTGATGGTGCAGGGGACGGCGGCGGCGCTGTGCGGATTTGACACGGTGCAGGAGGTAACGTTCCTCTTTGACGGTCAGAAGCGGTCACAGTTGACGCACGGGACAGACGTATCCGGCGTGTTCAAGGCGGACAGCGTGAATCTGGAAAGTGTGGAAACGACGGCGAACCTGACAAATGCGTCGCGGGTGCAGCTGTATTTCCCGTCGGCGGACGGGCGGCTGATGGTGCCTGTTACGCGGACGGTGTTTTCCCCCGCTGACCTGACCACGGCAATGCTGGAACTGGCGAAAGGCCCGGAGAAGGACAGCGGGCTGGAAATTCCGCTGCCGAAGGACTGTGGTCTGCGGTCGGTGACGCTGAAGAACGGTGTCGCGACAATTGACTTCACAAAAGAATTTGCATCCCTTGCGACGGCGGAGGACGCGAGCGCGGCGACAAGCCAGGCGCTCCGGGCGATTGTGTTCACGGCGAGCCAATTTCCGGGCGTGAAGAAAGTCGAGGTGCTGGTGGAAGGAAAGCCGTTTGAGGCGCAGCCGTCGGCAGTAACGACGTTCGTGAATCAGGCGGACGAAGTGATGGCGCAGTATCCGGGGCTGATTACGGTGGACTGATACTATGATTACGGTGGACTAATACTATTTCCTGCATTCGCCTGCGCCTTCTGCTTGCGCCGCGAATTTGGAAATAGTATAAAAAGGCGGGTGCGCGGAGCTTCAAACTCCATGCACCCGCTTTGCGTATATCAATAATTACTTCTTGTTTCCCCCGAACAGACCCGTGATTCCGCCCAGAATCCCGCGCGTCACCTGCCGCGTCACTTCGCGGGTTGCGGTGCTAATCGCCGTATTCTGCACGCGCCCCAGCAATGAGTCGTTCTTCCGGGCGCGCGCGGCACGTTCTTCGCGCAGTTCATCCGCGTGCTTCCGGCGTTCTTCCGCCTGACGTTCCTTCTCGGCTTTTTCAGCCGCTTTGCGCTGCTTCTCCGCCTCGCGCTCCTGCGCCTTCGTCGTTGTCGGCGCTGCTGCGGGCTGCGCCTGAGCCGGGACGTAATTGCCCGTCGCGGGGTCAAGCTGCATCGGCATCATCTTCTGCACATACTGCCCACTTGCCGGGTCGTAGACCATCACCAGCATGTTTTGCACCTGCGGCTGCTGCACGGTCAGCACCGGGACAGGCTGCGCCTGACCTATCGGCTGCTGCTCCTGCTGATTCTGCCACGCCGGACGTGCGGGTTCGTCCGCCGCCATCCACGCGGGAAGCGGCGTGCTGCTCTGTGCGGCAGGCTGCGCCTGAGCCATCGGCTGCGCCTGAGCCATCGGCTGGGCAGCCTCGCGCTGAACATAATGCCCTGTCTGCGGGTCGAACACGAGGAACGCATCGGGGCGGCTGACCGTCGGCACAGCGGTCGAAATCTGCGGCGCGGCGGCTTCCGGCGCGGGCATCTGCTCCTTCTGGAACGCACTTGCCAGCATTTCGTAGGCGGAAACGCGGTCAACCGGCGTGTCGTAAACGCCGCGGAAGGGGCTGGATTCGATGCACTCCTGCCGCACATCGCCGTCGATGGCGTTCATGGCACTCTGCGGGGGGAGGATGGTCGCGCGCTCGACGATGCTCGGCGCACCGTCCGCATCGAGGAAGGAAACCAGCGCTTCGCCTGTTTTGAGCGTGGTGATGGCTTCTGCCGTATCGAACGCGGGATTCGCGCGGAAGGTCATCGCAGCGGTGCGGACGGCCTTCTGGTCAAGCGGCGTGTAGGCGCGCAGGGCGTGCTGGACGCGGTTGCCGAGCTGCCCCAGAATGCTCATGGGAATGTCGCAGGGGTTCTGGGTGACGAAATACACGCCGACGCCCTTGGAGCGAATCAGCCGGACGACCTGCTCCAGCGTTTCCAGCAGCGCCTTGGGGCAGTCGTCGAAGAGCAGGTGCGCCTCGTCGAAGAAGAACACCATGCGCGGCTTGTCCAAATCGCCGCATTCGGGCAGCAGCTCGTACAGCTCCGAAAGCATCCACAGCAGGAAAGTCGAGTACAGCCGGGGTTTGCGGTAGAGCACGTCCGCCGCGAGGATGTTGATAACGCCGCGCCCGTTTTCATCAAGCTGCATCCAGTCGGCGATGTTCAGCGCGGGTTCGCCGAAGAAGGCATTGCCGCCCTCGTCCTCCAGCATGGCGACGGCGCGCTGAATCGCACCGACAGATGCCATGGACACGTTGCCGTAATCGAGCGTGTACTCCTTGGCGTGTTCCCCGACGTAGGCAAGCATGGCCTTCAAGTCCTT
>OGDF01000860.1_pt1 | contig 46691 bp, 40 predicted proteins | sample 1570141 | NCBI WGS metagenome assembly OGDF01 (sample SAMEA4370581, study PRJEB24528) | human gut metagenome
AGCAGCGGTCTCCAAAACCGCGTGCCGAGGGTTCAAGTCCTTCTGCCCCTGCCAATATGGCGCGGTAGTTCAGTTGGTTAGAACGCCGGCCTGTCACGCCGGAGGTCGAGGGTTCAAGTCCCTTCCGCGTCGCCATATTTGCTGCTGTAGCTCAGTCGGTAGAGCGCATCCTTGGTAAGGATGAGGTCGGCGGTTCAAATCCGCCCAGCAGCTCCATTTTTTAGCACTCAAACGTAACAGTTTGGGTGCTTTTTTTGCGTGATAAAGGGGCCAGGTTTATCACCTGACCCCAATTTTTATGATAGAACTATATTATAAAGCCTTTTCTTCCAAGATCAGTTTCCGTGCCTTTTTTCGGGCGCGGCTGATCGCAGCACGGACACTATCCGGCTGGATGTTGATGTCGGCCGCAATTTCTTCAAAGGATTTGTTCAGAATATACCGGGCCTCCAAAAGGTATTGGCTACGTGGGTCTAACTGTTTCCAAGCGCGGTGAAGGGCTTCGACATCTTCATCGTTTTCTTCCAGAAGGAGCCGGGGGTCTTCTTCTGCGGGGACCGTTGCAGACAGATCCTCAAAAGAAAACTCCTTGAGGCTGCCTTTTTTCTGGAGGTAATTGATGGCCGTATTTTTACAAGTAGAATAGATATAGTTTGTCAATTTGTCGTTTGACATTCTGCGTAGATCGGCCAGCTTATCGATCAATTTGGGAAGCGTAGATTGAAAAATATCATCTGCGTCCCAGGGATCCGTTGTGTGCGAGGTGATGACTTTGTACATCAGACGCTGATAGTCCACGTAGAGATTGGCCATAAAAGAGCGATCATCTTCATCCTCAATGGCCATGATAATCATAGGGATCATGGAAGCTTTGGGTTCATCTCCTTAACTTATCAAAAGTTGCAACTATTATAGCAAGAAAGTCAGAAGAAAACAATGTTTTCAGAAAATAAAAGGGAGAAAAGGAGAATTTCGCAAAAAAGTTGAGGAAATGGGATTCATTTCAGCCATGCAGCTGTCTACTGGTATAGAGACACAGAAAGAAAGGACGCTTGCTATGCTGGAAGACAAAGAATTTATGTGCTGGTTGTTCGAGCACTATGGTCGGTTCATTTGGTATACCGTAAAAAAGTTTTGCCGAAGGACAGACTTGTGGGAGGATATCGTGCAGGAAAGTCTGCTCCGTCTATTATCATGTATCCCGCGGTTACGGAACCTGAGTGAGCAAAAGCTGACAGGGTATATTGCGGTCACCACCCGCAACACCACCTACGCTTTGCTGTGGAAGGAGGAGAAGAACCGAGAAAACTGCATCTCTTTGGAGTCCATCGACATAGCAGAAGATGCATTAGGGCTGGAGGAGATCATCCTTCAAAAAGAGCGGATCGAGCAACTCGCGAAAGCATGCTTGGGCTTGCCTGATGAAGCGCATTATTTGCTGACAAGCTACTATATCCTGGGCTATCGGACGGAAGAGATAGCAGAAGAACTGGGCTGCCCACCGAACCATGTGAGAATGAAGATGACGCGGGCACGCCGCCAGGTAAGAAAACGCATACAAGAACAAAACAAGGAGGGGATCTTGTGAGGCCAGATCAGAATGAACTGTGGGAGCGTTATGAAGACGCAATGTTTACGCTCCTGATGGACGAAGTAGCGCATCAGGAAGGGCAGGAGCAGCTGGAATGGAAAAAGCAACTAAACGATGACCCCTCAGCCGCCCTGCCGGAAGAGGTGAGAAAAAAAGGAGAACAAACCATCCGGAAAGCCTTTGCAGCCCAAAGCAGACGTTCTGCACGACACGTCGGTTTCCGCATGTTCCAACGCATTGCAGTTGCAGTCATGCTTGTACTATTAACGGCAGTGTGCGCTTTTGCGGCGTTTCCAGAGATACGAACTGGAATATTGAATATGATTGCAGATGTATATGAGGATCATACAGACTTTAGTTTTACTACAAACGCATCGAAAAGTGATCCAGCATCCGCTTACAATGTTGAACTTGCATGGATACCTGATGGATTTGAGGTATCAGAAGAGGGAAGTCACTACTCAACAGCTTGGAAGACGTATGAAAATGGGAACGGTGCAATTTTGTATATAGCAGAGAGTTCTGTTGACAATAGAACTATGACTGTAGACACAGAAGATGCAGAGGTTAACCAGGTTACTATTCAGGGCTATGAAGGGACAATGGTCCAAAAAAGTGCTGATGAGTGGACGTGCATTATCTTTACTGTGCCTGAAAAGAACATGGTGGTATACATCGATTCAGAGTTTATAGAGGCGGAGGAAACATTAAAAGTAGCTGAAAATATAATAATTCGTTAATAAACATACAGAAAGTCGGGCGAAACAAAAAAGTCCTTCCGTTGGCGGGGATTTTCTGGTACGATAATACCAACGACCAAAACCACGACCAAACTGGGGGCGAGATCTGCCATGCTACAATTGGCTTTCTGCGACGACGACCTTTCTGAACTGCAAACCATCCAGACCCTGCTGGACCGCTACCGCGTGGCCCGAAACCAGGAGATCCGATACACGGCCTTTCAAAACGCCTGGGATCTGCTGGCCGAGGTGGAGCGGGGCACCCGGTACGATGTTCTGCTTCTGGATGTCCTCATGCCGGGGCAGAACGGCATCGAGGTGGCCGGGGAGCTGCGGCAGTACGACAACAACGTGAAGATCATCTTCCTCACCTCCTCTCCGGAGTTTGCGGTGCAGTCCTACGCCGTGGGGGCCTATTTCTACCAGCTCAAGCCCATCTGGGAGGAGAGTTTTTACCGCATCATAGACGCGGCCTTAGAAGCCTGCCACAAGGAACAGAGCGACAGCCTGATCCTCCGCTGCAAGACGGGCATCACCCGCGTGGCCCTGAACCAGCTGGAATACTGCGAGGTCATCCACAGGACCCTCCTGCTCCACCTGGACAGCGGCAAGGTGCTGGAGAGCAGCGGGAGCTTAGATGAACTGAGCCGCCAGCTGGCCCCCTACGGCTGCTTCTACCGCCCCCACCGGTCCTATCTGGTCAACTTGGAGTATGTCCAAACGCTGTCCTACCGGGCCATCACCTTAGCCTGTCTGGCGGAGATCCCCATTCCGCGGGGGAAATACAACGAGGTCAAGACCGCCTTCCTAGACTATGCCTTTCAGAAGGGCCAGGTGACGGTATGAGCGAACTCATCCCATTTTGCAACGACTGGGCCGTGGGCCTGTTCGGCAGCGTGCTGGCGGCCTATTTTTGCAGCGCCCTGACCACCCGGCGGAACAAGTGGATCTTCTGGGTGTCTATGACCCTGATCCCCGTGCTCCAGAGCTGGGTCTACTATCTGTGGGACGGGAGCTTCCTGCGGAAGATCTACCCTCTGCTGGTCCACCTCCCCCTGTTCCTTGTGCTGCTGTTTTTGACCCGCCGGGCCTTGTGGCCCCTCATTTCCATTTTCACGGCCTACCTCTGCTGCCAGCTGCGGCGGTGGATCGCGCTGTTCGTGATCCAGCTGCTGGGGGGCGGGGAGCTGATGCGGTGCAGCGTGGAGATGCTGGTGACCCTGCCGCTGCTCCTGGCCCTGCTGAAATGGGCGGCCCCTACCATCGCCAATTTGGGAAACTACCCCACGAAGACCCAGTGCCTCTTCGGGTCGGTTCCCGTCATGTACTATGCCTTCGACTATCTCACGCGGGTCTATTCTGACATCTTGATCCGCGGGGAGCCGGTGGCGGTGGAGTTTATGCCCTTTCTGTGCTGCGTGGCTTACCTCGTCTTCCTGCTGCACTACTCCAAGGTCGAGCGGGATAAGATCCAGGCCGAGCAGGTCCAGAACAACATGAGCATGCAGCTGGCCCAGGCTGTGCGGCAGATCGACGCCATGCGGGAGTCCCAGGACCTGGCCAGCCGCTACCGCCACGACCTGCGCCACCACCTGCAATACGTCCTCAACTGCATCGAGAACGACCAGGAGGACGAGGCGAAAAAATACATCTCCACCATCTGCGAGGAGATCGAGGCCCAAAGGGTCCAGCGCTACTGCGAAAACGACGCCGTGAACCTCATCCTCTCCGCCTTTGTGGGCCAGGCGAAAAAGGCCGGGGTCACCATGCAGGTGTTGGGCTATCTCTCTGACTTTATCCTGGCCTCGGACAGCGACCTGTGCGTGCTGCTGTCCAACGCCCTGGAAAACGCCCTGCACGCCTGCGCCCCCCTGGTGGAGGCGGGGCAGGACTGCGTGATCGACGTGAACTTTCACGAGCGGGGCAAGAAATTTTTCCTCCAGATCACGAACCCCTGCCAGCAGGAGAAGGTCCGCCTGGTCAAAGGCATCCCCGTGACCGACCAGCCGGGCCATGGGCTGGGGGTGCAGAGCATCTGCTCCGTGGTGGCCAAGTACGGCGGGCTGTACGATTTCTCCGTCCAGGACGGGACATTCACCCTGCGGCTGTCTCTGTGAGCACTGTCGATTCGGGACGCTTTTGGTGCGATTCGTGCCAAAGCGTCCCGTTTTTTGTGGAGAGGGAGTATCCTATGCCCATAGCACACCTCAACACAGAATTGACAAAGAGATGAAAGGATGTTTTCCCCATGAAAAAGTTTGCATTGCTCTTGCTTTCCCTGACCCTGTGCTTCGCTTTGGCCGCTTGCGGCGGCAGCGACACCTCCGCTGATGAGCAGGCTGCGGCCGACGATACCGCCGCCAGCACGACCGCGGATGAGTCCGCTGACACCAGCGCAACCAGCGACAAGCAGACTGCCATTGACGAGTTCAACGCCACCAGCGCTGCCTTCAACGAAGTGGCCAACGCCATCAACGCCGATCCCTCCGCCTTTGACAGCGATGTGATCGACACCATGCAGCAGATGTCCGACCTGCTCAACCAGTATCAGCAGATGCTCTCCGGCGACGACGAGTACACCCAGGAGGACCTGGATAAGATGACCGAGTGGTTCGGCCAGGTCCAGGATTGGGTCGATCAGGTCAAGGCGGATCTGAACATCGAGTAATTCATTCCAAGCGCCCGATCGATACTATATTCAGCCATAGTATTAGGGATACAACAGAACGGCGGATGCGGGGTTCCGCATTCGTCGTTCTCTATTCTGCGAGAAATCATCAGAAAGGAAGGCAGCTTTATGACACTCATTATTGTTGCGATCATCGTTGTGGTCTTGATCTCCTGGATCATCTCCGTCCAGCGCAGATTGGTGGCCATGGACGAAAACATCAACAACGCCATGAGCCAGATCGGCGTGCAGCTCTCCTCCCGTTTCGACGCGCTCACGGCCCTGCTGGACCTGACCAAGGGCTACGCTGCCCATGAGGCCACCACCCTCATCGAGACCATCAAGTCCCGCCGCAGCGTCATCACCGCCACCTCCACGCCCCAGGACGTGCTGAAGCAGGAGGGTGTCATCTCCGAGGCTCTGGGCCGCATCTCCATGGTGGCCGAGCGCTACCCCGAACTCAAGGCCAACGAGAACTATGCCAAGTGCATGAACGCCGTGGACAGCTACGAGAAAATGGTCCGCACCAGCCGCCTCATCTACAACGACAGCGTGACCAAGCTCAACCGGGAGATCCGCATGTTCCCCGTCTCCCTGCTGGCCGCCCCCTTCGGCTTCCACGCCAGAGACTATCTGGAGGCTGTGGAGGAGAAGGCGGACATGCCCAGCATGAAGTAACGCGTCAAGCTGTTTGGGAGAATTGTTATGAAACCTGCGATCATCAAGCGCTCTGCCCTGCTGCTGGCGCTGGCCTGCGTGCTGACCCTGCTGGGTGCCCCCAGGGTGTCCGCCGCCAACCAAGTGGCAGACATCCAGATCAAAGCCGTCTTACAGGACGACGGCTCGGCCGACATCACCCAGACTTGGACGGCCACCACCGACGAGGGCACCGAGTTTTATCTCGCCTGCCGGGACAACGGCTACCTGTCCATCACGGACTTCACCGTCTCCGACGAGCGGGGGACCTATGAGCCTCTGGCCAGCTGGGACGTGGGCGCCGACTTTACCCAAAAGGCCCGCAAGTGCGGCGTGGTGGAGACCGGGGAGGGCGTGGAGCTGTGCTGGGGCATCAGCGAGTACGGCACCCACACCTACACCCTGCGCTACACCCTCCACGGCTTGGTGGGGGCCTACGACGATGCCGACGGTTTCAACTACCGCTTCATCGACGAGATGGGGACTTTCCCCACCGACGTGGAGCTGACCCTGACCAAGGCCGACGGCACGCCCCTCACCGACGCGGACTGTGACATCTGGGCCTTTGGCTACCAGGGCCAGATCCAGTTTGTGGACGACACCATCCGGGCCTGGACCGAATCCCCCCTGGAAGACAGCCAGAACATGACCGTCATGGTCGCCCTGAACAAGGGGGTCCTCCACCCGGAACGGACGGAGGAGGGCAGCTTCGAGACCGTGAAGGAGCGGGCCTTCGACGGCAGCGACTATGAAGACGAGCCTCTGACCGCGAAAGACATCTTCTATGCGATCCTAGGCGTCGTGCTCCTGTGTGCGGTCGTGGCGGCGGTCATTCTCATCGCCCGCCGGATCCACAAGGCCAAGCTGGCCCGCCTGGTGAAGCAGGCTCCGTATTTCCGGGACGCACCCAACGGGGGCAACCTGAACGTGACCCACCGCCTGGGCGTGTGCAGCAAGCAGTGTGAAGAGAGTTCCATTCTGGGGGCCTATCTCCTGCGGCTCATCGGCGACGGCTGCTTAGAGCCGGTGCAGCAGGCTCTGAGCGAGAAGAACAAAAACGCCAGCCTCCGCCTGGTCCGTCCACCCCGGAACAGCGCAGGGTATGACGATGCCCTCTACACCATCCTGGAGGCGGCCGCCGGGGCTGACGGCATCCTCCAGCCCAGAGAGCTGGCCCTTTTCTGCCAGCGCAACTATGTCCCCCTCTCCCGGTTCCTGACCTCCTGCAAGAAGGACGCCATGCAAGTCCTGGTGCAGAAGGGCTGCCTCAGGGGTGCGGGCTGCGACAGCATCCGCAGTCTGACGGCCCAGGGGAAGCAGGCGCTGAACGAGGTCCTGGGCTTGAAGCACTTCCTGCTGGACTTTTCCCTCATCCGGGAGCGGGCGCTTCAGGAGACGCTGATCTGGCAGGACTATATGGTCTACGCCCTGCTCCTGGGCATTGCCGACAAGGTCGCCCCCCAGCTCCGTCGGCTCTACCCCGACCTCCAGCCGGAGATCGACCAGTACGCCAGGCAGGCAACCTGGGCCGGGTACTACAACCACGTGATGTACAACGCCTATGAGCGCGAACGCCAGCGCCGCGAGGAAGCCCGCTCCGGCGGCAGCGGCGGCAGTGCGTCCTTTGGCGGCGGCGGAGGCTTTTCCGGCGGCGGCGGGGGCGGCACGCGGTAAAGGTGCGCCACCGGAGGCGGCGGGATTGGATAAGTGGTTCCGCGTGGTGCGTGGGCACGTTGGTACACTACGGACTGCTTGCGGAACGTAGCCCTCATTCGTCCGCTTCGCGGCCACCTTCCCCCCAGGGGAAGGCTCTGGTGACGCCGTGCAAATTTGTTATCACGTTCCTTTCATCGACCACGAAAAAAGCCTTCCCCGAGGGGGAAGGTGGGCCGGGCGAAGCCCGGGTCGGATGAGGGCAACGGGCCGAACGGAATCGGTTGTGTACTAAGGCGACACCGCACTATGCGGTACCACGAATGAAATCATCTGGCTCCGCCAGACACCATTTTTATCTCACAAGGAGTGAATATATCATGGGATTATTTGCAAAACGCCCGCCCTGCCCCATTTGCGGCGGGAAAGTCAAGGGCCTGCTGACCTGGAAGGTCGGCGGGGAAAAGGTCTGTGACGACTGCTACGGCTTCGTGGACCTGCCGGACAAGATGGTCGACACCATGTCCATCGAAGAGTTCAAGCAATACATGGTCTTCCGGGACGAAAACGACGTGCTCCGCCAGGAGTTTCAGGAGACCCAGCGGATCGACTTCGGCTGGTTGGACACGAAGTTCCTCTTTGACATGCCCCACCGCTACCTCTGCATGGACAAACACCTGAAGAAGACCATCTTCGAGGGCGGCCAGATCAAGTCCTTCGTCATCCGGGAGGACAGCATGCCCCTCTATGAGGGCAGCGCCAACGGCCTGCGCAAGCATGAGAGCGGCGTCCCCGCGCAGGTGGCGGCTATGGCCCCGCAGATCCAGCAGCTCGTGTCCCAGAAGCAGTTTCAGCGGAACATGGAGCGCCTGGTCGATCAGCTGGACGACGGCAAAAGGAACCACAGCACGGGCTACTATAACGACTTTGTGGACATCGCGGCCCCGTTTAAGAACTTTATCCTCGAGATCCGGTTCGACCACCCCTACTGGAAGACCTTCACCGCCGACACCCCCGGCCCCACCTTCGACAGCACCGAGCCCAACGCCGGAGATTACTTAAACGCCTACCGGGAAAAAGCGCAGACGTTGGACCAGTTGGCAACGGCCCTCATGGCCATCGCCTTCCCCGGCGCGAAGGTGGAGCAGGTAGCTGCCGCCGGAGCTCCCGGCCAGCCCGCCGTGACCGGCACGGCTGCCGCTGCCCCCGCCACGTCGGAGGACGCCATCGAGGCCATCCAGAAGTTTAAGCGCCTGTATGAGGAGGGTGTCATCACCGAGGAAGAGTTCGCCGCCAAAAAGCGGCAGCTTTTGGGTATCTGACTGCCCCACGATTTTTCCGTAGGGGCCGCAGACCCCTGCGGCCCGAACTGGTTGCGTTGTGTGATTTGCCGTTACATGGAGCTACCCTTCCCGCACGGGCCGCAGAGGTCTGCGGCCCCTACAAGGGAAATGGCAACGTATCATCATGAATCGAGAGAAAAGGAGAGAACCCACCATGAAAAAACGCATGTTATCCCTCCTCCTGGCCCTGGGAATGGGCCTGTCCCTGGCTGCCTGCGGCGAGACGGAGACGACAGCCGTCCCCAGCAAAGCCCCCGCCGGGGACGGCAGCTGGGCCGTGTACTGGTACCTCTGCGGCAGTGACCTGGAGACCAACTACGGCTGCGCCACCACCGACCTGAACGAGCTGCTGGAAGTCCAGCTGCCCGAAAATGTCACGGTGGTCATCGAGACCGGCGGCGCGGCTGAGTGGCAGAACGACCAGGTGGACGCCTCGAAGCTCCAGCGCTGGGTCTATACCAGCGACGGCCTGGAGCTGGTGGACGAGCAGGACACCGCCGACATGGGCGATGCCCAGACCCTCCAGGACTTCCTGGAATTTGCCAGTGAGAACTATCCCGCCGACAAGACCGCCGTCACCTTCTGGAACCACGGCGGCGGCTCCGTCAGCGGTGCGGCTTTTGACGAGCTGCACGGCTACGACTCCCTGGACCTGACGGAGCTCTACCAGGCCTTCAACGCCGTCTGGCCGGCCGACAAGGAGGACCCCTCCCTGGAGCTGGTGGGCTTTGACACCTGCCTGATGGCCACCGTGGACGTGGCCGCCACCTTCCAGAACTTTGCCAAGTATCTGGTGGCCTCGGAAGAGACCGAGCCGGGCAACGGCTGGCTCTACTCCGGATGGGCGGGCGCTCTGGCCGAGAACCCCGCCATGGACGGCCAGGAGCTGGGCACCGTCATCTGCGACACGTATTATGAGGGCTGCCAGGAGGCCCTCACCGACCTGACCCAGCTCACCCCCCTGCTGGACGCCTATGAGGCCTTCGGCCAGGAGGCACTCACCGTGGCCGCCCAGGACCCCGCCTTCTTCGCCGAGCTGGGCCGCGCTGCGTCCCAGAGCGAGAACTACGGCGGCAACACCCGTGAGCAGGGCTACACCAACATGGTGGACCTGGGCGACCTGGCCCGGAAGAGCAGCGATCTGCTGGACTCTGCCCAGGCCGTCACCGATGCGCTGAGCGACTGCGTGCTCTATCAGGTGGGCGGCATCTACCGCGCCCAGGCCTCCGGCCTGAGCTGCTACTACTCCTACAACGGTGACACGGACGATCTGGACGCCTACACCCGCGTGGGCACCGGCCAGGCCTTTAAGTCCCTGTATACTTACGAGCTGACCGGCCAACTGGACGAGAGCGAGGTCCAGAACCTCCCCGGCATCCAGGAATTGCAGAACGTAGTGACCCTGAAGGAGATGAACTGGGACGACGCGCCCCTGGACCTGAACGACGACGGCAACGCCGTTTTGACCCTCGGCCCCCAGGCCAATGACGTGCTGGCCAGCATCGGCTTCTCCTTGATGTATGTGGACGAGGAAAACGACCAGATGCTCTACCTGGGCACCGACAACGACATGACCGCCGACTGGGACAACGGCGTCTTCTACGACAACTTCCGCGGCGTCTGGGGCGCCATCGACGGGCACATCGTTTATATGGAGCTGTCTTACGAGGGTGACGACTACAACCTCTACTCCGTGCCCATCCTGCTCAACGACGAGGAGTACAACCTGCAAGTGGCCTACAACTTCACCGACGAAGCCTGGAGCATCCTGGGCGCGGCCAAGGGCCTGGACGCGGACTCCGGCATGGCCAGCAAGGAGCTGCGCCTCCTGGAAGCCGGGGACAAGATCACCACCATCTGGATGGCGGCCTCTTACAGCGGCGACGACGACTTTGAGATATACACCGCCGAGGAGCTGACCGTCACCGACAGCACCAGCTTCGGCGAAGCCGAGCTGCCCGACGGCAGCTACGCCATGGTTTTTGAGATGTGGGACGCCATGGGCAACGACGCCTATTCCGACGCCGTGACCTTCGACTGCGAGAACGGCGAGATCTGGACCACCGTTTACGAGTAATTTGATACGGATGCAAGCAGCCCCGGAGCGTTTTAAGAATACGCTCCGGGGCTGCTCTGCGCTATTCTATTTTGTGACCCCGTAGCGCCGGCCCAGCGCCGCCACCCGCTGCGCCCAGCGGAAGTGGGTCTGATACTCGTTCATCCGCGTGCCCTCTGCGCTGGGGGCCACGAGACAGGGGTCGTCCCAGGTGAGGATGCTGTTCGCGTCCGCATAGTCGGCGGGGGAGACCTGAAGGGACTGGTTCACGATGGGGATCTGTTTGGGGTGGATGACCGTCTTGCCGACAAAACCATTCAGCCGGTCCAAGGCGCACTCCTGCGCCAACCCCTCCGCCCAGCCGGGGCCGTTGTAATATTCCCAGACCGGCCCGGCCACAAGATAGTCCGGGGCAAAGGTGGTGAGCAGGTCGGTCAGTACGTCTGCCACCGGGCGCAGGTCATAGATCGTGTGCCCTGGGTCCCGGCGCAGGCCGAAGACATGGCAGAGGTCGTTGCCGCCCACCCGGATATTGAGGATGCACTCGCGCAGCGCGTCCAGCTGGGCCTTGACCTCCGCCAAAGCCGCGTGGCGGGTGTGGAGGGGGAGCATCGACGGGGCCTCGAAGACGGGCATATAGAAGTAATCCAGCCCATCCGCCTGCAAGTCTCGAATAACGGCGCAGTAGGCTCCGCATGTTTCTATAAAAAATTTGGGCAGAATAAACCCGGTGAGCAGGGGACGGTACTTCCCATACGCCCGCCCCAGCCGGGCCAGTTGCTCCGGCGAGCGCACCCGGACGAAAGTCAGGGGGCGGTAAAACGTCTCCTGCCGGGCGGTATCTGTGAGGTCGTGCAGGGTTTGTTCCACGGCCTGCTCTGCCGCTGCCAGGGCGTCGGCCCGCACCGTGTCCTCCAGGCACAGGGCCAGGGAGAAGGGGCGCGGCAGGCGCTCCGCCGCCACTGCCTGGGCGACGGTGTGGTGGGCGTTGGCGGGGCAGTAGAGCAGGGCGCCCACGTCGTATCCGCTGATGTCCTGGGGCATGGGGGAAGCACCTCGTTTCCGACTGAGATAAATACTATTGTATCACACACGGTGGCATTGACAAGCAGAAAAATGCGAAACACGCGCAAGCGGGGGATTTTGTATTGAAAGCGGAGGAAAGAAATGGTATACTATATCCTGTTAAAGTATCAAAAGTGAACAGGATGACCAACGGCATGTTTCAATTAGGACGGATCGAAAAACTGCATGACTATTTCAGTGCGTGTTCTCGCCGCCGGGAACAAGCTGTCTTTTTTTATCGCGTGGCGGGGTACAGCGGGGAGGTTGCGGCCTTTTTGACCCAGTATGACCAGGCCGCCCGCACCAACGGCGTGGTCATCGAGGGGCGCATCCCCAACCCGGACCCCAAGCAGCTGGACTACCTGGCGGAGATGATGGGCAGCGACTTTCAGCTGGACGTGGGCTTTCTCACCCAGAAGCTGACCCGCTGGCTGCCCCGCCTGACCGGGGCCCAGCGAGAGGCCGTGGTGACCGCCATGACGGCGACCTTACAGGACTTGCAGGCCCACGGGAAAAACGAAAACATGCTCCGCAACGCCTACATCAAGTACATGTGCTGGCTCTACTATAAGTTCGAGCGCATCTTAGGCCGCCTGGGCGGGGACGAGCTGCCGAAGATCCTATACGACGGCACGGTGAGCAGCTATGAATTGCAGCTCCTGGTGATCCTGGCCCGCGCCGGGGCGGACATCGTCCTGCTGGAGCGGGCGGGGGATGCGGGCTACCTCCGCTGTGACCCCACGAGCCAATATGCCCAGCTCTATCAGGCCCCCGGTCTAACGTCCTTCCCGGCAGACTTCTCCCTGCGCCAGCTTCGGGAGCAGGGCCGGCAGCAGGCCGAGCGGCAGAAGCTCTACGGCGCCCCGGCGGGCATCGCGCCCTGCACCAACGCCTGGATGAAGACCCCGGACGTAAAAGAGATCCTCACGGCAGTCCGGGCCAGAGGGGACGACCCCAAATTATTTTACAACGCCTTTGTCGTGCAGTACGGCGTGGAAGACAAATTGCTCTTCCCCAGCGACATGGTGGCGTTTTACCAACAGCTCAAGCGGGAGGGGAGAAAGGTCTGCCTGGAAAACGGTCGCTTGCCGCCCCCCACCCCGGAGGAGATCGCCGCCGTCCGGCGGCGGAACCACCAGACCGCCGAGCAGCTGGCGGCGGACCTGGCCGCAAATCTGCAATACCCCAACAACCAGCAGCTGCAAACGCTGATGCGGCAGGCCTTCCTGGACGTGGTCCTGGAGGAAGACAAGACCGTGGGCGGAAACCTCAACCGCCTGCTGAATAAGGCCGTCTATCTGGTGGCCTGGATGAAGCGATACCAGAAAGACCTGTTCCAGAACTGGCAGGCCCCGGAGGTCGGCGTCTTTATTCTCTTTGGCGCTTGCTCCGGGGACAACGAGGCGCTCTTCCTGCGCCTGCTGGCGAAGCTGCCGGTGGATGTACTGGTTTTGCTGCCGGATCTCAACGCCCCCTGCGTGCTGAAGGACCCGGCGCTGCTGGACCTGCACAAGGAACATTCCCTGCCCATGACCGACTTTCCCGTGGAGCCCTCCCAAATGCGGGTCCGCACGGCGGCCTATCAGGCCGAGCGGGAGATGGACAGCATCCTCTATCAAAACACCGGCCTCTACCGGGCCAAGCAGCACCAGAAGGCCGAGGCCGTGACCTTGCAGACCATGTACGAGGAGATCGGCCTGCTCTGGGACCAGGAGCTGAAATACCGCCCCGGCTTTGCCGCCGAGGGGGACACGGTGACGGTCCCGGTCCTGCTGGAAAAGATCTGCGGCATCAAGGACGGGCCGATCCTGCCATACTGGCTGGAGATCAAGAAGCTGGTCACGCCGGAGACGACGCTGGTCACGAAGCTCCCCTGGCAGACGGGGCTGGAGGCCAACCCCATGAAGCCCTATGCCACGCAGTTTTTGCGGCAGGGCCGGCTCCAGCGGGAGAAGATCAAGCAGCACAAAGACTATCCCTACGGCATTTTGCGGCCGGAGATCCAAGACTACCTGCTGGACAAGCTGCAAGTTCTGCTGGACGAGAAGCTCATCGCCGGAACGTATCAGAACGGCACGGAGTACACCATCGTCTCGACGATCCTTGGCCTGCCGAAGGACCTGCTGCGGCGCATCCAGAACTTCGACTTTACCAAGAAAAACCCCAAGCTCATCATCATCAGCACCACGGAGGAAACGCTGTCGCTGGAGGACAGCATCTTAGTGGCGTTTCTGAATTTGGTGGGGTTCGACATCTTATTCTTCGTCCCCACGGGATACCAAAGCATCGAGAAATACTTCCAAAAGCCGTTTGCCAACGAGCATCAATTGGGCCCCTACCGCTATGACTTGCAGGTGCCCGATTTTCGGACCCTGCATGAGGGAGGAAAAAGCTCGATCAGAAAATTATTCGGAAGGAGTTTTTAAGCCATGGGATTGGATTTTACAAAGCCCGCCGCCAGCCCGGCCCCGGCGGACCAGAGCACCGCGACCCCCGCAGTCCAGGAGGAGACCTATCCCCAGTATAACATCGTGGCCGACCGCCAGCAGATGGACCAGACCCTCACCGGCTCCCAGGAGGTGGACGAGCTGGCCAGCAAGATCGAGGTGTATCACTTAGAGACCATCGTCTCCTTCGGTGCGGAGGCCGCGGACGAGATCTCCAAGTGCTCCGACGTGATCCTCAACGGCATGGACATGAGCCAGCTGGACAACTCCAGCGTCATGCTCAATACCCTGGCCAAGATCATGGACAAGTTCGACATCGAGGAGCTGAAGGACAACCCCGGTCTCTTCAACAAGCTCTTCGGCAACCTGCGCAAGCAGCTGGACAAGATCCTCAACAAGTACCACACCATGGGCGACGAGGTGGACAAAATTTACGTCCAGCTCAAACAGTATGAGAGCGAGATCAAGCAGTCCAACCGCAAGCTGGAGGATATGTTCCAGGCAAACGTGGGCTATTACCATCAGCTGGTGAAGTACATCCTGGCCGGTGAGCAGGGCTGCCGGGAGCTGGAGGCCTACATCGCCCAGCGCCAGGCCGACCTGGAAAGCACCGGGGACAACGCCATTCAGTTCGAGCTGGCCTCCCTGAACCAGGCCCTCATGATGCTGGAGCAGCGCACCCAGGACCTGCGGACGGCCGAAAACGTGGCCATGCAGTCCATCCCCATGATCAAGACCATGCAGTTTAGCAACATGAACCTGGTGCGGAAAATTAACTCCGCCTTCATCGTCACCCTGCCTGTCTTCAAGCAGGCCATCGCCCAGGCTATCATGCTCAAGCGCCAGCGCATCCAGGCCGAGGCCATGTCCGCCCTGGACGCCAAGACCAACGAGATGCTCCTCCGCAACGCCCAGAACACCGCGGAGCAGTCTAAGATCACTGCCCGCCTGGCCTCCGGCAGCTCCATCAAGACCGAGACCCTGGAAAAGACCTGGCAGACCATCGTCTCCGGCATCGAGGAGACGAAGCAGATCCAGGAGAACGCCCGGAAGCAGCGCATCGAGGACCAGAAGAAGCTGGAAGCCATCAAGGACGATTTCAACAAGCGCTTTAGCGGGGCCTTAAAGTAAGGCACCCCAAACGTAGAAAAAGGGAGGAAAACCTATGCCGATCAACCTGACAAAAGGACAGAAAGTCGACCTGACCAAGGGCACCCCCGGCCTGACCAAGCTCATGGTGGGCCTGGGCTGGGACGTGAACGCCTTTGACTCCGGCTATAACTGTGACCTGGACGCCTCCGCGTTCATTGTGGGCTGCAACGGCAAGGGCACCACCGAGAAGGAGTTCATCTTCTACAGCAATTTGGAGCACCCCAGCGAATCCGTCAAGCACATGGGCGACAACCTCACCGGCGAGGGTGAGGGCGACGACGAGCAGATCGAGGTCGATCTGTCCAAGGTCCCCGCCAACATCGAGCGGATCGCCTTCACCGTCACCATCTACGACGCCGACGTGCGCCGCCAGAACTTTGGCCAGGTGCAGAACGCCTATATCCACATCCAGGACATGGTCTCCGGCGCCGACCTCATCCGCTATGACCTGGGCGAGGACTTCTCCATCGAGACGGCCATCGTCGTCGGGGAGCTGTATCGCCACAACGGCGAGTGGAAGTTCAACGCCATTGGCAGCGGCTTCCAGGGCGGTCTGGCCGCCTTGTGCGGCCACTATGGCATCGAAGTCGCCTGAGCGCAGACACAAGCAGACACAAAAGGAGTAATACACTATGCCGATCAGTTTGAAAAAGGGGCAGAAAGTCAGTCTGTCCAAGGAAAACCCCGGTCTGACCAAGGTCCTGGTGGGCCTGGGCTGGGACGTGAACGCCTTTGACACCGGCGGGTCCTTCGACCTGGACGCCGCCGCCTTCCTGCTGGGCGAGAACGGAAAAATTACCCGGACGGAGGACTTCGTCTTCTATGGCAACCTCCAGCACCCCTCCGGGGCCGTGGAGCACCTGGGCGACAACCTCACCGGCGCGGGCGACGGGGACGACGAGCAGATCAAGGTCGATCTCTCCCTGGTCCCGGCGAACATCCAGCGCGTGGCCTTCACCGTCACCATTTATGACGCGGATGTGCGCCGCCAGAACTTCGGTCAGGTCAACAATGCCTTCATCCGCATCGTGGACGAGAGCAACGGCCAGGAGATCCTGCGCTATGACCTGGGGGAGGACTTCTCCATCGAGACCGCCGCAATTTTTGGCGAGCTCTACAAGCACAACGGCGAGTGGAAGTTCAACGCCATCGGCAGCGGTTATCAGGGGGGCCTGGCGGCCCTGTGCGCCAACTACGGCGTGGAAGTGGAAGACTGAGCCGGCGCAGAGCGCCGGAAAAAGGAGGCGTTTCCCATGGCCATCAGCCTGGAAAAGGGAAAGAAAGTCAACCTGCGCAAGCAGGAAAAAGTGGGGTTGGGCGAGATCCTCGTGAACCTCAACTGGAACAGCAAGCCGGCCAAGAAGGGGTTTCTGGGCAGCCTCTTCGGCGGCGGGGACAAGCCCATCGACCTGGATCTGGGCTGCCTGTATGAGCTGAAAAACGGCAGGAAGGGGACCGTGCAGGCCCTGGGCAATGCCTTTGGGTCTTTGCAGCAGGAGCCGTACATCGCCCTGGACGGTGACGACCGCACCGGGGCCGTGGCCACGGGCGAGAACCTGCGCATCGACGGCAACCACATTGCCGACATCAAGCGCGTGCTGGTCTACACCTATATCTATGAGGGCGTGGCCAACTGGCAGCAGGCCGACGCCGTGGTCACCATCCGCTACCCTGGCGCGGAGGACCTGGTGGTGAAGATGGACGATTACCAGTCCAACCAGATCATGTGCGGCCTGGTCCTGCTGGAGAACGTGAACGACGAGACCTTCAGCGTGGAAAAGATCGTGCAGTTCTACCGGGGCCACCAGGCGCTGGACCAGGCCTTTGGCTGGGGCATGCGCTGGACCCCCGGCCGGAAATAAGGAGGAACAACTATCATGGCGATCAGCCTGCAAAAGGGACAGCGCGTGAGCCTGTCCAAGGAAAGCAAAGAGGGCCTCGACCGGGTCATCGTCGGCCTGGGCTGGGACGAGGCCAGGCAGCCCCAGACCAAGGGCTTTTTGGCCAGCCTGTTCGGCGGCGGAGAGCCGCAGGCCATCGACTGCGACGCCTCCGCCCTGCTGCTGCAGGGCGGCAAGCTCCGCAACTGGAAAGACGTGGTCTACTTCGGCGCCCTGCGCCACGGCTCCGGGGCCGTCCAGCACATGGGCGACAACCTCACCGGTGCGGGGGAGGGGGACGACGAGCAGATCGTCATCGAGCTGGACAAAGTCCCCGCCCAGTATGACCGCATCGTTGTGGTCGTGAACATCTTCCGGGCAGAGGCCCGGCACCAGCACTTTGGGATGATCGAAAACGCCTTCATCCGCATCGTGGACGCCCGGAACAACCAGGAGCTGTGCCGCTTCAACCTCTCGGAGCACTACGACGGGATGACCGCCATGATCTTTGGCGAGGTCTACCGCCACGGCAATGAGTGGAAGTTCAACGCCATCGGCCAGGCCACCACGGACCCCAGTTTGCAAGCGCTGAGTAAGCGTTACCAATAAGCAATGACCCGGAGAAAGAGGAAGGGGAGACGCTTCCTCTTTCTCCAAGCGCACAAAAAGGAGAAAAACATACCATGCACTTTAACGGTTTGAACGACCAGGAAGTGGAGCAATCCCGCAGAGCCAACGGTAGCAACGCCATCCCGGACTCGGAACCGACGACTTTCTGGGCGGAATTCAAGGAGACCTTTGGCGACCCCATGATCAAGATCCTGCTGGCCATCGCCGCCATCATGATCATCATGTTCGCCTTTGGCTACTCCGACATCTACGAGCCGGTGGGCACCATCGTGGCCGTCCTCATCGTGGCCGTGGTCAGCGCCAAGACCGGCGTGGCCAGCGACACGAAATACCGGCAATTAAAAGATTCCACGAAGAAAGACCAGTGTAAAGTCTATCGCAACGGCGTCATCACCGTCATCGACGTGGATGACGTTGTGCTGGGCGACAAGGTCCTGCTGCAGTCCGGCGATAAAATCCCCGCTGACGGTATTTTGATTGCCGGCGACCTGCGCGTGGACAACTCCGCCCTGAACGGCGAGGCCGAGGAATGTTCCAAGACCGCCGCCGCCGAGGGCACGAAGCTGGCCGATGACATCACCGGCGATACGTTTGTCGATGCCCACTCCCTCTTCCGGGGGGCCGTCCTGTTCGACGGCGAGGGCGTGATGGACGTGCAGAAGGTCGGCCTTGCTACCATGATGGGCAAAATGGCCGAAGAGATGCAGGAGAACGAGCCGGACTCCCCCCTGAAGGTGAAGCTGGCCAAGCTGGCCAAGCAGATCTCCACCTTCGGCTATATCGGTGCCATTGTCATCGCCGTCATGTACTTTGGCTACTTCATCCTGCAAGCCGGCGGCTTCGGGCCTTATTTTGCGGCGTCCCCGGCGGATATTATCAAAGATATCGTTGAGGCGGTGTCCCTGGCTGTCGTCATTATCGTCTGCGCCGTGCCGGAGGGCCTGCCGCTGATGATCTCCCTGGTGCTCATGCAGAACACCAGCAAGATGCTGGACCACAACGTGCTGGTCCGTAAGGCCGAGGGCATCGAGACCGCCGGTTCCCTGAACATCCTGTTCAGCGACAAGACCGGTACCATCACCAAGGGCCAGCTGGAGGTCGTGGAGTTCTTCACCGCCGACGGCCTGACCATCCCCCTGGAGGAGCTGAGCCAGCACGGGAAGATCAAGGGCCTGCTCGACCTGGCCATCGGCAAGAACACGCAGTCTATGTTTGATGAGGACGGCCGCGTGATCGGCGGCAACGCCACGGACCAGGCCCTGGTCAAGTTCCTGGGCAAGGAGAGCATGGCCCAGCTGGAGGGCGTGTGCAAGACCGTCAAGGTGCAGGGCTTCAACTCCACCAATAAGTTCAGCCAGGTCTATCTGGGCGACATGGGCAAGACGCTGTATAAGGGCGCCCCGGAGCGCCTGCTGGCCACGGCGAAGAAATACCTGGGCCTGAACGGAGAGATCAAGGATCTGGACCCAAAGGTCCTGGATGCCAAGATCGTGGAGCTGGCCGACAAGTCCATGCGCGTGCTGGCCTTTGGCTACTCCGAGCAGGCCATGGTCGAGAATAAAATCCATGAGGACGTGGTTTTGATCGGCTTCGTGGGCATCCGGGACGACGTGCGCCCTGAGGCCAGAGAGGCCATTGCCGAGGTGCGGCAGGCAGGCATCCAGGTCGTCATGATCACCGGCGACCGCCTGGAGACCGCCGTTGCCATCGCCAAGGACGCGGGCCTGTACCACGGCGGCGACGAAGTCGCCCTGACGTCCGCCCACCTCAACGAGCTTTCCGACGAGGAAGTGAAGGAAATCATCCCCCGCATCCGGGTCATTGCCCGCGCCCTGCCCACGGATAAATCCCGTATGGTCCGCCTGTGCCAGGAGATGAATCTCGTGGTCGGCATGACCGGCGACGGCGTGAACGACTCGCCCGCCCTGAAGCGGGCTGACGTGGGCTTCGCCATGGGCAGCGGCACCGAGGCCGCGAAAGAGGCCGGCAAGATCATCATCCTGGACGATAACTTCAAGTCCATCAAGGATGCCATCTGGTATGGCCGGACGATCTACCATAACATCCTGAAATTCTGTAAGTTCCAGCTGGTCATCAACGTGGCCGCTGTGGTCGTCAGCGCCATCGCCCCCTTCTTCGGGGTGGAGGAGCCGCTGAAGGTCACCCACCTGCTCTTCGTGAACCTGGTCATGGACGGCCTGGGGGCCATCATGCTGGGCAACGAGCCGGCCCTTGCGCGGTATATGAGGGAAAAGCCCCGCCGCCGGGACGAGAGCATCATCAGCAAGCCCATGATGGGGCAGATCCTGACCATGGGTCTGTGGCTGACCGTGCTGAGCTTCCTCTTCCTGAAGCTGCCGGTGTTTGACCGCATCTTCCCTGTGCAGGAAGAGAAGCTCACGGCCTACTTTGTCCTCTTCATTTGGAGCGCCCTGTTTAACGGCTTCAACGTGAGAGACGACGGCTTTGGCATCTTCCGCGGGCTGAACCAGAACACGGGCTTTATGAAGGTCTTTGCCATCATCGCCATCGTGCAGGCGGCGATCGTCAACGCACCGCTGATCCCGTTTAAAGTCTTCACTTGGATCGGCGACATGTTCAGCTGCGTGCCCTTCCCGCCCCTGGGCTGGGTGGTGGCCATTGTGCTGGCCTTTACCATGATCCCGGTGGACCTCATCCGCAAGGCGGTCACCAAGCAGGAGAGCCACGATCTGATCGAGCAGTCCAAATAAAGTTTCCAATATCCTCGCAGGAACGGGGCCTTCAAGACGGTGTTTTGAAGGCCCCGCTGTGCTAGGTCATGCTCTGCGGACAGGAGGTCTTATGCCAAGCTACACGACAAGTTACACGAAAGAAACGACCCTTCGGGTCGCCAAACGCTATCGGAACGCCAAGCGGGCCTATCTGCTGGTCAACCCCTTGCAGGCCAAGCACATGCCCGTCTCCCCGACGGAGGCCCTGACCATGATGCGGACCTTGGGGGCGGGGCTGCGGCAGGAATTTCCGGGGGCGAGGCTGGTCCTCGGCTTTGCCGAGACGGCCACGGCCCTGGGGGCCGCGGTGGCCAGTCGGCTCGGCCCGGACTGCGCCTTTCTCACCACCACCCGCGAAGCCGGGGAAGGGCCTGGCTGGGTCCGTTTTTTGGAGGAGCACAGCCACGCCGCCGAGCAGAAGCTCTGGGGCGGGGACCTCGACGCCCTGCTGCAAGAAACAGACACGGTCTTGTTCGTAGACGATGAGATCTCTACCGGCAAGACCCTGCGGAATATGGTCGCCCAGCTCACCCGGCGCTGGCCGGCGCTGGGGGAAAAGACGCTGGTGGCGGCGTCCCTGCTCAACCGGGTCACACCGGAGCAGGAGGAAGCCCTGGCCGACGCGGGGATCACCTGCCGCTGTTTGGTCCGTCTGCCCCAGGAGGATCACACGGCCCAGGTGGCGGACTGGACGGTCACGGAAGCCCCGCCGGCAGTGCCCCAAAACCTCTCGTTTCGACAAGAAACGCTGCCCGGTGAGGGGCTGTTGGACCCGCGGAAAACGCTGCGCATCGGGGCCTATGACAGGAGCTGCCAGGCCGTGGCCGAGGTCATGCTCTCCCGCGCCCTTGGGCCGGTGGAGACGCTGGGAAAGACCCTGGTCCTGGGCACGGAGGAGTGCATGTACCCGGCGCTGATCTTGGGCGAGAAGCTGGAACGGCTGGGGGCCGAGGTCTGCTGCCACGCCACCACGCGCAGCCCCATTGGGCTGTGCGATGCGCCGGGCTACCCCATCCGTTCCGGCTGGAAGCTGCCCAGTTTTTACGAAGAGGAACGGACGACCTATGTCTATAATTTGAGAGAATATGATACGGTCATCGTCGTCTCCGACACGAAAAAAACAGACCTCCGGGCGATCCAGGCCCTGGCGTCTGTCTTGACCTGCAAGCACTTGATCTACACACAGGGGGAAGGCTATGTTTGGAAGCTATCGAAGGGATGACGTGACGCTGCTGCTCAAGGACATCACCGGCCAGATCGAACCCTTGGGCACCCAGGCGCGGGAGCGAAAGATCCAAAACGGCACGCCCTACTATGAGATGCTCCCCATCGAGTATGAGCCGACCCCGGCCTATCTCCACGCCTATCAGGATGCGCTCGCCCGCTACGCGGGCATCACGGCGGAGGCCGTGGGGTGCGTGGCGCGGCAGATTTGGGAGCAGAAGAGGGACAGAACTGCCCTCGTCTCCCTGGCGCGGGCGGGGACGCCGGTGGGGATTCTCATCAAGCGCTATCTCAAGACCTATTACCGTGCCGACGTGACCCACGCGAGCGTCTCCATCATCCGGGGGCGGGGGATCGACGAGAACGCCATGGCTTGGCTCCTGGAACGCCACGCACCGGAGGACCTCCAGTTCGTGGACGGCTGGACGGGGAAGGGGGCCATTCAGGGCCAGCTCCAACAGGCCATGCAGGCCTACCCCGGCGTCAGCCCCGGCCTGGCTGTGCTGTCGGACCCGGCCTGTCTGGCGGAGAAATGGGGGACGCGGGAGGACTTTCTCATCGCCAGCTCCTGCCTCAATTCCGTCGTCTCCGGCCTGCTCAGCCGGACGGTCTACCGCCCGGATCTCATTGGCCCCCAGGACTTTCACGGCGCGGTGTTCTATGACCAGTGGCAGGACCGGGACCTGACGTACCAGTTCATCGACCAGATCGAGGCCCACTTCCGGCCCCCCAGGCAGACCCCGCCGCCGCCCGGCCCGCAGACGGACCGGACGGCGGCAGAGGAGGTAACGCAGATTTGCCGGGTCTTTGGCGTCCGGGACCGCAACCTCGTCAAGCCCAGCATCGGGGAGGCCACCCGCGTGCTCCTGCGGCGGATGCCCTGGAAGATCCTCGTCCACAGCCTGGACGATGAGGCCCACCTGGGCCATCTCTACCAGCTGGCGCGGGAGAAGCAGGTCCCGCTGGAGGTCTACCCCCTGGTGCATTACCGGGCCTGCGGGCTGATCCGGGAGATGGCGGACGCATGAGAAACGAAAGCATCTTATTCGCCAGCGACCTGGACAACACTCTGCTCTTCTCCCACAAGCACGCCCGGGCGGGGGATGTGTGCGTGGAGTATCTGGACGGCAAGGCCCAGGGCTTTTTTCCCCCCGGCGTCATCCGGGGCCTGACGCAGATCAACCGGACGATGCGCTTTGTCCCGGTGACGAGCCGGTCGATCGCGCAGTTTTTACGCATCCAATTTCCCCCCGGCTGTGTGCCAAAATATGCCCTGGTGGCCAACGGGGGCCTGCTGCTGCGCAACGGGGCAGTGGACCCGGCGTGGCAGGCCCGCTCCCTGGCGCTGGCCGCCCCCTGGCGGGGGGAGCTGGCCAAGGCGGGGGAGCTGCTGGCGCAAGTACCCCTGCCCCTGCGGGTGCGGATGGTAGACGACCTCTATCTCTTCGCCGCCTGCGACAGCCCGGCGGAGGCCGCCCAGGCGCTGGCCCACGTGCAGGGCAGGACACGGCTCACGGCGGAGCTGTCCGGGCGGAAGCTCTACTTCTTCCCGCCGGGGCTGAGCAAGGGGGACGCCCTCATGCGCCTGCGGGAGAAATTTGTCCCGGCGCGGGTGCTCTGCGCGGGGGACAGCGGGATCGACGTCCCCATGCTGGAGCAGGCCGACGTGGCCATCGTGCCGAAGCGCGGGATGGTGGCGGGGGGCGTGGTCTGGGATGGCCGGGGGCGGTTTTCGGAGTTCGTCGTGGAAAAGGTGGCCGCCTTTGGCGGCGGGATCTGATGGGTGGTTCCGTGTCGTGCCATGTTGTCTTGGTACACTACGGCTCTGTTGCGGGACGTGGCCCTCATCCGTCTGCTTCGCAGCCACCTTCCCCCCAGGGGAAGGCTTTTTTGGTGGTACCACCCTGACAGAGCCTTCCCCGAGGGGGAAGGTGGGCCGGGCGAAGCCCGGGTCGGATGAGGGCAACCTACCGCAAGCACTCCGCCGTGTACTAACGTACCCCCTCCCTCGCAGAACCACGAAAAAAACGCTTGACAAACCCCCTGGTTTCGTGTATGATAATTGCGAAAAAAGATGCAGTCGCTTTTCCGACGGCATCTCAAACGACAATAGCAAACCCGGCGAAAGCCGGCGACGCAAAGCTATAGGGCCTTACCCCCGCAGAAAACAGGGTCTCCTGTTCGGGGCTGGCAGCCAGTTACCGAAAGGAGATCGCTGTTATGAAGCGGCTGTTTCGTTATGTCTGCGTTTTGCTCGCAGCTTTCACGCTCCTGTCCCTGGTCACTGTGGCTGGGGCTGCCGGGACCCAGGTCATTGATGCCTCCCACACCAGCGCGGGCTATGTGACCGTGAGTTACACCTCCGCCGCCCGCCTGAAGGTCGGCATCCAGTACGGCAGCGGCAAGACCGCCTACCGCGACTGCCCCAGCGGCACCACGTCCTTCGCCCTGGACCAGGGCAACGGCACCTACACCGTCAGCGTCTGCCAGAACCTCTCCGGCACCTCCTACCGGGTCGTGGCCAGCCAGACCATGCGCGTGACCATCGACAGCGCCAACGCCCCCTATCTGATCTCCACCAGTGAAGTCCCCTTCACCGCCGGCGACGCCGTGACCACCAAGGCCGCCGAGCTGTGCAAGAACGCCAAGACCGACGAGCAAAAAGTGGTTGCCATCTACAACTTCATCGCCGGTCGCTACACCTACGACCAGGCCCTGGCCGACCGGATCACCTCCGGCCAGGTCAAGAGCTACATCCCCAGCCCCACCGCGACCCTCAGCGGCACCAAGGGCATCTGCTATGACTTCGCCTCTCTGTTTGCCGCCATGTGCCGCAGCCAGAACATCCCCTGCGCCCTGACCAAGGGCTACGCCGGCAGCAGCTACCACGCCTGGAACAAGGTCAACGTGGGCGGCAAGTGGTATCAGATCGACCTGACCTACGCCGTGCTCTACCGGACCAAGACCCCCGCCACCAAGCTGGCCGCCTGCGTCTCCCCCCTGACCTACACCCACCAGAGCGACGCCCTGGCCGTCACCGCCGCGTGAGAAAAAGATACATTTTTGACTTGATAATGCGAGTCAGCACAGGGAAACCCGGCGAAATGTACTTGAATTTTGCCATGAGTACGGTATAATACAACCATCAAAGGAAATCGTTCCCCGCCCCGCGGCGACCCGACGCCGCGGCAACGGGGGGATAGGGTCTCAAACACCCCCCAAGGTCAGGAGAACGAACATACTGCACAAACCCGATCTGTGCGTCTCGCAAGAAGTGGAAGTTTGTACAGACAAAGGCAAACCCGGCGAAAGCCGGGGACGCAAAGCCAAGGGCCTACCCGGGACGCAACCCCTATCCTTCCCCGTAAGGCAGCCGGTTACCGAAACAACATTACCTTCTTCGAGCCTGCACGCTCAAAGGAGGTAATTTTTTATGTTTGAAAAGAAGAGAGGAAAGCGCTTCTTGGCCAGCGTTATGGCCCTTGTCATGCTGCTTTCCCTAGCACCCGTCGGCGCTCTAGCCGCTGAAAACGAGGACTCGCAGGAAAACACCACCGTGAGCCTGCCCGCCGACGAGGCCAACCCGAAGCCCGTCGAAACGGGAACGGCAAACACTAACGAAGAAACCACGCCCCCCCCCGCAAATGAGGGTATTGCAGTATTACCTGCCAATAACAACAATGCCCCCGTGGCGCTCCCCGAAACGCCCGTGATCGTGAAGCCTACGGAGGTGCTGGATCAGGCCTTTGGCGTGGATTCCGATACTTCTAAGGATAATGGGATTGCGGAGTATAAGGGTAATACTTCTACTACATATAGTGTAAGCGGCCCTGATACGGTTAAGGTGAACGAAGAAATTACGCTGAAGTGTGACGGACGGCATCGGCATAGCTGTAATATTAAAAATGACTCTGATAAGGTGCAGCTGGTTGGAAACAGAAATGCAAATACCGTTACAGTTAAGGGCATGAAAGAAGGCTCAGCTTCTGTCTATTGCAAGAACGAAAGTAATGCTCAGGAAATCACCGTCACCAAGGCTGAATATCAAGCTTATTTCTATGTATTGCTTCCTAACGTGAATTTGCCCTATGAATATAACGCTGATGAGTGGTGGTATGGCATGGGCATTGGTAGCATCGCTACTGAACGACCTGCAAGCGACTACGGCTTAGGTACGACACTTAATGATCTTTTGAATACAGATAAAATTACTTATCCAGAAAGCTTTCCGAATTTAACCATTGATGGTATTATATACACCTACGATGCGAGTGCTACGAAACAAAATTCTTACTCTATTGTGTGGCATACTGTAATTGTCTCGAACGGCGCAAATGCAGGTAAGAATGAATACAATAAGCCGGTTATTAATTCAAATAACACAGGAAAATCCGATAGAAATACATACCATGTGGATGGTACGCTTGTTCTGAATGAAACAGAGAAACGCACAGTTATGTTTAAGTGTCAGTATCCAACTTCCGATACAGACACATTTAAAGAAGTAACAGGCTACACTGTTCGTGTGGCAGATGGCTATCAGGAATCGGAATTGAGACAGCCTGACATGAGTACTATCAATGGTTATAGATTTGATGGATGGTATCGTGACGAGGCGTGTACTGATAAAGTCGATTTCAATGGGAATGGGACAGTTACTAAGAATGTAACTTATTATGGTAAGTATGTAGAACAGAAATACAACCTCTCCTATGAGCTGAACGGCGGCACCATCACGAGTAATACGAGCGACTACACCGTTGCAGGTGAAGTTTATCCCGACGCTCCGGTCGTAACGCCGTCCGTTTCCAAGGAGGGCTACACGTTTGATGGTTGGTATACGGATGCCAATTTCCAGAATCAGTGGACGGGCAACACGATGCCGAAGGAAAACCTCGCTTTGTACGCAAAGTGGACGGGAAATGTCCCGGTTGACCCGACCCCCGATCCGACCCCCGACACCGATTTGGTGGATGCAATGTATTTCGTTCTGATGCCTGGTCAGGGCGTTCCTAGCTCTGGTGTGAGCCAGGGTGTTGATAAGTACTTCCCCAACGCCAGCAACAATGGTGGCGTTGAAGGCCGGAATAACACCAATGGTTATGTTGGTAAGATCACCAAAGCTGCTACTAAGTTGAAGGGCGCACAGACTACAAATGGTTATTTCAAGGGCGACGGTGTTGATCCTGATGGTAAATATCTAAAGAACATTGGCGATTTGGGTTACTTCAATGCAGCTAACTATAATGCTGATGGGACCTATACGGGTACAGGTACACTCCCTACTGGAATGGCCAACTTTAATATGACGAACAAGAGTATCGTCTGGTACGTCATTAAAAAGGAAGGCGATGTCTACCATGTGGACGGTTATGTTAAGGGAGTTAACATTGAACTGAAATATTTCGACGAGTTCAACGGTCAGCAGATTGGAGAACCTACTAGACTGCTGTCTGGTGATACTGCTACTATTCAGCCACTCCCTTCTGAGGTAACACATGATGGTTGGAGATTCGCAGGCTGGTTTACAAAAGATGGAACAAAGTATGAAGTGGGCAAAACATGTACTTTAATAGATAGCTTGAATCTGTATGCTCATTGGACTACGACCTATAATGTGGTAACTCACTTTATGGATGCTAATGGCAAGGAAACGATCAGCCGGGAAAAGTCTAATCTGAGCGGTGTACATGGCACCCTGCTGAAAGATATGGTTCTTCCTCTCAATCAGGCTGATATGGATGGCATCACCGGCAATTACGTCTATGTCCCCAGCGAGACTAAATATTCTATTGGCAACGGGGATAAAGTCCCAGTAGGTACTACTACCTTTACCACGGCCAACACCGTAATCCACCAGTATTACTATCTGGACGAAACCGGCAAGATCGGCAAGGACGAAGAGAACAAGCCTACTGATGAGTCTGACGAAATCCCCGATGCTTGGCAGCACAAGGTCACTTTCAAGGTGGTCAATGGTAAATGGAATGACGACAGCAGCGACAACATTGTGGTCTATGTTAATGCCAAGGGCAAAGACGGTGAAACTCTCGAATCTAAGCTGACTGAAGCTCAGATTCCTGCCGTAGGTGAGAAGCCTAATAGCGGCTACAGAGCCTCCGGCAACTGGGATAAGAGTCTCTCCGCTGATTTGAAAATCACAGGAGACACGGAGTTTACTTTCACCTATTCCAGAAGAAGCAGTGGCGGTAGCTCCCGGCCCTCTACGCCTCCCACTGTGGACATTCCTGATAATGATGTGCCGACTGGTCTGAACGGGAAGGACCACTACGCTTATATCATTGGCTACGGCAACAACGACGTGCGGCCCCAGAACAATATTACCCGCGCCGAGGTGGCTACCATCTTCTTCCGTCTGCTGACCGACGAGACCCGCGAGGCCAACATGACCAAGAGCAATGGCTACAACGACGTGAAGGACGGCGACTGGTTCTGCTGCGCCGTGTCTACCCTGAGCAAGATGGGGATCATCAAGGGCTATGAGGACGGCTCCTTTAAGCCCAACGACCCCATCAGCCGCGCCGAGTTCGCCGCCATCGCCGCCCGCTTCGACCCCAACGGCGACAAGACCCCCGCGTCCTTCTTCGACGTCACCAGCCACTGGGCCAAGGACGAGATCAGCATCGCCGCCAACCACGGCTGGATCAAGGGCTATGAGGACGGTTCCTTTAAGCCCGACCAGAAGATCACCCGCGCCGAGACCATGACCCTCGTCAACCGCGTGCTCAACCGCCTGCCCGAAACCAAGGACGACCTGCACAAGGACATGAAGACCTGGGTCGACAACATGGACGAGACCGCTTGGTACTACCTGGCCGTCCAGGAAGCCACCAACAGCCACTACTTCAAGAACAAGACCGGCACCAAGTTCGAGCAGTGGACCGACCTGCGCGACACCCGCGACTGGAGCGAGCTGGAAAAGTGAGCCACAGCGGGGAACGCTGAGAAGAACGCTTAACTAAAAAAGAGACAGGCTGCGGCCTGTCTCTTTTTTGCGGGGTGGGTGTTCGATCTATCCGTGGATCGGCCCTTCGGGGACAACCCCTCAGTCGACTACGCAAGTGGTCGAGCCCTTCGGGGACAACCCCTCAGACCGCTTCGCGGCCAGCTCCCCTTTCAGGGGAGCCATTTGCGTTGTGGATTATAACATACGTTGCGGAAAAACTATGCCTCCCCTGAAAGGGGAGGGGGACCGCCGTCAGGCGGTGGAGAGGTGCGCCCCCCGGCGCCAACGCTGTGCATTGCTGTTGTTGGAGTAGAAGGTACAGCTCTGGTGAGCTTTCATCCTCTCAACACATACCCATGATCCAGCGGCCCTGACCCATGCCCCAAGTCCAGCATGGCTTTCAGCGCCCCGGTCAAATATTCTTTCGCCTGCCCGATGGCCTCTTCTAAGGCCAGCTCCTTCGCCAGATTCGCGGCGATGGCACTGGAGAGGGTACAGCCCGTCCCGTGGGTGTTGGGGTTGTCGATGCGCTCGCCGCGGTACCAGCGGATGCCCTGGGGGGTCCAGAGCAGGTCGTCGGCCCCGCCGACCTTATGCCCGCCCTTGCAGAGGACGGCGCAGTGGTAGCGCCGGCCGATGGTTTCGGCGGCGGAGCGCATGTCGGCCTCGCTCTCGATGGTCTGGCCGGAGAGGATCTCCGCCTCGGCCAGGTTGGGGGTGGCGACGGTCGCCAGGGGGAGCAGCTCGGTGCAGAGGGTCTCGATGGCGTCATCGGCCAGAAGCTTGGCCCCGCTGGTGGCGACCATGACGGGGTCGACCACGATGTTGTGGGCGTCGTAATCGGACAAGCGCTGGGCGATGACGTGGATGAGGGGGGCGGAAGAGACCATGCCGATCTTCACCGCGTCGGGGTAGATGTCGGTGAAGACGGCGTCGATCTGCTGGCCCAGGAATTCCGGGGTGACCTCGTAGATGCCGGTGACGCCGGTGGTGTTCTGGGCCGTTAAGGCGGTGATGGCGCTCATGGCAAACACGCCGTTGCAGGTCATGGTTTTCAGGTCGGCCTGGATGCCGGCCCCGCCGCTGGAATCACTGCCGGCGATGGAGAGGGCGGTCTTTAATCTCATGGGAATCAAACCTCCTGGTAAGGATGGAGTTCGGCGGCGGGGTCGGGGGCGAGCATCAGGCTGCTGCGGAGGCAGGCACCTGCGGCCCCGGCCGCTTGCAGTTCGGGCACCCGGTCGGCGGTGATGCCGCCGATGGCGTAGACGGGGAGAGAGACGGCCTGGGTGACTTCCCGTAAAAAATCTAGGCCCCGGCCGGGCAGGCCGGGCTTGCAGGTGGTGAGGAAGATGTGCCCGGCGGTGAGATAGGTCGCACCCAGGGCCTGGGCCTCCAACGCCTCTGCCACGGAGTGGCAGGAGACGCCGATGGCGTCAAATCCCGCCAGGTCTTGTTTGCTTTGTGCCCGCAGGACAGGTAGGGGCAAGTGGATATACTTGACACCCAACGCCTTCGCCGCCCCCACAAACGTGTGGAGGATGCAGGGCACGTCATACCGCTGACAGATACGCAGCACGTCCGAAGCCAGGGCTTGATAGTCGGCTTCGGGCAAATTTTTTTCCCGCAGGATCAGCCCCGCCGGGCGGGCAGCGGCAATGGCCTCCACCTGGGCCAGAAAGCGCGGGGCGCAGAGGGTGCGGGCGGTCGCGCAGAGGATGGGGAAACCGGACATCAGGCATTGCCTCCTTTCGCTTGCTTGGGCGGGCGCAGGAAGAACCAGAAGAGGACCATGCCCACGCCGCCCGTCAGGGTGGCCATGCCCAGCAGGGCGGGGACGCCGGCCAGGTCCAGCAGGTTCCCGCCGAAGAGGCCGGCGAGGACGCTGCCCAGCGTCGTGGCCATGGTGAACCAGGACTGCCCCTCCACCCGCCGGTCCTCGGCGACGGTCTCGTTGATGTAGTAGATGGAGGCGATGGCAAAGAGGGCGTAGCCGTTCATCTCAAAGATCTGCACGGCGCACAGCACCCCGATGGTGGGGGCCAGCCATGAGCCGAGGGCGTGCAGGAAAAAGCCCACGCCGGACAGGCGCGTCCAGACCCGGCTCCCCGCCTTGGTCAGCAGCCAGGAGAAGCCGAACATCACCGGCAGCTCCAGGATGGATTGCAGGAAGAGGACGGTGCCCATGGAGCCGCTGTCGCCGCCGAGATGCTGGACGATCTGAAACGCAAACGTATTGAGCAGGTTGTGGCTGATGAAGACCAGGCAGGAGGCCAGCAGGACGAAGCCCATGTGGGGGTAGGCCCGCAGGAACGCCTGGCCTTTTTGCTGGGGAGTTTGCTGGGAAGCTTGCTCGGGGGCGGCCTCTGGCTTCGGTTCCGGGGGCGGGAAGCCGGGGGCCGGGGTCTGGAAGCGGAAGGACAGGATCGCCGCAAACAGGACGGCCTGCATCGCCAGCATCGCCGCCGCCACGGACCAGGCCCCCAGCCACAGCACCAAGCGCCCGCACGCAGCGGAGAAGATGCCGAAAGCCATGGACCCCGCCCCGCGGGCCAGGCCGAAGTTGAGCCGGTAGCCCAGATTCAGGCAGGCCATGCCCAGGGCAGAGCAGAGGGGCATGAGCAGCTGGACCAGCACCACAAGGCTGCCGTACAGCACGAGCTGCGGGAGCTTGCCCGGCAGGCAGAGCAGGCCCGCGCTGGCGACCAGGGCGATGCCCGCGACCCCGGCGCAGAAGAGGCGGAGGCTCAGCTTTCGCAAGCGGTCTGCCGCCTGCGAAACGCGGGGCTGGAGCAGGGCCGAGAGCAGGCCGCCGAGGCTGATGACCAGGCCGACCTGGGCGTTGGAAAAGCCCTGGTCCAGCAGGTAGACGCTGGAAAAGCTGATGATGCAGCAGTAGCAGGCCCAATAGCTGCTCTGGATGGCGACAAAGCGGGGGGTGGGCTTGGTCAGCATGGGTCACGCCTCCTTTTGAAGCACGGTGCCTTTGGCCTTCTCGTGCCACTTCGCCCGGCGGTAGCGGAGAATGAGCAGGAGGGCCGTCAGCACCCAGGAGAGGGGATAGCAGATGGAGATGCCCAGCAGGGTGGGCCAGTGGGGGACCACCAGGAAGACCCACAGGATCCGCAGGCCGCACACGCCGCCGACGCTGATGACCATGGGCGCCAGCGCATCCCCCGCGCCCCGCAGGGCGTTGGCCAGGACCTCGATGACGGTCCAGATGAAGTAGAAGGGGGCGAAGTAATAGACGACTTGGGTGGCGTATTGGATCACCTGGGGGTTATCCGTGAAGAGCAGGAAGCAATATTTGGCAAAGATTATGAGCAGGACGGACAGGACGATGGTCGTGCCCATGGCGATCTGCATGCAGACCCTGACGCTCGCCTTCATGCGGTCGTATTTTCCGGCCCCGTAGTTCTGGCCCACGAAGGCCATGATCGCCACGCCGAACGAGACGATGAGGGACCAGTAGATGCCGTCCACCTTGCTGGTGGCCGACCAGGCGGCCACGGCGTCCGTGCCCAGGTTGTTGATGGGGACCTGAATTAACAGGTTGGAGAAGGCGTACATGGAGCTTTCCACGGCGGCGGGGACGCCGATGCCCAGGATGTGGGTCAGGGTCGGGCGATGAATTTTCGTCTGCTTGGGCCGGAAGCGGTAGCCCTCCTTGGCCTTGGCCAGCTGGGTCAGGATGAGCAGGGCGCTGACCAGGTTGGAGAGGGAGGTGGCGATGGCTGCACCCTCCACGCCGAAGTGAAGGCCCGCCACAAAGACCAGGTCCAGCACGATGTTCAGCAGGCAGCAGAGCATGAGATAGTACAGGGGCCGCTTGGAGTCGCCCACGGCCCGCAGAATGCCGGAGCCCATGTTAAACAGGAGCATGGGGATGGTGCCGACGAAGTACCAGCGGAGGTAGAGCGTGGCGTCGGCCATGATCTCCTGGGGGTTTTTCAGCCAGACCAGGGACTGCGGGGTGAGCAGGATGCCCAGGACGGTGATGAAGATGCCGCCGAGGAGACTGAAGGCGATCGACGTATGGACCGCCCGCGTTAGTTTTTCCTGGTCGTCGGCCCCGTATCCGTGGGAGATGACGACGGTGGCCCCGGAGGAAAGGCCCGTGAAGATGCCCACCACCAGCTGGACGATCACCGCCGCCGAGCCGCCCACAGCGGCCAGGGCGTCGGAGCCGAGAAAGCGGCCCACCACGATGGCATCGACGGTGCTGTAAAACTGCTGAAAGAGCGTGCCTGCGGCGATGGGGAGCAGGAACAGCAGCAGTTGTTTCCAGATGATGCCTTGGGTGAGGTCAAGGTTTTTCGTGCGGGGCATGGGTGGGCCTCCTTTCTATGGTGTCCGGCGGAGCCGGAGGGATTGGATGCGTGGGTGCGCGGGGGGCCGGTCTACGTTAGTACACTGCGGAGTGCTTGCGGTAGGTAGCCCTCATTCGTCTGCTTCGCAGCCACCTTCCCCCTCGGGGAAGGCTTTGCGCAAGTGGTCAATAAACGGGGCGTGGTACCAAGTTTGCACGGCGTCCCGAGAGCCTTCCCCGAGGGGGAAGGTGGCCCGGCGCTAGCCGGGTCGGATGAGGGCCACGTCACGTAAGCAGTCCGTAGTGTATCAACGCAACACCATTCCTGCACTCGACAAACCCCCTTCAGTCGTGTTAGTATCATAGAAGAAATTTTCGAGAAATGCAAGAGACCCGTCAAAAAAACAAAACCAAAAACAAAGGAAGATTTTTATGCACATTCCCACCTGCCCCAGCCAGGCCCTGGACATCCTCTCTTTTACGCAGGCGCAAGTCCCCACGAACGACGACTTTGACCGCAACACCTGGCTCTACATCCCAGACCACTACGCCGAGTACCGGTATCTGCTGGGCACGAAGGGGGCCAATCCGCTCATTTGTATTGGCATCAACCCCTCGACCGCTGCGCCGGGGGACTTGGACAACACCTTGAAGTCCGTGGAGCGCATCGCCAAGGGGAATGGGTTTGACAGCTTTTTGATGTTCAATGTCTACGCCCAGCGGGCCACCCGGCCTCAGGACATGGATGAAATCTGCAACGAAGCCCTGCACCGGGAGAACATGGCGGCCTTTCGCTGGGTGCTTTCTCAGGTGGGGGAGGGGTACACCCCGGCGGTCTGGGCGGCCTGGGGGACCATCATTGAGCAGCGGCCCTATTTGAAGGATTGCCTGCGGGACATGATCGCCATCGGGGAGGAATATCACGCCCGGTGGCTGTGCGCGGGGAAGCGGTCGAAGAAGGGCCACCCCCACCACCCGCTGTATTTGAGAAAGGACGAGCAGGTCCAGCCCTTTCCCGTGAAAGCATATTTGGAGAGCTTGTAAGGAAAGCTGAGCCGAGTAAACTGGTAGGTTTATGCAGTCTCCCGACTTGTCAGGGGGGAGCGGCCGGGCGTATAATGGACAAAACGTCCCCAAACGGGATGAAACCTGACGAAACGAGGCGATGGTCCATGGCACCCACACCGGCACGGCTGCCGCTGAAAAAGGGGATCTCCCTGCGCTGGCTGCCCTTCTTTTTCATCTTTCTGCAAAGCGTGTTGTATGGCTTCGGCGACCCCATCTCCAAGGCGGCGTATGAGGTCCTGCCGGTCTTTTCGCTGCTGACGGTGCGGTATGGCATCGCCTTTCTGTTCCTCTTACTTATTTTTAACAAGCGCATTGTTCAGGGTATCAAAGCCGCTTCACTGAAGGACTGGCTCCTGCCCAGCCTGTGCATCGGCGGGTCGTATGTGCTGAGCAACATCGCCCTGGAGCTGACGGCGGCGACGTCCGTGGCCTTTCTGCGCTCCCTGTCCACCATTATGACGCCCCTGCTGGCCCTGGCGGTGTATCGGAAGAAATTCGGCAAGAAGCATGTGCCGGTGCAGCTGCTGGTGATCGTGGGCCTCTACCTGCTGTGCGGGCAGGGCGGGCTGTCTGCCTTCGGCCTGGGCGAGATCCTGACGCTCATCTCCGCCCTGCTTCTGGCCGGGTCCCTCATTTTTGGGGAGAAGGCCCTGGACCGGGTGGACCCCGTGACGCTGACGGCCCTGCAAGCGCTGACCTCCTTCGTCCTGGCGCTGGTCTGCGCCTTCGCCTTCGACGGCGGGATGCAGCTGGGCGCGGCCACGCCGACGGTCTGGAGCATCATCGTGTACATGGCCATCGGCTGCACCGTGGCGGGCTACCTGCTGCAAAACGCGGCCCTGGGCCACATCTCCTCCCGCACGGTGGCGCTGCTCCAGTGCATCTGCCCGGTGCTGACGGCCCTCTTCTCCCGCATTTTGCTGGACGAGCGGCTGTCCCTGCTGGGCATGGTCGGGGCGGTCATCATCCTGCTGTGCGTGGCGGCGGAGACGCTGATGAAGGATGATGAGTAACTATTTTATCTGATTTTAGACAGCAAAGAACCCCTCTGGGCGCTGGCCTGGAGGGGTTTGTGTTAATGGATTTGATTGGTGGTTCTATGGGGTAGGGTAGTACGTTGGTACACGGCGGACTGCTTGCGGTAGGTTGCCCTCATTCGTCTGCTTCGCAGCCACCTTCCCCCTAGGAGAAGGCTCTTCCAACGCCGTATAAACTTGAGATGCTGTACCTTTCTACGATGCACGGTACTACCCAAAGCCTTCCCCTGGGGGGAAGGTGGGCCGGCGTGAGCCGGGTCGGATGAGGGCAACGTTGCACAAGGAATCGGTCGTGTACCAACGCAATCCCGCACCCTACGGAACTACGCATCAAATCTGCCGCCTCCGGCGGCCACCATTTCAATCAGCTGAGGGCAGGTCTAGGACCTGGAGCAGTTCGTTCTGGAGGGCGTCGCCGTCTGGGATGCGGTACATAAACTTTCCGAAGTAGACGTAGTTTGTTTTGCCCAACCAGAAGGTTTTCCAATCGTCCCCCTGGTCCACTTTTTGGCGGACGGTGATCTCCAACAAGATGTCTGTGTAGGAGGAGGAAGGGGGCGTTGTCGTGAAGGCGTTTTCCGCCTTATAATTCCGCAGGCAGGCGACGATGGCGTCGCTGTCAAAGGTGGGGATGTCGGTCGGTTGCGCGTCGTAGGTGGGGTTGTAGCGGACGATGAGGACCTCGTAGTCGCTGTTGGATTTGAGCAGGGGACGGGGGAGGAAGAGGGCGATGACGAGGACGGCTAGGATCGCCAGGATGAGGATCAGGGGGAGACGTCGTTTCATGGCGGGACCTCCTTATGTATTATAACGGAAACGCTAATGGCTCCCCTGAAAGGGGAGCTGTCAGCGTTAGCTGACTGAGGGGTTCTCCCCGAAGGGCCAGACCACTTACGAGAGAAGGGTACCCAAGGGGCTGTACCACCTACTCTAACAACAGCAATGCACTACGCTGGCGCCGGGGGCGCACCTCTCCACCGCCTAACGGCGGTCCCCCTCCCCTTTCAGGGGAGGCATAGTTTTTCCGCAACGTATGTTATAATCCACAACGCAAATGGCTCCCCTGAAAGGGGAGCTGGCCGCGAAGCGGTCTGAGGGGTTGTCCCCGAAGGGCTCGACCACTTACGTCCAAAGTCTTATTTTCTCAAAACCTCACCCGCATCTGATGCCAAGCCACCCCGCCGTGGTTCGAGTCCGACATGCCCTCGTCTGCAAACCCGAACTTGGCGTAGTAAGGCACCAGCCGGTCCTTGCACGTCAGCACCAGCCCCAGCTTCCCCCTGGCCCTGCTCGCGGCAATGGCCGTCTGCAAGAGCTGCCCGGCATATCCCTTTTTCTGGTGCTCCGGGTGCGTTGCCACGCCAAAGATCATCTGCCACTCTCCCGCTCGGTCGTGGAGGGTGGCGTTTTCGTACATCTCGTCGTGCAGGTCCGGCGTGTCGCTACACATGCCGTTGACCATGGCAACGGGCCGGTCTGCCTCGTCCGTCATCACCCAGAAGCTCTCCGGGTAGGTCTCCAGTCTGGCGCGGAAGGCGGCCTCCGGCGCGGCTTCGGCGGCGGGGAAGCAGGCCGCCTCCAGGGCGGTGACGGCAACGAGGTCTTGGAGGGTCGCAGTTCTGATTTTCATAAAAATTCTCCCTTCGGATGGGCGTTTTTTCTCAGTATAACACAGTCTCCCGCTAGGGGAAAGGGATTGTTTCACCGGGGGTTTTGTGATAGAATAAGCGACGTTAAAAACCGAACCCCGAAACCCATTCCAACAGAAAGAGGGAATCGCCCCATGAAAGACACCTACGAAAGCCCCTTGGCCTCCCGCTATGCCAGCCGGGAGATGCTGTATATCTTCTCCCCGGACAAGAAGTTCACCACCTGGCGGCGGCTCTGGATCGCCCTGGCTCGCGCTGAGATGGAGCTGGGTCTGCCCATCACCCAGGGCCAGATCGACGAGATGGAGCGGGAAAAGGACCACATCAACTATGACCTGGCCCAGCAGAAGGAAAAGGAACTGCGCCACGACGTGATGGCCCACATCCACGCCTACGGTGCCCTCTGCCCCAGCGCCATGCCCATCATCCATTTGGGGGCCACCAGTTGCTACGTGGGCGACAACACCGACATCATCCTCATGCGGGAGGGCATGGCGCTCCTGCGGGATAAGCTGGTCCGCATCCTGGCCGCCCTGGGCAAGTTCGCCGACCAGTACAAGGCCCTGCCCACCCTGGGCTACACCCACTACCAGGCCGCCCAGATGGTCACCGTCGGCAAGCGGGCCACCCTCTGGATGAACGAGCTGCTCATGGACCTGGAGGAATTGGAGTACCGCATGGACCACCTGAAGATGCTCGGCTGCAAGGGCACCACCGGCACCCAGGCCAGCTTCCTGGAGCTGTTCGGCGGCGACGAGAGCAAGGTCCGCCAGCTGGACCAGAAGATCGCCGCCGAAATGGGCTTCGACCAGGTCCAGCCCGTCTCCGGTCAGACCTACACCCGAAAAGTGGATGCTGCTATTCTCGCCACCCTCTCCGGCATCGCCCAGTCCGCCCACAAGTTCGCAACTGATTTGCGCCTGCTGTGCCACATGAAGGAGATCGAAGAGCCGTTTGAGAAGCACCAGGTCGGCTCCTCCGCCATGCCCTACAAGCGCAACCCCATGCGCAGCGAGCGCATCTGCGCCCTGGCCCGGTACGTCATTGCCGACGCCATGAACCCCGCCATGACCTCCTCCCTGCAGTGGTTCGAGCGCACCCTGGACGACTCCGCCAACAAGCGCATCGCCGTCTCCGAGGCCTTTCTGGCCGTGGATGCCATTCTGAACCTCTACGAGAACGTGGCCTCCAACCTGGTCGTCCACGAGAAGGTCATCGAAAAGCACATCATGGAGGAGCTGCCCTTCATGGCCACGGAAAACATCCTCATGGACGCCGTCAAGCGCGGCGGGGACCGCCAGGCCCTGCATGAGCGCATCCGCACCCACTCCCTGGCCGCCGGCAGCCGCGTGAAGGACGAGGGCAAGGACAACGACCTCTTAGAGCGCATCGCCGCCGACCCCGCCTTCGGCCTGTCCAAGGAGGAGGTCCTGCGCCACCTGAACCCGGCGGATTACATCGGCTGCTGCCCCCATCAGGTGGAGCGCTTCCTGGCCGAGTATGTCCAGCCCGTCCTGGACCGGTACCCCCACGCCCTGGAGGGCACCGGGGCGGAAATCAAGGTGTAATATCACCGGACAAACGCCCGCAGGCTCCGCCAAAAATCAACAAACCAACATCGAACGCCCTTTCCCGCCGCAGGCCCGGCGGGGGAGGGTGTTCCCTCTGTCCCCCGCTCCGGGCGAACAGAGGCCATAGAAAAGAGTGTGACTGAACATGACCGGATTGGTCGTCTTAGAAAAAATGGGGATGCTCGTGCTCCTCATGGCAGTGGGCTTCGCCGCCGCCAAAGCAAATTGGGTGGGCGATGGCTTCAACCAGGCCACCAGCCGCCTGGTCGCCAACGTCTTCCTGCCCGCCTCCATCCTCAGCTCCGTCATCGGCGTGGCCCCCCTCTTCTCCGGCAAGGAGCTGGCCGTGGTCATCGCCGGGACCTTCGTCCTCTTCGGCCTGTGCGCCGTGGGCGGGCTGGTGGTGTCTAAGCTGGTGCCCATGCCGAAGCAGGATCAGCTGGTGGCGTGGCTGTCCATCTTCTTCATGAACAACGTCTTCGTGGGCTTCCCCGTGGTCCAGGCCATTTTCGGCGAGGAGGCCCTCTTCTGCGCCTCCCTGACCAACATCCCCTTCAACATCCTGCTCTTCTCCATCGGCGTCAGCCGCCTGCGGGCGGGGCAGGGCCAGGGCCGCGTGACCATCCGGGAGGTCTTCTCCCCCGGCCTCATCGCCACGCTGGTGGCCGTGGTGGTCTTTCTGTTCCAGATCCCCGTGCCCTCCCTGCTGGGGGATACCATCAAGTCCCTGGCCAACGGCACGGTGCCCCTGTCGATGATCATCATCGGCGTGTCCCTGAGCCATGTGCCCATTCTGGATGCCTTTAAGGACTGGAAAGCCTATCTCGTCAGCCTGGGCCGCCTGGTCCTCTGCCCCATCCTGACCTACTTCGTCCTGGGCCTGTTCCTGGAGGGGACGACCCTGGGCGTGATGGTCGCCATCGCCGCCTGCCCCAGCGCCGCCATGATCACGATCTTAAGCCTGCGCTATGGCATCGACGATACCTTTGCCTCCCGCGTGAACTTCCTCAGCACCATCCTCTGCGCCGTCACCCTGCCCATCATGACCTACTTCCTGCTGTAAGCGCAGCCGGGAAAACAACAAGAACGGAGGACCTCCCATGCTTCTCTCTGCGGAACACATCAGCTTGAATTTCGGCCTGAAACAGCTTTTGGACGACGTGACCCTCTACCTCAACGAGGGGGACAAGATCGGCATCATCGGCATCAACGGCACCGGCAAGAGCAGCTTTCTCCGCGTCCTGGCGGGCCAGCAGGTGCCGGACAGCGGCACCGTCAGCCGGGACCCCAACGTGCAGGTCTGCTTCCTGTCCCAGAACCCCAAGATGGACCCGGAGGCCACGGTCCTGGAGCAGGTCTTTTCCGACTTCTCCCCGGACACCCGCGCCCTCATGGAATATGAGGCCAAGGCCATGCTCACCCGCCTGGGCATCACGGACTTTGCCCAGCCCGTGGGCACCCTCTCCGGCGGCCAGCGCTAGCGCGTGGCCCTCGCCGCCGTCCTGCTCCACCCGGCGGATGTCCTCATCCTGGACGAGCCGACGAACCACCTGGACAGCGACATGGTCATCTGGCTGGAGGACCGCCTGCGGAAATTCAACGGCGGTCTCATCATGGTCACCCACGACCGCTACTTCCTGGAGCGCGTGGCCAACCGCATCACGGAGCTGTCCCACTGCCACATCCGCCATTATGAGGCCAACTACTCCAAGTACCTGGAGCTGAAGACCCAGCAGGAGGAGATGGAGCAGGCCGCCCAGCGCAAGCGCCAGTCCATCCTGCGGGTAGAATACCAGTGGATCATGCGCGGTGCCCAGGCCCGCCGGACCAAAAACAAGGACAGAATTGCCCGCTACGAGGAGCTGAAGGCCCAGACCGGCCCGGAGACCGACGCCACCCTCCAGATGGCGACCCTCTCCAGCCGCCTGGGGCGCAAGACCGTCGAGCTGCACGACGTAAGCAAGGCCTTCGGGGACCACACCGTCCTGAGCCACTTCACCTACGGCGTGGCCAGAGACGACCGCGTGGGCATCGTCGGCCGCAACGGCGCGGGCAAGTCCACCCTGCTCAATTTGATTGCCGGGAAGCTCTTCCCCGACAGCGGCACCATCGACTGGGGCGAGACGGTCCGCATCGGCTACTTCTCCCAGGAGGGCCGGGAGCTGGACCTGGACCAGCGCGTCTTTGACTTCATCCACGAGATCGCCAGCGAGGTCAAGACCAAGGAGGGCAGCTTCTCCGCCAGCCAGATGATGGAGCGCTTCCTCTTCCCCACCCAGCTTCAGGGCCAGCCCATCGGCAAGCTCTCCGGCGGGGAGCGGCGCAGACTGTACCTTCTCTCCGTCCTCATGGAGGCCCCCAACATCCTCCTGCTGGACGAGCCGACCAACGACCTGGACATCACCACCCTGGCGATTTTGGAGGAATACTTGGAGACGTTCCCCGGTGCCGTCCTGGCCGTCTCCCACGACCGCTACTTCCTGGACAAGACCGCCCAGCAGATCTTTGAGGTGGGCGAGGGCGGCGTCATCACCCGCTACACCGGCAACTACTCCGACTACCTGGAAAAGCGCAAGGCCAACGAGGCCCCGGCAGAGAAGGCCGCCAAAAAAGCCCCCTCCGGCAAGCCCGTGCGCCAGAAGAAGCTGAAGTTTTCCTACAAAGAGCAAAAGGAGTTCGACACCATCGAGGACGACATCGCCGCCCTGGAGCAGAAGATCGCCGACCTGGACACCCAAATGGCCGCCTGCGGCAGCGATTACGTGAAGCTGCAAGACCTGACAAAGGAGCAGGACGCAGCCAAAGCCGCGCTCGATGAAAAGATGGAGCGCTGGATGTACCTGACCGACCTGGCGGAGAAGATCGCCGCGCAGGAGAAGTAAATACCGGATAGAACGAGAGAGCATCCCGCGCGGGATGCTCTCTTTCTCATGGAGTTTTGCTTCGCAAAATGATTTGATTCGTAATACCGCAGGGTAGGGTGTCGCCTTAGTACACTACGGACTGCTTGCGCGACGTAGCCCTCATTCGACCCGGCTGACGCCGGCCCACCTTCCCCCCAGGGGAAGGCTTTGGGTGGTACCGTTTATCATAAGAAAGTACAGCATTACAAGTTTGTACGGCGTTGCGAGAGCCTTCCCCGAGGGGGAAGGTGGCCGCGAAGCGGACGAATGAGGGCTACGCTGCGCAAGGATTCGGTCGTGTACTAAGGCAGAATGGCACCACTCGGAACCACCAATAAAATCCATCTGGCGAAGCCAGACACCATCAAAGCCTCCGCCAAAGGCGGACACCATCACCGCCTCCCCCGCATCCACTCCTTCACCGCGTTCTTCTCCCGCCCCGCCCAAAAGCAGGGATAGCCGTTCTCCTTCGTACATTCCCCCGGAGCCACTTCCACCTGCCCCGGTACCTTCTCCAAGCAGCACCCCAACCCCGCCGCACGGCGGCAGTCGAGGTACTTGGCGCACTCAAAGCGATAGCAAACCCGTAAGTCCTCCATAGTCTCGCTCCTTTCAAGGCTTCAGCTTCTCCGCCAGCTTCGGGTCCGGGTCCACATACGCCGTCTGATAGGTCGTATACACCACCATCCCCGGCCGCGCCCCGGCGGGCTTTTTGACGAATTTCACCGGCGTGTAGTCCACCGGGATCTTCTTTCCCTGGCTGCCCTGGGAGAACCACGCCGCGAGACACGCCGCCTCGTGCAGGCTCTGCTCGTCCGGCTTCTGGCCGTCGGTCCAGAGGATGACGTGCGCCCCGTGGATCTTCTGGGTGTGGAACCAGTAGTCCCACTTCCCCGCCTGCTTGGTGGTCAGGCGGTCGTTTTGCAGGTTGTTCCGGCCCACGGAGATGCGCAGGCCGCTGGTGGAGCGAAACTCCATGGGCTTGGTCGCCGGGCGCTTCATGCGGTCCTTGGCCTTCCCCCGGCGGCGGAGGTAGCCCGTCTCGACCAGCTCCTGGCGAATTTCCTCCAGATCCCGGTCCCCCTGGGCGCGGGAGACGCTGTCGAGCACGCTGTCGAGATATTCCAGCTCCCCCTTGCCCTTTTCCAGCTGGAGCGTCAGCATCTCCTGGGCCGTCTTGGCCTTGGTGTAGCGCTTGTAATACTGCGCCGCGTTCTGCTGGGGGCTTTTGCGGGGGTCGAGGGGGATGTCGAGGGGGGCGCAGTCCGGGTCATAGTAGTTCTCGGCCCGGAGGACCGTCTCGCCCTTTTTTATGCGGTAGAGGTTGGCCGTGATGAGGTCGCCCCGGATGCGGTCCTGCTCCCGGTTGGCGGTGTCGGCCAGCTCCTTCTCCTGCAGGGCCATCTTGCGGACCAGGCGCTCCCTGGCCTGGTTGAGGGATTTTAAGAAATCCTGGCCCTTCTGCTTCACCTGGTCCGCCGTCTCGCGGGCCTGGTAAAAGGCGTCCAGCAGCGCCGTGAACGTCGGGTAGCTGTGGCTCTCGGTCGTGGGGCCGTATTGCAGGATGGGGCGGAAGGAGAAATCCGCCGCCTTTTCCTCCCGGACCAGCATCGTCGGCTGGACCTGGCCCTCCTTCACGTTCGACAGCAGCGCCGCCAGCTTGTCCAGCAGCGCCGCCGGGTCCCGCCCCACGGGGGCGTCCACCTCGCCAAAGGCGTCAAAGGCGACCTCCCGCGCGATGAGGGGCGAGAGGCCCATGAAGTGGTCCAGCAGAAATTTGTCCGCCGGGGTGTCGCACTGCCCCTGGGCCAGCAGCGCCGCCCGATCCTCTTCCGTCAGCCGGTTCGGGTCCTTCTTCCCCGGCTGGGGGTCCGGCAGATGGTAGAACATCCCCGGCAGCAGGGGCCGGGCCTGGGTCAGGTCGCCCTCCACCCGGCGCAGGCAGTCCACGATGCGGTCCTCCCCGTCCAGCAGGAGCAGGTTCGTCCGGCGGCCCATCATCTCCAGGATCAAACGGCGGCGGACCTTGTCGCCCATCTCGTTCGTGGCCTCGATGACCAGCTCCGCCAGGCGTTCCGCCGGGGGCTGGCGCAGTTCCAGGATCTTGCCGCCGGAGAGATATTTCCGGAGCAGCATGCAAAACATCGGCGGCTCGGCCGGGTTCTCCCTGGACAGGGCCGTCAGCTGGATCCTGGCCCGGCTGGGGTTGGCCGAGAGCAGCAGACGGCAGGGGCCGTTCTTGCCCCGGATATGCAGCAAAATTTCATCCCGGCTGGGCTGGTGGATCTTATCAATGCGCCCGCCGAGTATATTCCGTTCCGTCTCTGCCAGCACGGCGGAGAGACACAAAGCGTCCATTGGCATCCGTCAGACCTCCCCTTCCATCATCGTTTCAAAGAGTGTGTTCAGCCGCTCCGTCTCCCCTTGCAGATACAGCCAGCCGAAGAGGGCCTCCAGCCCCGTGGCGATCTGGTACTCCTGCCGGGTGGCCCCCTTGGGGTAGGTGTGGGGGTTGGCGTTGCGGCCCCGCTTGAAGACGGTCGTCTCCGCCTCGGTGAGAATGGGCCTGAGCTTCTCCATCAGCGCCGCCTGGCGGGGCGCGGCCACGTAGGCCAGGGCCGCCTTGTGCAGGCGGCTGGGGGTCAGCTTCCCGTGCAGACACAGCCACGACCGGACCATGACCTCATACACGGCGTCGCCCAGATAGGCCAGCCCCAGATTGCTCATCTTATGCAGCGCTTGGGCATCCTGCGCTAAGTGAAAATAATCCATAGTATGACTCCAAATCGAAGAGATGAAGCTATTGTACCCCACTTCCCGCCCCTTGGCAAGGGGCACCCTCCCCGGCCCCTTGGCATAAGCTAAAAAGAAAAGGAGGTATGCCCTTTGCCAACCATCTATCTCTCTCCCTCCACGCAGGAGTTCAACGAATACGCAGACGGCCTCGGCACCGAAGAGGAGTGGATGAACCGCCTGGCCGACGCCATGGAGCCCCAGCTCACCGCCAGCGGCATCCGCTTCACCCGCAACACCCCGGACATGACCGCCGCCTCGTCCATCCAGGCGTCCAACGCGGGCAGCTACGACCTGCACCTGGCCCTGCACACCAACGCCTCCGGGAGCGGTCAGGCGGGCCGCAACCGGGGCATCCTGGCCTTCTACTACCCCGGCAGCCCCCGCGGTCAGCGGGCGGCGGAGTTCTTTGTGGACGGCCTGAAGGCCATCTACCCCCTCCCCGCCCTGGTCCGCACGGAGCCGACCACCACCATCGGGGAGGTCCGCCGCACCCGCGCCCCGGCAGTCCTCCTGGAGCTGGGCTTCCACGACAACCCCGAAGATGCCCAGTGGATCGTCACCCACATCGACGCCATGGCCGAGAGCCTCGTCCTCTCCCTCACGGAGTACTTCGGCCTCCCCTTCTTCCCCGCCAGCACGCCCCAGCCAGGAGAGGTCCGGGTGGACCTAGGCGTGCTGGATGTCTACGCCCGCCCCAGCTACGATTCCGCCCTTGTGGCCCAGCTCTACGACGGGGCGCGGGTCACGGTGGTCAACGAGTATTACGGCTGGTATCTCATCCGCTTCGGGGACCAGGTGGGCTATGCAGACGCCCGCTTTCTCGCCGTGGGATGAGCAGATTCGGCATTGTGTCGGGGACGTTCATAAATTGTTCATCTAAAGTTAGTAAATTATCCACTTCTTTTCCGGGGGGGTGTGGTAGGATATGAGTGTGCTAAGGGAAGCACAACAAAACAAACAAAACATTACCTCTCTCTTTTCTCTCTCTTCCTAAATACACTAAAAAGCAAAAGGCCGAGCGCGTGAGCGCTCGGTCTTTTGTCATGCGGAGTTTTGCTTCGCAAAAGGATTGGATTGGTGGTACCGCATCATGCGGTGTCACCTTAGTACACAACGGAGTGCTTGCGGTAGGTAGCCCTCATTCGTCTGCTTCGCAGCCACCTTCCCCCCAGGGGAAGGCTTTGGGTGGTACCGTGTATCATAGAAAGGTACAACATTACAAACTTGTACGGCGTTGGCAGAGCCTTCCCCGAGGGGGAAGGTGGGCCGGCGAAGCCGGGTCGGATGAGGGCAACGTCGCGCAAGCAGTCCGTCGTGTACCAAGCCAACACCGTATCCAGCGGAACCACTGATAAAATCCTTTGGCAAAGCCAAACACCACACAAAAGCGCCGGAGCTTTCGCTCCGGCGCTTCCGCTTTTGTTCCGTTGTCGTGATGTCCCTCACAGGTGGCGGCGCTTCTGCACCGAGCGCACTCTGCGGAGCATCTTCAGAAGGTAGTATACCAAACCCACGAAGTAGGGCACCCCGAAGTAGGTCAGGGTCGATCTGGTGACGGAGAAGGCCTCGTTGTACATACAGATGATGCCGATCACCACGGTGAAGCCGCAGATGATGAACAGTGCAACGTAACGGGGGATCCTCAGGATCTTATACTCCATCGAGGTCTTGTCGCCGATGCTCTTGGCTGCATAGAGATCCATCAGGAGAAGGATCACAATGCTGGCCACGGCGTAAATGATAACCTCTGTCATAATGACCGAGCTGGTCGCGACTTCCTGCATCGCGTTTGCTGCCGTAGATGCTTCGTTCATGGGATACTCCTTTGGTAACGTAATTTCGCTGGGGTTTAAGTACATGCTATGCGTTCAGAAAGCAGACGGTTCTTCCGGTTCCCTCTGGTTTTCTGCGGGGCACAAGCATATCTTATCACATCTTGCGCATTTCGTCCAGGTCCAGGTTGCCGAACATGTTCTTCATACGCTCGTGGGCGCTGAGCTGATTTCTCTGGCCGCCGGAGGCGAGGTGCAGAACGATGCCGATGACGATGTAGACCACGAAGATGATCAGAGCCTTGGAGCCAACGTAGAAGGGCGTGATCGGGATGAGCATGCCCACGAAGAAGATGACACCAACGATGCCGGCCCACACAGCGATGGGGGTAGCCAGCTTGAAGGGACGGTTCGCGTGAGGCATGGTCTTCCGCAGCCGCAGCAGGGACAGCGAGGAGATCATCCAGGACAACACGAAGGCGGTGGCGGAGAAGCAGGTCACGGTGTCGATCATGTTGGCACCGAGGAAGGGGCCGGCGAGGGAGATGATCAGAACCAGATACAGGCCGTTGATGGCAACGCCGTTCTTATCCTGCTTGGCGAAGAAGGCGGGGATCATGCGGGAGCGGCCCATCGCCATGAGCAGGTTGGCAGAGGCGGTGAAGAAGCCGTTCCAGGTGGTGAACAGACCGGCCAGAGCGCCGACGGTGATCAGCCAGTA
>OGDF01000862.1_pt1 | contig 46607 bp, 42 predicted proteins | sample 1570141 | NCBI WGS metagenome assembly OGDF01 (sample SAMEA4370581, study PRJEB24528) | human gut metagenome
CAAAAGCCTTATCATGCAAGCATGAACGGCTTTTTGACCTTTTGACCCTGGCATCTTTACATTTGCCCACGCAAAAAAGATGCTGCTGTCGAAAAAACACTTTCGACCATGACATCAAAAGAAATGAAGAACGATTCGTCCTTCACAAACAGTTGCAGTTATAGCGATGTTCAGGCTTGGAATTTGAAAACAGAACAGGAAATATCAGAGTGAACAGAACAGACTGCCGCTCATTTCCCGTTCCATATTTCTACTTCGCCCATGACTGTCGCAACCGTCCATTCTGTTCACCTGCCTTTATCTTTGAAATGTTGGAAAAAAGACGAGCCGGGAGTTTCCCGACTCCTTTGCTATTATATTACCTTTCCCCGGAAATTGCAACATATTCCAAATACTGTTCTTGCAATTATCAGCCCCAATCTGTATAATATTGGAGTAACAGAGCAGAGAATCTCCGAATTGAATAGTCAAACTACACAAGCTTGCTCGTGGTAGGCTGATGATTCAATTTGGGATGGGCGGAACGCCCATAAGCCGCAGACAAGAGCTGCAACAGCAACGGATAATGCATGCAACGCATGCATGGGTCTGTGGCTTGCTGATCTCGTACTTGCTGATTTCACACCAGAAGACACCAACTAAAGGAGAATATATATGAGCGTAGCAGTCATGACTGACACAAACAGCGGACTTACCCCGGCGCAGGCGAAGGAACTTGGCGTTTATCTTCTGCCCATGCCCATCCTCATCGACGGAAATGCTTACTATGAGCATCAGTCCATCACCCCGAAGGAATTTTATGAGAAAATGCGGGCCAAGGCAGATATCAGCACCACCCAGCCCTCCCCGGCTGACCTGATGGATCTCTGGGAGGAGATCTTAAAGACCCACGACGAGGTCGTACACATCCCCATGTCCAGCGGTCTTTCCGGAAGCCATGAGACTGCTGCCGGTTTCGCCAGAGAATTTAACGGCCGTGTCCATGTGGTGGACAACCACCGGATCTCCGTTACCATGCGCCAGTCCGTTCTGGAAGCTCTCCAGATGACGAAAGACGGAAAAACAGGAGCTGAGATTAAAGCTTACCTGGAAAAAGACGGCCTGGAATCCAGCATCTACATCGCTGTCAATACCCTGGAATACCTGAAAAAAGGCGGCCGTGTCACCGCTGCCGGCGCTGCCATCGGCACCGTCCTCAACATCAAACCGGTCCTCCAGATCCAGGGTGGAAAGCTGGATGCCTACAAGAAAGTCCGCGGCATGAAAGCCGCCATCAAGGCCATCATCGACGGCCTGAAGGAAGATGAGACCGTCCGCTTCAAAGGCCAGAAGCTTCTGATCCGCGCCGCTTACTCCGGAGACGACTCCGTGGGCGAGATGTGGCAGGCAGAACTCCAGAAAGCCTTCCCGGATTACAAGATTGAGAAAGATCCCCTTCCCTTAAGCATCGCCTGCCACACAGGCGCCGATGCCCTGGGTGTCGGTATCATGAAGGATATCATCCGGTAAATTATTTTTCCGAAAAAACAAACGCCGTGAAAGACAGTTTCGTTTCTGTCTTTCACGGCGTTTCTTCTTATTATAAATATCCCTTTATTCGTCCAGTGGCTCGTTGAGCTCTTCCGTTCCCGGCAGGACGAATCGGCCATTCTCGATAATGGAGATTTCGCTTCCGTCAGCCTTAATGACACGGACAGCTCCCAGTTCCTTATAGGGCACGGTAATGTCGGTGTGACAGCCGAAGTAAGCTTTAGATACATCTTCTTTTCGGAGAATGGAAACCTCGTTGTCCCGGGCGATGATCTCCTTGCCGTCCGGATTGTAAACCGGACAGTCCTCGCCCCAGCTGTAGCAGGTATCGCCCACAGCAAAATGCGGTCCCATCTTTTCCGCAATCAGCACCGGCAGCTGATCGCCGATGCCATACTTCTCAGACACAGCGTAGGCCGTGGTGTTTGTGCCAATCGCAAACTCACCGATGGGAAGGCTCTCGTGGTGGTTCATGATCGTCTCTTTCAGATACTCGAGGTTCTTTTCCTCAGAGTCAAAGTTGGAACAGTGATACTCTGTCACCATACCATCCCGGAATACCACCCGGAGATCCTTATAGTAAAGGCCGGCCAGGAAGGTCTCGGTCACTTCCAGCACACCATTGGTTCCCGCAAGCTTCGGTGAAGTGAAGACCTCTCCCACGGGAATGTTACAATCCGCCACGCAGTTTTCAAAGATCGTCTCCTTTGCAGGATCCTTAAGCTCATGGAGGGCCACGGTGATATCCGTATGGTTCGCTCCTCTTCCCAGCACATGAACCTTCACGCCCTGATCCAGGGTGTCGATAATGGTCTGCTGAATCGTCTGATATTTCTTATAATCCAGCGTGTTGATCCGGATAATCTCGCGGAAGATCTCCGGGAACTTCTCTCCTACCTCCGGTGTCGGAAAGCAGAGCACGGTAAAGCCGGTCTCCTCACCGTTGATGTAGCGGTTCCGAAGCTGGGCCAGATCGTTCTGATATTCCAGCGCAAGCTTCTGCTGCCGCTCGGAGAGATGGCAGGCGCTCTCTTTGTCCACCGGAGCAAAAGGCTTACCGCCGAAGACCTCCTGGCAGGCCGGACCTGCAAACACAGCCGCCAGCTCTTTGTTCTTCTCATAGGCCGTCCGCATGACGCCCAGTCTTCTCTCGTTATAATTTCCATCCAGGAAAAGTGCCTCGTCCGCCCGGTGGTCATAGGCAAACTGCTTGTTGGGGATGCCGCCGCAGTAACCGACCGGACGCACGCCCGGGGCTGCCCGGTAGATCACAGGCTCCAGTCCCATGGCCCGGAAATTTTCCACCGCTTTTCGGATCATCCGCTCGAAACCAATGACAAAACGCACATTGACGGTCTTCTTTTTGGAGAGGTCTTTCCGGCTCTGTGCAAAATACAGGCGCAGGCCTTCGCTGTATACATCTGCCATGCGCTGAACAATCTCCTCCGACAGCTGGTTGATGTATTCCGCCATCTTCAGCTCATTATCGGAAATATACTCGCCATATTTATAGAGATAAGAGAGGTCGGAAAGATCTGCTTTCATCAGGATCTTCTTAGCAAAATCGTGATCCGGATTAAGCTGATCCTCCAACCGCTCCGTCAGGAAAATCTCACTGTAATCGCTCTTGAACCAATAAAGGATCTGCTGAATCTCCCGGTAGGAGGGAAGCTCTTCGCCCTCAAAGGCATTGTATACTTCAATGAAAAGCTCTGCCAGAACCACGATCTCCTCCAGCCGCTGCTCAAAGGCGCTGACGATCATCGTCCGAAGTTCTGTATACAAAAAACACAGGAGTCTGCTGTGGGTCTCACCCAACTGCTCCAGGGCGTAATCCGGGTTTGCATAGCTTTTCTCATAATGTTCCGGAAGAATATCCTGATAGAGACTCCAGTTCAGAGTCTGCCACTCTTCCAGTGTATACTTTTCTGTGTGACCGTTTTTTATTTCGCCGTAGAGGCCTTCCATAGTCAGGATAAAACCGGCGGTTCTTCTGAAATAAGGCTGATAGGCTTCCGGCACCGTAGCCTCCCCGGCGATCTCACCGATCCGCTCCATGGCCAGAGCGAAACGCTCCCGGAGCACGCCGTTTTCTTCGTTATTTTTCGTTTCCATGTTCTACCTCGTTTTGATATTTCCGTTTTTTACATTTTCATCCAGAATGTTTTTTGTATACTCCCAGAGAACCTCGCTGCCTTCATGTACCCGGGCATCGCGTTTCAAGATCTGATCAATGTATACCGTATGACTCGTCCAGGAAACGCCGCCTGCAGCGTCATTGAGGATTGCCGGCTGGATCTTGTCCAGTGTGTTGGCAAATTTGGACTCCGGTGTCTCCATGGCCTCGAACTCATCCCAGAGTTCTCTTGCCATTTTGGCCTGATCCGGAGGAAGAAGGTTGTAGATCCGGTCTGCGGCTTTCAGCTCCCGCTCCTCCTTGCTCTTATTCGCCTCCTCGTCGTAAGCGTAGGTATCACCCGCATCAATCTCCACCAGATCATGCATGAGTACCATCAGCATCGTGTGAGCCACATCGATTTTCTCATTGGAATACTCTGAGAGAAGGGCACACATCACAGCCAGATGCCAGGCGTGCTCCGCATCCGTCTCCTGACGGCTTGCATCGGTGATCAGTGTCTGACGCTTAATATTTTTCTCTTTGTCAATCTCCAGAATAAAGTCCATCTGTTTTTTCAGTCGTTTCATATCCATTTGATTTTCCTCCAAATCTAACTTCCCGTTTAGATCAAGTCACAGACCCGTGCTTCGCACTCTCGCTACATTCGCAGCTTCTGCTCTGAACTGCTGTCTAAAAAAACGCCGCAGAGCGACAGTTCCGCCCTGCGGTGAGGTGACTACATTTACGATACGCCCAGCAGGATCACGAAGATCCACAGCACCAGCGCCACACTGCTGACGATGGAACCCGCCTTGGAAAACGTATACAGGATATGTTTTTCACGGAAACTGGTCAGACCGCTAACCAGGCCGCAGAGAGCAAAAACGATTCCCGTAACTCCTAAGGATCCGAGGATCGCTCCCCCTTCACCGTAAGACCACCAGGCAAAGTAAGTCAGCGCGATAAAAATGACCACAGAAATGCTCCCCAGCACCGTGGAGGTGATCCCTTTTCTGGAATGGCGGCGTTCGGAAAATGTATACATTTTTTTCTTAGCCATAAATATGTCTCCTTATCCGGTCGCACAGGGCAAAAAATAAATACCCGAGCACAGCCCCCAGGGTGTTCAGCATCAGATCATCCACATCAAAGGTCCCCACCCGGGTCACAAGCTGGGTACACTCCACCAGAAGGCTGAAGGAAAAGCCCAGAAGCATCACCCGGAAAAAGCCCCGCATCCTTCGGCTGATCACCGGCAGGATCGCCCCGAACGGCACAAAGGCCAGAACATTTCCTGCCAGATTGATGAACACTGCTTTAAGCCCCAGAAATTCCCGGTAGTTCCAGAAACGGCGGATCTCCAGAAACGGAGTCAGATTGTAGCTGAATTCCCGCTCTGCCGTCCTGCCGTATTTTTCCGAAAAGAAGAGAAAATACGTCAGAACTGCCAGATAAAGGAAAAACAGAATCACTCCGATCACCCTGATTCTATTTTTTGTTGATTTTTTCATAATTTAAAATTTCAGAGCAGGATTCCCTTTTTCTTTTTCAGAAGATTTGCTCCGGAAACGATCAGCAGGATTCCGCTGGCGATCCCTGTCACCAGAGTCACGATTCCAACTGCAATATTCAGTGCTCCGGTATTTTTCATGGCCTTATAAATCTTTTCGCTCATGGAAATTCCTCCTTCTTGTCTGCTTATTTTGCTCCGTACTGCTCATAGTATGCGTCGATGGCTGTTTTGATGCCATCATCGATAACAACTTTTCCGCCGCACTCTTTGTTGTAAAGGTGCTCGGTCACTTCTGCCATATTTACGATGGCATTGGCCGGGAAACCGTATTTCTCCTGGATTTCCTCCAGAGCGCTCTTCGTTCCCTGCCCTCTCTCCATGCGGTTCAGAGATACGATCAGCCCTTTGATCTCTACTTTTCCCTGGGCCTGGATGATAGGGAAAGTCTCCTCGATGGATTTTCCGGAAGTGGTCACGTCCTCAATGATCACCACGCGGTCGCCGTCCTTGATGGGGCTTCCCAGCAGGATTCCCTTGTCTCCATGGTCTTTGACCTCCTTACGGTTGGAGCAGTAGCGGACATCTTTTCCGTAAAGCTCGCTGATTGCCATAGCGGTGGCAACGCTTAAAGGAATTCCCTTGTATGCCGGTCCAAAAAGAATATCAAAATCCAGTCCGTAATGATCGTGAATGGCCTTCGCATAATACTCACCCAGCTTGCGAAGCTGTGTTCCTGTGGTGTAGGCACCTGCATTCATAAAAAACGGTGATTTTCTTCCGCTTTTCAGGGTGAACTCACCGAACTTCAGCACGTCACTGGCAACCATAAACTCGATAAACTCCTGCTTGTAGCTTTCCATTTATTGAAACCTCCTGTGTTTTTCCGATTTTCTTTCTTATTTTAACATAAGCTTTGGCAAATAACAATCCTTTCCGAAAAAAGCCCGCATGTCACTTTCTGACACGCGGACTTATTGTTATTTGAGACCTGTATATTGAAAATCCTGAAACAGCACTGCATTTTCTCCCACGGCAAAGATTCCCGGCCGCAGGCTTAAAAAACCATTATAGGCATGCGTATTCTGGCTGGCCGTATTGATCACATAATTCATTTTATGATAGCTCACACCATCTTCACTGTAGTAGAAAGAGACGTACTGCTCTTCGTTTCTCATTTTCAGCCAGTAGGCTTTCTTTCCTGTTTCTTTTGCTGCCAGGCATTGTCCAAGGCGGTAAATTTTTAAACAGCCATTTTTTAAACTGATGGCATTATAAATCTTATCATCATATTGTAAAATGATTCCCGCTTCACAATTCTTTTCCGGTGATACATGTATTGTGATTTCATAACTATGATCGCCTGTAATAATCGTCAGTGGATGTCCCATTCCAATGGTCGTATTTACCGCTTTTATAAGCAGTCCTTTTTCAGATTTTTGATACCTTGTCCAGTCCTTTTCTTCCCATGAACGCCAGCCCTTTATCTCATCTCCCTGAAAATCATCAGAAAAGCAACTGTTATCTTCGATTACTTCTCCAACAGGTTTCAACGTAGCTTCATCTGCAGGCTTTGTTACCCGAAACCAACCATCCTCCATAAATTCTACCGGAGACAGCAATAATTTTCTTCCCAACGCATCATAACCTTTTTCATAGGAATGATAGATCACCCACCATTTTCCTTCTATATCTTCCACAAAATGACCATGCCCTTTCGAATGCCATTTTTCTTCTCTGCTCCAGGTATGGACAATGGGATTGTAAGGTGACATTTCCCATGGTCCATACAGATTTTTAGCTCTCGCAGACATAATCATATGTGAAGTAGCCGGCCCCGAGGTTCCGCCATCCGCATAGGTCAGATAGTAATACTCACCCCTTTTAAATACATTGGGGGCCTCCGGAAAGGCACCTTCAATATTCCAGGATTCAGAAATCGGCGGAGCTTTCAGCACCTGCACCATCTCTCCGGCAACCGAAAGGCCATCATCCGAAAGGGGAACCAGATAATTATCCGACAGGAACAAATATCTCTTTCCCTTTTCATCAGCCACATGCCCTGGATCAATATGACCTACATGGAGATCGATCGCTTCACTCCATTTTCCATCGATTTGATCCGACCAGATCACCCAGTTGCTTCCCTCGGCGCAAAAATAGATGTAGTATTTTCCATTCATTTTCAAAATATCCGGTGCCCAGACAGAACCCTCAAATTTTTCCAAGGGATGGCAAAGCAATCTCCAGTTTACAAGATCCTTCGACTCAAAAATTGACAAACCTGGCCGGTATTGGCCGGTAGAAACCGTCAGATAATACGTTTCTCCTTCCCGAAAAACTGCCGGATCTGCATAATCTCCATCCAATATCGGATTCATATAGTAACCATTTCCAAGATCTGCCTTATGTACCAATTCTTTAAACATATTTTTTCTCCTTATCCCTTCAATCCACTGGTAACAACGCCCTGTACAAAATATTTCTGGCAGGTCAGATAAAGAATAAAGGTTGGAATGACGGCAATCAACGCCGCTGCCATCATCGGGCCCATGTCAAGGGTCGCTCCCTGCGATGCCTTCAGCATGACTAGTCCAACCGCCAATGTATATTTTTCCATATCGTTCAGATAGATCAACGGCCCGAAAAAGTCATTCCAACTGCCAACGAAACAGAACAATGCTACGACAAACATGACGGTCTTGGAATTTGGAAGCAAAATGCGCCAGAAAACCCCAAAATAACTGCACCCGTCCAATCTGGCCGCTTCATCCAGTTCTTTTGGAAACGACAGGAAAAACTGCCGTAGGATAAAAACAGAAAAGGCATTCGTCGCAAGAAATGCAGGAACCGTCAATGGCAAGATTGTATTCACCCATTTTAATTTTGTATACATTCCAAACTGGGGAATGATAAGTGTAAAATTAGGAATCATCATCGTCGAAAGAAGAATGGTGAACCAGATATTTTTTTCTTTACAGTTAAATCTGGAAAAACCATAAGCCACAAGGCTGCAGCTTAACAGCGTTCCAAAAATATTAAGCCCCACAATTACTAGGCTGTTTCGGATATATTTAAAGATCGGGCTTATCGCAAACACTTCTTTAAAAGCCCTCAAGCTGAAGGGCCGCGGAATAAAGGTCGGCGGATAATCCACACACTGAGGACCTGTCTTAAATGCCGTAGATAACATCCAGATAAACGGAAGCACAAACAAGATTGCAAGTATTCCCATAACGATGTACCAGATCACAGCTTCCACGTTTCTTCTGGTTTTACTTCTCTTTTTCATCTTTTATCCCCTCCTTTCTGTCAGCGATCATAGACAACTTTCCGGTTCATCAGTTTCATGACTATCACCGTGAGTACCACTAATAATAGGCAAAGAATCCAGGATTGTGCTGCGGCTTCTCCGAACTTGAAGAACAAAAATCCTGTATTATAAATCAGCATTCCATAGGTATAGGTCGCCTTCATCGGTCCGCCTTCCGTCATGATAAAGGGCTGGTTGAATATCTGAAATGCGGAAATCAGCCCCATTACGGTATTTAGAAGGACAACCGGCGAAATCATCGGAACAGTAATTTTTATAAATTTATCCCACTCGGAAGCACCGTCAATCTCAGCGGCTTCATAGTAAGTGAGAGGAACCTGCTTTAGCCCCGCCAAAAAAATCAACATTGCCTGGCCGCAGAATGTCAGATTCATGATAATCAAGGACGGCATCGCCCATTCCGTACTGGTGAGCCATCTCGGTCCTTCTATTCCGATCAGAGAGAGCAGATAATTAAATACACCTGTCTCTGAATTAAACAGCCATATCCATACCATATAAACTGCTGTTCCGGCAGCTACCGAAGGAAAGTAAAAAAGTGCCTGAAAAATTCCGGCTCCTCTATGTTCTTTATTTAAAAGAAAGGCTAAAAATAATGCAAAAATAATACTTGTTGGAACAGAAAATACTGCATACACACAAGTGTTAGTTAAAGCTCTTTTGAAATCCTGATTACTAAAAATTGTACGGCTGTAGTTTTGTACCCCTTTAAACACCGGTGCTGACATTCCATCCCAATCACATAATGCACAGTAAAATGAATAAATCATTGGTCCCACGGTCAGACAAAAAAAGCCAATCAGCCATGGAGATATAAAGAGATAAAAGTATTTTCTCTCTCTTTTTTCTAATATACTTACTCTGTTTTTCATCCCTGACATAGTATCAACTCCTGTTTTAGCAAGACAGGGAAGGATCTCATCCACCCTTCCCTGTCTTTCCTCTTTTTCGCTGTTATTCTATCATTCTGCGTCAAAAATCTTCTGACCTTCAGTCTGTATATTTTCAAGCACGGTTTTCAGGTCTGTAGAATCCGGTTTTAAGATCAGGCGCTCAATTTCAGGTTTGATAACATTATTATTGATCTCCGCAACGGTTCCTGTATTTCTCCAGGTTACACTGTTTGCCAGAGCATCAAGGGCAAGCTGCTTATTGAAGTGTTTTGCACCGTCTGCAAATTCATTCAGGAACTCAGCGTCTCCGGATATTTCTTTATTAACCGGCAGTGAAACAGAATTTGTCTGGATATCTCGGTTTTCCAGTGTCCATTTGATATACTCAAAAGCAGCATCTTTCTTTTCACTGTTGGCTGAAATAGAAAGTGCATTTGCATACATCTGCGTTCTCCACTGACCATAGGTTTCATTAGTCGGAAGCGGAATCAGATCCCATTCAAAGGAATCCTGTACAACCTTATGAATTTCAGCAATATCCCAGAATCCGATAAGCGCCATTCCGTACTTTCCGGTTTCAAAACCACCGCCGATATCTTTACTGTTCAAAACTGCCGGTGCGGCTTTCTCGTTCAACATCAGATCATTTATCCACAAATCCCAGATATGATATAAGGCATCGTTGTCCGTGGCCTGCATTTTCTTTGCATTCCAGTCATAGATCTGTGTCTCGCCATTTCCGTAAATAGCTCTTCCCCAATCTATAACACCAGCGCCAAGCATAACTCCATACTGTCCTTTTGATTCATCCGTCATCTTGACTGCCGCATCACGAAACTCTTCTTCCGTCCATGATTCTGTAGGAAATTCCAGTCCAGCTTCCTCAAAAAGCTTTTTATTTCCTACCATCACACAAGCGGATGCCTGAAGCGGAACTGCATAAATCTGATCTTCATAAGATAACCCTTCCCACAAATTATCTTCAACCAAGTCTTTTAATCCAGCATTCTCGATCATTCCGTCCAGTGGTTCAAACATTCCTTTTTTTGTATACTCATCACCGTAATCCACTGCAACCTGTACAATATCCGGAAGTGTATTGGATGAAGCATACGCACTCAGTTTCTGAAGATAAACGCTTGGATCAATACCTGTTCCCTTTACCTGAATATCGGTATGAGACTTGTTAAATGCATCAATTGTCCCCATAATCGTATTGATTTCTGACTGATTCCCCCAGAACAGATATTCAACAGTCGTAACATCATCTGCTGATACATTCAGCGGTCCTGCCAAACCGCAAAGCATAGAAGCTACCAGTCCACTCATCAGTACCTTTTTTCCCCAGTTTCTTCTCATTCTCGTTTCCTCCTTTATCTTGGAATTTATCTGATGAACTCATTATACGGGATTACTTGTAATTTTCCTATTTCATATTCCTTGTTGCTTTATGGATAAGATCAGCTTTTTCCTTTCTCTCTATGGACTTTTTCTTATTTTTCATGGATATCTATGAGAATTTCCATTTTGGTACCTTCATTTTCTTTACTTTCCATATTTAATGCAGCTGCCGATCCATAATAAAGCATTAGGCGATCCTTGAGATTTGAAAGAGCCACTGATTTTTGCTCTTTTCCTTTTCCTTCCCTTAATCGTTTTAGTTTCTCATAAGGAATTCCAACTCCGTTGTCCTCTACCTGCAAATGTAAAAACTCATCTTTTTCAAAAATGTGAATGATCAGTATGCATTCTCCCTGTTTTGCCTCAAGCCCATGCTTCATTGCATTTTCTACAAGCGGTTGTAAAGAAAGTCTTAATATATTTCTATCCATCAAATTCTCCTGTACTTTATAATAAACTTGAAACTTATCTTCAAATCTAATTGTTTGAATCAGCACAAACTGTTTGATACATTCCAGTTCCTGCCCAATCGTAACCACATTTTCCTGCCTGAGACTATATCGCAAAACTGCCGATAATGCTGTAGATAGTTCTTCTATCTCTTTCACATCATAACAAACACCTATATTTCGAATACATTCAATTGTATTATATAAAAAATGTGGATTCATCTGACTCTGCAATGCAAAAAGCATAGCTTTTGATTTTTCTGCTTCTTCTTTGTAAAGCCCCGTGGTCAGCTGGATGTTTCGATCCATTAGTTGTTTTACGCTTTCCATCATATGATTCAGTCCATCCGTAATCTGGTTAAACTCTTTTTTATCCATTCTTTCCAGCTTGGCATCCAGATTTCCATCTCCTATCTCTTTCATATGCCTTACACAATTATTTACAAAAGAATTGAGAGATTTCAGAAGCGGGAAGGCAACCATAAACACACACAGCAGAAAGACCAGCCAGACAACCAGCCATCGAAAGCCATCTTTTTCATAAAAGATCCGTTCTTTCTCCGGTGATACCAAAAGAAGCTTCCAGCCATTGGAGCCAATAGACTTCATATTGATCGCATATCCTTTTTTCTGAATGGAAAGGATTCCATTTTCTGCTGTTTCAAGGCTGCTGATGTTTTGCCGAATATCCTCCCAGAGCATTTCCTGCCCTTCGGGCATCAGCATCACTTCTCCTTTTTGATTCAAAAGATAGACCGAGCAGCCATGCCCCTGTATCTTCTCCATTTCCTTTCTCAAAAAATCAGCTTTTACCGTGAAAATACTTGCCCCTATGACCTTATCCTTTGATATGGTATATCCCAGACCTGCATTTTCAAATTTATGAATTTCCCCCGTCATAGCAAAACACAGAGAACTTCCCAACTCAAAAATATCAGAGATGCTTCCGTCTTTATCAAAACTGTTATCCTCGATAAATTCCATCAGCGTGCTGTCATTCTGATACCGCGCATAATAATAAAGCCGGTTGTTCATATCTCTTACATATACGTCCATCAGTTCGCTGTCCAGAAGGGAATAATTATAAAGCATATAAGTAAGGTTTGTTTCCATATCATTGATTGGCGTTAAGATTTCATAGGAAGACGCTCCTGAACCGCTTAAAATTCTCTGCAAATTTTCATTATATTCACAGGCTGACATGATACTGCGTATTTTATAGTATTTTTCCATATAGCTTTTTTCAATTTCAAACAAGTTTTCCTCGTACCAGGCATCATATTTGGCCTGATTGGAATGGATTACGGTAATAACCGAATACCCGCATGCCAAAATAATTCCCAGAACAACGACACAGATCAGATAACCAATCTGCGTTTTTAAAGAGCTTATCTTCCTTCTCCTCATTTTTTCTCCTTATCCTGCTGATTTTCTCTCCATTCCGTCGGTGTAATCCCCGTTAATTTTCGGAAAACTCTGGTAAAATAAAAATAATCGGTATATCCGGAGGCATCTGACACCTCATAGATTTTCAAATCCGTATTTTCCAGCAGCCATTTCGCTTTTTCCATCTTCTTCTCTGTGATATAGTCTTTTATATTTTTATTGAATTTTTTCTTGAAAACGCGGCTGATATAATTTTGGTCCATATGAAAATACTGAGCCACATCCCCCGTAGAAATCTGTTCTGTATAATGCATATCGACATATCTTCTTATATCTTCCGCATCGGCTCCACTGTCTCTGATCTCTGAAAATACCTGTCGCACTCCATCTTCCAGATCATGAACATAATCTTCTGCATTTTTATATTTTTCCATAAAAACTGTCATGGATTCCAACCCGAATTGCTGGAAATAGTCAATTTCCTGGCTGTTCAGATTAATGCAAATATAATTTCCTATTCCTATCAGATCCTGCACCGTATAGTGATTTTTACAAATCCAATCTAAAATCCCTTTCAAAAAAGAAAGAATACTCTCTCCTTTTTCCAGAGAAAGTTCTGTTCTGAGCATATGATAAACAGAATCTTTTTTAGATAGCCTCTTTTGTTTATCGTAAAAATTCAAAATATCGGGTGTTTCCAATAAAAACTGCAGACTGCTATTCTGAGCCTGTTGGACATAAGTATATATAGGATCCTTCGCAGAGAGCAATTCACTTACCCCCAGAAAAGCCATATCTTCATTCGCCGCTTTTTCCATTTTGTAATAAAAACCTGCCAAATCCTGCTCCTTCACAGCACAAAGATAATACAAAAAATTCTTATCCTGAAGAAAAATCACTGAAGACTCTAATTGTTCTTTAAATACATCAATCACTCGGTTCAGATGAAAATAATTTCTGGCACAGCAAAAAATTTGAAACTTTCCATCCTGGAAATCTGTCGACCAGATTTCTTTTGCACAGATCTCACTGTGATATTCCAAAAGCAACTCTTCCAGTTCCCGGCTCTTTCCACCTTTTTTCTGATCCAGTGCAGATTTTAATTTTTCCAGAACCTGTACTAATTCTGCTTTTTTTAACGGCTTTATCAGATAATCGAAAGCCCCGAGCTTTAGCGCTTTGTGTGCATACTCAAACTCTTCATAGGCACTGATTAAGACAAATTCCGGCCGTTCTTTTCCCATGTGCAGCGATTGTTCCAATAATTCCAAGCCATTCAGGGATGCCATTCGGATGTCCGTGATCACTGCATCCGGTTTTAATAGTGCAATCTTTTCCAGCGCACTGATACTGTCCGTCGTTGTATAAATCACCTCAAATCCTAATTCTTCCCATGGAATCATTTTCATCAATCCTCTGATAACCCAGATTTCATCATCCACCAAAAAAAGCTTATACACTATATTCACTCCCTTTATTTTTGTATCCTTACCCTTTCATCTTATCACAACCGAATCTTTATTATAAGAAAAAAACCACAAATCCGTCTGAGGATTCATGGTTTTTCTGATAAAACTTACTATAAAAAGGAAAGCTTCCCGGTTTTATTTCACCGCTCCGATGAGCTCATGGATATCTTTCACTCCATATTTCTCCATGTAGGCCTGGATACCGTCGATGACATCAATGGTAGCGGTGGGATTGACAAAGTTGGCTGTTCCCACAGCGACACCGGTAGCTCCTGCAAGAATGAACTCCAGAGCATCTTCTGCGGTGGTGACACCGCCCATGCCGATGACGGGGATCTTTACGGCGTTGGCCACCTGGTAGACCATACGCACAGCGATGGGGTGAACGGCCGGGCCGGAGACGCCGCCGGTCTTATTGGCCAGGGCGAAGGTACGGCGGTTGACATCGATCTTCATACCGGTGAGGGTATTGATGAGGGAAACCGCATCGGCTCCGCCTGCCTCTGCTGCCCGGGCGATCTCAGCGATATCCGTTACGTTCGGGGTCAGCTTCATGATGACCGGCTGCTTTGCGATCTTTTTGATCTCGGCCGTGAGCTCCTCCACATGCTTCGGGTCCTGGCCGAAAGCGAGGAAGCCCGCGTTGACGTTGGGGCAGGAAATGTTGATCTCCATCATATCGATCTTTTCCTCTGCCAGCCGTTCAACCACAGCCAGATATTCTTCCGGCGCATGACCGCAGACGTTGACGATGATCTTCGTGTCATATTTCTGAAGGAAGGGAATATCTCTCTTGCAGAAAACGTCGATGCCGGGGTTCTGAAGGCCGATGGCGTTCATCATGCCGCCGTAAGTCTCTGCCACTCTCGGAGTCGTGTTTCCCGGCCAGGGCACGTTTGCCACGCCTTTCGTCACAACGGCGCCCAGGCGGTTGAGATCCACAAATTCACTGTATTCTTCACCGGATCCAAAGGTTCCGGAGGCTGTCATCACCGGATTTTTCAGCTCCACACCGGCGATATTCACGCGCATATCTGTCATCATAACTCCACCTCCGTTGAAAGGAATACCGGTCCGTCTTTACATACCCGCTTGTTGTGGACGTGAGAATGACTGTCCACCTCTTTGGACTTGCAGACGCAGCCAAGACAGGCTCCTACGCCGCAGGCCATCCGCTCCTCAAGAGAAAGCCAGCACTCGATGCCTTTTTCCTCTGCATAAGCTTTCAGCGCCCGAAGCATCGGGGTGGGGCCGCAGGCATAGATCACATCGGCACTTAAGCCCTCCGCGCAGATTGCATCCAGCACATTTCCTTTGGTTCCGGCGCTTCCGTCCTCGGTAGCGAGATAAACGGTTCCGTTTTTCGCAAGCTCCTCATTGAGGAAAAGCTCATCGCGGTAGCCCAGGATGATCTGCTTCTCTCCTTTGAGTTCTCTGGAAAGTTCCAGCATGGGCGGAATACCGATGCCGCCGCCGATGAGGAAGGCTTTCTTTCCTTCTTCCATCCGATCCAGCGGAAAGCCATTTCCCAGGGGTCCAAGTATCTCGACCTCGTCTCCTTTGGAATAACCGGAAAATTCTGCGGTCCCTTTTCCGGCCACGCGGTAAACGATCCGGAGCTGTCTTTCTTCTTTATTTACTTCACAGATGCTGATGGGTCTCGGGAGCAGACGGCTGCCATCCTGACAGTAAAGATTGATAAACTGTCCCGGCTTCGCCTCTCCTGCCACCTGTTCGGTCTGAAGCCACAGGCTGAAGATCCCGGTTCCGATCCGCTCCTGGCTCACTACTTTTGCACATTCTTTAAATTTTGCCACTTTTTTCTCTCCATACTCTGATAACTGCCAGATGCATTTTTCAACACAACTGGCAGTTTCTTTTTTCTATATTTATCTGTTTTTCAGTGCGCCGTCGATATCTGCGATCATATCTTCCACAGCGGCTCTGGAGGCCTCTGCGAAAGCAGCCTCGCCATACTTCGCATATTTCTCCTGCTTCCATGCGGCGATGATACCGCGGGAAGAGTTGACAATGGCTCCCAGTCCGTCTTCATTGAAGAAATGAACCAGATCCTTGCCTTTTCCGCCCTGTGCGCCGTAGCCCGGCACCAGGATGAAGGCCTTCGGCATGATTTTTCTCAGGATTTTACCCTGCTCCGGATAGGTAGCGCCGACAACAGCTCCTACATAGCTGTATTTGTCGCCCATGCATTCCTCGCCCCAGGCAGCGACATGCTCGCCCACGATCTCATAGAGGGGACGGCCGTCGATGAGACGGTCCTGAAACTCTCCGCTGGAGGGATTGGAGGTTTTCACCAGTACGAAAATACCTTTTTTCTCCTCTTTGCAGACGTCGATGAAGGGTTTGATGCCGTCGGTTCCGAGATAGGGGTTCACGGTAGCGAAATCCTCATCAAAACCGGCAAATTTCTGGCTTCCCACCTGTACTTTCCCCAGATGGCCTACTGCGTAAGCTGCGGAGGTGGAGCCGATATCGCCTCTCTTGACGTCGCCGATGACTACCAGATCTTTTTCCTTACAATAATCGACGGTCTTCTTGAAAGCGATGAGACCTTCGATACCGAACTGCTCGTACATGGCGATCTGCGGTTTCACCGCCGGGATCAGGTCATAAACATGGTCGATGATCTCTTTGTTGTACTGCCAGATGGCCTCTCCGGCTCCCTTTAAGGTCTCGCCGTACTCTTTGAAGGCTTTTTCCTGAATCTGCTTCGGAATGTAATTCAGCATGGGATCCAGGCCGACAACGATGGGTGCATGGGTTTTCTCGATTTTACTGATGAGTTTCTGAATCATTGTTCTTTCTCCTTATTCTTCTATTCACTGTTTCATCCGGTCAGCGGCGTAAACGATTTTTCCGCCGCAGATGGTCATTTCCACCTCGCCGAAGACTTTTCTTCCGTGGAAGGGGGTATTTTTTCCCATGGAACGGAATTTATTCTTGTCAATCGTGTATTCCACTTCCGGATCGATGATGGTCACGTCCGCGATCTTGCCCTCAGCCAGATTTCCTTTGTCAATCCCTAAGATTCTGGCGGGATTGGTGCTCATCTTGGCTGCCATCTGAAGCGGAGTGATCACGCCGGGGCGCACCAGTTCGCTGATGGTCAGCGGAACGGCGGTCTCCAGACCCACGATACCGAAGGGTGCGTTCTGCATCGTGCGGAGCTTCTCCTCCTCGCTGTGGGGCGCATGGTCCGTCGCGATGACATCCATGATATTGTCGTGAAGGCCCTGCTTTAAGGCTTCCACATCCTCTTTCGTACGGAGAGGCGGGTTCATCTTGTAGTTGGCGTCATTTCCCGGAATATCTGCGGAGGTCAGCGTAAAGTGATGGGGGCAGACCTCAGCGGAAACGTCCACGCCGTCGAGTTTGGCTGCTTTCACCATGCGGACGCTGTCCTTCGTGGAGCAGTGGCAGAGATGCAGTCTCGCTCCTGTCTCTTTTGCCAGCAGAATGTCTCGGGCCACGATCACATCCTCCACCGCATTGGTGATGCCCTTCCAGCCCTTGGCTGCCATGTCTTTATCTGCGTTCACCACGCCTCCTTCCACCATGTTGATATCCTCACAGTGGGCCAGCACCGGAATGTTCAGAGATTTGGCGATCTTCATAGCCTTCCGGTAAAGTCCGGAGTTCATGACGGATTTGCCGTCCTCGCTGATGGCGGGGGAACCGGCTTTTACCATACTCTCAATGTCAGAAAGTTCCTCGCCTCTCATGCCTTTTGTCACGGCTCCGGCCTGAAGCACGTTGATGAGGCCCAGCATTTTCGCCTTATTGTGTACATAGGAGACCCGGTGGCCTTCGTCCATGACCGGTTTCGTGTTGGGCATGGCCACAATCGTCGTGAAGCCGCCGTGGGCTGCTGCCTCGGCTCCCGTATCCACGGTCTCTTTATAGGTAAAGCCGGGGTCACGGAGATGTACATGCAGATCGATGAGTCCCGGCATCACATAACAGCCGGAAGCATCCACGACCCTGCAGTCTTCTCCGGAAGCATCCGGCTCTTCCTTATCCGTATTCTGTTCCTTTACTTTCCAAATTTTGCCGTCACGGATCCACAAGTCATAAAGACCATCGCGCTCATTTACCGGATCCAGAAGACGGCCGCCTTTGATCAAAATATCCATATACACTACATCCTGCCACTCAAAATATGACCAAATATATTCATATCGAGATATCGTGGTTTCTCACAAATACCACTTACTGTTTCAACGTGTATGTTTTTGAGTAACCAAGGTTATCTCTACTCACAGGTCTTCTACACTCCACAGTCGTCAATTCCCGAAATAGCCTTCGGTACATACTTACATTTGCATGATTATGCAATCCTGTAAGTTTCCGCATCTCTCAGATTAAGTGCTGCATTGAAATCTCTGTCCTCTATGAACCCGCAATCACACCGATAAACTCTTTCGGAAAGTTTTAAGTCTTTTCGAATGTGACCGCAACAGTGACAAGTTTTTGAAGAAGGATACCACCTGTCTACTATCCTTAACTCAATTCCATTTTCTATGCATTTCGCTTTCAGTTTTGTTTGAAATTCATAAAATTTCTGCGATGCAACTGCTTTTGAAAGATGACGGTTCTTCATCATTCCGGATACATTCAAATCCTCAATCGTAATATGGGACGGCTTGTTTTTCACTATCTCTGCGATTATCTTATTCATGTAATCCGTACGGATATTGTCTATCCGTTGATAAATTTTTTGTACCTTAAGCTTTTGTTTCTGAATATTTGTTCTTTGAGCGGTCTCTCCTTTCTTTAAATTCTTATATTTACGAGAAAGTTTTCGCTGTTCCTGTCTTAGTTTCTTTTCAAGTTTTTTTATTCTTGCTGTCTTGTTGATATTTTTGTATGCTTTTCCATTTGATACAACAGCAAATTTTTTCAGTCCCAGATCAATTCCGATTCCTTCATTGAGATTGCCATCTGGCACTGTATCCGGTATTTCTACCAGTGCAGAAACATAATACCGACCAGCTTTCATAGAAACAGCCCCGCTTCTGACTACATATCCATCTTTGCTTGTCGGAATGTAACCTTTTTCTTTAAGTTTTACCCACCCCAACGTAGGAATCTTGATTCGATGCCTTTCGCAAAGACAATCCGTTGGACTATTTCTCACAAAATACATTTTTACATCAGATCGTCCTTTTTTCTTATATTTTGGAAAACCGCTCTGATGATTGAAAAATCTTAAAAAAGCAGTGCAAGCACTTTCTATCGAATGCTTCACTGATTTGGAACTAACTTCCCTAATCCAGGAATACTCTGGATGCTTAGGAAGATACTCATTATTCAACCATACACTAAACAACTTCCCACTCATGAATTTTTCACCATGGCCATAAAGTTCTTTATTATGAAACAGATAAAAATTGTAAATATATCTGCAGGTTCCTATCGTTCTATGTATGATTACTTTTTGCTTTTCCGTTGGATTAATTTCTGTTTTGAAGCTCTTAAGCAATCTCCTCATCCTTTTCAATATGTTCATAATATATCTATATAATTATATTTAAACGCATCTACTACATTTTTGCAATATATTTGATTACTTAATAATACCTTCCTAATCTTGTATCATAGAAATTATTGTTCCAAATTTATTTTACCATAGGATAGATGTGGGGGCAAACTTTTTCTTCTTTAAATTCACCGCAATTTTCGAAAACAGCTGTCCTGTCCCCAACACCAAAAAGGACGGGAAATTTTCCCGTCCTTAAAACTCTGATTTTCAAACACAATACCCACCCTTTCCCTCAGAAAAACATTGCTCTTCAAAAGAGTGTATAGGGATGGCTCTTTTTGCGGTATAGGCTCCCATTTATGCCACATAGAGCAACTGTTTTTCATCACTTCTGCCTTAAATTTCTAAAAACCAAGGTCTTCCAGCCACTCCGTACAGAGCTCTCCCCAATGTGTAATATGAGGAATATTCATACCCAGATCATTTTTTCCATCAGCCATGCCAAGTCCATGCAAGCCCGGTGTAAAAATATGCAGTTCATATGGTACTTCCGCATCCTGCAAGGCTTTCGCCAGACACATTCCATTTCTGCCGTCATCACTCATGGTCTGCCAGATAAACATTGGCGGCGTATCCTGATCCACATTTTTTTCAATCGACAGATAGAATTTCTCTTCGATACCATTTCCCATCATGGGATCATCCTGCATCATTCCAAAGGGTTTTGGAAAAGTAACCGCCGTCATAGCACCATAGCCGATCACAGCCGCATCCGGCCTGCAGCCAAAGCGTTCTGTTTCATCTTCACTTTGCGGGTTTCCAAAATCATAGTGCGTCGCACAGTTTCCAGAGAGCATACCGCCAGCCGAAAAGCCCATAACTGCAATTTTTTCTCCAAGCTTCCATTCCTCCCGCTTAGCCCGCAGAATGCGAATCGCGCGCTGCATATCGGCAATCGCATCAAAACGGGTATAGGGTACCAGCCGATAGCAGAGGATCGCCGTATGAAAACCGGCATTGTGAAAATACCAGGCTACGTTAAGCCCTTCCGTTCCAGTTCTCCATGTAAAACCTCCGCCGTGAGCAACCAGAATCGTTCCGCGGCATTTCTCCTCATCGGGCGCCGGTACAAATACAAAATAGGGTTCCTCCTGCAGCGGATCTCTGTCATCAAATCCCGGCGTTCCCTGTTCCCAGAGTCTGGTCTTTTCAAAAGGCTCTAAAGCTTTATTCCACAAAAGCAGATTTCCCTCAATATCCAGGCTTCCGTCCGGCTTCCGATGCTTTGCTATCGGACGGATCACCGCATCTGTTTCTACCGCCTGCTTCAGCAGCTCAATATTTTTTCTGTATTTTTCAAGCATGATCCTTTTCCTCCCTATATCTATGAATAGCTCTTTATTTTCTTTATCCATTTTCCACTTCTCAGACGGAAGAAACACCAGATACATTTCATGATCTGATCGATCTTAAGGCAGATATAAATCCAGAATGCCGGCAAGTGCAGTACAAAACCTGCCAGAATCCCCAGCGGCAGAGAGAAGAGCCACAGGCAGATATTATCCGCTACCATAAGCACCTTCGTGTCCCCGCCTCCTCGAAGGGTTCCTTTTGTCATAATGCTGTTTGTCGCCTGAAAGCACACGATAATACTGATTGCTCCCATAAGCTCCTCTGCCAGTTTTGACGTCTCTTCCGAAAGATGATAGGCATGTATGACAGGACCGCTGATGATCATAATGATCACAGAGGAGACAAGTCCAAAGAGAAAACCAAGCCCCAGCAAAGCATAGCCCTGTTCCTGCGCTTTCTCTCTGTCTCCTTCTCCCAGCGTATGCCCGGTAATGATTGCTCCTGCCTGGGAAACTCCCTGGATCAGTACGGAACTCAGCTGCTGCGTTACCGCTGTGACCGCATTGGCCGCCACGAAACTTTTTCCAAGCCTTCCAACTACCATTGCCACGGAACTGTTTCCCAGCGCAAGGATTCCGTCACTGATCAGTACCGGTATACTGATTCGTATGTATTCGCCCCACAACTCACCCACCGGCATAAAAAAGTTTTTCAACCGAAACTCAATGGATTTTTCCCGGAACCACAGAAAACCGTCAATAACAGAAAACTCAAAAATTCTTGCAATCAGCGTACCGATAGCTGCCCCTGCAACTCCCATAGCCGGAGCTCCCAGTTTTCCAAATATAAACATATAATTTGCGAGTATATTCACAAAAAATGCTCCAATCGATGTGAACAACGGTATTTTTACCTGACCCACATTCCGCAGCACAATTGTCCCGGTAAGCGAAAGTCCTAAAAGGAAATAGGTAACAACAGACCAGGAAAGATAACGTTCTCCATTCTGTATTATCACATCTTCCACCGTATAAATCCGCATAATTGCTCCCGGAAACAGGCAGGTAAGCAACGCAAACACAGAAGCAATCACAAGACAAAATCTTGTCATAATGGCCACCGTTTTCTGCATGGAAACCTTATCCTTCATTCCATAGTATCTGGACACCAGAACCGATGCCCCCATACCAATTCCCATACACAAAATCTGATAGATATTAATAAACTGATTTGCAAGAGATACAGCTGAAAGTTCTGTTTCTCCAAGCGTGCCAATCATAATTGTGTCCATCATATTGATTCCGGTTGTAATCAGTCCCTGTAAGCCAATGGGAATCGCAATTCCAGCCACTGTCCGATAAAAATTGGGGTCTTTGCTGATCAACTTTCCAAACAACTGTATCATCTCTCTTTCTCTAGCACTCGATTTTAAACGGACGCAAGGGGAGTCCCATACTGCTGTATACGTTTGTCACCATCCAGTCTTTCCATGCATAACGAAGACTGATTCGATCTTTCGCCTGTATCCTGTCGCTGGCGATCCTAATCTTATCCTTCTCCACAGTTGCACAGAAGTCCTCCATCGTTCTTCCGTTAACCATGAGTTCCATTCCCTCTACTTCTCCGCTGCTGCCCCGCAGTTCAAGCCCTTCGCCGGTATGCTCCAGTGTAAGGACAAGTGCTCCCTCTTCTTTTCTGATGCCGGTAACATCCGGGGATTCACTATCTATCTCACATCCGTATACATGGTTCAAAGCCTGTCCGGCCATACGCTCTCCCACCGGCCGTTTCTGTTTGGGATGAATATCATAACGCAGTCCTGTATCATAAGTCACTGCCATCCACGCTCCTTTCACTGCTTTTGACACCAGTTCCTGTCCTGCTCTCACTTCCGTAAAATCAAGAGACAGGATTCCGCCCGGATTTTCATAGGCGGCAAGCTGTGCAAAAATAAAAGGCAAGTTTTCTCCCCAGTCTTTTCTCCATCTCTCTATCATTCTGGCAAAAAGCAGATCATATTTTCCGCCATATTCCGGAAGAGAATCCTCCTCGCCCTGATACCAGATTACACCTGCACAGGTATAGGGAGTGATCTTTTTCAACATTGTCTGGTACAATACTCCCGGTGCAAATGCAGAAAACGGAGCATATTTGTATTTCTGAAACAGTTTCATATCCTCATTCGGAACCCTTGGTTCCGGAGCTGCCAGAATCGGAGTCTGCATAAAAAGATCCTGATTCTTTTTCTCTTCTGCCGACAATTCCCGCTTCCGCCGTTTTTTCATTGCCTCAAAGCCCTGCTCCAGATCATAGGCCAGCGTCTGATTTTTCAGATCCATATAGGTCTGAAAATCCGGGATAAGATCTTCCTCCGGCATCCAACAGCTCACAGAGGTTCCGCCCCAGTTACAGCCAATCAGGCCGATCGGCACATTTTTCCATTCTCTCTGAAGACGATTGGCAAAATAGAAAGCCACTGCGGAAAAATATGGAAGCTCTCCGGGTACTGCTTTTCTCCAGATCCCTTCGCTGCTATGATCCTCTTCTTCCAACGCTCCTTCATAGCTGATCTTTGGCATCTCATAAAAACGGATGGCAGTATTCTCATACTCCTCCAGAAAATCTTCCCGCTCTGCATCCCACTTCATAAGAAATTCCATATTTGACTGGCCTCCGGCAAGCCAGACTTCCCCAATCGCCAGATCTTCCAGTTCTATTTTTTCTCCCAGATCGTTTTCAAGCACAAGGCGGGCCTCTTTCTGTGCCTGCATCGGCGCGAAGGTAAGCACAAATTTCCCATCCTTTATCTCTGCCCTTGCTTCTCTGGGTTCTTCACCAGACAACACTGCTTTTACATACCTGCCGTTATCATCCGTTCCCCAGACAACGATTGGCTTTTTCTGTTGCAAAACTGCGCCATTCTGAAAAACATCTGCCAGTTTCATCTTTCATCTTCTCCTTTATTCAATGACCTGCTTTTTTAAAAATTTTACCAGCTCTTCGGCCATTTTTTCCTGTCTGCTTTTGGAGGGATGGAAACAGGAGCCCACATCCAGTCCCATGGAAAGCATTTTGGTATATTTCATCGTATAGACCTTCAAGTCCTGCGTTTCTTTCCTGTATTTTTCGACAGCACTGCAAATTCTGTCATACAGATAATAATCAATACTTCCCAGCGCACAGACGATCTTTGTTTCCGATCCGTTTAACTGACGCAGCAATTTCAGGAAGTTCCGGTACTTTTCTTCAAACAGCTGCTCTGTTTTTTCCGGCTCCTCCGAAAGCATTACGAAGGTGGCATCGTTTGTCCCGATATTCAGTACAAGATAGTCTGTCGGATGCTTTGCAAAATCCCAGCTTTTGAAGTTTTCTGTCACTCCCAGCTTTTCCTGCGTGATGAGATCCGTGTATGGATACAGATCTTCCATTCCATGCGGAAACGGACAGCCCTCGTATTTTGTAAGCGTAAAACCGGAAATACTTACAAAACTTGGCTTCCAGTCAAGCTTTCTGGCTGCAATGGCTCCATGGGTCAGCCAGGCATCCTCATCCGCTGTAAAAAAGAGCCTGTTTCCATCCGTGGCCAGATTTCCAAAGCCACAGGTGATGGAGTCTCCGATAAATTCTATCGTCGGCCTGTTCCTGAGTTCCGGTTTGGAAAGCTCCCCGTCGCAGATCAGGCTGTGTACTGCTACGGCTGTTCTGAAGTTTTCCGTCAGTTTCACCACGCGAATCCTGTGATGTTCCACTTTATCGGAAGAGAAAAGCACAACTCTCTTACTTTTTCTGTCCAGAAGAAGCTTCTGATAAGGCGTCTCTTCTCCATCCAGTACCACCTGAATCCAGGGCCAGTCTTCCACCATAACCGTCTTCTTTTCCATGATCCCTTCTGCCGGAACGTCCTCCGGACGGGAATCCGGCAGACACTCCAGCTCCGCTTCCAGACAGGTTCCGCAAAAATCTACTTCAAATCCACTCAGGCTCCAGTTAAAATACAGTTTTTCTTTATTTTCATCCACAAACGTACGCCCGTACAGCTCTGCTCGTTCAAGGATTTCTTCTGCACCAAATTTTTTCAATTTTTCCCTCATTTTCTTATAATGGCCATTCCTGGCAGTCTTTAAAGAATCTGTCACAGTCTTTTGCTGTCACAACCGGGCATTCATCTGCGCCTCCATGACCAAGACTCTGATAGATGTGAAGGACGGCACCGAGAATTGCCTGAGCAACTCTCAGACAATCCTCTGCTTTTGCAGCCGGGTCCAGTCCGCCGTTCCAGATCATAACCGGAAACGAAAGTTTTGAAAGTTTTGCATACAGCTCTTCTTCTGATTCTGCGTCACAGCAGGTCATACTGGTATTCTGCAGCTGAAATTCTTCTTTTTTTCTGCCCATTAAAATTTCAAGATGTTCCTTTTCATTTGCCTTTCTCTTGGCAAGTCTGGACGGGTTCTGTGTCGGCCAGGTTTCCTTCCAGGCTATTTTTTTCAGTTCTTCCTCATTTCCTGCAATCTGATCCCAGTCTTTTTCTGCCGGTCCTGGAATTACGCCTTCTTTCCGTTTTACAAACTGTACGATACCATCGCAACACACAAAAGCCCGGATCATTTCCGGTCTGTGAAATGCTGTATACCAGCCGGCCCAGTTTCCATGAGAAACTCCCGTATAGTAGAACTTCTCAATTCCCATTTTTTCTGCAAATGCGATGAGATCCTGTCCCCAGATGGAAACATAATCTTTCGGTTCCGGATCAAAGATATGTTCCGACTGTCCGTAACCGCGCATGTACACCAGAAAAACATGATAATCATAGGGCGGCTGTCCCAGAAGACTTGCATGACAGTCCGTAAGGAAGAAATTCTGCATGCTTAAAAGATATTTATCTCCCTGGCCAAATTCCTGGTAAGCCAGTGTCGTTCCATTTACCTGAATTGTTTTTATCTCTGCCATTTTATCTTCCTCTTATTTCTTTTTTGCAATGATTGTCGGCGTTTCCAGTTTGAAAAGCATATTGTCTTCAGATTTAATCGTTACCTGGTTTTCCTCAAAAGTAAAAATAAGCTTTTCCTTTCCGCAGGTCTCAATCTTACGCATTTCGACAACAAGAACCTTTTCCTGCTCCCACCAGGCATTCGCCAGTACCTGACCGATCAGTCTTCCCGGAATCAGATTCTGTTTTCTTGAGCCATCCATTGCAGCCAGAAAATCAAAGTTTTCTTTTCCATCGTTTGTGGAAATACATACGGCATCACAAGTAAAATGAAGGGTAAAGCTTTTAATTGCCGCCGGAAGAGGTGCTCCTCCCATAACATGTTCCACTCCGTTGCCGGCCAGATAAAAGTTTCCTTTTTCTACTTCATAGCTGCTTCCATTTACCTGTTCCATATACGGACTGAAAGGCTGATAGTTCGGATTGGGAAGGGCCAGATGACTCATACGCTTTTTTAATGCGGCAGCTGCAACCCCAGTTTCTCCGGATGCGGGATTTTTACGGATTCTCTCAAGAAATTCCCACATAACATCCAGTGTTGCCTGTGCCCAGTGTGCACCTGCTGCATTTTCCGTGATGGCAATCAGCATATCCAGATCCGGAACAACAATCGTGAACTGTCCCATCGCGCCATCTGCACGGTATACGCCTTTGGGCTGGCACATCCAGATCTGATAGCCATAACCGCCAAAGTTATCTCTGGCTTCCGGATTTCCTTTTGCCTCCGTCGCCGACTCATTCTGAAGGCTGACGGCCCGTTTCACATAGTCTTCTGCCAGAATCCTCTCATTGTCCCAGACTCCGCCATCCGCATAAAGCTTCATAAGCCGGAGATTGTCCTCCGTGGTTGCAAATAAACCGCCTCCGCCGACTTCCATGCCATCCGGCATCTTCATCCAGCGATGATTATCCGAGAGAATTCCGACCTTATCATACAGACGGGGTTTCAGATATTCATGCAACCCAAGTCCTGTTTTCTTTCTTACGATTGCTCCCAGAATAGAGGAGCCCACGCTATTATACATATAGGTAGTTCCAGGCTTATGATTTACCGGAGTATGAAGAAAATCATGAATCCAGTTTTCCGTTGGTTCCGGCATCTCATCCATTCCGCAGCCCATGCAGAGAACGTCATGGATCGTCAGAAGCTTCAGATTTTCCGAAGGATTCTCCGGCGCTTCTTCCGGGAAAATGTCAATCAGTCTTTCATCCAGTTTTAAAAGGCCTTCTGTATAGGCAATACCGACCGCCGTCGCCGCATAGGTCTTGGAATGAGACTGCTGGCCGTGACGGATTCCGGGTGCAAACGGATTCCACCAACCTTCCGCACAAATTTTTCCATGTCTCATAATCATCAGACCGTGTGGTTCTGTGATCCCGCTTTCCAGCTGATCCAGAAGCCATTCGATGTCTTCCGAACAAATACCGACCTGTTCCGGCGTGATCCGCTCAAATTCTTTCCTTCTCATATCCATCATCTTCTCCTACTCTGTATAAATACTCTCTTTTGTTTCCACATTTCTTGAAAAATGCTCAAAGAATGCATACATCTGACGAATCATTTCCGGTGTCGGCCAGTGCGGCATGTTCATCTCACACATAATGCGTACACGGACAATACCGTCTTCGCTCTTCAAATCACCGATATAGTTGGTAATTCCATCCGCAACGACCGTTCTGCGGCAATCCTCTGCCAGCGGGATTCCAATTCCCCTTTCCTCCTCGGAAATATCCGTCCGATTCTCAAGATTCATAACATCAGCCAGTTTAATTTCCGACGCATGATTTACCCTTGCCCAGTTATTGATTCCTTCCACAAGTGTTTCCGGACTCGGACTAATATGGGAAATCTTCGCCTTTTTTCTTCCTGCCGCATAAATCGGGAAACGGTTTCCATCCAGATTTCCGGCACAGTTAAATACGGGCATGTAAATTCCCATTTCCAGAGCTCTGGATTTTCCATCAAAAGGCTTCTGCGGCTCAGGTCCGATGGCTTCCTCACAGTAAGCATCATTCAGCGGAACGCCGCAGGGAGCAACCGCTGCATATACATCCGGTCTCTTATTTCCCAGAAGATTTGTCATGAAACCGCCATAAGAAAAGCCGGTTGCATAAATTCTTGACTCATCGATGGGGTACAAGGTTTTTGCCTCTTCCAGAATTTCATCCAGGATGTCATCCAGTTCAATACTTGGAACAATGATGATCCATTCTTTTCTGGCTGCTTCCTGCGGAAAGCCCCAGCCATCAATAATGCTGACCGGATTGAAACCTCCATGCAAGACAATAACCGTCGGATATTTTCTGCCCGCATTTTCCGGCTGGAAGGCAGACACCGGAACAAAAGAAGTCCAGGATTTATGAAAATTCTGAATCCCATCCTTCTTTTCTGTCCTTACCCACTTGTATCCCGTCTTATTTTCGTATGCTTCCCAGTTCATGCCGTTGTTGTCTCCATGGAACTCTTTTACCATTCCATGCTTCGCCCAGTAAGCCATTACCTCCGGGGAACGGTCATCCAGACTGATCAAAACCGGCTCCATCATATCTCCCAAAGCATCAATATAGCCGCCGTCGATCATGGCCTGCAGATCTACCTCCGGGCAATAAGTCGTATACAGATCCTTCACATAATCGACTCTTCCTCCATCGGTCATTTTAAACTGACTGTTCAAGATTTCTTCGTATCTGCTCATTTTTTCTTCTCCTTTTTGATTATTTTTCAAGCCTGACACAAAATTCTGCATCGGCATTTTTACAGCTCCATAAACCACATCGTTTCCAGACCGGAATTTTTCATATGTTCCCTGATATAACCGCCAAGTGCCTTTTCTGTGGAAAAAGTCATAAGAAATGCATAGGCCGCAGGCAGAAAGAACAGAGACGGTGAAAAAATATAAATAACCACAATTGCACCGACCAGAGTGAACAGCATCGGAATCTCGGTCTTCAGATTTCTTACAGAAAAGTAAACTGCCATTTGAACAGCCGACCGGAAAGACAGTTGAAATCTGGAAATTACGGAAATCAGATAATAATCCGTAAATATGACAGCCGCTCCCACCAGCCAGAAGAGAATGTAATACAATTTTCCAAAGCTGTTTGTAAGTCCAAGTGACATAGCAAACTGATAAATTCCATAACAGAACAGAAATGCAAACAAATTCCCTATACTTACAAGCACACCCTGTCTGAAGTTTTCTTTCATACAGCGGAAAAATTCTGCTGTCGGATAGCCGATCCCGCAGCGAATTGTTTTTGCAGCTGCATAGTACAGGGCAATCGTGGCAGGCCCTATCGTGATTACAGGAAGACTGCATATTACCCAAAGAGCACTGAGAACAATCATATGGCTGAATTTTGTCAGCCAGTCCATAAACCTGTTATTTTCCCAAAACATATCCGACCTCCTAAAAAAATAATGACCGCTTCTCTGTCTGTTATCACTATAACATCCATGAAGCAGTCATAATTTTAAAAAAATCTACTTTCTTTTCAAAATTAGTATTGGATCAGCCTTCTTTTTCTTTCCACTCACTTGGCGAAACTCCACAGTATTTTTTGAACACCGTAGAAAAATAAGGAATGTTTTCAAAGCCAACCTGCAAAGCAATATCTGTCAGATTCAGTTTCGTGGTACTCATGAGCTGTTTTGCCGCATCAATCCGCTTACTGTTGATATATTCGCGAAGCGACTGTCCGGTCTCCTCCCGGAACTGCTTGCTCAGATAGCTGGGGGCAATGCATACCGCCGCCGCAATCTCATCTCTCCCAATATTGCTGCTATAATGCTTGTCAATATATTTTCTCACAGTTCCGATCAGAGAATTTTCTTTCTGCAGTTCGTCCATTTTCTCCATCGTACGGTCAAACAGATAATTGATATATTTGATCATATCCACCTTGGAATACTCGGCGCGGTTACTCAGCGTACGGGAAACAGAATCCTGAAACATCCGGTAGGCCTGAATCCCGCTTTCGTTCAGATAACTGTAGAAAATCTGCATAATATCCTGATGGATCATATGCATAATCGTCCCGTCAAGCCGCCCTTCTTTCTCTATCTCTTCCAATATATTTTTGACACTTATGATCAGCTCTACCTTTTTCCGCTGCCGGATTTTCTCCCTGATATCCTCCGCAGAAAAAGGGCTTTCAAAAAGTTCTTCCGTCTGCTTTGCATCCTCCCACTGAACAGAAGCCCTGACGGTTCCCAGCTGTTTAAACTGTTCCATAATTTTCCAGAAACAATCCGCAAAATTTTCCGGGCAACAGGGCAGGGACATCACACAGGACAGTTTCACATGCAGATATCTGCCAATTGCCTGAATCAGCCGTTCTCCTCTTTCTTCAAGTCCCGTACGGGTGCAGAAGTTCTCACTCACCGGCAGCATCAGAAAATAATAAGGTCCACGCACAAAATCCATAACCATTTTCATATCAATTTGATCATACATGACTTCCGACGCCACATTTTTCAAAATAAAATGCATCTCCTGATCGGTTAAGAGACGTCTCTCCATTTCTGTCTGATTAAAGCCTACCAGACAAAGATAATAACGCTCATCCAACGCAAAAGAAATACCTCTGGTTTTTACCACTTTCTCCAACTCTTCCCTGGTTCCTGTGATATCCCGGTAAAACAATCCTCTGAGAAAGTTCTGCATCAGATAGTCCTGATTACGGTCCAACTGCCGCTTTGAACTTTGCAGCTTCTCTTTCATCCTCTGCCCTTCCATTTTTCTCCGGCATTTTACCACACTGGTGGTAAGCACTGCCGTCAGCTCCTCTTTGCGGAATGGCTTCAGAAGGTAAGCACTGACGCCATACTGCATTGCTTTCTGGGCAAATTGAAAGCTTTCATGACAGGTCAGCAAAATAATTTCCGGCATAGTCGGCAATGTTTCCTCCATCGCTTCCAGCAATTCCATTCCGTCCATCTGCGGCATCTCAATATCGCTGATCACAATATCCGGCTCTTCCTTTCCAATGATTTCCATGGCCATCTGACCATGATACGCCGCAAAAATTTCCGAGATACCATATTCTTCCCATGGAATCGAATCCTCTATCATCTGAACGGTATTCGGATCATCATCAACAATCAATACTTTCATCCATTTTCTCTCCTTCCTCCGGAATCCGAATTTCTACCTGTGCCCCATTCGGGATCGCGTTGGATATATGAAACAGATTCTCCTGTCCATACCAGAGTTTCAGACTTCTCTTGATATTGGATAAACCGATTTGGGTATCTTTTTCTTCATTTGAAACCGTATCGCCATTATATTTTTCAAGCTGTTCTGAAGTAAAGCCTTTTCCATTATCTTCCACTATAATCTGTACTCCCCTGAATCCATTTTCCTCGATTTCCCGACAGGAAATCATCAACATCAGAGTTTCCGTCAGGCTCATAGCATGCTTAAAAACATTTTCTACAATCGTATGTAACAGAAGGTGAGGGACTCTTATCTCATTCAGTTTTTCCGGGCACTCCGTCACCAGTAGAATTGATCCCGGAAAACGGATTTCCTGCATTTTCACATAATTTTCCACATGCTCCAGCTCTTCCCCCAGCTTCACCCGACTTTCCCTGATACGCATCATATAGCGCATATAAGTGGACAGCTGCTGCAGATACTCCCGTGTTTCTTCATTCCGGTTCTGATAAACCATCGTGCTCGCCGTCATAATTGCATTCAGGTAAAAATGTGGTTTTAACTGCGCCCGCAGGCCCTGAAGCTGAAAATTCTGTTCCTGTATTTTTTTCTCATATAATTCCACGCGCACAGCCAAAACTTCATGAACCAGCTCGTCCAGTGAATGTTCCAAAACTGCTATCTCTTCAATTTTTGAAGTGCAGGGAATTCTGATTGCCGACAAATCGGCATCTGCCTTTTTCACGGTATCTGAAAGCTGACAAATGGACTTCAGGATATATCTTGAAATCATCCATCGCTGTAAACAGAGAATGACCAGTCCCATCGCAAAAACTCCTGCAACCATCAACAAAACATTATTGCGGAATAATTCCAGCATCTTTACATGAAAATAACCTGTCAAAACAAACTCTCCATGAATTTCCTGTCTTGGAAAAATCATATCACTTTTTTGTTTTGGAACTTCATTTTCCCGAATGAGATACGCCTGTCCTTCCTGATCCGTTATCTGACCGTTTCCTATGTATTCCCGAAACTGCTCCCTGATACCGGAAAACAGTTTTTCCGCCCGTATAAACGTAGTGACATAGAAATTTTCTTCCTGATAATAATAGAGGATTTCACAATAGGACTGCTGCTCCACACTGCATAGCTCCCATTTCCCCCTTGCCAGAGTATCCTTCGTATCCTGTACCGTCTGCTTCAGGTATTCTCCCAAAGCAATCTTTGCCAGGCCTTCCCCGTTCGACTGCATCCTTGAAACTATAAAGCTGTCCGGGCGGTATGCGAAAACATAATCCAGATCAGGGTATAAAAGAAGTTTCTCCCTGATATTTTCAGAAAGATCCTGTATATCAAACAGATTTTCATTGCGTGAAGGCAGCCAAATATTTTCCTGATTTTTTATCGTAGAACGAAAAATCTCAAACGTCTGCTGACTGACTACATCCATTCTGTTCTCTATTGTGTGACATTCATTGATAATCATAGAACTTCTCTCTGCCAGCAGACTTTTCATGGATTTCTGATACAGAATCACACTCTCAAACACAATGAACAGACACATCCCTACAAAAATCATAATCTGTATTATTGTAAGTGCTTCGATCAGTGACCTCTTTTTCATACAAATTCTCCTGATATTTTGTTTTACACGCAAACAAGAGAAGACCCTTTTCAGAGTTTTCTCTCGCTTGTAATTCTCCCCTATTTCATTTTATCCCTTTACACCGCCAATGACAACACCCTTAATCAGCTGTCCCTGAATGAACGGGAAAATCAGAAGTAGCGGAAGCATTGCCACCATTGCAATCGCCATTCTCGCTCCGACAGTAGGAAGCTGCATTCCTGAAAGCACCGCGCCTTCCGTCAGAGAAGACTGCTGACTCAGCATCTGAATATTATTCATCAGATTGCTCAGATACACATTGATGCTGTAAAGCTTCTGATTTGAAATATAGTACAGACCATTCGTCCAGTCATTCCAGTAAGCGATACCTGCGAACAGACCTATCGTAATCATGACCGGCTGGGACAATGGCAGAATCACATTTGTATAAATTTTCATTTCTGAAGCGCCGTCGATTCGCGCAGCCTCCAAAATTGCCTCGGGAATACTGGCCGTATAATAGTTGCGGACCATGAGAATATTCATTCCCGACATCAGATAGTTTGGCAGAAGAAGGGCGAAAATCGTATTTTTAATATGGAAAAACCTTGTCCAGATAATATAAGATGCCGTCATTCCTCCATTAAAAAGCATGGTGAAAAATACGAGGAAAGCAAAGGTATTTCTCCATTTAAAATCTTTTCGTGCCAACGGATACGCAAACAGTGAGGTAATTGTGATATTAACAAGCGTTCCCACTACGGTTACAAAAATAGAAATCAGGTAAGCTCTGGAAATAGTCTCCCTCTTTAACCATAAATACTTATAACAGTTAAAGCTGAATTTACTTGGCCAGAACCTGTATCCTTCTGCAATCAATGCATTCTCATCTGTTACCGAAGCAGCTACCATCAAAAGGAAAGGCGCAACACAGATTGCCGTAAAAATCAGAAGGATAATCAGACAGATCATTCTGAATCTTTTTTCCGAATTCATTTTTCTCATTGCTCTCTCCCTCCCTTAAAAAAGCGCGCTGTCTTTATCGATTTTCCGTACGATCAGATTGGAAATCAGCACCAGAGAAAAGCCGATCACAGCCTGAAAAACACTGGCTGCAGAGGACATACTTACATCGTTGAGTTCCATCAAGGCCCGGTAAACATAAGTATCAATAGTCTGCGTTGTACTATACAGCATTCCGGAATTCATCGGTACTTGAAGGAACAGTCCAAAATCCGAATTAAAAATTCTTCCGATCTGCAGAAGGAGCATCAAAATGATCATCGGCCGAATAATCGGCAGTGTAATCGTAAAAATCTGTTTCATCTTGGAAGCTCCGTCCAGTTTGGCCGCTTCATAAAGACTCTTGTCAATACCTGCGATTGATGCGATGTAAATAATTGCACTGTATCCCGCATTCTTCCAGAAATATACGATCACCAGGATATACGGCCAATATTCCGCCTTTTTGTACCATGAAATACCATTTCCATGAAGAATGGTATTATTCACAAAGCCGTTTGCACCCAGAAATGCATAAACAAGATAAGACACAATGATGATCGATACCATGTTTGGAAAGCAAATCGCCGGCTGGATAAATTTTGCAATCTTCATCTGCCCGATCTCCGTCATCATAACTGCAATGGCAAGCGCAAGTACCAATCCTCCGAAAATAAATACCAGATTGTAGCACAGAGTATTACGGATCATGATCGCAGCATCTTTTGTCTTAAACAGGTATTCAAAGTTTTTAAGCCCCACCCAGGGACTACCCCAAATTCCTTTGGAGTAGTCCAGATTTTTAAAGGCAATCGTGATTCCATACATCGGAAGATAGTTATTGATGATCAGATAAATCATTCCAGGAAGAAGCATCAGAAACAGTGGAACATAATTCACTCTTTTTTGTTTTCTTTTTTTCGTAGCTGCTTTCTCCATAATACAATCCCTCTCCGTTTATCTCTCTCTTACTTATTTCTCCCAGGCATCCAGCTGTGTCTGAACCTCTGCAATAAAGTTATCCATACCTGCGTCTTTCATCTCTTCCTGCATCTTCGGAATATACTCTTCCGGGTCCAGTTCACCGGTAAGTAAACCGCTGGCATACTGAGAAACTACATTGCCGATGGCAGACTGCTCTGTTTTTACATTGGTTGTATCCGGGTCAAATCCATAAATCGGGCTGAGTTTTGCGGTTTCTGTCTTTTCTTTCATAAATGCAATATCTTCTGCTTTTGTATTTCCTTCCAGTGCATACATGATAAACTGATTTCCAACAATACCGCAGGAATATGCTTCTGTATAAGGAACAGAGCTCATATCATAGCCTTCCGGATATTTGATTGTCTGAATTCCGTCTACGACATCACCTTTTACATAATCGATTCCTTCTACACCAAAAATAATGTAGTTCAGAACGGTCTCATTTGTGAACATCATATTCAGAACTTTCGCTGCCGCTTCCGGATTGCTACAGGTCTGTGTGATACTCCAGTACATAGTTACCGGAGTTAAGAGAGTCTCACAAAGGGGAATTGCCACAATATCTTTTCCGCACTGTGCATCCATGATTTCGTCAACACTTTCCGTACCATAGGCATAACCGATCGTCATGCTGGCTGCCCGTCCTGCTTTGATCAGATCATAGGGTGCATCGGTAGCCACGCTCGCATCGGGAAGCACATAACCGTTCTGATTCCACTCATAAGCCAGTTCACAGGCTTCCTTAAACATATCCGTCTCATAAATATTTTTTATTGTGAGATCGTCCTTTTCAATACAGGTTAAAGGATTCAGGCTACCGATAAGCACGTCCTCATAGTCATCTCTCGCACTCAGGATTGCCAGCTGATTGAACGAATTTGGTGTATTGTTAGCGCCAAGACTCGGTGCAATCGGCACAATATTTTCATTCTGCTCTTTCAGTTTTGCAAGCACCGGTGTCAGGTCACGGATGTTTTTAATATCATCTGCAGAAAAGCCCGTCGCATCAAACAGTTCTTTGTCACAGATCCAGTAGTAGATCATTACATTTCCACGGTAAGTCTGAATGCCATATACGTTGTCATTATAGGTACTTGGACGCAGATAGTTTTCTCCGATCGTATCTACAGTCTCTTTTAATTCGTTGTCCAGATAGTCATTCAGTGAAATCACCTTATTGGAACTTACAGCTTTTCCAAGTCCATCCAGCGGAAGATAAATATCTATCTTTTCTCCTCCCATCAAAGCCATATCTACCTGTGTCATATAATTATTGCCATCAATCGGATCAAGATCAATCCTGACGTTTTCTCCCTGCTCTTCAAGATAAGCATTTAGTGCCTCTTCCACCTGCTGCACTCCTTCCTCAGAAGGCTGGTACACCAGAGACGGGAAACTGATTTTCACTGTGTAAGGCTCGTCTGCCAGTGCAGAAAGACCGGTTCCGCCGAAAGCTGTAAGAGCCATCGCAGATGCCATCAATAAAGCTGTGATTTTTCTTCTTTTCATTTTTCTACCTCCGTTTTCGTTGTTATAACGTTTTTTCTTACACTTAATATAAAAAAGTTTTCCCTCCATAGCTTATAAAAAAGTTCTTTTTTCTTTTGTTTTTGAAATAAAACAGAAAGGCTGCCGCTCATAGGTGATTACTCATCTATTTTGCGGCAGCCTCAGAGCACCGGCTTTTATTTTCTTTTTGCAACAATTGTCGGCATTTCCAGTTTGAAAGCCAGAGTATCTTCGTCTTCTATCGTTACCTGGTCTTCCTTAAAGTTAAACGTAAGTGTCTCTTTTCCGCAGGTCTCGATCTTACGCAGTTCGATAACAAGGACATTTTCCTGCTCCCACCAGGCGCTCGCCAATACCTGGCCAGCCAGCCTTCCCGGAATCAGATTCTGTCTTCTTGAGCCGTCCATTGCAGCCCAGAGATCGAAGGTTTCGTTTCCGTCATCTGTGGAAATACATAACGTATCACAGGTAAAATGAAGCGTAAAACTTTGAACTGCCGGCGGAAGCGGCGTTCCTCCCATAATCATTTCCACCCCGTCGCAGCCCAGATAAAAGTTTCCTTCTTCTACCTGATAGCTGCTTCCATCTACTTTTTCCATGTACGGGCTGAAGGGATGATATTTCGGAGCGGGAAGAGAAAGAGCGCTCATACGTTTTTTCAATGCGTCCGACGCTGTCTTATTTTCCCCAGCTGCGGGATTTTTTCGGATTCTCTCAAGAAAAGCCCACATGGTATCCAGGATTGCCTGTGCCCAGTGTGCTCCCGATGCATTCTCGGTAATGGCAATGAGCATATCCAGATCCGGAACAACGATCGTGAACTGCCCCATCGCGCCGTCTGCACGGTATACGCCTTCGGGCTGGCACATCCAAATCTGATAACCATAACCGACAAAGTTATCTCTGGCCTCCGGATTTCCGATCGCCTCTGTCGCCGACTCATTCTGAAGGCTGGTCGCCCGTTTCACATAGTCTTCCGCCAGAATCCTCTCATTGTCCCAGACTCCGCCATTCGCATAAAGCTTCATAAGGCGAAGATTATCCTCGGTGGTCGAAAACAGGCCGCCTCCGCCCATCTCCGTACCGTCCGGCATTTTGATCCAGCGATGGTTATCGGAAAGGATGCCGATCTTATCATACAGGCGGGGTTTCAGATATTCATGCAGTCCAAGTCCTGTTTTCTTTTTGATAATCGCTGCGAGAACCGAAGAACCCACACTGTTGTACATATAGGTCGTTCCGGGTTTGTGTCTTACCGGGGTATGAAGGAAATCATGAAGCCAGTTTACCGTCGGTTCCGGCATCTCGTCCATTCCGCAGCCCATGCAAAGGACATCGTGGATTGTCAGAAGCTTCAGATTTTCTGAGGGGTCCTCCGGTGCTTCTTCCGGGAAAATATCAATCAGTCTCTCATCCAGCTTTAACAGGCCTTCGGTATACGCAATGCCAATCGCCGTCGCCGCATAGGTCTTGGAATGAGACTGCTGGCCATGGCGGATTCCGGGAGCATAGGGGCTCCACCAGCCTTCCGCACAAATTTTTCCATGCCTCATAATCATTAAGCCATGGGGTTCTGTGATCCCGCTCTCCAGCTGATCCAGAAGCCACTCGATGTCTTCCGAACAAATGCCGGCCTGTTCCGGTGTGATCCGTTCAAATTCTTTTCTTGTCATAATTTTTCCTCTCCTGTTCTATTTATCTTTTTTTCTTATTTTTCAGGCGATATTTTCTCTTCAGGGCTTTTTCTTTCAGGCGGTATTTCTCTTTTGTCAGTTTTTCTTCCTGGCGGGCGTTCTCAGCCAGAATTTTTTTCCGGTATTTCCGGTAGAGCCGGCCTTCCTGAATGAGGGCTGCTCCGGCAAAGGCTGCGAATACCGCCGCCTGGAGCGCTACGGTGAGCTGTTCTTTCTGCTTTTCTGTCAGATTCATAGGGCACCTCCGTTTCTCATAGTTTTTCCTAACTGGTCTCATTATACCATAATTTTCCCCTGGCTGTTACAGTTGAATTATGATTTTGGAAATGGTATGATAGAAGAGCAAGCGATTTACGCAGTAAATCAGCGGATTCTGAATGTTTGAAGGATTGCATGAGCTGCTCTGCAGCGTAGCAATCCGCAGGTACGACACACGAAGGGAGTTTCTGTTTTATGACTGTGAAAAAACCGGCAGCCTCCACTCCTCTCTGGGGCGAGAAGCCTTATCGCTCCCTGGACTATGAGTGGAAAAAACAGTACGGTGAAAAAATATACAAAGTCTCCTTAAACGGCGGTATGACCTGTCCCAACCGGGACGGCACCGTGGGAAGCGGCGGCTGTATTTTCTGCAGCGCCGGAGGAAGCGGTGACTTCGCCGCGGATGCCCGCCTTTCCATCAGAGAACAGATCGAATCCCAGGAAGAAAAGCTCCGGACGAAGTTTCCGGCAAAGCATTTTGTGGCTTACTTCCAGGCTTATACCAACACTTATGCTCCGGTGGACTATCTCCGGAAAATTTTCACCGAGGCCATCACACACCCGGATATCGTGGCCCTTTCCATCGGCACCCGGCCTGACTGCCTGCCCGACGATGTACTCGATCTTCTTTCTTCCCTGAATGAGATCAAGCCCGTCACTATAGAGCTGGGCCTTCAGACCATCCATGAGAAAACGGCGGCTTTTATCCGCAGAGGCTACGCCCTTCCCTGTTTTGAAGAAGCAGTACAGAAGCTCAGAAGCTGCGGTATTTCCGTGGTCGTTCACACGATCCTTGGGCTTCCCGGCGAAACGGAGGAGGATATGCTCGCTACGATCCGTTATCTCAATCACCAGGATATCCAGGGCATCAAGCTTCAGCTTCTTCACGTTCTGAAGGGGACCGATCTGGCTGCCTGGTACGAAAACCCGGGCTTTCCCGTTTTTACCGAGGAGGAATATATCGATCTTGTGATCCGCTGCATCGACGAACTTTCACCGGATATCACGATTCACCGTCTCACCGGAGACGGCCCCAAAGAGCTTCTCATTGCCCCGCTCTGGAGCAGCCGGAAGCGCTCAGTCCTCAATGAGATTCACCGGCAGCTGAAATTGCGTGGCTCCTGGCAGGGGAAATTTTTTCAACCATAAGGAGGGAACTATGGCAGAACCTTTGACCTTATACAAACTCATCATTCTATATATGCTGAAAAAAGTGGATTTTCCGCTGACCAACGCCCAGATTTCTGAATTTGTGCTGGACCAGGAATACACCACATATTTCACACTCCAGCAGGCCATCTCGGAGCTGGTGGAGGCCGGGCTTATCCGTATGGAGACCATCCGGAATACTTCCCAGTATTACCTCACCGAGGACGGCGATATGACCCTCGGCTATTTCACTCAGAAGATCTCCGCCCCCATCCGTGAGGACATCGACCGCTATATCCAGGAAAACAAAATGGCCCTCCGAAACGAAGTGGCCATTGTCGCTGACTATTATAAAAATACCGCAGGTGAATATTCCGTCCACTGCGAAGTCAAGGAGAAAAAAGGCGACCTCCTGGATCTCACCATCAGTGTTCCCGACAAAGAGCAGGCCATCGCCATGTGCAACCACTGGGGCAAACGCTGCCAGGAAATCTACGAATACGTCATGGGGACACTACTTACAGAACCGAAATCCGAATAAAAAAATGCCAGGCATAAGCTGGAAAGCTCTGCCTGGTGTTTTTTTATTCATGTATCCACTCCAGATATTTCTCAATCTCTTTCTCATACCCGTTTCCGCTGGGGCGGTAGAATTTGGTGTCACCCAGTTCTTCGGGGAGGTAGCGCTGGCGGGAGAAGTGTTTGGGGAAGTCGTGGGCATATTCGTAGCCGATGCCGTGGCCCAGTTTGGCGGCGCCTGGGTAGTGGGCATCTTTTAAGTGGACCGGAACTGTGGCCTTGCCGTTTTTCACGGCTTCCATAGCTTCAAAGATCGCGTTTGTGGCAGAATTGCTTTTGGGCGCAGTGGCCACATAGAGGGCGGCCTGGGCCAGAATCAGCTGGGATTCAGGCATGCCCACCCGCTCCACGGCCTGAGCTGCCGCCACAGCAACCTGAATGGCCTGGGGATCAGCGTTTCCCACATCCTCTGAGGCACAGATCATGATACGCCGGGCAATAAAGGTCACACTCTCCCCGGCATAGAGCATCCGGGCCAGATAATAGACCGCGGCATCGGGATCGGAGCCCCGCATACTCTTGATAAAGGCAGAGATCGTGTCGTAGTGGTTGTCCCCGGTCTTATCGTACTGCACCACCCGTTTCTGGATGCACTCGGAAGCCACCTCCCGGGTGATGTGGATTTTTCCATCCGCGCTGCGTTCCGTCGTGAGCACCGCGAGCTCAATGGCATTGAGGGCTTTTCTCGCATCGCCCCCTGCAATATCTGCCAGGAACTCCTCCGCCTCCGGCTCCAGTACCGCGTCGTAGGAACCCATGCCCCGCTCCTTATCATAGACGGCCCGGTTCAGAAGCACACCCACATCCTCCTTTGTCAGAGGCTTGAGTTCAAAGATCACCGACCGGGAAATCAGAGCGCTGTTCACCTCGAAATACGGGTTCTCCGTCGTGGCTCCAATCAGAATCAGCGTTCCGTCCTCCACAAAGGGAAGAAGATAATCCTGCTGCCCCTTATTAAAGCGGTGAATCTCATCCACGAAAAGAATCGTTTTTTTCTGGTACATTCCGAGGGTATCCTTGGCTTTGGCCACGACCTCCTCCATGTCTTTTTTCCCAGCGGAAGTGGCGTTGATCTGGGTAAATTCCGCGCTGGTGGTGTTGGCGATGACCTTCGCCAGCGTAGTCTTTCCGGTTCCCGGCGGGCCATAAAAAATGATGGAACCCAGCTTGTCCGCCTTGATCGCGCGGTAAAGCATCTTGTCCTTTCCGATGATATGCTGCTGCCCCACCACCTCATCCAGGGTCCTCGGGCGTATTCTGGAAGCCAGAGGGGCTTCCTTTTTCATCGTATTGCTTCTTGCATATTCAAATAAATCCATGACGTTCCTTCCTATTCCAATATCAGTTCATCCGCTGTCACAAACTGAAAGCCTCTGCTTTTCAGGGTATCGATAATCTCAAGGGCCGCTTTCACCGAGGAAGCATAGCAGTCGTGAAGCAGGATCACATCCCCATCCTTCACCTTTTCCGTGCCCCGGCGCACCACATCGCTGACATTCTCCGTAGTCCAGTCCAGAGTGTCCACAGTCCACAGTACGGGAAAAAGGGTCAGCCCGCACTCGAGGCTCTTATCCCACTCTCCGAAGGGCGGGCGTATGTATTCCGCAGGCTTTCCCGTGATCTCCTGAATCAGGTCGGAGGTTTTTCGGATCTCCTCGCAGGCCGCCTCAGGAGCCATACCAGAAAGTTTCACATGGCTGTAGGTATGATTTCCGATGAGATGCCCTTCCTCTGCCATGCGCCGGACGATCTCCTCCTTGCCGGAAATATTTTCCCCGATGAGAAAAAACGTCGCCTTCACGTCCCGCTCCTTCAGGCCGTCCAGAAGCAGCGGCGTATAGGTTTTATGAGGACCATCGTCAAAGCTGATGGCCACCCGGGGCGCCAGTTCCTCAGCACTCTCCGTCTCATTTTTCTCAGATACAGTCTCCACCGCATCCCTGCTCATCCAGACAGCGGCCGCACAGAGAAATACCGCCGTCAGCAAAATCAGATATCCTTTTCCAGCCTTCATGCACACTGCCATCCATCGTCTGTCAGTCTGATTATATGAAAGAAAGGGCCGGCATATGCCGCCCTCCCTTTTTTACTGCTCGTCTTCTTCGTCATCCACCGGCTTTACCATAGCCGCTTTCTCACGGATGGAAACTTCTTTTTTCTGTACCGGAGCCTGTTTCTTATGAATTTTCTCCGGGTGCTGGAACTCCAGCCGGAATTTCTTCTTCGCACTCAGCGTGTAAGCGTAAACCACGAGGCCAATCATGCCGACATTGCTGGCGCCGCCCCGGCCTGCGAAGATGACAAATATCAGAATTCCCATATATCCGGCAAAATCCATGGCCGCATATTTCTTGTAGGCTTTCTTCTGATCCTCCGTGACGCCCTCAAGAAGCTTCGTGAGCTTCGGCTCCAGAATATCCGTCGCAGCCCAGTAGCCCACAAGGTACAGACAGGCAATCAGCTGAAACGCCCAGATTCTAAGCCAGCCCATGAGGGTGCCGCCGATCATGACGGCGATAACGACAATCAGGGCAAGCAGCGTGATTATGCTGATCTTTTTGTGAATCTTTTTCCGTTCTTCCTTATCCATTTGTTTTCCCTTCTGCCGCCTTTCCGCGGCCATTTACTAAAGGAAAGGATAACACAGACAGTCTTAAAAGTAAAGCGATCAGCGCCAGGAAAGAAGCTCTTTCACGCTCTTTTTCTTCGGTGCTGCGGGAGCGCTTTCCGGATAGCCTGCTGCCAGAAGGGCGGAAACATTATCGCCCTCCGGAAGCTCCAGGATTTTTCCAAGAATCTCCTCGTCAAAAATGCCAAGCGTTACAGTGCCGACGCCGTACTCGTGGGCCGCCAGCATGAAGGTCTGGGAAGCGATGCCCGCGTCAAACATTTCCCACTTGTCCTTTTTGGAGGTGGTGTAGGAACCGTCCTTCTCATAACCGCAGATACCGGTCTTTGTCACAACGACGATCAGCACCGGGCAGGCGGAGATGATATCTTTATTATGGATAAAATTCATCGTAGCTTCTGTAGCAATCCGCTCCTTAAGGGCCGCGTCCTCCACGGCGATATACCTTACGGTCTGGGAATTTTTCCAGGAGGGAGCAAAGGCAGCCGCCTCCACGATCTGTTCCAACACTTCATGCGGAACCTTTTTATCCTCAAATTTCCGTACGCTTCGTCTTGTCTTGATTCCATCAATTAACTGCATCGATCAATTCCTCCTTTTTTGTTTTTATTATAGGTAACTTTTTCAGCAGTGTAAAGTCTTAAAACGCAGAAAAACCGCGTACAGGATGTTGTCCTGCCGCGGCTTTTCAGAACCTTATGTAGAGAAAACTCCCGGTTTTCCCCACAGCAACCGGCTGTCATAGCTGTACGCCTTAGACCCATTGGCTTTGCGTCACTGCTTTTCAACAGGTTTGCTGAATTTAAAGTTCTCTTTCCCTCTCGAGAAAGAGTATATCAGAAAAAATCAGCTCCTGCACAACTTTGGCACAATCGGCAGGATTTTAAGCACAATCGTCGTTTCGCCTTACTTATTCGGCAAAATCTCCCTCTTTCCGACTGAGAAAATACCGATTATATGCGTCTATCAGCTCTTTTCTTCCACGCACCCGGATAGGGACCATATTTCCATTTTTCAGGATAAAATCTTCTTTCACGTCTGCCACCTGATCCATATTTACCAAGTAACTCTGATGACACCGCAGAAAACGCTTCTCTCCGATCCGGGACTCGATATCATTCAGTTTGTCCTGCGTCACAATCTCACTGCCATCTTTGAGATGGAGTGTGACGATATGACGGTTGCTGTCAATATAGAGGATATCATCGGTGTAGGGATAACGGAACTGCCGTCCCGTCTTTACTGCTACCCGGTTCCGGTCACCGGTTTTCAGTGTTTTCTCCAGAAGACGTACCAACTGAGATGCAGAAAAGGGCTTGAGGATATAGCCGGAAGCTTCCACTTCGTAACTTTCGACTGCAAAATCAGGAGACATGGTCAGAAAAACGATGGGCGCCGTGCAGGAAAGCGCTCGAAGTTTCACTGCCGTTTCCATACCGTTAATTCCGTTCATAAAAATATCCAGGAACAGAAGATCCATTCCCAGATATCCTTCTTCCACATCCGCTGTCAGCGATTCTCCTGAACTATATTCCTCTACAAGAGCCTCTTCCCCGCGGTCGTCAAAATATTTTTCCAGAAAATGTCTCAATATGCTCCGATCAATCTCTACATCATCACATATTACGATCTTTTTCATCTTATCGCCCTCAGTATTCTGTAGTCTCTAGTGGGAAAAGGTCCCGCTTTCCCCACTTTTTTCGATTATAGCATATCTGTCCGGGCAAAGTCAAAAAAATTTATATAACTGCAAAGCATTCTCATTCCAGAGGTTTTTCCTGATTTTTCCGCTTCCGGAGTTCCTCCACCGCCTCCCGCACTGCGGCTTCCTCTTCCTCCCGGGTGATCTTTTGGGCCAGCCGGACCGTGTGAATCAGATTGGTCAATAGAATCACAGACAGGGGCAGAAGGATTACCGGGATAAAGATCAGTGGATTGGCGGCCAGACGTGAGATCTTTCCGAGGATCAGGGAAGACCAGATCACCTTTCCCACCAGATACTCAGACTGCACGTCGTAGGCATCTGCCACGTTGTTGGCATCTCCCTTGGTCTGGTAAATGTAGCCGTCTCCCTCTTTTTCCACGGACACAACCCGATGGGTATTTACCGCGCCGTCCAGAGCCGGATCCAGGGAATAGAAAGAAATCACATCTCCCTCACGGATCTCAGCGGGGGCGGTTTTCTTCACAACGATGAGGGTGTCCACCCCGTAGGTGGGGGCCATGCTTCCCGTCGTCACACGGAGCACCGTGTAGCCTAAGACTGACGGGGCCTTTCCCGGCTTCGTCATGAGGACGATGCAAAGAACGGCTACCGCCGCCGCGATGATGGCTATGGACAAAAAATTGATCAGGGCAAAGATTACTTTTTTCACCATGGTCAGTCCTCTTTTGAATTTTTCCGGCCACGGCGTTCTCTTAAAGAATCGACGATGTAGCGGGAAAGGGTGTTGGCTTCCGCCTTCGACTCGGCTTTCTCCCGTGCTTTCTCTGCTTTTTCCAGAGCTTTCTCCATCTTTTTCAGCCGGGCTTCCAGCTCGGCCTTGGCCTCTTCCATCTCTTTTAACTGCCGCCGGGCTGTCTTGGCCTCGTTTCGCGCCTTCGCCGTTGCGGAATCTGCTTCCCGGCGGAGTTTTTCCATGGCCTGACCGGACTCGCAGCGAATCTTCTCCAGAGCCGCGTCTGCTTCCCGGCGGGCTTTCTCAGCCTGGGAATCGGCGGATTTCCTGGCGGCTTTCTGCACAGCCTCAATCTCCTGCTTTGCTTTTTCGTGGGCAGCTTCGATCTCCTGCGCAGCACTCTCACGGGCAACCGCCACGGCTTCTTCGGCTTCTTTCTTCGCGGCTTCTACCTCTTCCTTTGCTTCCTGGCGGGCTAAGACTACGTTTTCTTCCGCCTCTTTCTCACTCTGGAGACGGGCTTCCTCGGCCTCTCTCGCCTGCTTCTTCGCATGACGGGTCTCCTCGCCGGCGGCGGCGAGCGCTTCCTGGCTCTCGTTCAACTGCTGCTGGACCATGTCAAGCTGCATCTCCGTATCCACCCGCATCTGATCCAGATATTCCATCTGGCCGGTAAGACTTTCCACCTGACCGTTGAGATCCGAGACAGTCCGCTCCAGTGTTTCCCTCTGCTCGGTCTCCTTCTGAAGCTTCTCTTCCGCCTCGATCTGAGCCTGGGTCACTTCCTCCACGAAGACCTTCCGGATCTCCACGTCAGGAATGTTCCGGTCCTCTACGATCTCCTCTTTGATCTCTTTGATAAATTTCGGCTTCACCGGCTCCCGGTGTTCCTCGGCGAGCTCTGTCATCCGCCGGGGATCTGCCTCCAGAAGGCTCTTGAACACTGTATAATTCGTGATGAGGTTTGTATACATCTGTAAAAGGTACTCTTCATCGAATTCCAACGCGGAATCCTGCTCCTCAATCGTATAACCTACCTCATCGTAGCTCTCGATAAACTGCCACAGCTTGTAACAGGTACGGTAGCTCGGGTCCTTCATCATAAGGTTGGTTCGCTGGATCGGGCTTCGCACCATCGCACAGCCTGCCATGAGCTCACAGAAGGAACTACTCCTTAAATTCCGAACCATACGGCGCAGACGGTCGATCCGTTTGAAGACTTCCATATGGTCGCTGTCATTTTCCGCATAACTCTGACGGTTCTTGATCGTCATTTCTATCTTGTAGGAAATCTCCTCGTAGGCGTCGTCCACCTTGCTCTCCATGCTCATGGTATTACAGGTTTCATCACCGGTGGACCAGAAGATGACGTCCGTCCTTTTATCTACGAAGGTGAAGAGCCGCTGAATCAGATGATAAACAAAACGGTTCTCATAAAGGTCATAGCTTTCCTCTGTGGAAACATTCAGGATCCTGGTGGGCTGAATCTCGCCATTCTCATCGCTGGCAATAAACCTGACTGATAGGCGCGTCAAAAGCGAGACGCATCTTCGTCCCATGTTTTATCTGTAAAGCTCCTGCCATTTTTCTTCTCCTGTAAGTTTCTCTATCCGCGTAATATCAGCAGTTTCCTGCTAATTTATTATATGATGATGCCAGGGTCAAAAGGTCAAAAAGCCGTTCATGCTTGCATGATAAG
>OGDF01000864.1_pt1 | contig 46565 bp, 39 predicted proteins | sample 1570141 | NCBI WGS metagenome assembly OGDF01 (sample SAMEA4370581, study PRJEB24528) | human gut metagenome
ATCCTCGCGGAGCATTTTTATCGTATGGAAACGAAGTTTCCTATACGATAAAAAACGGCGTACCCGAAAAGGGCACGCCGTAACCTGTGAAGGGTCTTATCTTTCTTTGAGTTTGTTCGGTTCCGGGTAATCTACGCCGAAGGTATCGACGGTCATGGTTTTGATTCTCTGATCCTGCAGCGGACGGTCTGCGTAGTTTGTAGCAGTTTTGGCAATTGCATTGACAGTTTCCATGCCTTCAATGATTTTACCAAATGCAGCGTACTCACCGTCCAGATGGGGAGAGGTCTTATGCATGATGAAAAACTGGCTGCCTGCGGAGTCCGGGATCATGGTACGTGCCATGGAAAGAACGCCCTCTGTATGTTTTAAGTCGTTTTGGAAGCCGTTGGACTTGAACTCGCCCTTGATGCAGTAGCCGGGGCCGCCGCAGCCGGTTCCTTCCGGATCACCGCCCTGAATCATGAAGTTCTGGATAACGCGGTGGAAAATAACGCCGTCATAGAAATGTTTCTTGATCAGGCTGATGAAGTTATTGACGGATTCGGGAGCAATATCAGGATAAAGCTCCGCTTTCATGATGCTGCCGTCTTCCATGGTGATAGTTACGATAGGATTTTTCTGTGCCATCATAAATACCCGCAGCCCGGTAATTCGGGCTGTTGTTTCCTTTCTGTTTATGCTGGTATCTATTGTAATGGAAAAGTTTTGGGAAGTAAAGAGATGATCAAAAAATGGACCGATCGGGATGCCGTCGTCTGGCTGTCAGATGAAAAAAAAGAGATCGAGCGCCTGAAAGCCGCCGGGCAGTGCTGTGTGTATGTGATAACAGAGCAGAACCGGGATAAAGCTTCGCCGAAGACGCGGTGGTGCCTGGAGCTGGATAGTGGGCAGGACGACCTGGATGCACAGTGGCTCTACCGCGTGTGGCAGCGGCACGAAGGGATTGCGTGGGAAATTGCACGGACAAAACGTTTGATACTGCGGGAAATGACGGAGGCAGATCTGGACGCATTATATGAAATACAGTCGGGAGAAGACGATTCGCCGTTTCTGGAACCGCTGTTTGAGGACCGGGACAGGCAGCTTGCGCAGATTCGGGATGAAATCCGGTACCAGTACGGATTTTATGAATTTGGTATCTGGATAGTCGAGCTGGCAGAAAGCCATACTGTAATCGGCCGCGCCGGGCTGCAGCTTAGAGACGGTTATGAAGAGCCGGAGCTTGGTTTCGTAATTGCGCCTGCGTACCGCGGACATGGTTATGCGCGGGAAGCATGTGAAGCCGTACTGCAGGTTGCCAGGGAAGAGCTGTTTTTTGAGACAATCCGGGCAGTTGTGCACCGGGACAATGAAAAATCCCTCAGGTTGTGCAAAAAGCTTGGTTTTATAGTGGATAACAAGGCGGGAAAAGATGAGAACCCGTGGATATTTTTGAAAAAAAGTTTAAAATAGAGACAATCTGTAGCGAACGGGCGATGCAGAGGATCAAACGGCGGATGGCAGTCCAAAGGAAAGAGGAACATTATGATACAGAAAGAGAAGCTGGTGCAGTTTTACTTCTCCCAGTATAGAGACAGCGCGATGGCGCTGAAAAAGAAAAACAATGACGGAAAAAAGACGTATGAGCAGCGGATCGGGCGTCTGATTACAGAAATGCAGCGCACGAAAACCGGAAAGCTGACGCAGCCGCATCTGGAGGAATATCACAGACAGATCCGGAATATGGCGTATTATGCGTTAAAACAGAAAAATCAGTATGCAATCATGCAGATCAGAGATATTCTAATGCCGGAGCTGGTGCGGCTGGATATCGGTACGCTGCGGGAAGAAGAGCAGGAGCTGGTGACGAGCCGGCTGCTGGAATATTTAAGAACCGAGCGTCCGGGCGAAATCTGCCAGCATCCGATGCGCAGCATTCTGAAAAATTTTGCGGAAAACGGAATCCGTTCCCAGATCATTGATATGGTTCCGACGCGGCCGGAAATGGAATTCCCGCGCGCGCTGGAAATGAAGCGGCATTTCATTTTGCATGTAGGACCGACAAATTGCGGTAAAACCTATCAGGCGCTGCAGCGTCTGCGCACGGCGTACAAGGGCATTTATCTGGGGCCGCTGCGTCTGCTGGCGCTGGAGGTTTACGAAAAGATGCGGGAATCCGGTGTCCCCTGTACGATGCTGACGGGTGAAGAGCGGATTTATGAGGAAAATAGCAGAGTGATTTCCTCGACGGTGGAAATGCTCGATATTGATCAGGTTTATGATGTGGCAGTCATCGATGAGGCGCAGATGATCGCAGATTCCGACCGCGGACATTCCTGGACACGTGGGATTCTCGGCATTCAGTGCCCGGAAATCCATATCTGCATGAGCCCCGCGGCACAGAAGGTGGTGACACATCTCATTGAGCTGTGCGGTGATACCTTTGAAATCCGCAGTTATGAGCGGAAAACCGCGCTGGTCTGCGAAGAAGAGCCGTTTGATTTTCCGGATGATGTAAGAGCAGGAGACGCACTGATCGTCTTTACCAAGCGGGCAGTACTGGATATTGCCGGAAGACTGGAACGACAGGGGATTCGGACGAGTGTGATTTACGGCAGTCTGCCGCCGGAAATCCGCAGACGCCAGATCCGGATGTTTTCAGCCGGAGAGACACGAGTGGTCGTTTCCACAGATGCGATTGGAATGGGACTCAATTTACCTGTGCGGCGGATCGTTTTTGTGCAAACAGAGAAGTTTGACGGAAAAGAAACAAGACCGCTGAAAACAGAGGAAATCCGGCAGATCGCCGGGCGCGCGGGAAGGTTCGGGCTTTATGATACGGGCTATATCAATGCGGTCGGCAAGGAAGCGCTTTCCTATATTCGGGAACACGCGGCGATGCAGGAGGACGAAGTAGAGCATGTGACGCTCGGATTTCCTCAGGTGCTTCTGGATATGGCGGAGCCTCTGGATACCGTGCTGAAAATCTGGAAATCGGTGGAGACACCTGCTCCCTTTGAAAAGATCAGTATCGAGGAAATGCTTTTTCTGTACGAAAAAGCGTATAAAGAACGCAAGGAGATCGACGGCTTCGAGGACAAGCATCTGCTGTACCGTATGCTGACCTGTTCGATCGATATTAAAAATCGAGATATCGTTGCATTGTGGTTGTATTACTGCAAAACCTACACGGCGGATGTGGCGCTGCACTTCCCGGCACTGATGATGTGCACGGATGCGGGGCTGGTGCGCTATGAGACATTTTATAAGATGCTGGATCTGTATTATCAGTTTTCGACGAGACTGGGGAAAAATATCGACGCCGACCGGCTGGTGCGGGAGCGGGAAAAGACCGAAGAGACGATAATGCGTTATCTGGCGAAGAATAAAAAGGATTATATCGGAAAATGTCGCTACTGCGGCGCGCCGCTGCCGGTTGGAAGCACATTTATGGTGTGTGACAGATGCTACCGGGAGACGAGGCGCCGCCGGGGATAGTACAGCGTGGGGCAGACTTGCCTGAGAATTCACTGATTTTTCACAATTTTCTACTTGCCATATATGCAATGGGTGTTATAATGCATTTGTAACAAAGAAGTGGATACTTAACCAGACCCGCATAGATGACCAGGTTCGCTAAGCATTCAGATTTTGGAGGAAAAGATAAATGACTACTTTAAAAGCTGAAACAAGAGACAAGAACGTAAAAGCAAAGAGACTCAGAAGAGAAGGTTATGTAACTGGTAACGTATTTGGCAGAGAAATTACAGGTTCCATTCCGGTTAAGATCGGACAGAGAGAAGTGGAGCGCCTGTTAAAAACCAGCAATAAAGGCAGCCAGCTGATGCTGGAAGTAGATGGCAAGACCTACGACGTGCTGATCAAGGAAATTGATTATGATGCCATGAAGAATCAGGTAACGGAGATTGATTTTCAGGCACTGGTAAGCAACGAAAAGGTACATTCCGTAGCAGAAGTAGTTTTGCTGAATCATGAGAAAGTGCTGGATGGAATCCTGCAGCAGAAGCTGGAAGAGATTTCCTACAAGGCATTGCCTGCAGCACTGGTAGACAGAGTAGAGATCGACGTAGAGTCGATGAAGATTGGTGATGCAGTTCTGGTAAAGGATCTTGCGATCGCATCCAATCCGGATATTGACCTGATGACAGATCCGGAAGCAGTTGTTGTCACGGTTACAAGAGCCCACAATGCTCCTGAAGAAGAAACAGAGGAAACAGATGCAGATGCAGCAGCAGATACCAAAAAGGATGCTGCAAAGAAAGAAGAAAAGTAATACAGATAAGCTGTAAAAGAAAAAGGGGCTGTCGCACGTTAGTGCGACAGCCCCTTTTTTGGGTGCGCCTGGCGAAGCCTGGAAATACCACGAATCAAAAAAATAAGATGTCGGGATCACAACAATAGGTTATGTAAGAGCTGAGGTTAAACCTTGGCTCTTTTTTGCTATATGATAAAAACTTTTTACATGATATAATGAGCGCAAGTGAGTCAACATGCTTGCATGATTGACGAACGGCGAAATTATTGAGTGAGCGCGGGCTCGTGAGCGAACGAGAGCGCAAGAGAGTAGGAACAGGCGGAGGAAAGAATGGAACAGGAACAGCAGATTTTCAAACTACACAGTGAATATCAGCCAACCGGCGACCAGCCACAGGCGATTGCAGAGCTGGTGAAGGGCTTTCAGGAAGGCAATCAGTTTGAAACCCTGCTCGGCGTTACCGGCTCCGGCAAGACATTTACGATGGCGAATGTGATTGCGGCGCTGAATAAACCGACGCTTGTGATCGCGCACAATAAGACGCTGGCGGGACAGCTATACGGGGAATTTAAAGAATTTTTTCCAGAAAATGCGGTAGAATAGTTTGTATCCTACTACGGGATGGCTTCCATGTAGTCCATTTCGTATCAAAACAAACGTCTTTTTTTGCGACTTTTGATGCTAAAATTGGCAAAATGGACTAGGTGAACTGTGTAATAAGCAGAGAAATTGTGAACACGATTCGTCGTGAAGTAAAAATTGAATTAATAGTGAAGGATTTAAGAGATTTTTGTATAATAGTAAAATAGGTAATTACGAAACAAGTTTGCAATCCTGATTAAAAGTGCGGTAAGAATCCTGCAATGCAGGATTCCTAAGATGAGAAGCAGGTGACATCAAAATTAGACATGAAAAAAGACTTCCCAGATGGACTGCGAAGAAAAGATGATATGAATATCGAATATCATGCAATTAAAGGCTTTAAACTCCGTATGTATTGATGTTTATGAATTTTATCCGCAACAAGTACGGTAACAAGCTGTGTGATTCCCGCGAGAATTAAATCCGCATGAAGAGTTTTTTCATTCTGCGTTTTACGATTCGAAATGCAGAAACTATCCTTGAAATGGTTGATTGATTTTTCAACATTTATACGGATTTTGTAGGTGTATTCCCATTCACGTGAGCCTCGTTCTACACCAGGATAGGCGCGGAGATTTTTCTCAGGATAAATATAAATCATTCGTCCGCAGGAAGAAATGGTGCATGGATTATCACAGTGGCATTTACGATAAATTTTTCCAGTCTGCTTATCACGCAACCATTTCATTTTGGGACATACAAATTTCATGGTAGGAAGTTTGCTTCTTAAATGAGATTTACTGCCTTCTCGTTTCATAGGAAGCGTAGAATCGTGTGGACAGCAGGGAATGCCATTTTCATTCACTGTGTAGTCAGTTCCTTTCATGGATAATTTTACCCGGAGAGGAATAAAAGCCTTACGAAATCCAATGTCTTCAAAAAGAGATTTATAGATCTCAATCGTATCAAAAGCGGCATCCCCAAGAAACGTCTTCGGCTCTATGTAAGGATGCTTTTTGAAAAAATCAATTAAAACAGGAAGCAGCGCTTTTGAGTCTGCAAGAGATTTATCCTCATCTGGAGAATCCGATTTCTTTTCAACAACAATATCAGGATGTGCATTTAGGAAATCCTTGTTGTAGAAAGATATGTCGCGGACAATGCCAAGTCCATTTGTGACGATACCGAATTTATAGGCATAACAGAAGTGACCGTTGATGTACATTTGCTGTATCGCCTGATTGGATGCAGCATGAGTTGGCATGGAACCATAGGCTGCTTTGTAAGGATCGTAGGAATCATCAAGGTTAGTAGCTTCATCAAGAAGAGCAAGAAACTGGTATTTGTCATTGTCGAATTTATTCTGGCAATCTTCAAAAATTTCTGCCAAAGTGAGTTGCTTATATGTTATCATGCAAGTATATCTCCTTTAGGTGGATTGGTTGATAGTTTCTCGACAACTCTATTTTACCATAAACTTTGAGGAGATATTTTATTTTAACGACAAAAAACACCGTATTTATGCGGTGTTTGGCGTTTCGCAAACGCCTAAATTAGTTAAAAATGAAAAGGAGATGGCTTATGTATAATATTGGAAAGATTAAAAAGAAGTTGTTAATTATTAGTTTGGCATGTGTGTTATGTCTTTCAGCGTGTGGAACTAATAAAGACGTTGAGTCAGAGGCGGAGAAAATAGTTGAAGCAGTTGGAAATAAGGATATGCAAACTGTTGAAGCAATAATTTTAGGAACAGGGGATTTTGTAACAGACGAAGAACTGGCAGGATTCTATTAAGGTAAAAAAGATAACCGACGAATATATTGTGTATGAAATTACTGCACCAAAACTCTCTAATATATTTAAAGATGTTATGAAAGAAGAAAATTTGACAGAAGAAAGTTTTGAAGAATACATATATAACTATATTGTAACGGCAGAAAAAACAAGGATTGAAGTTGAAGTACCATATACATATGAAGATGGTGTATTTACAGCAGATTATTCAACACAGGAATTTATGAACGGAATAACAGGTACTCTAATAACTGCATATCAGGACTTGATTCAGCAGATGATTCAAGAAAATGGTGAGGAGGGTGTCAAATGAGAAGACTCATAAGTTTAATATTATGTATTGCTATGTTAATATCATCTTCAACTGTAGTATTAGCAGATGAAAGCACAGAAGAAGTATATAATACTGTATCAGTTGAGTTTTCTGATAGTATTGGAAATATAGAAACATTACAGATTATGGTAAAAAATGATAATGTTTATGCAAATGCCAAAGAACTTGGAGAACGTCTAGGATATGACGTTGCTATATCTGAGGAATATGTTTCTATTTATAATCAAGATGCGGATGAAACTGTACCATATGGTTTAACAGTATTTTATTATGATAGTACAAAGGTTGGACATATGCTGTTTACGCAAATGGTTGATTCTTATGAAGCACCATTTGAAACCATTAAAAATGAAAATGGTGCGTGGATTCCGTTGGAATATTCATTGCTGCTATTAAATAGTAGCATGTTAGTTGTGGATAATACTATTTTAATTGATATGCCAAGTAAAAACATCATTGATATTTATATGGATATTTTAAAAAATTTCAATGCTTATTCGTTTGATTGGAATAAAGACTTTGGATATACAGATATTGATTGGAAAGTAATTGGAAGTGCAAGTCATGTAGTAAATATGTTTAATGGTTTGTTAGATATGGATGGGGCAACATGGGTGCAGTTTGTACAGATGTTTGCAATGGATAGTTCGTCTTATGATTCAAAGTACAGTGAGGCAATAGCGGAGTTGTTCTGTACATATTCGGACAAAGAATTAGAACAAGAAGTTAAACACATTAAAAAAGTAATGGGGTATTTTAATGGCAGTGGAACTTTTGGAAAAGTATTATCTACACTTGAAGATAGTATGCCTACGGATGATGATATAGGAAAGTTACAAAAAACTTGCCAAGAGTTAAAGGACAAAATTGATGGAAGTAATGAAAGTGTATTTGCGTATAACAGGGCATATCAGGCACTTGAAAATGCAACAGATAAAACAATTTTGTTTGATAATACTGCTGGAATTATTACAGGTGTACAAAAACAGGTAAAAGAAGCAACAGGTATTGTTAAAAAAATGTTTACAGTAGCAGATGTTGTGGGATATGCGAAAGAATTTCAGAATCAAGATAAATTTGCATTAGAGTCTCTTATGTCTTTTATTAAGAAAAAAGATTCACAGAACACAATGTCAAATGCGATGAAATCTGGGATAGAAGTATACACGGATATGTTACAACAAGATATTTTAACATATTCAGCATTACAGTATTTAATGAAAAATTATGATAGTCTGTTAGAAGATGCTGTGGATTTAAGTTCTTCGTTAGGAACACAGGCAAACTTAATTTTGATTGGGTGGGATTTTGTACAATCAGCAAACATACTTAATATTGGAGACAAAATAAAAGCGGCGGATCAATTTGAATTGGCTACCTATGGTACAATCTTTCAATCAGATGCATTTATAAATTATCAGAATATACGAAATAATACATTTGGTAATGTGCAAAATATTACATCAGAAAATTTGTATGAGGTAACTCAATCCTGTTATGCATATTTGAAATTCTGTTATATTACCAGAGAGGCTGCAATTGCTTCTTTGAAAGCAAAAACAGAAAATACGCAGGAAAAAATACAGCCTTTGGTTGATTATCATAACAGTATAAATGAAGAAATTGCAGAGTATCTGGTTCAGTTAAAAAATGCAGATATAACAAATAAGAGTAAATGTTACGGATTTTTACCAGAAGATAATACTGAATATTTAAAGAATGATGATAATAAGTTATTAGTAGAGTTGGTCAATAGAGAAAATGATATAATTGAAATAACAGAATACATAGGAAACTTTGAGAAGGTTGTTGAAATAATGGACACGGGTTATGACAATGAAGCCATGATGGGAAGTAATAATTATTATATGGACAACTTTGAATTGAGTTGGGATGACTATGGTTATTATGCTGTTTCAAACAGAGGAAATGAGAAAATCTCTTTATATGGTGTATGTATTGGAGATAATAAGGCGAGTGTTTTGTCTAAGATTCAAAAGTTCGGTTATACATGTCAATATTCATCAGATGAATCGGACGCAATTTATTTGTTGGATAATGGAGAAATAATATATATAGAAATATTCTATGATAGTGAACGTGTTGCTACCTGGTATGTTAATAATTATGCAGAAGGAGAAAATGTAGCAGAGATAAAAGAAGTATTAGAACTGAAAACGCAATATAATGTGAAAAATTTAGAGCCTTGGAAATCGGCATATATTGATTTCATTTTTGAAAAAGGTATAAATTATGACTATTGGCTCGATGAGTATTTAGAAGAATATCAATTGGTAAATGTTGATGGGGATGATATTCCAGAACTATATATTAATTTGGGGTATACAGCAACTGGAAGTATGTTATGTAGCTATTTTGATAATTCAGTAATTTATCAACATATGTGGATTTTTGGATTTTCATACATAGAAGGTGAAAATCTATTTATGGATTCTGGTGGTAATATGGGTGATTATTATGATACGATTTATAGGATAGAAAATGGAACATTTGTTGAACGATGTAAAGGAGAATATGGGGTGGAAGATAATTCTAATATTCAATTTGATTCTGAAGGTTATCCAATTTGTGATTATTATTATTGGAATGGGAATAAAGTATCAAATGAAGTTGAATATGAAGAATTACTTAATCAAGTTTTTAATAAAGAAAAAGCAAAAAATCCGTATGAAAATGATACTGTTTACAATTACCAAGAGATAATTAAGCAAATTATAGAATATTAAGAGTAACAATCAGTGGGCTTATAGAAGTCAATTTTACTATAAATTTCAGGAAGGAGAGGGCATTATGGCGTTTAAATTACATGCCCCATATATGCCAACCGGCGACCAGCCGCAGGCGATTGCAGAGCTGGTGAAGGGGTTTCAGGAAGGCAATCAGTTTGAAACCCTGCTTGGCGTTACCGGCTCCGGCAAGACGTTTACGATGGCGAATGTGATTGCGGCGCTGAATAAACCGACGCTTGTTATCGCACACAATAAGACGCTGGCGGGGCAGCTATACGGGGAATTTAAAGAATTTTTTTCGGAAAATGCGGTAGAATATTTTGTATCTTATTATGATTATTATCAGCCGGAGGCGTATGTCCCGTCCACGGACACTTATATTGCGAAGGATTCCGCGATCAACGATGAAATCGATAAGCTGAGGTTGTCCGCTACGGCGTCCCTTTCGGAACGGCGGGATGTTGTTGTGGTCGCCAGCGTTTCCTGTATTTTCGGTCTGGGTTCCCCGGATGAGTTTTCGGGGATGAGTGTGTCCCTGCGCCCGGGAATGCAGAAGGATCGGGACGATGTGCTGCGGGCGCTCGTGGCGATTCAGTATGACCGCAATGATATGGACTTAAACCGCGGTTGCTTTCGTGTGCGTGGAGATGTGATTGAGATCAATCCGGCACAGGGAAGCGAATTTCTGATCCGGGTAGAATTTTTCGGAGATGAAATCGATCGGATTACGGAGGTTGATCCGTTAAATGGGCAGGTGCAGAACACGCTGGAGCATGTCATTATTTTCCCGGCGTCCCATTATGTTGTGCCGCAGGAGCAGATTAATAAGGCCTGCGATGAAATCGAAAAGGAGCTGGAGGGCAGAATCCGCTTTTTCAAAGGAGAAGATAAACTCCTGGAGGCGCAGCGCATTTCAGAACGGACGAATTTCGATATCGAAATGCTGCGGGAAACCGGATTTTGTTCGGGTATTGAGAACTATTCCAGGCATTTAAACGGAATGCCGGAAGGCGCGCCGCCGTTTACGCTGCTGGACTTCTTTAAAGATGACTATCTGATTATTATCGATGAGTCGCATATGACAATCCCGCAGATTCGCGGTATGTATGCGGGTGACCGCTCCCGGAAGCAGACACTTGTGGATTATGGCTTCCGTCTGCCGTCTGCGCTGGATAACCGACCGCTGAATTTTGAAGAATTTGAACAGCGGATCGATCAGATGATGTTCGTTTCTGCGACGCCGGGATCTTATGAAGAAGAGCATGAGCTGCTTCGGACGGAGCAGATTATCCGTCCGACCGGACTGCTTGATCCGAAAATCGATGTTCGCCCGGTAGAGGGACAGATCGACGATTTGATTGCGGAGGTTCGGAAAGAGACCGCACATCACAATAAAGTTCTGATTACGACACTGACGAAGCGCATGGCGGAAGATTTGACGGATTATATGCGGGAAGTGGGAATTCGTGTTCGTTATCTGCACTCCGATGTGGATACGCTGGAGCGTTCCGAGATTATCCGGGATATGCGTCTGGATGTATTCGATGTGCTGGTGGGCATTAACCTGCTGAGAGAGGGTTTGGATATTCCGGAGATTACGCTGGTAGCAATTCTCGATGCGGATAAGGAAGGATTTCTGCGATCGGAGACGTCACTGATTCAGACGGTCGGACGTGCTGCGCGTAACGCGGAGGGACACGTTATCATGTATGCGGATACGATCACCGATTCCATGAGGAGGGCGATCGACGAGACGGAGCGCCGACGTGCGCTGCAGCAGGCTTATAACGAAGCACACGGAATTACACCGCAGACAATTAAGAAAGCCGTCCGCGATCTGATCAGCATCACGAAGGAGATCAAGCCTGCAGAGACTGCTTTCGAAAAAGATCCGGAATCCATGAGCCGTCCAGAGCTGGAAAAGCTGATTGCGGACGTGCAGAAGAAGATGAAGAAGGCGGCAGCAGAGCTGAATTTCGAAGCGGCGGCAGAGCTGCGCGACCAGATGGTAGATCTGAAAAAGCTGCTGGCGGATATGGACTGAGCGCCTGAATAAGAATGCGTTTGAATGTTATTTCTATAGAGTGAGGAAGAAATGGAAGAAGCAAAGAAAATACTTTCAAAGAAGAACTGTATCAGAATCCGGGGTGCGAACGAGCACAATCTGAAAAATGTGGATGTGGATATTCCGAGGGATGCGCTGGTTGTCTTTACCGGACTGTCCGGCTCCGGTAAATCGTCGCTGGCGTTTGATACGATCTATGCGGAAGGACAGCGGCGGTATATGGAATCGCTATCGTCCTATGCGCGTCAGTTTTTGGGACAGATGGAGAAGCCGAATGTGGAAAAGATCGAAGGACTTTCTCCGGCGATTTCGATCGATCAGAAATCGACGAACCGCAACCCTCGTTCTACTGTCGGAACAGTAACAGAGATTTATGATTATTTCCGTCTGCTGTATGCGAGAATCGGCATTCCGCATTGCCCGAACTGCGGCAAGGAGATCAAGAAACAGAGCGTCGATCAGATGGTGGATCAGATCATGGCACTTCCGGAAGGAACGCGGCTGCAGCTGCTTGCGCCCGTTGTGCGCGGACGAAAGGGACGGCATGAGAAGGTGCTGGAACGCGCGGCGAGAAGCGGCTATGTGAGAGTCCGCATTGACGGCAATCTGTATGAGCTGGCGGAGAATATCCAGCTGGATAAAAATATCAAGCATAATATCGAAATCGTCGTTGACCGTCTGATTGTGAAGCCGGGAATCGAACGCAGACTGACGGATTCGATCGAAAATGTCCTGAACCTGTCGGAGGGACTTCTGTTTGTAGAACGTGTGGGAAGCGATGAGGAAATGCTGACATTTTCCCAGAGCTTTTCGTGCCCGGACTGCGGCGTCAGCATTGATGAAATCGAGCCCAGAAGCTTTTCATTCAACAACCCGTTCGGGGCATGCCCGGAGTGTTACGGACTTGGATATAAGATGGAGTTTGATTCCGACCTGATGATTCCGGACCGCACGCTGAGCATCAACCAGGGCGCGATTACCGTGCTGGGGTGGCAGAGCTGTCAGCAGCCGGGATCTTTTGCAAATGCGATCCTGCAGGCACTGGCAAAAGAATATCACTTCGATCTGGATACACCGTTTGGGGAATATCCACAGAAAATTCAGGATATTCTGCTGCATGGAACCGGTGGAAAAGAGGTCCTGGTCTACTATGAAGGACAGCGCGGCAAGGGACAGTATCCGATCGCGTTCGAGGGCTTGATTCGGAATGTGGAGCGCAGATACCGGGAGACAGGATCGGACGCCACCAAGCAGGAATACGAGACATTTATGCGGATTACACCGTGTCGGCTGTGTAAGGGACAGCGTCTGAAAAAAGAAGCGCTGGCAGTAACCGTGTGCGGGAAAAATATATATGAAATTACGTCAATGTTTATCGGAGAGCTGTCGCAGTTTCTGCAGAATATGAAACTGACGACACAGCAGGAGCTGATAGGCAGCCAGATTTTAAAGGAAATCCGGGCAAGAGTTGGCTTCCTGATCGATGTCGGACTGGATTATCTCTCCCTTTCCAGAGCGACGGGAACACTTTCCGGCGGTGAGGCGCAGAGAATCCGTCTTGCAACACAGATTGGCTCCGGACTGGTCGGAGTCTGCTATATTCTGGACGAGCCAAGTATCGGTCTACATCAGCGGGACAACGACAAGCTGCTCGCAACGCTGAAGAATCTCCGGGATCTTGGCAATACGCTGATCGTCGTGGAGCATGATGAGGATACGATGCGTGCAGCAGATTATATTGTGGACGTCGGCCCTGGAGCAGGCTCCCATGGCGGTCAGATTGTTGCGAGCGGAACCGTGGAAGAGATCATGAATACGCCGGAGTCGATTACCGGTCAGTATTTGAGCGGTGCGAAGAAGATCCCGGTTCCTGAGACGAGACGAAAGCCCACAGGCTGGCTGACTGTGCGCAGCGCGGAAGAAAATAATTTAAAGAAGATCGATGTGAAATTTCCGTTGGGCGTGTTTACCTGCGTGACGGGCGTTTCCGGCTCCGGCAAATCGTCGCTGGTCAACGAAATTCTCTATAAACACCTGGCAAGAGATTTAAACCGTGCGAGATGTATTCCGGGAAAACATGCGGGCATCGACGGCATCGAGCAGCTGGATAAGGTCATTGCGATCGACCAGTCTCCGATTGGGCGGACGCCCCGTTCCAATCCGGCGACCTATACAGGCGTATTTGATATGATCCGCGATTTGTTCGCATCGACTTCGGATGCAAAAGCGAAAGGTTATAAAAAGGGAAGATTCAGCTTCAACGTTAAGGGCGGACGCTGTGAAGCCTGTGGCGGCGACGGCATTATCAAGATTGAAATGCACTTTTTGCCGGATGTCTATGTGCCGTGTGAGGTTTGCGGAGGCAAGCGCTATAACCGAGAGACACTGGACGTCAAATACAAGGGCAAGAGCATTTACGATGTGTTGGATATGACAGTGGAGGAGGCGCTGACCTTTTTTGAAAATGTGCCGTCCATCCAGAGAAAGATTCAGACACTATATGATGTAGGGCTTTCTTATGTCAAGCTGGGACAGCCTTCTACGGAGCTGTCCGGCGGCGAAGCGCAGCGGATCAAGCTGGCAGCGGAGCTGTCCAGACGGAGCACCGGAAGGACGATCTATATTCTGGACGAACCCACGACCGGACTGCATTTTGCAGACGTGCAGAAGCTGATCGAGATTCTGCATCGGCTTGCAGAGGGTGGAAATACCGTTGTGGTAATCGAGCACAATCTGGATGTCATCAAGACGGCGGACTATCTGATCGATATCGGACCAGAGGGCGGCATGCGCGGCGGAACGGTCATCGCAAAGGGAACGCCGGAGGAGGTTGCGAAGAATCCTGCATCGTATACAGGATATTATGTAAAGAAGATGCTGAAAAGTTAAATTTTTCTGAATCCCCTTTTCAATACCGGGGTTTTACGCTATAATGGACGCGGACTATTCCAAAAAGGGTGAAATTTGCCCTGATTAACATAGAGCAGAACAGGGAATGATTGGAACGTACAGTACGTTCGCAGCAGAACGGAAGGAGATTATAGCATGCAGTATACAGATATTGGGATTGATTTGGGAACAGCCAGCATTCTGGTTTATATCAGAGGGAAGGGTGTCGTATTAAAGGAGCCTTCCGTTGTAGCATTTGACCGTGATACCAACAAGATCAAGGCAATTGGAGAGGACGCGCGCCTGATGCTGGGACGTACGCCCGGCAATATCGTAGCAGTCCGTCCGCTTCGTCAGGGCGTTATTTCTGACTATACCGTAACAGAGAAGATGATGAAATACTTCATCCAGAAAGCACTCGGCAGAAAAACCTTCCGCCGCCCCAGAATCGCAGTCTGCGTACCCAGCGGCGTAACTGAGGTAGAGAAGAAAGCTGTTGAGGATGCAACCTATCAGGCAGGCGCAAGAGAGGTCTCTATTATTGAAGAACCGATTGCGGCTGCAATCGGAGCTGGTATCGATATTTCCAGACCTTGCGGCAACATGATCGTGGATATCGGCGGCGGTACGTCCGATATTGCGGTAATTTCGCTGGGAGGAACCGTGGTGAGCGCATCCATCAAGATCGCAGGCGATGATTTTGACGAAGCGATTGTCCGCTACATGAGAAAGAAGCATAACCTTCTGATCGGTGAACGCACCGCAGAGGATATCAAGATCAAAATCGGTTCCGCTTATAAGAGACCGGAGCCGGACTACATGGAAGTCAGAGGACGTAACCTGGTAACAGGTCTGCCCAAGACCATCAAGGTTTCTTCGGAAGAAACAGAAGAGGCACTCAAAGAGTCTACAATGCAGATTGTAGAAGCAATTCACGGCGTATTGGAGAAGACTCCCCCGGAACTGGCTGCGGATATCGCGGACAGAGGTATCGTCCTGACCGGCGGCGGAAGCCTGCTGCGCGGTCTGGAAGAGCTGATTGCGGAGCACACCGGCATCAATACGATGACGGCAGAAGATCCGATGACCGCAGTAGCCATCGGAACCGGCAAATATGTAGAATTTCTGGGCGGATACAGAGAGTAATTCCATTGGAACCAGAACGTAGATGCAAAGCGCATCGAAAACAGGAACATTGTCAGAATCATAACAAGGTCGCCTATTTCATGGGCGACCTTTTGTGTTCAAAATGCCTGTTGGTGTGGTTGGCGGCGCGGTGCAGCCTATATTATAACAGCAGCGGAGAAAACAGTGGCACAGCTGAAAGGATTTGTAACACACATTATTTATCGTAACAACGGGAACGGCTATACCGTTTTTGAATTGAATACAGGCGACGAGATCACCTGCGTGGGCACATTTCAGTCTCTGGAAGAGGGAGAAATTCTGGAGCTGGAGGGAGATTTTACCGAGCACGCGGTGTATGGGAGTCAGTTTAAAGTTTCTTCGTTCAAATTCTCGTCGCCAGAGGATGCGGCGGGGATGGAGAGATATCTCGGCTCCGGGGCGATCAAAGGAGTCGGCGCTTCGCTGGCGGCGCGGATTGTGAAACGATTCGGGGCGGATACGTTTCGGATTATCGAAGAAGAGCCGGAGCGCCTGGCGGAGATCAAGGGGATCAGTGAGCGCAAGGCGATGGATATTGCATCCCAGATGGAAGAAAAGCACGAAATGCGGGAAGCGATGGTCTATCTGCAGAAATACGGGATTTCCAACACGCTGGCGGTGCGGATTTATGAAACCTACGGCAGCAGGCTCTACCGGGTTTTGGAAGAAAACCCGTACCAGCTTGCGGATGATATTGACGGAATCGGCTTCCGCAAGGCGGATGAACTCGCCGCAAGAATCGGTATCCACACGGATTCGGATTTTCGGATTCGGAGCGGAATTTTGTATACATTATTGCAGGCGTCCGGAGAAGGGCACATGTATCTGCCCGGAAGCGTTTTGATCCGGCGCGCAGCAGCGCTTCTCGACCTTCCGCAGGAGGCAATTGCAGATCAGCTGCCGAACCTTTCGATGGATAAAAAAATGGTCATCAAGAAAAACGGCGAGGATACGATCTGTTATGCGTTTTCGTATTATTACGCAGAGCTTGCCTGCGCGCGGATGCTGGTGGAATTGAATCAGACGATGCTGCCGGAGGGCGAGCTGCTCCCGGCGCAGGAGGAGGCAATTTTAAAACGGGTGGATCAGATTCAACAGCAGGAGGGACTGATGCTGGACGAGCTGCAGCGGAAGGCAGTTCTGGAGAGCGTCCGCAACAGCATTCTGATTCTGACCGGCGGACCGGGCACTGGTAAGACGACGACGATCAACACAATTATCCGGTATTTTGAAGGAGAAGGGCTGGATCTTTACCTCGCGGCGCCGACCGGAAGAGCGGCGAAGCGGATGACGGAGGCAACTGGCTACGAAGCGCGGACGATCCACCGGATGCTTGAGCTGTCCGGGGCGATGCCGGAAAGCGGCAAAAAGGCGAGCTTTGAACGGAATGAGGACAATCCGCTGGAGGCGGACGTGATTATCGTCGATGAGATGTCGATGGTTGATATCCACCTATTTCAGTCGCTGTTGAAGGCGGTCAGCCCAGGGACGAGGTTGATTTTAGTCGGGGACGTGAATCAGCTGCCGAGCGTGGGTCCCGGACAGGTGCTGGCAGATCTGATTGCCAGCGAGGTATTTCCTGTCGTCTGCCTGCAGAAAATTTTCCGGCAGGCACAGGAGAGCGATATTGTTGTCAATGCGCATCGGATTAACAAAGGAGAACAGATTGCGCTGACAAATAAAAGCAGGGATTTCTTTTTCCTGGAGAGGAACAGTGTCCCTGTTATCTACAAGCATATGGTGCAGCTGATTGGAGAGATGCTGCCGAAATATGTAAAGGCTTCACCGTTCGATATCCAGGTGCTGACGCCGATGCGGAAAGGCAGCCTTGGTGTGGAGACGTTAAACGGCGTACTGCAGAGCTGTTTAAATCCTCCGTCGGAGGGCAAAAAGGAGGTTCAGCTGGGCGATACCCTGTTCCGCGAGGGGGACAAGGTGATGCAGATTAAAAACAATTACCAGCTGGAATGGGAGGTCGTCAGCCGTTACGGCATCCCGATCGACAAGGGAGTTGGAATTTTTAACGGTGATATGGGGATAATCCGGGAAATTGACGAATATGCACAGACGGTGCTGGTGGAATACGACGAGCAACGCCGCGTGACCTATACCTATCCGCAGATGGAAGAAGTGGAGCTGGCTTACGCGATTACAATTCACAAGTCGCAGGGAAGCGAATATCCTGCTGTGATTATGCCGCTTTTGGGAGGACCGAGACTCCTGTTTAACAGAAACCTTCTGTATACAGGTGTCACCCGTGCAAGGGGCTGCGTGACGATTCTGGGAAGCCGCAAGGTGGTGCAGGAGATGATCGCAAACGAAAGCGAAAACCGCAGGTACACCAGTCTGGACGTTCGGATCAGAGAGCTGAAAGGGGAAGCTTGATCGATTTCAAAACGCTATTATTTCCACAAAGATGTCCTGTATGCGACAGACCGGTGAGACCGGCCGGAGCGCTGGTGTGCAGAAGCTGCGCACCGAAACTTGTTTATGTCAGACAGCCGCTTTGCATGAAGTGCGGCAAGGAGCTTTCTGATGAAAATCAGGAATACTGCAGGGATTGTCTGCATAAAAAACATCTGTATGACAGAGGGATCAGCCTGTACCGGTATGCGAGCGTTAAAAAGGCGGTTTACCGGTTCAAATATGCGGGCAGGCAGGAATACGCCGCTTTTTTCGGAAAAGAGATGGCATGGCATTTGGGGCGGCAGATCCTTTCCTGGAAGGTAGACGCATTGGTCCCTGTTCCGCTGCATCCGGCGCGGAAGCGCAAAAGAGGCTACAATCAGGCGGAGCTTCTGGCATTGGAAATTGGAAAACAGTTAGGGCTCCGGGTGGAGAACAACTGGCTGATTCGGACAAAAAATACAGTTCCGCAGAAGCTTTTAAATGGGCAGGAACGCCGAAATAATTTGAAAAAGGCTTTTAAAGCAGGGCAAAATGATGTAAAATTAAATGCAATTGTAATTATTGATGATATCTATACGACAGGAAGTACGATAGATGCGATGGCGGCGGTCTGCAGGCAGCAGGGCGTTTCCAGAATTTATTTTGCGGCGTTGTCTATCGGAAACGGACAGGAGGTCAGATGATCAATCAGGAAAAGGTTCTCAGAATGACCAAGATGGCATCGTATGAAGAGCACGGTGGACGGAAGGATCGCGCAGTGGTGGGATATTTTCGCAGCGATTATATCGGAAAGCAGACTATTATTTCACTGATAGTGATAACGGCAGCTTTCCTTGCCGGGCTGGGGGCATATCTTGTATTTCATTTTTCAGAGGTAATGGGAAATATTTATTCCATGGATCTGGTGGGAACGGCGAAGAAGATTTTGACGTTATATCTGATGGCGGCAGTTTTATATGTGGCAGTTACCTATGTGATATACACGATCCGTTATGCAAAAGCGAAGAAGAGGCTGCAGTTATTTTTGGAGTATCTGGACTGCCTGGATCAGGATGGAGAAGAGGAAACCGCAGAGAGGAAATAAAAGATGACACAGCTGCTTGTAATCAGAGAATACATAAAAAATTTTTACACAAAATATGAAGAATTTATCGTTCCCCTGTTGAAATTTGTCTTGGGACTTATTTTGTTTCTGACGATCAACGGCAGAATGGGCTATATGGCAAAAATTGACCACGTTGCGATCGCGCTGGTGGCGGCGCTTCTGTGCTCATTCCTCCCGCTGGGTGTGATGGTATTTTTGAGCGCGATGTTTCTGCTGCTGCATACTTATGCGCTGTCTGCGGAATGCGTTGTGGTTCTGCTGCTTGCTTATATTATCGTGTTGGTGATTTATCTGCGGTTTGCACCGAAAGCGCATTTGCTGCTGCTTTTGACACCGCTTCTGTTTGTGTGGAAGATCCCTTATGCGGCTCCGCTGGCAGCGGGACTGTTCGGGACACCGGGAGCTGCGGCTGCGGTTGCAGGCGGCGTAGTGGTATATTATGTGCTGGCATATATTACCGGCAATGCGCAGGCGTTTGGCGGCGGGGAAAGCGATACCATGCTGCAGCGCTTCAGCGATATGGGAACCGGCGTGATCGAAAATAAAGAAATGCTGATTGTAGTGACGGCGTTTGCCATCACAGCGATTTTGGTTTATGCGATCCGCCGCATGAGCATTAACTATTCCAGAGCGATCGCTGTTTTGGTCGGAACGCTGGCAGATATCGTAATTTTACTGATCGGGGATCTGATCTATGATGCGAATTTTTCCCTGGCGGGCGTGATTCTCGGCAGTATTGTATGCGCGCTGATCGCGCTGGTGATGCAGTTTTTCCAGTTCAATCTGGATTATGCACGCACCGAAAAAGTGCAGTTTGAAGATGACGAGTATTATTACTATGTAAAAGCGGTTCCCAAAATGGCAGTGGCAGTGCCGGAGAAGCGGGTAAAACGGATCACGACGCAGCGCGCAAACCAGAATGTCCGCCACAGCCATGGGAAGGGCAAAACCAGAAAATAGTGAGATGGAACAATGGAACAGATCAAAGAGTTTGCGGACAGATATCTGACACAGATACAATTTATAGGACCAATGGATATTGTGGAGATTATCCTCATTTCTCTGATGGTCTATTATCTACTGATCTTTATTCGGAATACCAGGGCATGGCAGCTGTTAAAGGGCGTGTTCGTCATTCTGGTATTTCTTGTGATTGCCGAAATCCTGCAGATGGATACGATCCTCTGGATTGCGAGGACGGCGTTTCAGTTTGCAACAATTGCGCTGATCGTCGTGCTGCAGCCGGAGCTGCGCAAGGCGCTGGAACAGCTCGGACAGAAAAATCTGATCCGTTCCGTCATTCCCTTTGAATCCTCCAAGCCGGAGGAGGGACTCTTTTCCGACCGGACGATCCGTGAGATCGTAAAGGGCTGTGTGGAAATGTCCCGGGCAAAGACGGGCGCGCTGATCGTTGTCAGACAGCTGGACTCCCTGGCAGAATATGAACGTACTGGCATTGCAGTGGATGGTATTGTGACCAGCCAGCTGCTGATCAATATTTTCGAAAAAAATACGCCGTTACATGACGGCGCAGTGATCGTACAGGGGAACCGCGTGACCTATGCGACCTGCTATCTGCCGTTGTCGGACAATATGCGTCTGAGCAAGGATCTCGGAACGAGACACCGTGCAGGCGTCGGTATTTCCGAGGTAACGGATTCCATGACAGTGATCGTGTCAGAGGAAAATGGCAAGATCAGCGTCGCTTATGAAGGAACGTTAAGCAGAGGACTGACGGCGGAGGAACTGGAAGAAAAGCTGAGATCTATTCAGAAAAAACCGACCGATGAGAAAGCGCACAAACGCTGGAAGGGGTGGTTCCACAATGAAAAGTAAGCTCATGCACAATCTGGGTCTGAAGATTATGGCGGTGTTGATTTCCGTTGTGCTGTGGATGCTGGCGGTTGACATCAATGATCCGGTGATAAATAAATATATCAATAATATACAGGTACAGCTGACCAATACGGGGGCGCTGACAGGACAGGGAAAAACCTACCGTGTAGTGGACAATTCCGATACGATCCGTGTTTCCGTGCGCGCACCGAAGTCTGCAATCAGCGCAATCGATGCGCAGAGCGTGACGGCAAAGGCAGACCTGTCTGAAATTACAGATGACGGGCGCGTACCGATCGAGCTGTCGTTAAGCAGCGGCCTGGATGTGGAAAAGATCACTTCAGACAGACAGTATGTACAGTTACAGGTAGAAAATAAAAAGACAAGACAGTTAAGCATAGAGGTTGCCAAAAACGGGACACTTCCGGATGGATATGCGACCGGCAGGATCGATATGGAAACCAATACACTCAGCATCAGCGGCCCGGAATCAGCGGTGAATGCGGTAAGCCGTGCAGTGGTGGATATTTCTCTGGATAATGTGACAGCGAATGTGGAAATCGATGCGACAATCCGCCTGCTGGATGCAGACGGCAACGAAATCACCAGCAGTGAAATCCGCAAAAATGTGGACAGCGTAAAGGTGACCGTTCCGATTCTGGAGACAAAGGAGGTCACAATCAGTGCTTCCGCTATAGGAGAACCGGCGGATGGTTATGAACAGACTGGAACGGTAACGGTGTCTCCTGAAACGGTGAAAATTGCAGGACGGGCGGCTGTGCTGGATAAGATCTCGGAGATCACGATCCCGGCAGAGGAACTTGATCTGACGGATGCGACAGCACCGGTGACGAATACGATTGATATCAGAGAATATCTTCCTTCGGACATATCGCTTGCGGATGCTGATTTTGACGGAACAGTAACGGTATCCGCGGATATCGAGCAGATCCGACGCAAGACGATCAGCTTTGATGCGGACAGCGTTCAGCTTTTGAACATTCCGGACGGTTGGCTGGCAGAGGCAGTCAGCGGGCAGAATCTGCAGCTGACAGTCAGAGGTCTGCAGGATAATTTGAATCATGTGGATGCAGGGACAATCACGCCTCACGCGGATTTGTCTGCATTGATAGATGAAAACGGCACTGTGACGGCAGGAGAACAGGAAGTGACGGTGAAATTTTTGCTTCCCGCTTCTGTGGATCAGGTCAATGTGGTTACGGTGCAGGTGCATCTGACTCAGCTTGCTGCTTCGAATACAGATGCACAGGAAGCTCAGTAAAAGCCGGGCAGGAGAAAATGTAAACGGCGCCCGGAGCAGGGAATGCAGAACTTGTGGGTTGAATCAGGGCTGCAAACGAAATCCTGAAATCCGGAAGGCTTTGCAGCTTTATAACAGGAGGAAGAGATCATGTCGAGAATGTTCGGAACAGATGGTGTAAGAGGTGTTGCAAATGAAGAGCTGACGCCGCTTTTAGCGATGCAGCTGGGGCAGGCAGGCGCATATGTCCTGACCCGTGAAAACAAGCACAAACCTACAATTATGGTTGGCTGTGACACAAGAATGTCTGGCGATATGCTGGCAAATGCACTGATGGCAGGAATCTGCAGCGTAGGCGCAAATGCGGTTTATGTGGGCGTGATTCCGACTCCGGCGATCGCTTATCTGACCAAGAAATATAAGGTAGAAGCCGGTGTTGTGATTTCTGCATCCCACAACCCGATGGAGTTTAATGGCATTAAATTCTTTGACGGCAATGGCTACAAGCTGCCGGATGCTCTGGAGGATGAGATCGAAGCCCTGATCAAGAACAACATGAATCGTGTGGAATTTCCGACAGGCTCCAGCGTTGGACGGATCAAGTACCGCAAGGACGCAAGAGAGGAATATATCAATCATGCAGTTCGGGCAGTTCCGGTGGATCTGACGAACCTGAAGGTGGTTGTGGACTGTGCAGAGGGTGCATCTCATTATACTTCCATAGAAGCTCTGCGTCAGCTTGGCGCACAGGTTGTTCCGATTCACAATATGCCGGATGGCACGAATATCAATGCAAACTGTGGCTCAACCCATATGGAAGAGCTTCAGGCCCGCGTTGTTTACGAAAAGGCAAATATCGGTCTGGCGTTTGACGGCGACGCAGACCGCCTGCTGGCAGTGGATGAGCTGGGCAACGTCGTGGATGGTGATCAGATCATGGCGATTGTAGGTGCACATATGCGCAACATGGGCAAGCTGAAACAGAACACGATCGTGGCGACTGTCATGAGTAACCTTGGTCTGTTTCTGTTTGGCGAGAAAGAAAAGATCCACATCGAAAAAACCAAGGTCGGTGACCGTTATGTGCTGGAGCGTATGCGGGAAATCGGCGCGAGCCTTGGCGGTGAGCAGTCCGGTCATATTATTTTCCTGGATGAAAATACGACCGGTGATGGTCTGCTGTCTGCGCTGCATCTGTTAGAGGTTATGGTAGTGACCGGAAAACCGCTGTCTGAGCTTTCCAAGATTATGACAGTCCTGCCGCAGGCGCTGGTTAATGTTACCGTTCCGAATCACCGCAAAGAGCACTTTATGGAATATCCGGAAATCGCGGCTGCGATCGAAGAGCTGGAAAAAGAGTTTGCAGGAGAAGGCCGCGTACTGATCCGTCCTTCGGGCACAGAGCCGAAGGTGCGTGTCATGATCGAGGGTAAGGACAAAGAACGCATTGATAAGGAAGCACATAGAATTGCAGATCTGATTCAGCAGCTGATGCTGTAATCCAGATATAACTTGTGTTCCGGCTGCAGATGGGGCTTTTGGAACGGGTTGGTGCTTGCCAGATGGGTGCGATAATGGTATGATAATCATGTAAAGATCCGCATTGGGCGGAAAGGGGAGAACAGATATGGTACGCCAGAAGGTAGTAATCAAAAACCCGACAGGACTTCACCTAAGACCGGCTGGAAATCTATGCAAGGAAGCAATCAAATATAAATCGCTGATTACGTTTACGTTTCGGGACAGCACGGCGAATGCGAAGAGCGTTCTAAGTGTTCTGGGCGCATGTGTAAAATGTGGCGATGAAATTGAACTGATATGCGACGGACCGGACGAAGAAGAAGCGCTGACAGCCCTGACCGAGGCAATTGAAGGCGGACTGGGGGAGTAAGCTGCAAGGGCAGCAGAAGAACTTTGTTGGACAGGATTGTTTTGTTGAGTGAAACAGGACTGTTTCGTGAAGAGATCAGAAGAGGAGGTCAGACCTGGAGCAGATTTTCAGGCTGGGTTCCTCTTTTTCATGACAATAGAATGCTCGCAGAGCGTGCATTCTATTGTTTGATACCAGGGTCAAAAGGGCGTTTCGTAGTCTCACAACCCGGTATCTTATAGCAAAGTGACAGCTACATTGCTCATAAATACAGTCAGAATGACAGGACACGAAGGGAGAGAAAAAGCAATGATGAATTATCAGAAATACCGCCGTAATCCGGTAATTGACTATCCGGAGCGCCAGTGGCCAGGTAAAGAGATTGAGAAAGCACCCATATGGTGCAGCGTAGACCTGCGCGACGGCAACCAGGCACTGGTAGATCCGATGGTAGTAGAAGAAAAGATCGAAATGTTCCAGTATCTGATAAAGCTGGGCTTTAAGGAAATCGAAGTCGGTTTCCCAGCAGCAAGTCAGATTGAATTCGATTTTCTGCGCCACCTGATTGAGCATGATATGATTCCGGATGACGTATATGTTCAGGTGCTGACACAGTGCCGGGAAGAGCTGATCGCGCGTACCTTTGAATCGATTCAGGGCTGTAAGCAGGCGATCGTACATATTTATAACTCTACGTCCACATTGCAGAGAGATGTCGTGTTCCACATGGATCGTTCGCATATCGTGGACATTGCGGTAAAGGGAACCGAGCTGGTAAAAAAATATGCCGCAGACTTCCCGGGCAAGATCGTCCTGGAATATTCCCCGGAAAGCTTTACCGGAACAGAGTTGGACTTTGCGCTTGAAATCTGTACCGCAGTTCAGAAAACCTGGGGCGCAACGAAAGAAAATCCAATCATTATCAATTTGCCGTCTACTGTAGAGATGAATACGCCGAACGTTTATGCAGATCAGATCGAGTGGATGAACCGTCATTTTGAAAACAGAGAGAGCATTATTTTAAGTATCCATCCTCACAACGACAGAGGAACCGGTGTTGCGAGCGCGGAGCTGGCACTGCTTGCAGGCGCAGAGCGTGTCGAGGGAACTCTGTTTGGAAACGGCGAGCGTACTGGTAACGTGGACGTTTTAAATATCGCCTACAACATGTTCTCCCAGGGCATCAACCCTGAACTGGAAATCGGACATGTCAACGATATTATCGGTATTTACGAAAGATGCTGCAAGATCCCGATCCATCCGAGACATCCTTATGCCGGCAAGCTGGTATTTACTGCATTCTCCGGTTCCCATCAGGATGCGATCAACAAGGGCGTGCAGGCAATGAAGGAGAGAAAGAGCGAAATCTGGCAGGTTCCTTATCTGCCGATCGATCCTGCCGATATCGGAAGGGAGTACGAACCCATCGTGCGTATCAATTCCCAGTCCGGCAAGGGCGGTGTCGCTTTCGTTATGGATACTTATTTTGGCTTCAAGCTGCCCAAGGCGATGCACAAAGAGTTTGCAAATGTTATCCAGAAGATATCCGAGAAGCAGGGCGAGGTTTCCCCGCAGCAGATCATGGACAATTTCAAGCGCGAGTATCTGGATCAGAAGGAACCTCTGCACTTCAAGAAGCTGAGAATCGAGGATCTGAGCGGAGATGTGGAATCCGGCGAATTCGATACAAAGGTTATCGTGGACTACACGCTGGCAGGCAAGCCCGGTACATTCGATGCAGTCGGCAACGGCCCGATCGATGCGGTCAAGAGAGGACTGCAGGTTACCTTCGGCATGAATATCAGAGTGCTTGATTACGAGGAGCATGCGCTGCAGAACGGTTCCAACGCGCAGGCAGCAGCATATATCCATATGATGGATGCAGAGAGCGGACGCGTTACTTATGGTGTCGGCGTAAGCTCCAACATCACAAGAGCATCTGTACGCGCAATGTTCTCGGCGGTCAACCGTCTGGAGCTGGTAACGGGCGTATAAGAGACGCATACAACAAAAGAAGAACTGCGATAAAAGCAGAAAACCGAACCGTTTTGTCGTTTTGGCAGAACGGTTCCTTCATAAGGAGAAAAGTATGGCATATCAGACTCCCTATTTTGTAATCGACGAAAATCAGCTGACGAAAGATTTTCAGATGCTGAAAAGCTCCCTGGAAACATCCTGGGGCAATTACCGGATCGGATATTCCTTCAAAACGAATTCCCTGCCGTGGCTGGTGACCTTTTTAAAGGCGGGCGGCGTGATGGCGGAGGTTGTATCCGACGATGAATATTCGCTGGCCGGCGCACTTGGCTTTTCCGATTCTGAAATTGTATACAATGGACCGGTCAAAAAACGCCCGTCGTTTGAACGGGTGCTGCTTGCAGGCGGCATCCTGAATATGGACGGCAGACGCGAGCTGGACTGGATGGAAGAGCTGGCAGCAGCGCATCCGACGCAGACATTTCGGGTCGGAATCCGGGTCAATTTTGATCTGGAAAAAATGTGTCCGGGGCAGACAACGATGGGCGAAGCCGGAGGCAGATTTGGATTTAGCTATGAAAACGGGACGTTTGCAGCCGTTTTAGAGCGCGTGCGGCGCATTCCGAATGTTGAGGTCACGGGCTTACATCTGCATTCCAGCAGCAAGTCCAGAAGTGTCGCGGTATTCGAAGCAATCGCTTCGATGGCATGTAAATTAAAGCGGGAATTTTCTCTGAACCTGTCTTATGTGGACCTGGGCGGCGGTTATTGCGGCGGTCTGGAAGGACGTCCACAGTATCCGGATTATTTTCCGGCTGTGGCGAAGGTTTTACAAGAAGAATTTACGCCAGAAAAAACAATGTTAATCGTTGAACCGGGCATTTCTCTTTTGTCAAAGGCAAGTACGTTTGTGACAGGCGTCGTGGATGTGCGTGATATCGGAAACGAGCGGTATTTGATCACGGACGGAAGCCGTTTCAATATCGACCCGACGATGATTAAAAGCAGCCACCTGTTCCATCTGGAATTGAATGAGGCAAATCCGGGTGCAGAGCAGCGAAAAACGATGGCGCACCAGTGCGTATCGGGCTATTCCTGCATGGAAGTGGATCGGATTTTTGAATACCGCGACGGAATCGAGCTGATGGAGGGCGACCGGATTGTTTACGAAAATGTGGGCGGCTATACGATGAGCCTGAATCCGTTGTTTATCCAGTATTTCCCGGACGTTTATATCCGCCGGGACGGGAAGCTTTATAAGATCAGAAACCGCTGGACGCCGAAGGAATATATGCAGAACAGCATGTTGTATGGAGAAGAACAAAAATGACGACGATCTTGATTTTGAGCTGCGGAACGCGCAATAAGCTGGTACGTTTTTTTAAAGAAGCCTTTCATAGTCTGCCGGGCGGCGGAAGGGTGATCGTGACGGACTGCAGCCCGTGGGCACCTGCGCTGTACGAGGCGGACGCATTTTATCTGGTACCGCCGATGAAGGATCCCGGATACGAAGACAGGATTCTGGAAATCTGCATGCGGGAACAGGTCAATGCCCTGCTTCCACTGTTTGAGGATGAGCTGGATCTGCTGGCGCAGAACCGGAAGAAGTTTGAGGAAAAAGGGATCACAGCGATTGTATCGGACGCAGAAAGCGTTGCAGTCTGCCGGGATAAGTACGGCTTTTTCTCCCTGCTGCAGAAAAACGGACTGCCGGTGCTGTATACGAGCGCATCTCTGGAAGAGTTTGACTCGGATTACGCGGAAGGAAAGATTGCGTTCCCGGTATTTGTAAAGCCTGTTCGGGGCTGCGGAAGCGTCGGCATCAGCCGGGTGGACAACCGCGAGCTTCTTGGTGTGCTGTGCCGTTATAGCAAAGAGCCGCTGTTGATCCAGCAGTATGCGGACGGTGAGGAATTCGGCGCGGATATTTACGTCGATTTGATTTCCAAAAAACCTGTAGCTATTTTTACGAAGAAAAAAGTGCGGATGCGGGCGGGCGAAACCGAAAAATCGATTTCCGTCAAAGATCCTGCGCTGTTTGAAGTGATTGAAAAGACGGTTTCCGCGCTTTCGCTGGCAGGTCCGATCGACATGGATATTTTCCGGATTGACGGCAAATATTATATTTCCGAAATCAATCCGCGGTTTGGCGGCGGCTATCCCCACGCATGGCACTGCAACGTGAGGTTCCCGGAGCTGATTGCAAAAAATCTGCTCGGCGAGGAAAATGAGCCGCAGATCGGCGCATACGAAGCGGACATGTGCATGATGAAATATTCCGACGAGATCGTGCGGAAGCTGTGAGACGCAGTGAAATAAAAATCCATGCTTCTGAGTCAAAATAGCATGGATATAAACAATAGAATGCACGCTCTGCGAGCATTCTATTGTCATGAATAAAAAAGACATGTTAGAATGAAGGGAGAGATGGAGCAGATGACGGAACTTGAAGCTGAGTGTCGGCATAAATACCGGGTTCGGAGCATCCGGGAGGATGATTACGGCTGTGAAGAGCGTCCGGAGGGCGTTTGGCTGACCGTGCTTGTTGAACTGGAGGATGAAAACGGGCAGCTCCGTCTGCTCCGGCAAAAGGATCACTATCTGTATGAACAGCAGATCGAGGAGGGCGATCAGGTGATTCTGGAACAGGAGATTCTGAAAAGAATAGAATAATCTGGGAAAGGATAACGAGAGGGAAAGGATAATGAAAACAGAAGGGAAAAGAAACCTGCTGAGACAGCCGGATGAGATCAGGCTGATGACAGGCGGTGCGCAGACGGAGCAGGAGACCGCGCCCGATGCAGCTGCTTTCAGAGCAGGTGACGTTACAGTGGAGCTTGCGGAAGCCGACGGCAGCCTTGCGGTATTCGTGCAGGCACAGAACACACCGGTTCGGGAGCTTGTGCTTACCTGGAAAGCTATGTTTGGCGGGGCGGGCGAGGTGCTCGGGGACACCTGGGAACGCGGTTACGGTGATCTGGAATGGAAAAAGGAAGCAGATCATATCGGAATGCCGTGGTACTTTTTCCGGCATGAAGCGGGAAAATGCCTGGCATTTGGTGTAAAGGTGCGTCCATCTGCCATGTGCTGGTGGGAAAAGGACGGTGCGGATGTAAAGCTGCATCTGGACGTGCGCTGCGGGACGTATGGCGTGAAGCTTGGCGGACGGAAGCTGGAAGCTGCAAGGGTCGTTATGGCATCCTATGTGCTGGAAGAAGCCGATACGCCGGTAGAAGTATTTGAAGCCTGCAGGGCGTTTTGCAGCGAGATGTGCGACGATCCCGACTGTAGAGATACTGTAATTTACGGCGGGAACAACTGGTACTATGCCTATGGAAAAAGCTCTGCAAGGGAAATTCTCGAAGACAGCGCATATCTTGCGGAGATGACGGAGGGCATCGAAAACCGCCCGTTTATGGTGATGGATGACGGCTGGCAGATCGATCACAGCGATTCTTATAACGGCGGACCCTGGCGGGTTGGCAATGCGGATTACGGGGACATGGGAGAGCTCGCTGCTCAGATGAGGGCAAAAAATGTGCGTCCCGGCATCTGGTTCAGACCGCTGTACGATCATTCTGCGGATATTCCGGCAGAGTGGAGACTGGAGCGCAATGCAGAGGTGTTCGATATTTCTGTGCCGGAGGTTCTGGAACATATCGCACAGGATATCAGACAGCTTGGAGACTGGGGATATGAGCTGATCAAACACGATTTTTCGACCTATGATATCTTTGGCTGCTGGGGATTTGAGATGGGGATCAGGCTGACGAATGGCAGCTGGCGCTTCCATGACCATACGAAAACCACGGCAGAGCTGATCGTTCGTTTTTATGAGGTCGTTCATGAAGCTGCAAAACGCGAGGATCGTCAGGACGTCCTGATTCTTGGCTGCAACTGTATCGGACATCTGAGCGCAGGGCTGATGCAGGGCAACCGTACTGGAGACGATACAAGCGGTGTAGAATGGGAAAGGACCCGGAAAATGGGCATCAACACGCTGGCATTCCGGATGCTGCAGCAGGGGACGTTTTACGGAGCGGATGCAGACTGTGTCGGAATCACAGAGCATATTGACTGGAACAAGAACCGACAGTGGATGGAAGTGCTTGCAGAAAGCGGGACGCCGTTTTTTGTATCGGTAAAACCGGGATTTCTGAACGAGAGTCAGAAGGAAGAGTTAAAAGAAGCATACCGGAAGGCATCACAGCCGCACCCGGCAGCAGTGCCGCTGGACTGGATGGAGACAAAAACGCCTGAAAAATGGCAGACCTATGCCGGCAGAAGAGAATACAATTTTTAAAAAGAAAGAAGCCGCTGCGCTGGCAGAATGTGTCACGTGGCGGCTTCTTTATCGTATAGGAAACTTCGTTCCTATACGATAAAAATGCTCCGCAAGGATGCGCACTCGGCGCAAGGGTAGATGGTTGCTAAAGCAACCGCGCCTCGGCGCAAGAATGTGCCAAGGCACATTCTTTTTTAGAAAAACAGATTCAAAAAATGGCTGAACAGGGAAACGCCGGAGGAAAATTCTGCGTTTATAAGGAGTAGGAACGTACATTGCGCCGGGAAATGCAGAATTGCGACCCCGCGTGGTTTACACGATCGGAACCCCTGCAGGCAGCATAATTGATTCAGCAAAAAAGCAGGCCGCAGTCGCGGAAGAGGAGAGGAACAATGGAGGACGATAAAATCATCGCCCTTTACTGGGCACGAAAGGAAGAAGCAATTTCGGAAACGGACAGAAAATACGGCAGCTATTGCCGCAGCATTTCTTTCCGGATTTTAAACGATAAAGAGGACAGCGAGGAATGCGTCAACGATACCTGGCTGCATACCTGGAACGCGATTCCCCCCGGGAAACCGGAATTTCTGGCGGGATTTCTGGGAAAAATAGTGAGAAACCTTTCGATCAGTAAATATCGGGCAGGGCATGCCCAAAAGCGCGGAAGCGGCGAGACGCAGGCGCTTTTGGACGAACTGGAGGAATGTATTCCATCCGGCAAAAGTGTAGAGGACGAGATCGAGGGCAGGGAAACCGCCGCAGCGATCAATCGTTTTCTGGAAACGCTGGACGCCGAAAGCCGGAAAATATTTGTCCGGCGGTATTTCTGGGCAGAGCCGGTTAAGGAGCTGGCAGGCAATTTGAATATCAGCGAGGGCAAGGTAAAGTCGCAGCTGTTTCGGATGCGGGCGAAGCTGAAAATGCATCTGGAAAAGGAGGGGATTGCACTGTGAAAAAGAATGAAAAGCTTTTCGATGCCATCGGACAGATCGATGAGCGATATATTGCGGAGGCGCTGGAACCGATGTATCAGGAAAGCGTAGGGACTTCGGATGAAAATAAAGCGGCGATGCCCAAAAAAGGAAAATTGTTTTTTTACCGACAGCGGCGCACAGTGGCGGCAGCAGCTGCTCTCGTTATTTGCATTGGTGCAGCCGGAATTGCACAGTGGCAGCTGCATTCGGAAGAACCCGGACCGGAGATGGCGGCCTATGATATGACAGGGCTGAGTGCGGAGGATGGAATCGCACTGCAGGCAGAAGATGCAGCGGCTGTTACTCCGGATGCGGGCGAAAATCAGGGGGCGGCAGCCGACCAGAATGCGGTACAGGGACGTATGATCAACAACGCAGAGACCTGTTTCGCAGAAATTTATCTAGAGGTTGCAAAGGTAAACTCCGAAAAAATAACCTGGCGGATTGTCAATAAAAGCGACACAGAAACCGTCGGCTGGGGAACAGATTATACGCTGGAACGTTTCACAGAAAACGGTTGGGAAATTGTTGAAAATTCCGACGCAGCTTTAGAAACACAAAAAGAAAGCAGTCAGGCGGTCGCAGGAGAAACCAAAGAAGGAACACTGGATTTGGCTGCTGATGGTATCCGGCTGGAGGCAGGGCAGTATCGTTTGAAAAAAGAATGCCGGATTTTTGACGACGAAAACAGCCGCCAGACCGAGCTGACCGCAGAATTTCAGGTTGAACCGTAACCTTTGGCTATAAAGATTTTATTGTGTGCCACAGGTTGTTTTCGAAACCTGTGATTCTGACATCATGATTGTCACAGAGCTGATTTTGTGGTAAACTGATAACAGTTTAGACACAGCGGTGGAGAACTCTGTGAAGCAGGCTTTAAGGCCGGGGCTTTTGACTCAGACATCATAATTCATGACAATAGAATGCTCGCAGAGCGTGCATCCCATTGTTTTACAGGCAGGAAAAGGAGGACAGACGGAAGATGGACGGAACATTTTTTCTTTTGGCAGGCGGACTGCTGATCATTCTTTTTGCAGTAATTGTGGCGGTTGTTTCCTCTGTGACATCGGCAGTAGCGGCGGATGTAGACGATGAGGAAGACTGATTTTCCTGAGAAAAGCGGCAGAAAAGCGGCGATTCAAAATATCAGACGAAGATAAAAGGGCAGCAGGCGCAATAAAGAGCCTGACTGTCCTTTTTAAAGTTTATGCCCGGATATGTTTAAAAGGCAGAACGAATAAATTTTACGGCAAGACGAGCTTTTTATCTTTCCATTTCGATATCTATACAAATAGTTTGTAAAATCTTGACAAAATACAAACTAACTGATTGTAAAATACTGGAAAATACAAACAGTTAGTTTCTCTTCATCTGTGCAGCCAGAAGGTATGATAAGAATATCAGACTAAATTCTGGAGGTGGACATCATGGAGAAGGATGTTTATGTCAAAATTGGTGAACGGCTCCGAAAGCAACGCAGGATAATGGGCCTGACGCAGGAACAGGCAGCAGAGCTTCTTGGAGTATCAACCACCTATTATGGGGAGATTGAGCGTGGAAACCGCAAACTGACAATTCCGCGGATTCTGACCGTTTATGAAAAGATGAACCTTGAACCTACCTATCTTCTGACCGGAGAAATCCTGACAGACAAGGTTTATGATGAAATTTTTGATGGTTGTCCCAGAGAAAAGGAGCAGGCCCTGGAGGAGGTACTTAGAAGTATTTCACGCCTGTACTGAAGACCGACTGTTTCGAGACAAAGGGGGACCATGATGAGTGGGGAGAGAAATTCGTTTGATAACTTTGAAGAACTGTATACAAACTGTTATTGGCTTGTATACCGATATGTCCGTCATATGGTTGAAAAAGATCTGGCGGCAGCAGAGGATGTGACACAGGAGGTGTTTCTGGTTGCCTATCAGAAATGGCAGGAGGTGCGCAGACATCCGAATCAGAAAGGTTTTTTGCTGCTGACAGCTAAAAATAAATTGAAAAAATGGTATGAGCAGCAAGGAAAAATACAGACAGAAGGCCCAGGGCAGGAAGAAAAAGCTGCCCGAAGGCCGGATTCCGGTCAGGAAGGATATTATGTACAGGCAGAATGGAACGCCTTTCTGGAGCAGATTTTTTCCATGCAGGAGCTTTTGATCTGGAAGTTTTATTATGAAAACGGATTTTCCTGCGCGGAGATTGGGGAAAAGATTGGAATATCGGAAAGCAACACAAAAGTCAAGCTGTTCCGAATGCGACAAAAATTAAAAAGCTGTATGGAGGAGTAATCTGACAGGCAGGGGTATGAAGAATCCGGGGATGATTTTGGAAGGATAGCTGTTCGCAACGTATGACTGGCAACAAAGAAGGAGGACAGAAACGTGTCTGAAAAGAAGAATTCACTGGAAGAGAAACGTATTCTGCAGAAAAAGCTGCGATGGTATACGCTGGAAGCGGAGGATGGGGAGTTTAACGCGACGGAAGTGGAGGCAATGTTGGAGCGTCTGGATGAGCTGGAATCGCTGCCGGAAAAGGAGGACGGAGCAGATTTTTCGGAGCCCAAAGAAGCTTTAAAGCGGTTTTACCAAAAATATGCAGGGGAAAATGTGGAAAATTGAGTAAAAAAAAGAGGGCGGATGTGGAAATCCGGTCTCTTTTGTTTTGACAACGTATAGGCGCTATGTTAAACTTAGGAAAGTAAAAAGTGGGGCAATATACCCGATTTTGAAAAAGTATAAGACGGAAAAATGGAACATTCGCGGAATATTTTGAAATTCTGTACCGAAGACACAGCTGCGGATACCTGACCGATAAGATAAAATCATGAGGTGAGTACCTTGGATAAGTACGAATATAAGCTGCGCCTTGAAGAGATCAAGACGCTGAACAAAAAGGGCCATTTTCAGGAGTCCGCACAGATCGCGGATACGATCGACTGGAAAAAGGTCCGTAATACCTCCACACTTGGAATTATCAGCGATGTTTATAAGATAAACCGAAGATTTGACGACGCCAGGGAGATCCTGCTTTTGGCAAATGAAAAAAGTCCGCAGAACAGGCGGATTGTCTATGCGTTGTGCGATCTGGCGATCAAGACCGGCCAGGTTGTGGAAGCTGTGGAATACTATAAGCAGTTTGTACAGCTTTCGCCAAACGATAACAGTAAGTATATCCTGTTGTATAAAATTTACGAGGCACAGGATATCAGCCTGGAAGAGCGGATCGCTGTTTTGAAAGAGTACAAAAAACGCGAATATAATGAAAAGTGGGCATATGAGCTGGCATTTTTGTATCACAGGGTCGGACTTGCCACGGAGTGTGTAGAGGAGTGCGATCAGCTGATCCTCTGGTTCGGTGAGGGCAAATATGTGCTCAAGGCGATGGAGTTAAAGCGCCTGTATGTACCGCTTTCGCCTGCACAGCAGCAGCTTTACGACAGTCAGTACGGCGGCAGAAACGCAGTAGAGGAAGAACCGCAGGAAGCGCCTGCACAGGAACAGACTCAGGCAGTCCGGTCTGCTGAAAGCAAAGAAAAAGCAGATCTGGATATCCATGTAAAACCGATGGATATGGGGCAATATAATACGATCAATTTACAGGAAGCGCTTGCCGCGAGCATGCGTGACGTGTTTGCGGTTGACAGGGAAGAGGTAAAGACGGCTTCTCCCGAGCAAGAAGAACCTGACCTGATGAAAAATCAGCAGACCGTTTACGCTGCAGAAAATGGAAATGGGGAATATCAGGAAGACATTTCCCGTGTCCTTGAAGAATCTGACCAGTGGGACGCACAGGCAACGGGACAGCTCGATACGGAAGAGACGAAGCTGGCGGCAGATGCAGTGGACGCGGCAGAGTCCGTCAGCGTGCAGCCTACACAAAGCACACCGCAGGTGTATGCTGACGTAGAACCGACATTACCTGTCGCATCGTCCAGCGGGGCATGTGCTTACGTTGCCGAGCCGGTAAACGCGCAGCCTGAGGCACCCATCCTCGCGGCGCAGCCCGCGCCGGAACAGACTCCTGCGGTGACAGATCCTGCGGATGCCGGAATGCAGGAAATCCATCCGGCGGTGGTGGAGACTCCCTGGATGCCGATGGAAACCGACAAAATCGAACACATACAGGGCGTGGAAATACAGGAAAAGGCTGCGGCAGTCCCGGAAAGACAGCCGGAAAGGAAGGCTGTTGTGGGAAACACTAAGATAGAACGCCAGACGACCGGCCAGATGAACATCGAAGAGGTGCTCAAGGAATGGGAACGGCTGAAAAAGGAAAATGAAGAAAAGAGAAAACAGGAAACCAGACAGTGGATGCTCCAGCAGACAGGTTCCCTGTTTGATGATTTTGATGAAAGCTCCAGAAACGGCGTGCTGGAACAGCTGCAGAGAGAAGAATCCCTGCCGGTAGAAGAGGAGAAAGCTCCTGCAAATGCTGAAAATCAGGAAGCGCCTGTAGGAGACAAAGCTGCTGTAGAGACGACTGCAGCAGAAGCACCGCTTGTCGATCCATCCAGAGAAACCGAGACGGAAGAACTCGAAGAGATCGAGGAAGCGCCGCCGGTGGCGGATGCCGCACAGGGCTGCACAGAGCAGAATGCAGAAACAGAAGCGCAGGATGCAGAGCCGGTACAGCGTTATGCGAAACAGGCCGCACCGGAAAGGATCGGAGCACCTGCAACAGAAGAAACCAAAGCATCGCGTCAGGAAGCACCTACAGCGCAGCCGGAGGCCTCCGGCGAAGAAAAGCGACTGCAGGAGCGTGTATCCCAACAGCAGGCAGCCGAGCGTGTGCGCAGCATGACAAAGGCAGAGCGCAAGCTTTTTGCCCAGTTCATCCCGACCAAACGCGCAATGCGCCAGCTGGTCGCAGCGCTGGATGAAATCAGCCTTTCTGCGTACACCGGAAACGTTGTGATTACCGGTATGCCAGGCTCCGGTACACTGAAACTGACAAAATGTATGATCCGCGAAATTCAGGCGTCCGACGGAAACTTCTCCGGCAAGGTTGCCAAAGTGAACGCGGAGCTGATCAATAAAAAAGATGCAAAAGCGCTTGTGGAAAAGGTTGCAAACGGCGCGCTCGTCATTGAGAAAGCCGGAAAGCTTTCCAACGAGGGATGTGAGAAGCTTGCAGACGCATTGAATCAGGAACATACCGGCATCATTGTATTTGTATTGGATGAAAAACGGGCGATCGACCGTTTATATAAGAAAAACGGAAGACTGATGGAAAGCTTTACCGCGCGGTTTGATATCGCGGCGCTGGACAGCGCAACGCTGGTAAAATACGGCTGTCAGTACGCATATACACAGGAGTATTCGATTGACGAGCTCGGCAGGCTCGCCCTGCATACCAGAATCGAGGATATGCAGACCAGTTCGCATGCCGTTACGGTGGGGGAAGTGCGTGACATCGTGGATGAGGCGATTGCTCATGCAAACCGTAAGACGATCGGACACTTTATAGATATTGTGCTTCGGAGACGCTACGATGAAGATGACATGATTATTTTGCGGGAGAAAGACTTTATCTGAGCGTTTCAAATATATCCAAACAGGGGGTTATTATGGCAAAGGCAAAGACAGCGAAAGCAGTAAAAGCGGCGAAAGTGCCGGAAACGGTATACATTTCGGAGGCCGACCAGTATCTGTTTGCTCAGGGGACGCATTACGATATTTACAAAAAGCTGGGCGCACATCAGTCTGTAGAAGACGGGAAGAAAGGAATGAGCTTTGCCGTCTGGGCACCACATGCAGCCAGCGTTTCTGTGATTGGAACGTTTAACAGCTGGAATGAGACTGCAAACCAGATGGAAAAGCTGGGACCCGGCGGAATTTATAAGACGTTTATTCCGGATGTTGGTCTGGGAGAGCTTTACAAATTTCTGATTATCACGCCGGACGGCAGAAAGCTGTACAAGGCAGATCCGTTTGCAAACCAGGGGGAGGTACGTCCGGGAACTGCTTCTGTTACGACAGATATTACCAATTTTAAATGGTCGGACAGTAAGTGGATTGAAGAAAGAAACGCGCAGGATCCGGAAAAAGCGCCGGTTGCAATTTATGAGTGTCACATCGGTTCCTGGATGAAGCATCCGGAAACGGAGGATGGATTTTATAATTACAGAGAATTTGCGGATCGTATCGTAGAATATCTGAAAAAACTGAAATATACCCACATCGAGCTGATGGGAATCGCAGAGCATCCGTTTGACGGCTCCTGGGGCTATCAGGTAACCGGCTATTATGCACCGACTTCCCGTTACGGAACGCCGGAGGATTTTGCATATCTGGTCAATAAGCTGCACCGCAATAAGATCGGTGTCATTTTGGACTGGGTACCTGCCCATTTTCCAAAGGACGCCCACGGTCTGGCAGATTTTGACGGTGAAGCGCTGTTTGAATATCCCGATCCCAGAATGGGCGAGCATCCTGAGTGGGGAACTAAAGTATTCAACTATGCCAAGAGCGAGGTTAAGGGCTTCCTGATCACAAATGCCCTGTACTGGATTAAGGAATTCCATGTAGACGGACTGCGTGTGGATGCGGTTGCCTCTATGCTGTATCTGGATTATGGCAGAAAAGACGGCGAATGGGTACAGAACCGTTACGGCGGCAATACAAACCTGGACGCGATCGAATTTTTCAAGCATTTCAATTCCGTGATCCGTGGAACTTATCCGGGTATCATGACGATCGCAGAAGAGTCTACGGCGTGGCCAAACGTGACCGGAAAAATCGGCAGTGACAGCCTTGGATTTACGTTTAAGTGGAATATGGGCTGGATGCACGATTTCTGTGAATATATGAAGCTGGATCCTTATTTTAGGAAGAATGATCATCATGCGCTGACCTTTGCGATGTCTTATAACGATGCGGAGGACTATATTTTACCTCTGTCTCACGATGAGGTCGTACATCTGAAATGCTCGATGGTCAACAAAATGCCCGGCTACAAGGTGGACAAGTACGCAAACCTGCGCGTCGGTTATACTTATATGCTCGGACATTCCGGCAAAAAGCTTTTGTTCATGGGACAGGAGTTCGGACAGGAGCGCGAATGGAGTGAGGCCCGTGAGCTGGACTGGTTCCTGCTGCAAAATGAGCTGAATCAAGGACTTCAGGATTACGTGGCAGAGCTTTTAAAGCTTTATCGAAAATATCCCTGTATGTATGAGATCGACAACAGCTGGGACGGTTTTGAGTGGATCAATGCGGATGATGCAGATCGCAGCACTTACAGCTTTATTCGTAAAACCAGTGGAGAAAAGACAAAGAGACTGCTTTTTGTATTGAATATGACGCCGGTAGAGCGTAAGGATTACTGCGTTGGGGTACCGGAAAAGAAGAAATATAAGCTGGTGTTAAACAGCGCGGAAAAACGCTTTGGCGGCAGCGGAGAAGAACTGAAAACCGATTATACAGCAACTGCAGAGCCCAGCGATTACAAGCCGTACCGGATCACCTTTGACCTGCCTGCATATGGCGCACTGGTATTTGCATTCTGAGAAATGCGTTGTGCGGGTATTCTGATGCCGCAACCAATAGAATACACGCATTGCAGATATTGTTAGAGAGAAAAAAGGACCAAGGGTTCCAAGGGGAATCCAAGGTCCTTTTTTACAGAAAGCGCATCGGAAAAGCGGCCCCTTTGTTTGCTCCTGTTTTCCTCTTTTGTATCGTGTGAAAAATACGGTCATGAAGGATCTTATGCGCCAAATTACACGTCTCCTGCAGAGACTTTATCAAGTCCATTCCACTGATTGAGGAGATAACGGTAACGTTTCATGGCGGCATTGAGCTGAAAAATGTAGCAGTCGATCAGATCGGGATCGGTCGCGTATTCGAACCCGGCATAGGCATTGTCCAGCTCCCATTTGGCGAGCTGCAGATTGTTTCTCAAGGCTTCTTCGGGCGTTTTTGAGGCAAGCTCAGCGGACGGTCTGCCGCCGATGCGAAAAGAAACTTTCATGTGTGTTCCTCCCGGACAGATAAAGTGGTAACGTTCGAAATCCCCGGTATTCTGACAGCTTTGGCAGGGGAGTTTGTTACAGTATAGAGAAAAACTGGAAGAAATATACATCCGGACAATGAATATCCGGGCAGGGAGAAAAAATATCTGCGGTTGTTTCCATCGTATGATACGAATATCTGCGTGACAGACAGGAATATATATAGATCAACGAAGTCCGGGCGGGAGGGCTTATGAAAAAGGGAGCGGAGCTTGCGCTGAATTTTATGCTGCGGCTGGTTTTTGGAATGATCGCCATTTTTTTGATAAACGGATATCTGCAGGAAAAAGGACTGGATGCGTGCGTCGGAATCAATGCGCTGAGTGTGTTGACGTCTGGATTTCTCGGACTACCGGGTGTTGCATTGTTGTACGGCGTGCGGGTGTATTTGATGTGGTAAAAATACATAAAGATTGCATACCGGGTTTGTCAAAACGTCACAAGTAACATTTAAGGTACTATCTTGCGCTGGACAGTACAGAAAATCCGGTCTATACTTTGTCTTACCATCAGGCGGGATCAATGCAGAGGCATCTGATCCCGGTCCATACCGCTGATTAGCGGTTCTTATATTTTCTGAATTCTGTATTCTGTTATTTAGGAAATTACCAGGAGGAATACGAACAATTGAATAGACGGACATTGGCGATTTGCGATCCGGAGGAGGCGTATGCATGCAGGCTGATGGATGCGCTGAGCAGACGGGAGGATTTTCCGTTTGAGGTGTTGGCTTTTACGGGAGCAGAGCGTTTACAGGATTCTCTCGCCCGAAAGCCGGTACAGATTTTGCTGATCGCGCAGGGGCTTTTTCGGGAAGAGATGAAGGACTGGGTACGGCATGTCATTTTGCTGCAGGAGGAAGAAAACAGCCCGGTACAGGAGCTTCCGTGCGTGAGCAAGTACAGCAGTGTGCTCCGGATTGCAAAAAAAGTCACGGAGACGGCGATGCAAACAGAGAAATTGCCATTTTTGCAGACGGTAGGGAAGGCTTGCGTGTACGGATTTTATACGCCGGTAGGACGCAGCCTGCAGACAACGCTTGCGCTGACGATGGGACAGCTTCTGGCGGCAAATAAGAGGGTGCTGTATCTGAATTTTGAATGCTGTGCAGGGCTGACCGAGATGCTTGGAAAACCGGCGGATAACACAGAGTTTGCAAGTTTGCTGTACTATTTGCAGGAGTCTAAGGAGCAGTTTTTAGGCAGACTGTATCAGGCAGCGGAGTGCATCAACGGAATGGATTTCATTCTTCCGGCGTCATGCGGGTACGATCTGTACGGAATCGCCAGAGAGGAATGGCGGCGTCTGCTGGATTTATTGGATGACGGGCAATATGACGTCATTCTATTGGATCTGTCGGATGGGGTGCAGGGATTATTTGATGTCCTGCGGCGTTGTACGAGGATTTACACGATCGTACGGGAGGACGGCTTTGCCGCCGCGAAGCTTGCTCAGTATCGGGAGACGCTGGAACGGACGGATTATTCGGACGTCTGGGAGCGCTCGAAAAAGTTAAAATTGCCATTTTTCTGCCAGCTGCCCAAGGACATCGGAAATCTGTCGTCCGGGGAGCTGGCGGAATATACGAAGAAAGTGTTGGATGCAGATGAGCAGGGCGGTGTATGAACAGTTCCGCGTGCAGGTGAAGCAGGAAATTCTGCAGAAGCTGGACTGCGGACTGGATTTTTCGGATGGGCAGGTACGACGGCTGATAGATGAAAGGCTCTGCAGAAGCGACTGTATCGGCAGGCTGGACGTGGTAGAGCGAAGAAAGCTCGGCAGAGAGCTGTTTGCGGCAATTCGGGGTTTCGATGTACTGCAGGAGCTTCTGGAGGACAAGCGGATTACGGAGATCATGGTCAATGGGCCGGATCGGATTTTTATCGAAAAGGACGGCAGGCTTACGCAGTGGCAGGGACGGTTTGAAAGTCCTGCACGGCTGTTGGATGTGATTCAGCAGATCGCGGCGGGCTGCAACCGGGTTGTCAATGAGGCGTCTCCGATTCTGGATGCAAGGCTTTCCGATGGCTCACGGGTAAACGTCGTGCTTTCTCCGGTTGCGTTAAACGGTCCTGCGATGACAATCCGGCGGTTTCCGGAAGAGGGAATGACGCTGGACAGGCTGGTGGCGCTTGGGTCGATTACAGAAGAATGCAAAAGCTTTCTCGAACTGTTGGTAAAGTGCCGGTACAACATTTTTATCAGCGGGGGTACGGGGAGCGGAAAGACGACGTTTTTAAATGCGCTGTCGCAGGCGATTCCGCCGGAGGAACGAATCGTGACGATCGAAGACAGCGCGGAGCTGCAGTTAAAATATGCGCAAAATTTGGTTTCCCTCGAAACCAGAAACGCCAACATGGAAGGATGCAGAACGATTTCCGTGCGGGATCTGATCCGCAGTAGTTTAAGAATGCGGCCGGATCGGATTATCGTCGGGGAAGTTCGCGGTGCAGAGATCTGTGAGCTGCTGACTGCCTACAATTCCGGGCACGCCGGGAGTATGTCGACCGGGCACGGAAACACAGCGCGGGACATGCTGCTTCGGATGGAGACCATGCTCCTGATGGGAATGGACATTCCATTGTCTGCCATACGAAGACAGATCGCATCGGGAATTGATATTTTAGTGCATCTTGGAAGGATGAGGGACAAAACCAGAAAGGTACTGGAAATCGCAGAAATTACAGGATTTTCGGAAGGGGAGATTACGACCAGGACGCTGTATGCCTTTGAAGAGGACGAAAACAGTACGCGGGAAAAGGTCAGCGGCAAACTGGAAAAGAAAGGAGAACTTTATCATGTGGAAAAGCTGGAAGCGGCGGGCTTTGGCTGAAAATAAAACAGACTATTCCAAATACCGGTTTTCCTGGCAGGAATATTTGCTCTGCTTTTTCAAAGCATTTTTTGCAACAGGCGCTTTTACAGGGATGTTCTACCGGTCATGGCTTGGAATGCTGGCGTTTCCGGCAGTATGGAAGGTTTTATACGGACGCGACAAAAAGAACAGAATTCAAAAAAGAAAGGAAAGACTCTCTCTGCAATTTAAGGATACTATCCTGATGGTAACGGCAGGTATCCAGGCAGGGAGCTCCATAGAAAATGCGTTCCTGGATGTGGAACGCGAAATCGGCGTCCTTTACGGACAAAATAGCGAGATGGGACAGGAGCTTGCACTGATTCGCAAGGGACTGACAAACAGGGTGGCGCTGGAGCAGATGCTTCTGGACTTTGGCAGGCGCAGCGGCATCGAAGAAATCCGGGATTTTACAGAGGTGTTTGCAACAGCGCGGCATCTGGGCGGCAACTTAAAGGAGATGATTCAGAGAACGGCAGACCTGACGGGACAGCGGATGGAAACGCAGCGGGATATTGCGACGATGCTGGCATCGAGAAAATATGAGCAGAAGGTGATGATGCTGATTCCGTTTTTACTCTACGGCTATATGCAGGTGTCGTCGAAGGGATTCTTTGACGGACTGTATCATAACCCGGCAGGAATCGCGATTATGACAGTCTGCCTCGGGCTGTATCTGGCGTCGTGCGTGCTGGCGGAGAAGATTATGGATATTCGGGCGTGATAGAGGACATGTGGAAACAGAAAAAAGGAAAAAAGGTTGGACTGTTTCATTCGTGTGCGCTGTGGCTGGTAATGTTGCAGAAAAAAATGGAACGAAACCGAGGCGGCAGGAAAACGGGAAACAGGCAGGGACAGGAAATTTTGTGCCGGATCTGGGGGCGGGAAACAGGCGCTCTCAAATATCGGGAATTTCAGGTTCAAAAAACAGAGCGCCTGCTGGCGATCCTGTCCGCCGGACTGGCGATGGCACTGCTTTGTCAGATTTTTTTGACGACAGGAGGTTTAGAGCCATTGACAGAACTGCTTCGCCCGGACAGCGGGGAAGGAGACCGGACGTATGTACTGGATGCTGAGGTCGGAGACGAAAAGCTGCGGAGGATTTCGGTATCGGTGCCGGAGCAGGAGCTGTCAGAAGAAGAGGCATCAGCGCTTCTGGATCAGGCACAGGTAGAGCTGGAGCGCTGGGTAGCGGCAATTCCAAACCCGGACAGCGTGGAAGACGATCTGGACTTGCCGGAGAGATTCTGCGGCGGGCTGGTGACGGGAAGCTGGCAGAGTGACTGCTATGACCTGATGGATGCTTCCGGACAGATTCGGAAACAGTGGGTGGAGGAAGGCGGAGAGCCGGTAGTGCTGAGCGTCCGACTGCGGTGTGTTGAGCAGGAGCGGGAATGTTCCTTTGCAGTGCGGATTGTGCCAAAGGGAGACAGTCTGGCAGATCGACTGATGCGCGAAACAGGACGGCAGCTGGAAGCAGAGCGCAGTCTGCAGCAAGCGTCGGCAGCGCTGCCGGAAACACTGGAAGAGCAGCCTGTAAAATGGCGGCTGCATCAGGAACCCTATGGGCTGTGGATTTTATGTCTGACGATAGCAGGGACAGGTTTGATTTCGTTTGCATATGATCACGATTTGGAAAAAGAAGGAGAAGCGAGGCAGGAAGAGCTCGCATTGGCCTATCCGTCCTTTTTAGCGCGGTTGACGCTGCTTGCGCAGACTGGAATGCCAATCCGACAGATTTTTGCGAGACTTTCCAAAGAAAAGAATGGTGTTGTTTACGAAGAGGTGCGCCGGACATTTCGGGAAATGGAAAGCGGAATGACGCAGACCGAAGCGCTGGAACGTTTTGGAAAACGCACCCGTCTGCCGCAATATAAAAAATGCGCGGCATTGCTGACCCAGAACATCCGCAGGGGAACAGGCGAACTGATCACTGCACTCGGACAGGAGGCAGAGAATGCGTTCGAGGAACAGAAAGCTGCCGCGCGGAGAAAAGCAGAGGAAGCGCAGACAAAATTGTTATTTCCGATGCTGCTGATGCTGGGTGTGGTGATGATTCTGATTCTGGTACCGGCGTGGCTCTCCTTCGGAGGACTGTGACGGGCCTGGGAAACGTTGCATCGAACGCGCAGTAAGAAACGATAAATGATAGGAAGACGAGGAGGAACAAATATGCTGATGTATTGGAAAAACCGTGCAGTGAATGGAGCATGGAAGCTGCAGAGAAGAGTGTATGAGGTGCTCAGAAATGAAGATGGAGTCGGAACTGTGGAAGTCGTGTTATTGATTTTGGTCGCAACTGGACTTGTGCTGATTTTCAAAGACAGAATTACCGAGCTTGTGACGAATATTTTTGGCAAAATCACGTCCCAGGCAGGGAAGATATGAGGCAGAAAGCAGAAAAGTACGCAGGCGTGCATCGTGCTGTATCCTGTGTAGATAAGCCCTGGAGCGAGAGAAAGCAGAGTACGCCTGGCTATATGACGGTATATCTTGCGCTTGTTATGGGCATTTTGCTTTCGCTGATTCTGGCCGTCCTGACGGCGGTCAGAATCTCCACGATTCGAATGTACATAGAGTGCTGTGCGGATATGGCGTTGGATTCTGCGCTGGCGGAATATCATCGGGAAATGTTGGATCAGTATGACCTGTTTTTTATCGATACGGCGTATCAGACCGGCGATCCATCCTATCATCGGACGGAAGAACATATTTTCCGTTATATGGAGCGGAATCTGCGTCCACAGGAGGAATTTCCAACAGCAGGAGCAAAAGACCTGCTGGGGCTTTCGACAGAAGCTGTGGAGCTTTTGCAGGCGGGCGTTGCAACTGACGATGGCGGGACGGTGCTGCAGTATCATATCGTCCAGTATATGAAGGATATTTCCGGGCTTTCTTTGGCGGAAACGTTGCTGGAGCAGGGAAACCAGCTGGAAGATTTGCAGGGACGCGATCTGGAAGCAGAGTGGGATGCTGCCGAGGAATCGCTGAAAGAAGAGATTTTTCGCCGGAAAAAGCTTCAGGATAAAGACTGGGATGGAGAAATTCCGGAAACACCGTCGGATGCGGTGCGGGCGACGCGCAGCGAGGGGATTCTGGGAGCAGCGGTGCAGGGAATGCAGCTTTCAAGTGCGTGTCTTTCCGGGGCGGGCAGACCGTCTGTGCGGCATTTAAACAGTGGAACCGGTTTGTCGGATGGAAAGGAAGCTGTGAACAGCCTGGTCGATCAGGGGCTTTTGTATGCTTATATCCTGAAAAAATGCGGTAGCTTCGGGCAGGAGAAAGAAAACAGCGCGCTCGCTTACGAGGTGGAATATATTTTGCAGCAGCAGACGCAGGATCGGGAAAATCTGAAAAAGACGCTGCAGGAGATTTTGTTGCTTCGGGAAGCTGTGAACGCAGCCTTTCTATTTGGAAGCAGCTTAAAAGCGGAGGCGGAAACCGCAGCGGGCGTTATTGCCATACTGCTTGGCTTGCCTGAGATAAAAGATCTTGCAGCGACCGTGATTTTATTTGCCTGGGCATACGCGGAAAGTGTCAAGGATGTCCGAATTTTGCTGCGGGGGGATAAGATTCCGCTTGTCAAAAGCGAGGGAAGCTGGAATACGCCGTTTTCTCAGCTGTTGACCTACAGAAGCCATCTGGATTCCTATCGTTCGTCTGCGGACGGGATGAGCTATCAGGATTATCTCGGCGCGCTGCTGGTATGTCACGGTGCAAAAAAGGCGATTGCAGGACTGATGGATGTGATGGAGAGCGATATCCGGCAGACGCCGGGAAACAGCAATTTTCGGCTGGATGGGCTGATCGACGGGATGCAGGCATGTATCCGGGTAGTCAGCGGCTATACCGGAAGCTATGAAATCACAAGGCGGTACGAGTATGAATAAGCGATTAAGAGGGGAGGGTCGGGCCGGATGCCTTTTTGGAGAAACCTATTATCGAATGCGCTGCTGTTTTCTCTCCAGGACAGCAGTATAAAATACGGACAACATGCTCTCAATTCCCGGAAGCCCAAAGACCGAATTGCCGGATGGATACGCAGGTGGATCTGTCCGGGGCGAAAAAAGGCATCTCGCCGGGCGCTTCCGGCTGGCATGACGGTGGAGGCAGCAGTTGTACTGCCGGTTTTCCTGTTTGCAGTTGCCAA